>Ga0181612_104683_pt1 | contig 26312 bp, 21 predicted proteins | sample HoacroProtozoa21_FD_119630 | JGI IMG/M metagenome (GOLD analysis project Ga0181612, IMG submission 119630) | Hoatzin crop microbial communities from Cojedes, Venezuel. Combined Assembly of Gp0051906, Gp0051904, Gp0051908
CATAGACGATGGCATCGGCCACTTGGTAGGCTACGGAGTCGGCAAAGTAGGGGTCGGTGTAGTCCACGTCGCCGTGCAGAATGGCGTGCAGGCGGCCGCGGTCGGGTTTGCCACCATCACCTTGCGTAAATTTAGCCCAATAGGCCACGGAGTCAGGGCGGCCGGTGAAGCGGCAATTATGAGTGCCGTTGCGGTCGGTATAGTTGTGATTATCCGCATTGGCGGCAGACATTGAACCCGCTTTGATAATACCCGTGGTCAAATTGCCATTGGCATGAGCAAATAATATTTTTTTAGATACCAACTTAACAGCAGTTCCTCCGTTGCGGCCATCGGTGGCAGTAGCAGGCAAATTATTTTTTGCCGTACTGATATAAGTGCCGGTGCCGGAATAGAACGAATACCAGCCATAGCCCGGCTCGGTGACTTTGTTTCCGTCAGTATCGGTCTCCCAATTCTCAAAGTCGGAGTTGCCGACTTGATATTGTGCTGCGGCGGGCGCGGTGAGTGCCAGCGCGAGCAGAGAAAATAAAATCTTTTTCATATAATTTCTATTTCAAAATTTATTTTATAATTTTGCTTCCGTTTACGATGTTCACGCCGGCCTGCACTTTCGTCAGTTTGCGTCCTTGCAAATCGTAAACAGTTGACAGTTGACGGTTGACAGTTGACAGTTCGGCAATGCCGGTGTCCTCGGGTTTGCTGCCGATGAAGCGCACATAGATGGGCACATCGTCGTCGCCGGCATTGGTCCACACTACGTCAACATCAACGTAAGCGTCGGTGCCGTCGATATAGGAAGTAGTTTCGTTGATTTTGGCGGTTGCTTCGATTTCGCCCTCGAGGAAGGAGAATTCTTTGGCTTCGTTTTCGCCAAATTTCACTTTGCCGTCTTCGTCGAGTTCAACGGGAACGCCCGGCAGGATGATGTCGCCAAGGTTCATGCCCATAAAACCGAAATTGTAGAGGCCGAAGGTGACGTGCGAATCGTCTTCTTTCGTGATTTCCACTTCGTAGGTGGTGTAGATTTTGTTGCCGTCTTCATCGAGTACGGGGTTGTAGTCTTCGTCCATTTCGTACATCGGTTCGGTGCTGTCGTCGATGGGGTCGCCTAGTGCCACATACAGCACGCCGCTATAAGTTCCTGCGGCGGCGTCGGCGGCAGTGGTTTGCGCCTGCATGCCCAGTGTGAAGAGGGCGGCGCAGAGTGTAAGTAAAGTTTTTTTCATATTTTTCAAAATTTGGTTTATCTTTGCAGTCTCAAATGATGTTTGGGGCTCGGCTCGCTTGGTGCGCTCTGTCAAAACTGATACGAAAAGCCGAGGGTGCCGTAGATGGGGTACATCTTGAACGTGATGGTTTTGAAGTCTTTGGGGAAGATGGAGTTGAGTCCCCAGTCGAGATTGGCGTTCACGTAGAGATGTTTGTATGCGCGGAAGGATGCGCCGACCTGCAGGCCCCATGCGAAGCGTCGCATGTCGTCGGCAAAGTCGTAGGTGGCGTAGGTGACGCTCACGTTTTCGCCGAGTTCGTCGGCAATGTATTCCTTGCCGTCTTGATTGCCGCTCGTGCGGATGTAGCCGTCGTAGACATTGCCCTCGAATTCGCCGCTCAGCAGGATGCTGAAGTAAGGTCCGGCGTTCAGGGTCCAGCGGTCGTTGCTGAAGGTGTAGGTGGCGAGCACGGGAATGGTGAGATAGGTGTTGCGCGCCTTGGTCACGACGGGTCCGGTCCATCCGCCTTCCATGGTCTGCTCCTTGGTCGATGTGGAGCCGTCGGTGGCGGTGATTTGGGTGGTCTCGGTGATGCGCATGTGGTAGTTTTTCACCGTTGCGTCGGTCTTCATGCCCTTCGTTTCGAAGCGGAGTCCGAGGGAGAGCCCCCAGTGCGGGGTGAAGCGCTTGTGAGCGGCGCCCTCGACGGAGAGATTGAGCAGCGGATTAAAACTATTGAGTTTGCGAATGCTTCGGGGCAGGGGAATGGGGCTGATGCCGCCAATTTCGGCCGATGCGCCGAGGCTGATGCTCCAGCCTTTGAGCGCGGCAGCCATGATGTTTTTGTCGTCGCTCGAATCTACGAGTCGCCCGTCGTTGGGCTGCGCCATGAGCGTGCCGGCCGAGGCGGCAAGGAGCAGGGAAAGCAGGGTTTTGCGCATCGTTTTCATTGCCACGTTATTCTGATGTTATCCACATAGAGCACGCTCCCGACGGCGCCCTCGAAGTAGGCTCCGCGGCGCGACGAGGTCATCACGACGGAGAGTGCATATCCATTGTTGGCCAAGCGTTCGGCCGAGAACGTTTTGCCATTTTTTTCTTCAAACGGCACTTCAAACGTTGTCCACTCGGTGGGATAGCCCGGGTCGGCAATGCGTGCCATCAAGACGATGCGTTCGCTCGAGAGGATGTCGTCGCCGTTGAGGGGCACCACGTTGTCGGGGTCCACTTCATAGACTACGGCATAAATATCGGCCGTGTCTTGCTCGTTCTCCAAAATATTCTTATTTTTGTCCAGCATTTCGGCTCCTGCGGTGTATTTGTATTCTCCGCTGAGCGAGACGGGCCGTTTTTTCACGATTTGCCAGCCGAAGCGGGTTGCCTTGCGGGGCGCGAGCATGGCTTGTGCGATGCGGAACTCGCCGATGAACAGGTTGCCGGCGGCGATGGGCATCTTGGGGTTGGTCTTCATGCCGAAGTTGCCGGTGTCGCGCGTCTCGAGCTTGGCCACGCGGCTGCCTTTCGCCTCGTCCCAGACGAAGCAGGTGGGATAGTCTTCGTAGGTGGTCGCCATACCTGTCAGTTTAAAACCGGCATTGCCGCTCGCCCAGATGTTGGCGTTCAGGTTGCCGTCGGCCTCGCGCTGCAGGAGCACTTGGTAGTTCTGGTTGTCGTTGTCGTAGGAGAAGTCTTCGAAGTCGCACGACTCAAAGGGCAGTGGCTCTTCGAAGCTCACGGTATATTCTTTGGTGAACTTGCCATCTTCGGAGACGACCTGATAGACGTGGCTCTCGCGGAAGTCGTACTGCGTGGAGGCGTCGCCGCCGTCGGGATAGACGAGGGTGGCTCCCTGGCTCACGTTGAACTGTGGCGCCTGCATGAAGGGTTGGCTCTGGTCGATGGAGTTCACGCGGAACACGACGCTTGCGGGCACGGCGCCGCTGATGGTGGGCTCGCCGAGCAGCAGGCCCGAGGGGAGCGACGCCATCCATTCGTCGGTGGCGCTCAGAATGTCGCACTCCACGCTGGCGGCCTCGTCGCGAATGCACGAAGAAAGCACGGCAACGGCCAAGCCTGCCAAAAGGACGGAAAATTTCTTCATTCGATTGGTTTTTGCAAAAATCGGCGCAAAAGTACAACTTTTTGCCATTCACGCCGCCCACTTTTTAAAAAAAACGCGCCCCCGCACGCGAAAATTTGGTAATACCATTTTTTTTGCCCTCCCGAGTTTTCAAAAATGGCGGTTTCATCGGGAAATTCGGGTATTTTTTTGCGGGTTTGGGACGGGGCAAAATTTCGGCCAAACCGCACAAAAAATTTTTTTCAACCGCTTGAAATTTTTCGCTCCGCCCTCCAAAATTTTGTTTCAAGCACCGGAACGGCCGGCGCAAAGCCCGAAAAAAAGTTTGCGGGCAGGCAAAAACAACCCCGCGCCTTGAAAAATCCAATAGGTGCGGGGCAAAAAATAAATTTGTGACTATAATTTATAAATTATAGGCTATAATTTTTAAATTACTGCCTATAATTTTAGAATTACAGTCACAAATTTGTTTTCCCCTCTCGGGGTGAGTCCCAAAGCGGGCGCGTCCGGTTGAAAGTGGACGCGCCCGCTTTTTTGGGGTCGCTTTGACGGTTGCGAAGGCTTACTTGCGCAGACCGAGTGCTTTCACGATGGCGCGGTAGCGCTCGATGTCGCGATTCTTCAGATACTTGAGCAGCGCGCGGCGCTTGCCTACAAGCATCACCAAGGCCCGTTCTGTCGTATGATCTTTACGGTTGGCCTTTACGTGTTCCGTCAAATGGGCAATACGGTAGGAGAACAAAGCAATCTGGCTCTCGGCGGAACCAGTATCCGTGTTGGACTTTCCGTACTTGCCAAAGATCTCTTGCTTCTTAGCTGAATCTAAGTACATAGGTTGTTGTGAATTTTGATGGTTTGTCTTGCCCGTTTTGGGACAAGCGGCGGCAAAAGTACGCTTTTTCTCTGAAACGGCCAAACGTTTCGCGTTTTTTTTGCGGCGAACGTTCTAAAACACAAAACGAGGGACGCCGCTTGCGCAGCATCCCTCGGGGAGAGAATTTTTTTGGTTTGCCGTTATTACTTGAGTTCGGCGAGGTACTTGATGGTGCGAACCATTTGAGAAGTGTAGGAGTTCTCGTTGTCGTACCAAGAAACAACCTGTACCTGATAGGTGTCGTCGTCAATCTTGGAAACCATGGTCTGGGTGGCGTCGAAGAGCGAGCCGTACTTCATGCCGATGATGTCGGAGGAAACGATTTGGTCTTCGTTGTAGCCGTAGCTTTCGGTCTGAGCGGCCTTCATGGCGGCGTTGATGCCTTCTACGGTGACGTCTTTGCCCTTAACGACGGCGATGAGGATGGTGGTGCTGCCCGTGGGGGTCGGCACGCGCTGTGCGGAACCGATGAGCTTGCCGTTGAGTTCGGGGATTACGAGACCGATGGCCTTGGCGGCGCCGGTGGAGTTGGGCACGATGTTGCAAGCGCCTGCGCGGCTGCGGCGGAGGTCACCCTTGCGCTGCGGGCCGTCGAGAATCATCTGGTCGCCCGTGTAAGCGTGGATGGTGGACATGATGCCGGACTGGATGGGAGCGTACTTGTGGAGTGCGGCGGCCATCGGGGCGAGGCAGTTGGTGGTGCAGGAAGCGGCGGAGATGATGGTGTCTTCGGGCTTCAGGGTCTTGTGGTTCACGTTGTAAACGATGGTGGGGAGGTCGTTGCCTGCGGGGGCGGAGATGACAACCTTCTTGGCGCCGGCCTTGATGTGGGCCTCGCTCTTAGCCTTGGAGGTGTAGAAACCGGTGCACTCGAGCACTACGTCAACGCCGAGTTCGCCCCAAGGAAGGTCGGCTGCGTTGGGCTTTGCGTAGATGGTGATTTCTTTGCCGTCGACGGTGATGCTGCCGGGAACCTTAACGGTCTTGCCGTCTTCTTCCATCACTGCGTCTTTGTGGCTTACGGTGTGCTTGCCTTCGCCAAATTTGCCTGCGAAGCCGCCCTGAGCGGTGTCGTACTTCAAGAGGTGAGCGAGCATCTTGGGGCTGGTGAGGTCGTTGATGGCGACTACTTCATAACCTTCGGCCTCGAACATCTGACGGAATGCGAGGCGACCGATACGGCCAAAGCCGTTGATTGCAACTTTTGTCATGTGTTTTGAAAATTTAAAGTTTATTTGAGGAAAATGTTTTGTTTTTCGGAGCGCAAATTTAATGCAAAATTTTTTTTCTTCCAAAAAAAAATGTGAAAACCGCTTAAATCCAACAAAAAAGCGTGCGAAATGCCAACTGCAGTTCGCACGCGCGTAAATATAATAATGCGTCAGTGCGCGGTTTTCGGTCGAAAAGCGGGGTGGAGAGGCAGCGCGCGCCGCCCACACCTATTAAATATATAAATGCGTGCGCCGGAGCGGCTGCAAAGATAGAAAAAAACGGCAAAAAACCATTTTTCTGCAAAAAAATCGAATTTCGTTTGGCAGTTGTCGCAAAACGTTCTATTTTTGCACCGCTTTTTTCACGAAAAGCAGGCGTTTGTCCTATGGTGTAATGGTTAGCACTAGGGTTTTTGGTACCCTCAGTCCCCGTTCGAATCGGAGTAGGACAACAATCGCACACTTCGCCTTGCGCCGCCAAATCGGTTGCAAGGCGTTTTTTTAGTTGATAATTGACGATTGACAATTGACAATTATCTTCTTCCCTCACTTTTGAGTGCAAAAATAGTCAAAAAGAAATTTTTACAACATTTTCACGCGGTTTTTTTTCGCTGTACGGAAAGACTTTCCTATCTTTGACCCCGTAAAAAATTTCATTTTGTAATAATCTCACTTAAAAACACACAAACGTATGAAGAAATTTACTTCTCTTAAGTTGTTCGTCTGCGCCGCTCTGATGGCGTTCGCAGGAACAATGCAAGCCGCAAGCACGACCGTGACTTTCGACTTTTCGACCGCCGACGGCGTCACCGCTCTCGGTCTGACAATGCCCGACTCGGGTGCCTACATGGAGACCTCAAGCATGACCATCACCAACGGCGCCATCTCGGTCAACACGACCGATGGCAGCACCGCCTCCCGCATTTGGAATACGGGCAAAGGCTCCATGCCCAGCGCACTGCGCATCTACTCCGGCGGCACCCTGAAACTGACAGTTTCCAGCGGCGCCATCACTGCCGTCACCATGACCGCAGCCAGCAAAAACAACTTTGACTTCACCTCCAGCCCCGGCGATTTCACCATCGACGGAACCACCGGCACGTGGAGCGGTAGCGCTGCCAGCATCACCTTTACGCCGGCATCGGTGCAAAACCGTATCCGCACCATCGTCGTGACCTACGACACCGACGCAACGCCCACTGACAGCGGCGAAACCGGCGGCGACGACCCCGCCGAACCGACCGTGGCCGAACTGCCCTACAGCGAGGCGCTCACCTCCAGCTTTGGCACGATGACCACCAACAACGCCACGATTTGGACCATTGCATCCAATTACAGCTGCGCAAAGGCTACGGGCTACAAGAAGGGCGACAACAGCGCCAACTTTGAAGGCTCCGCAGTGCTCTATACGCCTTGGCTCAACGTGAAAGACTACGACGAAGTGACCCTCGCTTTTGACAACTGCATCAACGCTTACTTCAACGACCTCGAAAACGAGGCTACGCTCTACGTTTACACCTCCGAAACCGATAGCACGCAGCTTACGTTCACCTATCCCGATGCTCCGTCGTCCGGCTGGAGTGAATTCGTAAGCAGCAGCACCGACGTGGCCTGCGCCGACGCCGAGCAAATCCGCTTCGGTTGGGTCTACACCAGTTCCTCCAGCAGCGCCGGTACTTGGGAACTCCGCAACGTCAGCGTATCCGCCGAAGGCTATGTGGCTCCCCCGACCTTCTCGCCCGAAGCAGGCACCTACACCGACATGGTTGAAGTGACCATCAGCGCAGGCGAAGACTGCACCATCTACTACACCATCGACGGCACCGAACCGACCACCTCGAGCGCAACCTACACCGAAGCCATCGTGATTGACGAAACGACCACCGTTAAAGCCATTGCCGAAGACGTGACGGGCGAACTCAGCGAAGTTGCCACCGCCGAATACATCATCGTAGACGCCGACACCGTAAGCCTCGACTACAGCGAAGACTTCGCCAACGGCATCGGCACCATGACCAACAGCAACGACAAAGTTTGGAAGCAGGGTTCCTACAACGGCACCAACTACATGAAGGGCAGCGGCTACCTCAACGGCGCCAACACCAACGTTGAAGAGGCCCTCATCGCCACGCCGTGGCTCGACATGACCAACGTGACGAGCGCAACGCTCAGCTTCGACCATTGCATCGGCTACTTCGGCGATGCCGACCCCGCCACCTTCCTCAAAGTCACCGTGGGCAACTCGGGAGAACTTGAAGACGACCTCGACGTCACCTTCCCGACCGTTGAAGACGGCAAGAACTGGTCTTCCTTCGAAACTTGCGAAATTGACCTCACCCAGTATTGCGGCCAAGTCGTTCGCATTATCTTCGACTACAACAGCACGACCGAAACGGCCGGCACGTGGGAAATTGCCAACGTGAAGGTGACCGGTCAGACCGAAACCGGCATCAACGAGGTTAAATTCCTCTCCAACGACGCTCGCGCTTACGACCTCCAAGGCCGCCGCGTGGCTCAGCCGACCAAGGGCTTCTACATCATCAACGGACAAAAAGTTCTCGTGAAGTAATCGCTCAACTTATACAAAGAGCGCCTCGCCAATAAGCGGGGCGCTCTTTTTTTGTGCCGAATTTTCTTTGCCAAAAATTTTATTTTTCTGGAAAAAACGTATCTTTGCAGCGTTCAAACCAAATAGCCGAATTTCCCGATGAAACCGCGATTTTTTGTTTTCTTTTTGAGCCTTATGGCACTGCTGACGTCGGCCTGCGCCCAATCACTCGGTGCCCTGCAATTCGACCCCGCCAAAGGCAAAGCCCAAACGCTCACCATGCCCGACGGCTCCGTGGTGCGCTACACCGCCTACACCCACCTCTACTACGTGACTAATGTGGAAGACAGCGCCTACCAGTACCTCAACTTCTTCGTGCCCGAAGGCGCCGGCAAAGGCAGCGCCATCCTGATGCGCACCTACGTTGGCGGCTACATGGCCTCCGCTGCCGGCTATCCCCAAGCGGGCGACGCCACCGGACGCGCCCTGAAAGAAGGCATCGTCGTCTGCATTCCCGGCACGCGCGGCCGCAATTCCACCGTCACCGACAGCCGCGGCCACACCGTCTATACCGGTCGCGCGCCCAAAGCCATCCTCGACCTGAAAGCCGCCGTGCGCTATCTGCGTCACTTCGACCGAGAAATGCTGGGCACCGCCGAACGCATCTTCATCGACGGCACCAGCGCAGGCGGAGCACTCGCCGCACTGCTCGGCACCTCCGGCAATCAAGCCGACTACGCCGACGAACTGCGCGCCATGGGAGCCGCCGACGAACGCGACGAAGTCTTCGGCGCCATCTGCTTCTGCCCCATCACCGACCTCGACCACGCCGACATGGCCTACGAATGGCTCTACAACGGCACCGACAGCCGCCGCGCCGCCTCGGCCTCCATTCGCAAAATGTCCGCCGAACTCGCCGCCCAATACCCCGCCTATCTCGAAAGTCTGAAGTTGCGCACGCCCAACGGCACCCTGCTCACGCGCGACAACTACCTCGACTACGTCAAATCCGAAATCATTCGCGGCGCACAGTACGCCAAAGACGCCGGCGCCGACATCCCCGACGGCATCGGCTTCAGCTTCAGCCCCGCCGCCTCGTTCGGCGCACCGCCCGTGAACGGCGGCACCAACGCGCAAGCCTCCACGCGCCGCAAACGCCCCGCCGGCGGAGCCGACATTCCCGAAGAAGAACGGCCGGCGCGCAGCCAACAGCAGAAAGAGCGCGGCGAATACATCGTCGACCTCGACATGCCCACCTATCTGAACTACGTCGTCGGCACCATCGCCCTTAAAACCGCCCCCGCCTTCGACAGCGAAATCAAAACCGACGGATTCACCCAGAAAGCCAGCGGCGAAAACGAAGAATTCGGCCCCGGCGACGGCTCCTCCGCCAATTTCACCGACTACACCGCCGCGCTGAACGGCAGCCGCGTGAGCGCCGAAGTGCGCCGCAACGTGCGCATGCTCAATCCGATGAACTACATTTCTTCCACGTACACCACCGCGCCCTATTGGTTCATTCGCCACGGCGCCCGCGACCGCGACACGTCGTTCTGCGTGCCCATCAATCTTGCGCTCAAGCTCCAAAACGCCGGCAAAAGCGTCAACTTCCGCCTCGCGTGGAACCGTCCGCACAGCGGCGACTACGGCCTCGACGAAATCTTCGCTTGGATGAAAAAAGCCGTGAGCAATCACTGACCCCACCGGCACAAAAAAATCTCCCCCACTCTTCACAGAGCGGGGGAGAACCCCTCATTAAATCAATAGTAAAAAATCTACTGACCTTTTATTCACTCAATGTTTACTCTCTCTAAAAGTCTTGCCTGTGAGACTCTTGCTGCATCAGGCGTGCTTTTGCACGGGGTTGTCCCTGTTTGCGAGTGCAAAAGTAGGACACGGCAGCGGAGAAGCCTAATAAAAGTGGTTACGATTCGGTGAAATCTGACTTTTCGAGCGCTTGGTTCGAAAAATTTTCAGATTTTGCCGATTTTTTTGTTTGTTTCTTTTGGATTTTCCGGAGTTTCTTCAGAATTTTGAATCGCAGTTGGTTCCACGGCGATTTCGATTTCGGGAGGTGGCGCGGCAGCTTCGTCGGATTCGCCCACGACATACCGCTTATAATAAGATATCATGATGGTGGTGACCGGCAGGGCGATGATGAGGCCGATGATGCCCAGCATATAGCCCCAGACCGAGAGCGAAAGCAGAATCACGGCGGGCGAGAGGCCGAGGTACTTGCCCATCACTTTGGGCGTCACGAGCACGTCCTGAATCACTTGAACCACCAGATACACAGCCACTACGAGCAGCATGAGCACCCAGAAATTGCGGCCCGTCTGTGCGGAGCAGAGCAGGGCGAGCACGATGGCCGGCAGGAAGCCGACGACCTGCAGGTAGGGCACGAAGCTGATGAGTCCGATGAAGCAGCCGAGGCCGATGGGCATTGGGAAGCCGATGATGAGGAAGCCGATGGAGAAGAGCACGCAGTTGCTGAGCGCCACGAGGAATTGTCCGCGGAAGTAGCCGTTCATGCCGTCTTTCAGGTCGGCCGCCAACTGGCTCACGATGGGGCGGCTGCCGCGCGGCACGAGCGAGGTCCACGAAGAGGAGTATTTGTCGTAGTCCATCAGCAGGAAGAAGAGGTAGAGCAGTGCGATGAGCGAGGCGACCAGGTCGATGACGACGGTGGCTGTGCTGGAGAGCACGTTCCACGCGGCGGGCACGATTTTCTGGATGGCGGCCTGCACGTACTTCTTCTTGAGCAAATCTTTCAGATTGTCCATCTGCAGATTTTCGTCGATGAAGTTTTTCACGACCGAAGGGAGCGAATCTTGGTGCTTAAGCCCGTTGCTCACGTATTGGCTGGCGGCTTCGCCCACGGCATTGCACTCCTCCACAAAGGGCGGCACGATGATATAGCCGATGGCGGTGGCGGCGCCGGCCACGAGCAGCACGGCAGCGAAGATGCTGACCACGCGGTTTTTGAGTCGGCACTTATGCTGCAAAAAGCTCACGAGCGGGTGGAGCATATAGGCCAAAAACCACGCCACGAAGAAGGGAATGAGCACCGGACTCAGGTAGCGCACGAGCAAATATAGTAGCACGAGCACGGCCACGCAGATGAGTCCGCGCACGAAGCGGTCGAAGTTGATTTCTTTTTTGAACATAGGTTTTGGGGCTGGTTGCGTGTGCAAAGGTAGGCAGAAAATCTGAAACTGAGCCACTAAAAAGTCAAAAGCCGCTCAAGTTTTTTCCGATGTGCGGTGGAAAAAACAAATTTGTGGCAGTAATTCTAAAATTATAGGCAGTAATTTTAAAATTATAGGCTATAATTTATAAATTATAGGCTAAAATTTAAGACGCGCTGCGCAGCATTTGGATTTTTCGAGGCTTCATTTGGATTTTTCGAAGCCGCATCTCGGTTTTTCGAAGCAGGTTTCCGTTTTTGGAAGCCTCTTTTTTTTGGTTTCAAGTCTCGGGCGGGCGGTTTTGAGCGTTGAAATCGCCGTTTCAAGCGGTCGGGCGCGCCGTTTCAAGCGGTGAAAAAAAATTTTTCTACAGGTCAAAAAAAATTTTTCGAGCGGTCGAAAAATCTGTTTCTTGCGGTCGAAAATTTTGTTTCTACAGGTCGAAAAATTCTTTTCTACAGGTCGAAAATGCGGGATGGAGGCGGCAAACTAATCTTATAAAGCACTAAAAAAAACTAATAAGCGGCCGAAAGTTTGCAAAGTTTTGGCGAATTGTATATTTTTGCGCACGTTCCGCCGTGTGCGCCCGCGCAAAAAAGCGCCCGAAGGCTTGGCGGCGGACACCCAGACCGACATGCTCCACATTGTGCCGACGCCCATAGGAAACCTCGAGGACATCACGCTGCGCGCACTGCGCATACTGCGCGAGGCCGACGTGGTGCTGTGCGAAGATACGCGCACTTCGGGGTTGCTGCTCAAGCACTTCGACATCAAAGCGTCGCTCTGCGCCCACCACAAGTTCAACGAGCACCAAACGTGCGAGGCTTTCGCGGCGCGCATGGCTGCGGGCGAGACGATGGCGCTCATTTCCGACGCGGGCACGCCGGCCATCTCCGACCCGGGCTTCATGCTCGTGAGGGCGTGCGCCGAACGGGGCGTGGAGGTGCAATGCCTGCCCGGACCGACGGCGTTTGTGCCGGCGTTGGTCGATAGCGCGCTGCCGTGCGAACGCTTCGCCTTCGAAGGCTTTCTGCCGCAAAAAAAAGGACGCCGCACCCACTTGGACGGCCTGCGCGAGGAAGCACGCACGATGGTGTTCTACGAATCGCCCTACCGCGTGGTGCGCACGTTGGGCGACTTCATCGAAGTGTTCGGACCCACGCGCCGCGCCGCCGCCAGCCGCGAAATTTCGAAGCTGCACGAAGAAACCGTGCGCGGCACCTTGGCAGAGCTCAAAGCCCACTTCGAAGCGCACGCGCCCAAGGGCGAATTTGTGTTGGTCGTGGAAGGCCTCTCACGCGCTGCAAAGATAAATGAAAACGAAAAAACGGGAAACAAAAATTAAACTTTTGTTTTCAGAAAATATCAAACAGAAAATGAAAAAACAATCCGTCCTCTCCGTTCTGCTGCCGCTGTTGGCGCTGACGCTCGCACTGACGGGCTGCCTGACGCAACGCGAACGCAATTCTTCGATTTCGAAGAGCGAAATGCTCATCGACTCGCTCGAAACGGCTCTGAATCAGGCTAAAACCGAATCGGACGACCTAATGGGCACCGTGAAGGAAATCCAAGAAGGCTTCAAGGCCATCAACGAAGCCGAAGACATCGTGGCCGTGGAGACGGCCGCCGGCGAGAACTCCGACAAGCAAACCATTGCCGAAAACATCGCACTCATCAACAACAAGATGAAACTCAATCGCGAACTCATTGCGAACCTGCGCGAACAGTTGCGCGCGTCGAACACAAGCAATGAGAAGCTGAAAGCCACCTTGGAAGACATGGTGAAAAACTTCGAAGCTCAGCTGGCCGAAAATACGAAAAAAATAGAAGAACTCCAAAAAGAAATCGAAGAAAAAAATCTTCGCATTGCGGAGCAAGACCAGCAAATCACGGCGCTCAACGACAACGTGCAAAACCTTGTGGAACAGGGCGAACAGAAAGACGCCGACATTGCCCAAAAGGCCGAAAACATTGCCAAGCAAGACAAGGACCTCCACACGGCCTACTACGTGTTTGGAACCAAGAAAGAACTCAAAGAACAGCGCATCCTGCAGCATGGCGAAGTGCTGCAGTCGCAAGACTTCAACCGCGCCTATTTCACCAAAATCGACTATCGCGCCACGAAGGTGATTCCGCTCTATTCCAAGGGCGCCGAACTGCTGACGAGCCACCCGGCCGGCACCTACGAGCTGGCGAAGGGCACGACGGGGCAATACACCCTGCGCATCACCGACCCCGACCGCTTTTGGAGCGTGAGCAAGTACCTCGTAATTCAAGTGAAATAAATCAGACTATACATTATCCCTCTTAAAAACACGACAACAATGAAACACATTCTTCCTATCGCATTGCTCTCGGGTGCCCTGCTCCTGAGCGGCTGCACCTCCTACAATCAATTCGGCGCCACCGCGACGGGCGCCAGTCTGGGCGGCCTTTTCGGCAGCGCCATCGGCAGTATCACGGGCGGCTATCACGGCCACGCCGTAGGTACCGTAGTGGGCATGGCCACCGGTGCCGTGATGGGCGCCGCCGCCAGCAAATCCATCGAAGACAATCAGTCGGGCACCTATCGCACGCAGCGCGCCAAATCGTCGAACTACGACTATGAGGACGACGTTGAATATTCGCGCAGCCGCGTTTATTCGGGCTCGGCCCACAGCAACTGGTCGAACATCGACATTCGCAACATCCAATACAGCGACGCGAACGACAACCACATGCTCGAAGCCGGCGAAACGGCCAACATCTCGTTCGAAATCTACAACACGGGCTCCGAGGCCCTCTACGACGTGGCTCCGCAGATTACGTGCAACACGAAACACGTGCAAGTTTCGCCCACAGCCATCGTGAGCACCATCGAACCCGGGCAGGGTGTGCGCTATCGCGCTGCCGTGGCCGGAGGCAATCGCCTGAAAGACGGTGAGGCCGCCTTCCAAGTGAGCTTTGGCAGCGGCTCGCAAAAAGTGACCGCCAGCACGTTCCGCATTCGCACCGCACGCTAAAAAGCGGCAAAAAAAACGCAAAAAAAGGCGGACTGCGTCGGAAAGCGGGCCTTCGGAGCCCCACGGCGCAGTCCGTTTTTTGCTTTTCGCACGGCAAAGATAGAAAATTTGCCGCGCATTTTGTATTTTTGCAAACAAAAATTTTTTCGGCCTATTCCAGATGTCCCAGTTTGCCGATGTCCTCTTGCCTTTGGCGCTTCCTCGCCGCCTGACCTACAAGGTGCCCACCTCGCTGCGCGCCACTTTGCGGGTGGGCATGCGCGTGGTGGTGTCGTTGGGGCCTACGAAGATGTATTCGGCGCTGGTGGCGCGGCTTCACGACGAGGCGCCCGCGGGCGTGGGGCGGCTGAAAGAAATTGTGGAAGCCATCGACTCGGAGCCGCTCGTAGCGCCCGAGCAAATCGACTTTTGGCAATGGGTGAGCGGCTATTACATGTGCAGCGAGGGCGAAGTGATGAAAGCCGCGCTGCCCTCGGGCCTCCGGCTCGAAAGCGAGACGCGATTCGTGCGCGCCGCCAAATTCGACGGCCAACTCAACGACGAAGAAGCCCACATCCTCTCGCTCCTGCCCGACAAGAAGCGCTTTTGCCTGAAAGACCTCGGCAAATATACGAAAAATCTGGCGAACGCCCACGCCGTGCTGCGAAATTTGGTGAGCAAGGGCGCCGTGAGCGTGAAGGAGGAGCTGCAGTCAGCCCCCGCCCTGCCCTCTTCGCCCGCCGCGGCCGCTGCGGGCAGCGCGACTGCCGCGCCAAACGCCCTGAGCGACGAACAAGCGCGCGCCTTGGGCGAAATCGAAAAAGCATTTGAGAAAAAAAATGTTTGCCTGCTCCACGGCGTGACCTCGAGCGGCAAAACCGAAATATACGCGCACCTGATTCAAAAAACGCTCGACGCGGGGCAGCAGGTGCTCTATCTTCTGCCCGAAATAGCGCTCACCACGCAAATTGTGGACCGCATGGCGCGCCTCTTCGGCGGCCGCATGGGCGTTTATCACTCCAAATTTTCCGACCGCGACCGCACGCGGCTGTGGACACAATTAGCGCGCAGCGACGAGCCGCAACTCATCGTGGGCGTGCGCTCGGCCCTCTTCCTGCCCTTCCGACGCTTGGGCCTCATCATCGTGGACGAAGAGCACGAGCCCTCCTACAAACAGCAGTCGCCCGCCCCGCGCTATCACGCCCGCGACGCCGCCATCGTGTTGGCCGGACGGGCCGGCGCGCGCGTGCTCTTGGGTTCGGCCACGCCCGCCGTGGAAAGCTACTTGAACGCGCAGCGCGGGAAATATGCCCTCGTGGAACTCACGACGCGCTTCGCCGGCCTCGACTTGCCCGACATCGAAGTGGTGGACATTCAGGAGGCTTGGCGAAAGAAGCAAATGAAAAAGAGTTTTTCGCCCCGCCTCATCGACGAAATAAAGGCCGCGCTCGAGGCCAAGGAGCAGGTGATTCTGTTCCAAAACCGACGCGGCTACAGCCCCCTGCTGGAATGTCGAACGTGCGGCTGGACGCCCCACTGCGAACGCTGCGACGTGCCGCTCACGTTCCACAAAAGCGAGGGCCGACTGGTGTGCCACTATTGCGGAGCGTCGTATCCGCTGCCGGAAGCCTGCCCCTGCTGCGGCGGAGGCGACATTCGCGACGCCGGAACGGGCACAGAGAAGATTGAAGAGCAGGTGCAAGTCTATTTCCCCGAAGCCAAAACGCTGCGCATGGACCTTGACAGCGCGAAGACGCGGCGGCAGTACGAACGCATCATCGACGACGTGGCGAGCGGCCGCGTGGACGTGCTCATCGGAACGCAGATGGTGTCGAAAGGGTTGGACTTCGACCGCGTGCACGCCGTGGGCATCATCGACGCCGACCGCCAACTCAATCAGCCCGACTTCCGCGCCTACGAAAGGGCCTTCCAAATGATGTCGCAAGTGGCCGGAAGGGCCGGACGGAAAGGGCGCCGCGGCAAAGTGATTCTGCAAACGCGCAAAGCCGACGAGCCCATCATCGACCAGATTGTGCGCAACGACTACGCGGCGATGTGCAGCGACCAACTCGAAGAACGCCGGCTGTTCGACTTCCCGCCCTTCTGCCGCCTCATCAAGGTGGAGCTGCGGCACAAGGACGAGCACGTCGTGGGCAGCGCGGCCGAGGAGATGGCGCGGCTGCTGCGCCCCACGTTCGGCGACCGCATTTTGGGTCCCGACCGCCCCGTCGTGGCGCGCGTGAAGCGGCTGTGCGCCCGCAACCTATTGCTCAAAATTGCGCCCGAACTCAAAGCGCAGGACGTGCGGCGCGTGCTCTTCTGGGCGCGCGACACCCTCGCCGCCGACCCTCGCTGGCGCTCCTGCGAAGTGATTTTCGACGTGGACCCTATGCAATGATAGAAAACCAAGCAGGCGCCAGCCAATTATCAATTATCAATTATCAATTATCAATTAAAAACATGATAGATTTACAGAACATTCACAAATCGTTCGACACGCTCGAGGTGCTCAAGGGCATCAGCCTGCACATTGCTCCGCGCGAAATCGTGAGCATCGTGGGCCCGAGCGGCGCCGGCAAGACCACGCTGCTGCAAGTGATGGGCACGCTCTACAAACCCGATGCCGGCACGCTGCGCATCAAGGACACCGACGTGCTCGCGCTGTCGCGCTCGCAAATTTCCAAGTTCCGCAACGCGCACATCGGCTTTGTGTTCCAATTCCACCAACTCCTGCCCGAATTTTCGGCCAAGGAAAACGTGATGATTCCCGCACTCATCGCAAAAAAAAGCGGCCGACAAGCCGCCGGACGCGCGATGGAACTGCTGCAATTCATGGGACTGGCCGACCGCGCCGACCACAAGCCGAGCGAACTGTCGGGCGGCGAACGCCAACGCGTGGCCGTGGCACGAGCCCTGATGAACGAGCCCGACATCGTATTGGCCGACGAACCCAGCGGCAGCCTCGACAGCAAGAATAAGGCCGAACTGCACGAACTCTTCTTCCGCCTGCGCGACGAACTGGGCCAAACCTTCGCCATCGTGACGCACGACGAAGAACTCGCACGTCTCACCGACCGCACCATCCACTTGGTGGACGGACAAATAGCCGAACCGCATGATTGAACTGGGCCGCTACAACCGACTGCGCATCACGCGCTTCACCGACCACGGCGCCTACTTGGACGGCGGCGAAGTGGGCGAAATCCTCATGCCGAAAGCCTTCGTCGAAAGCACCCTGCGCGCCGGCGACGAGGTGGAAGTGTTCGTCTATCTCGACCAATCCGAACGCCTCGTGGGCACCCGCGAACGACCGCTGGCGCAAGTGGGCGACTTCGCCGCCCTGCAGGTGGCTTGGGTGAACGAATTCGGCGCCTTCCTGAACTGGGGCGTGCAGAAAGACCTCTTCGTGCCTTTCCGCGAGCAGAAAAAATCGATGGAAATGGGCCGCACCTATATAGTATATATCTACGTGGACGACGCGACGCATCGCATCGTGGGGACGGCAAAGATAGACAAATTTTTGAAAAAAGCAAATCCACACACCCACCATCGCGGGCAGGCTGTGGACTTGCTGGTGTGGCAAAAAACGCCGCTGGGCTTCAAAGTAATCGTGGACAACGCCTATGCGGGCATGCTCTACGACTCGCAAATCATCGACGTGCCCCACACGGGCGACCGCCTCGACGGCAGCGTGGTGAGCGTGCGCGACGACGGCCGCCTCGACATCGCCCTCGGCAGCATTGGCAAACAACGCTTCCGCGACTTCGCGGCCGACCTTGAAGAAGCGCTGAAGGAAGCCGGCGGCAGCCTGCCCTACGGCGACGCGACGCCCGCCGACGAAATCCAAAGCCACTTCGGCGTGAGCAAAAAAACATTCAAACGCGCCGTCGGAACGCTCTACAAGGCACGCCGCATCGAGCTGACGCCCGACGGCATCAAACTGACCGACTCAGCAAAGCAAAAAACGCACGCTGCAAAGCAAAAAACCCCTTCTGCAAAGCAAAAATAGCACGAAAACAGCAAAAAGTTTACAAATTTGAAACTTTATTGCACTTTTTTCGCTAAAAAATTTGTTTATTCACAAAAATGAAACAACTTTGCAGACGCAAACGAGCAAAATCACTGCTGCGCCTTGGGAGCGCACGGTGAGGATGCTCCGAAGCAGAAATAGTTTTTTCATCTCTAAATAAGTTCTGTGAGACTGTTGCTTGTCGAGAGACAGACGGCAGTCTTTTTTTGTGCGCATGCCCCAACCACCGCATCGGCCGCTGCGCCCCGATTTTCTGCAAAAATAACACGAAAAACGGGAAAGTTGGCGACAGAAACGCAATTTTTGGGCAAGTGTTTGCTCATTTCGCAATTTTCTGCCTATCTTTGGCTGCCCAAGAAATAGGCTTACTACGAAATCAACATATTCAAAAACGTTTTAAATACTATGAAAGCCAAGACCCTTTTCCTCAGTCTGATGTTCGCGCTCTGCGCCGGCTGCTTCGCGCAGGCTCAGCAGGGCATCATCCCCTACCCCGTCTATGTGGACGCCAAGTCGGGCTCCTATCAGCTGCCGCAAAAACTCACCGTGGTGGGCATGGGCACTATGGACGCCGACATGCAGCGCGTGGTGAAACAGTTTGCTCAAACCTTGAGCGACGGCATGGGCGTGCAGACGAAGACGAAATTTTCGAAGAAAGTGCGCGACGCCAAGGCCAATCAGTTGGTCTGCCGCGTAGAGAGCGACTGCTCCGCCGAAGGCTATACGCTCGACATCCGTCCCGAGGGCATTCTCGTGGGCGCCAGCACCGCCGCCGGCTTCTTCTATGCCTTGCAAACGCTCAAGCAGATGCTGCCCGCGCAAGCCGCAGCCGGACTGAAAGCGCCCTACTTCCTCGCATGGTCGCTGCCGTGCCAATCGATTGAAGACCACCCGCGCTACAGCTGGCGCGGCTTCATGCTCGACGAAGGCCGCCACATCTTCGGAAAAGCCGAGGTGCGCCGCATTCTCGACATCATGGCGCTCTACAAAATGAACCGCTTCCACTGGCACCTGACCGAGGACCAAGGCTGGCGCATCGAAATCAAGAAATATCCGAAACTCACGGAGATTGGCGCTTGGCGCACGTCGAAGTCGCTGCCGTGGGGCGAATACGGCTCCGACACCATCCACTACGGCGGCTACTACACGCAAGACGACATTCGCGAAATCGTGGCCTACGCCAAGGAACGCTTCATCGAAGTGGTGCCCGAAATCGACATCCCCGGCCACACGCAAGCTGCCGTGGCCTCCTACCCCGAACTGCTGGCCTGCCGCGAGGGCGAACACAAAGTGCTCGTGGGCCAAGGTGTGGCCGAAGACGTCATCAACGTGGGCTCGCCGAAAGCTCTGCAGTTTGCCACCGATGTTTACGACGAACTCGTGGAACTCTTCCCCTTTGAATACATCCACTTTGGCGGCGACGAGTGCCCCACGACTTTCTGGGAGCAAAATGCCGAATGCCAAGCCAAACTGAAGGAAATCGGCTCGACGAAATTCCGCGACTTGCAGACGCAATTCTATCGCGAAATCCAAGCACACATCAAGAAACAGCCCGCCGAGAAGCAGCGCAAACTCGTCTTCTGGAACGAAGTGCTCTATGGCAACACCGACGGTTTGGAAGACATCACCGTGATGGCTTGGGTGGGCGCCAACGCGGCCGCCAAAGAGGCTGCCAAGCGCGGCTTCGACGTGATTCTGACGCCGCAACCCGAATACTACATCAATCGCAAGCAGAGCACCGACCCCAACGAGCCCCACACGCAAGGCAAAGGCAATGAAACGCTGAAGAAAGTGTACGGCTACAAGCCCGCCGGCGACGTGTCGGCCGACTTGCTGCCCCACTACAAAGGCGTGCAGGCCAACTTCTGGTCGGAATGGGTGGACAACTGCCCGCTGGTGGAATACCTGATGCTGCCGCGCCTCGCCGCCGTGGCCGAAGCCGGCTGGGTGCTCCCCGAACAGCTGCAGGACTACGACAAGTTCCTCAACCGCGTGCGCAAACACACCTCCATCTACGAAGCCGGCAACTATCAGTACGGCAAGGAAGCCTTTAAATAAGGGACAAGTGACAGGTGACAAGTGACAAGTATTTTTTGAAATTTAAAATATTAAAATAAAAATGTTTGACGTAAAGCAATGCCTCGCACAAGCCGAGGAAAAAATGGACATGAGCGTGCTCCACTTGGAAGAAACGCTCGCACAAATACGCGCCGGCAAGGCCAACGTACACATTCTCGACAACATTCGCGTGAACTCCTACGGCTCCATGGTGGGCCTGAACGCCGTGAGCTCCATCACGACGCCCGACGCACGCACCATCGCCATCAAGCCGTGGGACAAGAACATGTTTCGCGTGATTGAAAAGGCCATCATCGACTCCGAGGTGGGCATCATGCCCGAAAACAACGGCGAAGTGATTCGTCTGGCCATTCCCGCCCTCACGGGTGAGCGCCGCCAGCAACTCACCAAGCAATGCAGCCGCGAAGCCGAGGAAAGCAAGATTGCCATTCGCAACGTGCGACGCGACACCATCGAAAAACTCAAGAAGGCCGAGAAAGACGGACTGAGCGAAGACAATCGCAAGGACGCCGAGCAGGAAATTCAGAAAATCCACGACAAGAAAATCAAGGAAGTGGAGAAACTGCTCGAAGCCAAGAACAAGGAAATCATGACCGTCTAAAGGGCGGTCGCGACGCACAACGCATGCTCCGAACGCACGGCACAGTGGTGAGCAGCACAGGCTCGGCCTACGAAGTGCTCACCGACGGGGGCGAACGGCTGGTTTGCAAGGTGAAGGGGAACTTTCGCCTGCGCGGCATTCGCTCCACCAACCCCGTGGCCGTGGGCGACGGCGTGAGCATCATCGAAGGTGAGGGCGCGACCGCCTTCATCAGCGAGATTGACGCGCGGAGGAACTACATCGTTCGCCGCGCGTCGAACTTGTCGAAGCAGAGCCACGTGCTCGCGGCCAACGTGGACATGCTGCTGCTCGTAATCACGCTGTCCAAACCCACGACGACGACGACGTTCATCGACCGCGTGCTGGCCTCGGCCGAAGCCTACCGCGTGCCCGCCACGCTCGTCTTGAACAAGGCCGACTTGCTCACGCCCGATGAACGTGCCGCGGCCGACGCGCTGCGCAGCATCTACGAGGCCATGGACTACGGCTGGCTGGAAACATCGGCCACCGAGGGCACCGGCCTCGACGCCCTTGCCGACGCCGTGAAGGGCAAGGTGGCGCTGTTGGCGGGACATTCGGGCGTGGGGAAAAGCACGCTGCTCAATGCCCTCATCCCCGACGCCCAAGCACGCACGCAGGCCATCTCCGAAGTGCACGGCACCGGCATGCACACCACCACATCGAGCCGACTCTACGCCCTGCCCGCAGGCGGCGGCCTCATCGACGTGCCGGGCGTGAAAGGCTTTGGCTCGTTCGACATGAAGCCCGAAGAAATCTCGCACTACTTCCGCGACATCTTCAGCCTCTCCGCCGACTGCCGCTTTGCCAATTGCACGCACACGCACGAGCCCGCCTGCGCCGTGGTCGCCGCGCTCGAGAGCGGCCAATTGGCGCCGTCGCGCTACGCCTCCTATCTTTCTATGCTCGAAGACCAAGACGAAAGCAAGTATCGCGAAGCCTTCTGACCCTCGCGCGCACGCGTATATATAATATTGTATATTCCGACTCAGCAACATTCAAATGGAACCCCTTCTCATCATCGGCATTTTTGCCATTCTGGCCGTTCTGCTTTTCGGCATCGAAGTGTTCGCCACGCCCGGCGTGGGCATTGCCGGCGTTTGCGCCACCATCTGCGTGGTCGTGGCCGACATATTGGTCTATGTGTTCTACGACCCCAAATTCGCCACGCTCATCCTGATTGGCTCCATCATCATCGTGCTCGTGCTGCTTTGGCTCTTGGCCAACAGCAAATTGCTCGACCGCCATTCGCTCCACACCGACATATCCTCGACCAACGCCACAGCCGCGCAACTCTCGGTGGTGGTGGGCGAACAAGGCAAGGCCCTCACGCGCTTGGCCCTCATTGGCAACGCGCAAATTGGCGACCGCGTGGTCGAAGTGCAGAGCGCCGGCTCCTTCATCGACGAAGGCACGCCCATCGAAGTGGTCGAGGTGCGCGACGCCCTCATTCTCGTGCGCCCTTTGCCGCAAAATTAATCGATTTTTGAAGAAAAAAAGGAGATTTTCGCCATGCGTTTTTTGAAAATTTTGCTTTGCCTGCTGCTACCGGCCGTCGGCGCCATCGGCCAGACCATTTCGCCGCTCGACTACGGACTGCGCACGGCCCGAACGGGCGAGGAGCGCTATGCCGCCCTCTACAATGCGCACGCCGCGGCCAACCAAAGCGGCGCCACCGTGAGCTACAAGGGCGTGGGCGACTTGGACATCGCCATTCCCCACAATGCCAAGCCCATTCCGCTGAAAGGCTCGACCGACTTCAACGGCATCACCCTCACCGTCTCGAACGACGTGCGCGACTGCGCGCTCTTCACCATGCAAGGCTCGCCGCGGAGCGTCAGCGTGGACAAAGGCCTCATCGACAGCGGCAATTTCAAATCGGTCGAAGCGCTGAAGAGCGGCCTGAAATTGCTCACGATTGAAGACCAAAACTCTTGGTGCAACACCGAAGGCAGCAGCTACAAACGCGGCATCAAACGCCGCGACGTGCTCCTCGTGCGCAACGGCAAAGCATTGAACGCCACCGTGATGCCCTACAACAACGACGCCTCGCGCCCCCGCTGCTACTACGTCGACGTGGACGACACGCAAAAAACCATCCAAAACCTCACCATCAAGCGCGTGGAGGGGGCCAAGTTCAAAACGAAGTGCTTTTATCTGAAATATACGAACAACGTGCTTTTCAAGAACATCGCCGTCTATACGCCCTACGACAAAGAGAAATTCGGCGACTCCGCCTTCGACATTCTGCACAGCACCAACTTCACGATGCAGGACATCATCATCGAAGGTTCCTATTCGCAGACCGACAAGTACGGCTACGGCATCTCGATGAACAACGTGTATAATTCCACGTTCATACGCGTCAGCGGCGAGACGCCGTGGGGCTTCTTCGGCAACAACAACGTGAACGTCGCCACGCTGCAAGACTGCCGCGTGAACCGCTTCGACGTGCACTGCTACGGCCGCGACATCACCGCCAAGAATTGCACGTTCGACGGCAAGCCCATCACCTACGGCTCACTCTACGGCACCCTCACCTACGACGGCTGCACGTTCAAAAACAGCGTGCCCGTCTATCTGCGCGTCGACTACAACGCCTACACGCCCTTCGACCTCGTGATGAAGAATTGCACCTACTACCCTACCGCCGAACGCAGCCACATTTTCAACATGGGCCTCGTAGAAAGCCCCGTCAATAAGCGCGCCGAACTGCAGAAAAAGTGCTGGCCGAACGTCAGCATCGAAAACCTGAAAGTCTATAGCGACGAAGTCAACTTCTTCTACATCTTCTGCAGCGGCGGCACCCAAAGCGCCAAAGCAAGCATTGGAAATATCTCGAAAATCAATATCACGAACGTGACGCCCAACAACGGCATCAACACCATCTACATGAGCAACAACAACGTGCGTTTTGCCAACAAGGTGAAATGCAAAATCGGCGCCGTTCGTGGCAAGAAAATCAGCGTAGATTACAACCATTTGCAGAACATAAGCAAGTAAAAGGGCGTTCTCGACCTATCAAAAACGGCCATTTTCGACGAAATTGCAAAAGAAAAAAGCAAAAAATCGCAAAAATGTTTTGCCGTATCAAAAGAACGTTCTACTTTTGCACTCGCATTTTCGCCCCCTGACGCCTCCACCGCCGCCATCGGAGCCGTTCATTCTTAAGGGCGGGAATGCACCGGGGCCTATTCGTCTATCGGTTAGGACGAGAGATTTTCATTCTCTAAAGAGCAGTTCGACTCTGCTATAGGCTACAAACAAAAACTTAGAAACAAAAATGGCAAATCACAAATCCTCCCTTAAACGCATCCGCCAGACGGCAACGCGCCGCTTGCACAATCGCTACTATGCAAAGACGATGCGCAACGCAGTGCGTAAGCTCCGCGCTACGACCGACAAGGACGCAGCCGTAGAACTCCTGCCGAAGGTGCAGAAAATGCTCGACAAACTGGCCAAGCAGAACATCATCCACAAGAACAAGGCCGCCAACATCAAATCGAGCATCCAAAAGCACGTCAGCAGTCTGGCTTAAGAGCGAACAGTTCGCTCACAGCGATGTCGCAAATTAGGGCTGCGGCTCGGAAGTCCGAGCCGCAGCCTCTTTTTTTGTTGAAAAATTCACCCCCACAGAAAGATGGAACAGTTTGAAATGATTGCGAAGACGTTCCAAGGCTTGGAAGAAGTCTTGGCGCGCGAGTTGGAAGAATTGGGCGCCACCGACATCGAAATCGGACGCCGCGCCGTGAGTTTTCGCGGCGACAAAGAGATGATGTATCGCGCGAACTTCTGCCTTCGCACGGCCGTTCGCGTGCTCAAACCGATTGCGCATTTCGAGGCCGGCGACGCCGATGCCGTTTACGACGCCGTGAAAGCCATCGATTGGACCAACTACCTCGACCTCGACACGAGCTTCGCCGTCGATGCGGTGGTCTATTCGCAAACGTTCCGCCATTCTAAGTTCCTCTCCTACAAGGTGAAAGACGCCATTGCCGACTTCTTTCGCGAGCGTACCGGCAAGCGCCCCAACATCAGCGTCACTTCGCCAGACATCCGCCTCAACATCCACGTAGCCGAGACCGACTGCACACTCAGCCTCGACTCCTCCGGCGACAGCCTCCACCTGCGCGGCTATCGCGTGGCCACCTGCGCCGCCCCTTTGAACGAGGTGCTCGCCGCCGGCCTCGTGAAACTGTCGGGCTGGGATATGCAGAGCACGCTCATCGACCCCTTCTGCGGCAGCGGCACCATCGCCATCGAGGCCGCGCTCATGGCCCGCAACATCTACCCCGGCATCTTCCGCAAGGAGTTCGGCTTCGAAAAGTGGAAGGATTTCGACCGCGACCTGCTCGACCGCATCTACAACGACGACAGCGCCGAACGTCCCTTCGACCATAAAATCTACGCTTCCGACATCAATTTGCCCACGCTCGAGGGCGCCATGGCCAATGCCAAAAGCGCCGGCGTGAGCGACATCATCGAGTTCACGCAGAAGGACTTCCGCCAATTCGAACAGCCCGAGATGCCCGCCACCATCATCACGAACCCGCCCTACGGCGCACGCCTCACGCCGCCCGACCTGCTCGGCCTCTACAAGACCATCGGCGAGCGGCTGAAAAACGCGTTCAAAGGCGGCGAGGCGTGGGTGATTAGTTCGCGCTACGAGATTTTCGACAACATCGGCCTGCGCCCCAGCGTGAAGCTGCCGCTCTACAACGGCTCCATCGAGTGCGAGTTCCGCAAATACGTCGTGTTCGACGGCAAAATGCAGGATTTCCGCAAGGAGGGCGGCATCGTGAAGACCGACGAGGACCGCCGCCGCATGCGCGAAAAGAAGCATTTCGCCCCGCGCCACCGCGAAGAGCAGTCGCGCGAGGACTTCGACGACGCTTTCGAAGGCGATGCCGAAGAAGCCCGCCGCTTTGCCCGTCTGCAGAGCAAGCACGAAGAGTTTGAGCGCACCTATCGCCGCCGCAACGAGACGCGGCAGGAAGGCGGTCGCGAGCGAAGCGAGCGCCGCAGCGGCTTTGGCGGCGACCGCAGGAACGGGCACTTCGGCCAAAAAGGCGGACGACGCAAGCCGTTTGGCGGCGGACGTCGGCGCAATTTCGAAGACGAGGCTCAAGATTAGTTTGCTTTTAAACACCCGAAAATATATGAAGTCGAACACTTCTCTCCAATGCCGCTTGCGCACACTGCTCGGCGGCCTTAATCTTGCTACGCGAGCTTTTGGTTTGGCGGCGCCTCGGAAATTGAAACAAGTTTCATTTCGCTCGGCTTGCACAAACCTTTTGTTCATTTTTCCCATGATTCTTTCAGCCCAAACGCAGGTGCCTCTCACGCTGGAGGACCTCTTTTCGAGCGGCACAAACTATTGGTCGCTGCAGCCGCCCTCAAGATACTTCGACCTCTGCGGCGACATGCTGCTCGAGAAGGAAGTGGACCGCGTGCTCGTGGTTTCGCGCGGCGGCAAGACGCTCAAGAC
>Ga0181612_115104_pt1 | contig 26309 bp, 11 predicted proteins | sample HoacroProtozoa21_FD_119630 | JGI IMG/M metagenome (GOLD analysis project Ga0181612, IMG submission 119630) | Hoatzin crop microbial communities from Cojedes, Venezuel. Combined Assembly of Gp0051906, Gp0051904, Gp0051908
ACATCAATTTTAGAGGTTAATCTAAAAAAATAAACCACAAACTCATTATTGTGCAAAACTGTTGAATGGACATAGACTGACTTGAGATAACATGTTTCCTGCTCCCAGTCTAGTCCATTTCTATTTTAGAAGCACCTTGTTGCAAACATGACTCCTGAAACACCTGCTGAACCAGCACAGTTTGTAACCTGGCATATTAAGGGAATCCAACACCAGAGACTGTCCTCTCTGACAACTTGTGGGAAAGAAATTTTTCCTTTGGTTACTGAGCAGTAGCAAACAAAAATATCCCAGAGTTCTGAAAAACTGTTACTAAATGCTTACTGAAAAGAACAGTCCTTCTTGACCAGTGAACCTGAGGGACATGAACCATTTGAGTGTAGACATGGTAAAATGAAATTTTCACAGAGATTCTCTCCAACAATGAAGAATTTGTAATGCAGTATGCCACAAGATTTTTTCTGAGGCAAAACTTCTTGTTCCACAGCCATTACTCAAAACCATCCCTGGGAAAATCAGCTCCTCCCAGAACAGGACAGTTTCTCCTGTAAATCACACATACACAATGAAAGCCAAACTTTTTTCACACCATGAGGTGTTTTAGCTCTTCACAAGGACCAGAGCTTCACTCTGCCTTCCTCCTCCTGCCCTTTCTCTTTCAGGTGTTGCCTCAGAATGACAGGAAAGCAGATAAACTGTGATTACATGTTGCAATTCACTAAGGCTACACATAACTATTGAGAGATATCCTTTTGTTTGATTTGGGGCTGATGACAGACTAGCAAAATTTCAGTAAATAATCAGAAATACTTCAGGTATTATTTGTGGAACTTCATTGTAATAAAAAAATTGCACCTTTTTACCTTTAAGTCTATCTGTTCCAGGATTGTCTCCTTTCAGTGTTCTCCCCATCCTTCAGGATATCAATAACTTCAAAAAAAAAATATACAGAGAAGCAGAGGCAAAACCTCTACATGTATTTCTTTCTTTTCTAACCCCTATGAAATATCAGCAACCAGATATCCTTTCCTGTCAAGCAAAATGTTTACATCTAATGAGACATTTTCAAATGTGTTATTCTACTCCATAGCCACACAGTGTTAATTTTTTATAATCTGAAACCATTACAGAAATGATGCTCTAATCACCACTAAATATTTAAATTTTGCTGCTTACACTTTCAGATATCATTCTCAGTTAATCGTTTCCCATTCACTTTGGTCCTTTAACTTTTGGTCTTTTCTTCAGCGTCACTTTTGATTTGTAGATGTCATGCTGCCATAAAATGTTGGAGTCTAATGAGCATATTTTTCTTGTGTTCTGTGCTTACAATATGCTTGGGTTTGTATTATTTTCTAATGTTGGTTTGAGGCACTGCTAACTTGATATATCCTACTCACTGCCAAAATATTTACTTAGTTGGAAACACTATGTCTAGTGAACCCCAGTGCTGAGGCTGTTGTTCATTATAGCTTACAGGCATTGCTTTGTTGACTAAGGATTAATTAACAGATTACTAACTTTATGAAGAGCTCAGTCATGCCAAGGTCAGAACTGGGATGAAGGGTCAGCTTCATCAGCTTAGCGTTTTGGAAGGATGCTCTCATTTTCAAAGAACAGTGTTAAGATAGTCTGTACGAAGTGCGCTCTTAGCCTTACTTGAAAGAAAGTTCTGTTATTAATGTATTTTCACCACTATATATGAATGAGATGTTTGTTCTATAAACAGTATGAAGCAAACTACCCCAAGGGTATTATTTAAGCATAATTAAAACAACTACGCTTCTGAAAAGCATTCATGTCTTCTAATTTTAGGTACTTAATTGGACATCAACAAGAATTTGTTTTGACAAAGACCAGATTAAGTCTATTTATGTAACAGAGAAGGTGTTTGGCACATGCCATGGAGGGAAGAAGATTCATCCTACCTAACTTTTAGGTGCTTGATTTAGGGTTCTACATTAGAAGTAAAGTGACATTGAGTCAGTGGAAAGGGATTCACATTTACAAGAAGATAGGCAGACTACAAGTAGACTGATTAATCTTCTAAAAATACATCTCTTTTCCTTTTTTCTCTCAACTGTAAGGAACCTGGAACAATCAAACTCCGAACTCTGAGGACTCCTACTCATCTCAGATACATTTCTGAAATTAAATAAACAATTCTAAGACTTTGTACCAAATTTCATGCTCTAAACACTTTAATTTATGTTTTCTGAGGTCTTTTGTTCTTTGCTTATACCTTCTTCCTGTGGCTTTAAAAGGCCTAATTAAATTAATGTTGTAAAAACTGGGGGAACAATTAGTCCCTCCACAACTGGGAAAGTCAGAAAAATAAAATCAGGATAAATATTTACTGCACTACAGAGTTTAGCTAGCATGTGTAAATACAGTGCAAAGTATGATTAACATCAAGCATTATTAAACAGTATGCTGAATTACTTCTTACACTGAAAAATAAAACTTAATGCTTAAAAATGGAGATTCCTGAAAAACATTGCTCTAAGGTAGATTGTTTGCAGGCATTTTGAATAGCTCAGAAAAGTCAAATTGGATCTTCCAAACTGGAAATTTGTACCAGGAACGGATTTCTGCCAACAGGACTTAAGGTAATTGCAGTCTTCCCTAAGTGCAACATAGGCAGAGTTGCATCTCCACTGACATGACACAGGCATGGCCTTATGGCCTCAAGACTTCCTGCTCCATATCATGGCTGCATTTAGCTTTGTCCAAACTAAGAAAAATATGCCCAAGTTTTCTGTGGTGGGCAGTATGCCAGGAACACAGGAGTCAATGATGTTTAGAAGGCAAAGACTCCTGTGCTCGGGGCTTTTAGACCCCCAGCTCACACCAGTGACAGCTACTGAACTAAATAGCTTTACAGATTTGCAGCTTTCTTAGCTGGGAACAGACACCGGTGGAAACAGATTAAATGGATCTTTCCAAATTCACTAAGGCAAAACTCTCAGTTGAATTACATAGGTCTGAAGAATATAGATATCAAGTCCAGTGGTCAAGATTTTAAACCTATCTTGGCTTAATGGACTTTATGAAAAAATCCCGTGGGCATGTTACTTCACTGTAATCAACATAAGGATTTGATTACACTTACCACTTCCTCTAAACACCAGGTAGTTGCTGGAAACAGAACACCAAATAACGTGGACCACTGGGCTGTTAAAGCATGGTAATTTTTATGTTTTATATTTTAGTTTAGTTATACTTCATTTTGTCTATGAATTAACAATGAGTTAAGAATGAGATACGGGCTAACAGTTTGTAGTGTTGTAGCTTCAAGGCATTGATAAAGATAGGAGATCATTTTCTAGTGATTTGAGTGAAGTACTTTAGTAGTTCAAATTTCTTGTTCACATGAGCCGTGTCTGTTGCCCTGTGCAAATCACTGAATCTTCTAACTTACACTAAGCTTCTGCAGAATGGAAATAATGACAGAATGCGATACAGACAGATATGCAGATCTAACCGGGACTAAGAAATTTCAGCCATTTGTTACTACTCAGCTGGAAGTTACCTCTTTACAACTAATGTCTTACAATGTCTTGCAAACTGACATGCTGCAGCACAGTGAGGGGGGCTTACTCAAATGAGACAAAGTTATCAAAGTGCAGCGTATACTTTAGTTTCCATAACATTGAATAAATAAAGGATCTTTTTAAATAGAAAGTAGTAAATAACTGATGCTGTGTCCTAAATTTTCTTCTGTTTTTCAACGTCTTGCAATCTCCCTTCCTGTTGTTGGAACTGTGTACGAGTGTGATACTCAAACCAGCTCTTTTACAGTGTTTTATGGCTCTTCAGCTGCAGGTTGGAGAGTATCTCAGCTAGACCACCATCACTTTGTCATTCTAGTGACTGAGCAGCTACTTATTTTGCATATCTCAGAGGTGTAATACTCTCCACTTTGTTTTTTAAACAATGGTTGAAACATACTCAGGCAAAGCAGCCCTACTCCACCTCTTAAATAAATACCTCCAAAATTAAAGAAAAATTGCTATGGTTTATGAGGTCAAACCTCCAAAGAAAGCAACTCACTTCTTTAAAGCTACTTAACAAAATAAATAACATAAATGAACAAAGGCAGGGGAAAAATACAAAGAAATATTTGTATTTATAGAATGTATATTTGTCCCATTCTGACATTCTTCTGAAAAAAATCACAAACCTAAATGAACGTGGCTTTTAAACAAATTATTTCAAAAATTATTTTTACCTACCAAATCTTATAAAGTGTGAAATAGGGCAGCAGTTTTCAGTCTTATTAGAAAAAGTTTCTCATTTTCACTCTTCTTATTTGTGAATGTTAACAAAAGGTGTTAAAGAAAACCACAGAGAACTCAAACTGCTGCAGACATAATAGTATATCCAAGACACGGAAGGCTGCACAGCGTATTTTATCTTGTTTAGAGGACAACTGGACAATACCAGGAGAACATTCTGCATTCCAGAGATGAACTGCTGTAAAAGAATTCAGGCAGGCTTTTTTATTACTGCGTGTTCAGGTTGGCAGAAATGGAGTTATTCAGCCAACTGAGGGACTAGCACAATATAAGGAGGCTTTAGTTAGAGGAAAGGTGAAAATCTGCCATGGAAGGGATGAAATGATGAGCAAATGTTAAGACTAAGCATATCACTCAAACCTGAAAGTTAGGGCAGAAGCTAGACAGATGTTATGGACTTACTGTGGCATGCTGAACACCCTAAATTCCTTTCAACGTCTATAGGAACTGTCCAGCACTATCTAGTAGGATTAAGTCTTAGGACACGAAGACACTTTATGTCTAGTGAGTTATGTGCATAGTCTTTTTATTTCTTCACCAGCTTTTTCCACAGACTTTCCACTGACGTTTGACTTGACAAAGTGCTTAAGCAGCCTCCTTCACAAAAATGGAACAGTTTCTCATTTGTTAAAGTTAACTGCAATAATGTACATAATAATCCTAAATTATCTATAATATATATAAACAGATAAAGAAAGAAAGAAAAAAGTGTCTTAAGAAGGACAGCATAAGTTTGGCAACGCTGCAAATAATATATTGGTTCCTAAAGAGAAGATAATTCATTGCAAGCTGTGTTCAAGTGCATTAAATAGCCATTTCAAGATGTACAGAGCTAAGGACTTTCCGCCGAAAAATACTCTTCATAAGATTTTGATTAAGCTAAGTGCTAAAGCATAGAAGCACCTAGATGCTTGATACCAATATAATAAATACTGTACTATGGATCAGTTTAGACTAACAATTCCCATGTACACTCATGGCATCTGCATGTACACCAGACACTCCCTGTGTCACCACCATCTGAAACAATGTCCTTACTACCGCTTCATTTTGACATTATCTGTCAAAACTGGAGCCCCTGTGTTTTTTCTGTTGTAGCCCATGGTTTACCAGTCACTGATTTGGACTACAGAGATTATGGAAGCAGCTAGCTAGGAGTGAGCTGTACTTTTTTCTGTGCATTTGAAGCTGTCATGCTGAAATTAAAAATGTCCTTTGCACTAGAAAATTCTTCTAATTAACTAGCTGAGGGACAGGTGAAATTTATTCTTAATATTACCAAACTGTCAGCATTTGGAAAGTGAAACAGTTGCATAGATATTTTATCCTCTTTCAAAGACAGCACATTTAGAAATGAAGATGACACTTGCATATTTTATGGAAGGCATAAAACTTAATAATACCACGTGATTTTCTCAAAGATGGCATGGGCACTCACTATTTTCTCCTCTCGCTGAGTCAGGTGTATGACCTCCTGTTCTATACCACTTCCAGATGCAAAGTCGACAGATGTCTTCAGAATTAACACTACCTATCCTAGCCTTGCTTGTTATATCTTTGTCCTTCCAGTGGTGATCAAGTTTTATTAGTTTAATGTTCTGTTGTTCACCTTAGGTGAAACAACTTACTTATGATATAACTCTTCTGATGTCAGTAGATTTCAGCTGGAAAAAGTCTCCAGCAAAATGCAGAGTAAACTTAGAAAGTCTGTGGAAATCTTTAAATCTTTGCTTACTGTCTACACTATATCACTTTTGCAGCTGAAGGAATTTACCATGGAAATATAAATTCTTAAGTAGTGTTATTCTACCCTTGCTTGCCTTTTTTTGGAAAGAAGATACTTTAAGCATCCTAGCACTGATTACATTACAAAGCACAAGAATTTTGAAAAGACAAAAGCACTGGTTTTTTTTCCTGCGTCTCTCTTTGCAAGTGTTTGTTCTTAGCATTTGCAGATAATTTTTTTTAATTTCATAGCAGCAGACAAGATACATTAACTGGCACCTGCAATAGGAAACACAAAGTAAGTCACACAGATGCAAATGGTTTATAACAATTACTCAAGTGTCAGATAGAGAATAAGACATGAGTAGGCGGTAGCAAATCTGAAGAGGACGTTATGCTTTGGAAGAAATGTGAAAATTGCTAAACTGAACATTCTTACGTATAAAATAAAATAATCCAAGTGCAGTGAAAGTACCCTGTCATTGACAACAATTACCAGCTGCTGCTGGATATTGTGTTCTTTTATTTTTTTGTTGGTTCATTTGACAGATATTTATCCTGTTTTGTAAGATACTGTACAGAGACCATTCAACTTTCCAAAAGGAAAAGCTGATTAAAGTAAATTCTCCTCAGAAAATAGATATGAGAGACTGAGGACGCTATGACCATTAAATTTGGCAGAAGTTCACAGTGTATGGAAACCATATCCCTATATATTGCTGCTGAATATCCTAATCTAATCTGAATCTAATACCAATACGAATATTAATTTTAAGAGCTTTTATTGCACAATAATGACACTGCTCCCTGGATTCCTACTAAATGAGTCCTTGACTAAACCACGAGGCAGCGACCTAGACTGCAGAACTGTGAGGAATGAATCATGGTTTGATTCTGTCTAGTGGCACCTCTGATTCAATAAAGGGTTTAGGAATGGCAGTGGTCCCCTGTGCATATGTGTACAGTGCTCTGCATTTTACGTAATCAATAAAGGAAAAAATCTAGTCAGTAAAAATCTCATTATTATGTTACAAAAGTGTTTTCTTTTGTAAGGAGTTCTAAAAGCTATCAGAGAACTGCAGATAGTGTTCCAAACAATGCAGTCACACTGTGATGAGTTCAAGCAGAGAGCTACCTTTCTGTACCATCAGTTTTGTTGTCTCATGCAGAACCCAATGTATTTAGACTACCCTCCTCGGAAAGGAGAAGCTTACTGCTACAGAAGAGTAATCCAATCACAGCAAACATTTTTCAGATAGTTGGAAAGAGTGTATTGTTCGTGTTTCCACCTTTAGCCAATCTCCTAGCTTGATAGCGCACAGCCTTGCCTGAAGTTAGCTAAGGATTTCTCCTACCCTATGCCCCACCATGCAAGAGCCACGCATTAAGCAGCCAGCAAGTTCAGGCTCCAAACTCTGCTTCTTGCCCAGCTTCTGACTAGTGGCTAGTGGTACAGAATGTTTCAGTGGAAGCATTCATGATGAGACCACAGAGCTGAAACCAGCCTGGCCTGGGGGCACAAAAGTTCTGTAGGTTCTCCTGTGGTGCTATAGCTGCCTGCTCCTTAAGTACTGCAACAGGACACGCTAAAACGAATGCAGATCAAGTCACTCCAAACTCCTCCTGGGGATTCTTGCTTCCTTTAATTCCTCCAACACACTGGGGAGAGAGAGGGACATAAGGCAGGCTTAGGGGACATATGTTGATATGTTCACTTTCCTGTCACGTATGTCAATTTCCCAAGAATCATCCTATCATGAAGAAAACCTCTGCCTTCCTGTAGGTTTACCTTTCCTATACACTTGACATTAACACAAAGCAAAGGCACAATGCAAGGTATCTGCAAGCTTTTACTGAATTGTGAATCATTCTGGGCCGCTCCTGCTAAGCAGTTTTATGAACATTGATATTGCATTGCAGTAAAGTAATATGCAACAATAAAAATGTTAAGACCTTTCCATGGAAAAGAAGTACTTGTGTGCATTGTGTTCACGGCAAGATATAAGTTTCAGCTGGAACATCTAGTCATTCTTCACACAGCCTTTGTTCATGTTATTCCTTCAGTACAGCTGTTTAGTCTATGTTGCAAAAGCTTGGTTTAGGCTTTTTACAAGAAACAAGGTAAATTGCAAACAAATCGGGTTTAACTCTTGTTGCTATGGTGCAGCTGGATGCACTAATGCTTATCACATTAAAACTGTGAACAGAAGCATTGTCTAACCTGTTCTGTTAAGTGATGCATGCAAGTTCTTGAACAAAAGGAAAACATGTTTGAGAAAGATCCTTCCAACATACTCGGCTGCTATGAGCTGTTTCTTTCCTCTTTTCCCTTCGTTGACTAAAGGATTGTTCTATACTCTGTGCTATTATATTTTTTTTCTGTAAGTCTGGACCAGAAGTCTCTGGGTTCTAAGGGTAATCTCTGCATCTATACAACCCTAATTTGAAGATTCAGAAAAGCTATTTTTTTAAAACTGAATTTTTGGTATCTTTTACTACACTATTGTTGGTTTGTTATCCTAAACTGCCCCCTTGTGTTTTTCGACAGAAGCAAACATTTTGTTCCAGTGTGCAAAGTGAAGAGGTTTAGGGTAGGTAAATATTTCTCAAAAGATATGTTAGCATCTTTTGAAAACAATACTAAATCTTGGTCTGTGGACAGAAACAGTTAATCTACATGCTATTTTTTATAACTGGAAGATACAGATGCTGCCATACTAGCAAGAAACAGTGTTTTGCAATGGCAAGGTTTATTTTGAAGTTTAATAATGTAAAATTTGTCAATATGTTGTACTGTCCCTGAAAGTAGAGGGGAAAATTGGTCAACAATATAATAGGATGAGGATCATCATCAATTTGGACTAAAGAAATAAAGCTCCATCAAAAGGCACAAGCTTCTCTTTCTGCAGATCAATATCAGAGAATTTAGAAGATTAAGTATGTTCCATAAATACCACACTTGAACTAATCTCGAAGTCAAGGTTTTAGTAAACTTTCTGCTAAATAACAAGATATACTGTAACGGAAAGTAAAACCAGAACTATCACAGCAGAGCCCCTATCAAAGAGAAAACACATGAACTAAAAACTGATGAATCAATTCAGGAAAAAAAATATCGGAATAACTTCTGTGAGTCCTCCTTATTTTTGGAACATGGATGAAAAAAAGCCCTGTACATTCATGGATGAGTTGTGATTGAGAAATACTCACATACTGTTTGAGATCCAGTTCCCGTATTTCTTGCTACCGAAAATTAATACCAAATGAGAGATGTTTGCTGATGTGCACCAAAAGTGACAGAAAGGTAAAAGTGATAGCCACCGATTTCCTGTTTGCACAAGAGAAAATTTCCAACATTTCTTGTGGAACTTTGTAAATGAACCCTGAAAATCTGATGAGAGGATGTGCACTCCACATAATTTCTTCTAAAAGAGCAAATATGTAAGACAGGTTTTCTTTTTAATGTATGCATGAATTCCCATCTGCAACCTTCGGTCTGGAATACTTCCAGTTTGATAACAGAGTTAATAATGATATCTATTAGTAATAAATTTTCAGTTTAATTCCAGACCAAACTCAAAGTATCTCCCACATCCCAGAGATACTTCAAAAAAGGAATTGTCTTCCTGTGTAAATGTGATTTCAATAATGCCCAAGTACTGCAATATAATATAAAGTGTTAAACTTAATGTTGAGAAAGCACCACAGGTTTGGGTACGAGTGAAGAATACTGTTCATCTTCAGCACTTTCCTCTCCATTATATTCTATGTGGAATCTTATACAATCTTTATATTATGTTTATACAGAAAGACTCCTCATGCTTGTAGCGAGAAGTCTTATACATCCTACATTTTTCATAAGAAGATGTAACTCTTTTTACCAACGTATCTCCAAAGATGTCTTTAGCAGAGAAAAAGGTATGAAGAGAGGCTTAGACAGGAATATTCCGGTACAATACACAATCTAAATATTACTGAAAAGATCTTAAGAAAAGAATAAAAGGTTCATTCTTCTTGTCACTATGTGATATCTCATTACTTAAGTACAGAAAGTGCAGGTGGAAGCTTTCATAAGAGGGAATTATGCAAGATGAGGGCATTCTAACTTGACATACTATAGGCAGGTTATAGCTTTTGATCTGTGACACACCTTCTCTTGAGCAATACAGGGAAGAGGATCATAACAGTCATCTTGTGTAACAGAAACATAACCATCACAGAAAGTTAATAAGAGATTCCAGTTTCACCTATAAAAAAGAGGTAGAAAAGACATGAGATGCTGGAGTAACCGAGAAAGATATCACATTAAGTATAACATTAACAGAGTGTATGTTGTTTCAGCTGTGTTCTACTGTTAGAAATTTACAGCTTCTAGCTTTAAATAAATGTATCATTTTATATCTAAAACTAGTGGTAAAGCTGTCTTTAACTGATTTGACAAGCAACAGACATTCTATCCCTATTACAGATCCTTAAAAACTACATGCTAGAATATCCAGTGTCCCAACATATTCTTGTTTCATGGTATTGAGGATGTTATTTTTCCTCAGAAGCAGCATAGAGTAACATAGAGCTGCTTTTGCAGCTAGTAGAGAAAGTGGTTTTTAGTGGCCAGTAACAATTAAGCAGTTCTTCTGGCATATACCAAGATGATGGATAGAAAGCTAGAACCTTGAAAGTATCAAGAGAAAACGCAGCAAATCTCAAATTGAAAATGAAATTAAGAGAAACAATAAACATTGAGAGATATTCAACTACCTAAGCACAGCTATATGATGCTATTTTAGACACTGTGTGTTGACCAAGACGCTGTCACAGAGCTAGGAGATATGGTGCAGGAATTTCATACCCTTTGGAGCAGCAGCTAGAGATCAGCTACACTTCAGGCATCTAAACTGGCACTGGCTGCCTGTGTTCAAGCAACTGAGTCCCTCTGCACCATTTGTCATCAGCTGAGAGAAACAGGCATGTTTAGGACAAAGGGAATCTGCTCTACATTAGGTGGCTACATTACAGTGGAAGTCTGTCTTTGTCCCCATTGACCACAGCAAGAGCTATGTCTATGTAAACATTTATACTTTAGATATGTAAATTTAGACACATCAATCTGACCACAAATGTTCTGACACTGTTGAAAAAATAAATCTTAGAATGCATTTCATCATCCTTCAATGAAAATTTTTTTAAACTGACATTTCTTGTCAAAATACTTTTATTTCAGTGAAACTCCAATTTCTAAGAGATAAAATTTTAAAGTCACTCTCCTAAATAGTATTAAAAACTACAAGGGGATGGGGAGTAGAGAATGATAAAAATGTAACATAGATTTCTGAACTAAGTACATGACAAACATTACAGATGTATCTCTTTTCCTTCATATTTAGTAATTGTGAATATATTTGACTTGGCTGATGTCTACAGTGCTTTTTTACAGGTATGGACTTCATCCTCAGCTACTCATAGCTTTATTTGTAGCATCATAAAGTTAATTATCAATTTCATAAATAGAAAATATTTTGAAGAATAAGAGATTTTTTAATTGGAATATTATACCCTGAAAACATTCTGTATTTTGCAGATCGTGTGCCCTTACACTGGCCCCAGTGAAGCTACTCACACAAATAAATGTTCATCAAGGTGAATGAGGAATCAAGCCTCACAATTCATCAGAACAAGCACTGAGACAGGCAAATATTGTATTTAGAAACAAGATGTTAAGGCAAGTCAAGAAATTACGGTAAACATAGTCAGGTCTTAAGCTAACACTGGAACATGTATTGTGCAACAGAAATATGTCAGACCATGAGCTACAAAAATGTGAGTACCAAGGAAAAAGTAGTATCTTACCCATGCAATAACACATTAAACAATGTTCAGTTCTGGAAGAATAACAGCCGTCCTAAAATAATTCTGACCATGAGACTCTGTTCTTCTAACCAAAGGAGAAAACCTGTAGGATTAAATTCAGCAGAATTCCTACTGTATTAAAGATTCATTTGGGCCAGATTTCAAAAAACATCTACCTTGTAGAATAAAATTAATTCCATGATTTTCTAGGTAAGAAAATAACAGAAATCTAAAGGCTGCATTTGAATTTGAATTACATTTGCCCACATTTGTAATAATCATCCATGTTTTTTATTTTAATGACAGAATATTTGCTTTCCATAATGCCCCAGATTTAGCATTTGCGTACCCCTCAAGGACATTGTGCCATGTGGGATAATGCAGGGAAAAAAGGGTATAAACGAACTGTTAGCCACCAGCAGGAAAAGACTGACACCTGTTAAGTTCAACAGATTAAAAAAAAGAATAAAATAATCATTTGATATTGTCACCAACAATTAAATGGAAGGACTGAGCACAATGCAAGGATGAAGTGAGGCTTAGTGTTATTCATAGCCCTGCTAGCTCAGCTGCACTGCAGTCACGCAAGGGAGTGTGACTGATACACCATAACTCGAGGCATTCCCTCTGCCAGCAAGAGATTTGGTGTGATTTTACCAGACCAGTCTCAGAACATTTCAGTGTCTCCACATATTTCTGCAAAACATGAAGACTGTGGCAAGAAGGAGGTGGCTTCTGTGGAACTCCTTTTCATTAATCACCGAGAAGCTGAATATTCAGTTCCCTGCAAGCTGCTGTCTTTTCCAGGTTGTTGCTGCTGTTTCTGACCTTGCAATAAATACAGTGTCAATGAGTTAAGCAGTGTAACCTGAGAGAGAGAAGAGGTTTTCAGCCTCCTCTAGCAAAGCCAGATACATGACTACCTGACACAGGCAGGTCACAGAGTGATTGTAATGCAGCAGGAAAAGTTTCACAGAAGGAATACAGCATCTTTCAACGCTGGGTAAGAGAATGGAAGTGTCCAGGCTTGAGGTGAGCATGGGTTATTTTCTGGACATAGGAGAAAATTTAATTGAATGAAAATGTGGTTTATTGGCACACCTGGTGGTTCAAAGATACTGCAGACAAGTGGTGAGTAGGGGCTAGGTAGAACAGAGGTGGAATGAACCTGGAGGTGGTTGCAAGCTGGAAGCTGAAAGGGGCAGCTGGAGATCAGAGAGCTGGGTCTACCAGAAACTAACCTCTGCTTCTCATCCTGAAGTGCTAGGGTAGTTTTTAGTTCTGTATTAGAAGATCACAGCAGAGTATAATGGATATCTTTTCAAGATTTTCACTCAAGCTTTTCATACGGCCCTTCTGCTCCTACTTCCCCCTTTGGATAGCAGTCGTCCAAATAACACAGAAAAGGAGTGAGATATGAACGGACAGGAATGGGTGCATAAGAACAGTCTGCTAACTGAAGATCTAATGGTTATTTTTGGGAGACAGCTATTTGTGGTGCACGGTGCACACTGTACTGGCTGTTTCATTTTTATAACAGATCAATTCAATAAGCCTTTTGTCAGTCTGATTCATCTGGGCCTTCCAAAGACTATGTTTGTAAAACTTGCTATAGCACAGAGAACATTAAATAAATAAAAAAGTGGGTTGTCACTAGCCAAGTTGTTCCAACAGATTTTTTGAAACCTAGATACTTTTAAGGGGAACAATCTACTCCTTATACCAGAGTAGAGTGAAAAACGACAGCGTTATGCAATCACACTACTAAGAAAAAGTGCCGAATTTTATCTCTAGAGTCTAGACCTAATTAGATATTCCTTGTCATGTAATTTGACAGGAAAATATTTTGGTCTTGCTATAGGGGGACATGCAAATAAGTGTGTTCATAAGCAACTTGGAATACAGTTAATTAAGAATCTTTTTTCTTCCTGCCAAACATGAAAAAAAGAAGACGGAAGTACTAACTGTGCTGGCAGACTGAGAAACTGGAATACTGTGTAACAATTCTTCCAACTGGGAGTAAGAAGGAATGACAGTAACAAACCTTGAGAGGAGAAGGATATAATACTGTTAAAGCAAAAGAGAGGCCACAATTTGAACATGGAAATCCTTGGTTACAGACCGACAAACAGGAAAGATATTTCAACAAATTCATCACATTCTAAGAGTTACACAAACAGATCACTTTGGTGGTTTTTGCTTAACTAAACTGCAAGACAGAAAACATTAACTTAGAGGCACAGGTATGATCTACTTTTTAAATAGGATGAGAAATGTGTTCATTGAACAAGGTAAAACAGGACAAGCTCATAAGCTGTTGCAGTATGATTGACTTTACTCAAGCTTCCATCCCCTTCAGTCTGCATTCCTCCCCTTTAACTATTGGGAAAGATCTTGTACAGGCCCACTCTATACAATTCAATGTGGATCTGCTTTTTCAAATGTGCATTTTCAGAGCCCTATAACTGACATGCTGTCTGAAAATTCACTGCATTTTGCTAGCTGAAAATTAACTCAGTATGAAAAAATAATGTTTTGCACATCGGAAAAGCATTCACAGAACACCTGTGATGTACCACTTTTTGTCTCATCTTCCATCCACATCTTCTGCTATTCTTATTTACATTAGGAGCCACTACACAAAGGCAAAGAGCTCTGGTTCAGTAATATTTTTCACAAACATTAACTCCGCCATAATTTTATCACTATTCTAGTAGTCAGGTCAGTGTTGGAAATTTTATTGATTCCAAGCTCCTGTATACTGTAAAGGGTGTGTCATCATGTGTGCAATTCTGTTCCTTTACGGTCTACTAAAACACACAAGACAATCTTAATCTCCTGGTTAGTCCTGTTAAGGGAAAAGCATCAGAACGAACCTGACTAACCATTTCACCACAGGCTGGCACTTAATAAATTTAATGGTAGACTCTGAAGGAGAATCTGGAACAAACTTCTACATAATCACACCGACTTCCTTAAAATCACCATATATACATATTTTCACTCTGCGGGAAGCAAAGGATGCAGCAGCCCATTTGTTCAGGTAGCAAGGAAGGTACCAGAGGGAAAAAGAGGGTAAGGAGCCAGCAGGAAGACAAGTCAGGCATGAGAGTTCTGGGGCCAGGAGCCTCAACAGAGTTGCTTATAGCTTAGAAGCATAGGAAAGAATCAGTGGTCTGCCAAAGAAGGAGACAATGACACCCTCGGCGGACCTGATGGAAGGGTCTTCTTGCATCAGAGGGAAGGGACTGTGGGAATCAGGGAGGAGACAAGCAATGGGTGTGCTCCCCCGAGTGTGGGCGTTGCCCAAAGCTGTGATGTGGTGGCATGGGGGCTGCAAGTCTGCTCTGTCACAGGATGGTTCCTTCCCTTCCCCACCGGACAGGAGCAACCTGGGAGGAGGAGTCCTCTCCCAAGGAGGTAATGTCTGCACACAAATGTGTATGCCAGGCATTGAAACTGAGTGCTCCTTTGTCGTGTTAAATAGTGCTTTCTCAATCTCTCCATCTTGTTCCAGAAAATTATAGTTCTTTTCTCTGATTATACCTTTCTTGTGACTTTCACTGTGCTCAAAGCTGTCTTGATAGTAGGAGCTCAGCTACGTGTGTCATTCCTTTCTGCAGGTAAAATAACCTCTCTTTCTTGTCAGCCACTTTTCCTGCCTGTGCTATGCAAGTTTTCCATCACAGGATTATTAAATTCGAGCTATGTTCCAGCGAAATTTTAATCTATGCATATAAGAATATAGACGCTTATCACACACTGGTCACAGAATTTGGTAACCTTACACTGTCACAGTGAAGGAAATACCAGAGTGATAGTGAGAATATAGCTGAGAGATTAGATTGATAAACATGCAATTTCATTACAGTCAATATTTCCTACATTTGGCAAATTTGCAACAGCTATTTCACCCTTGCACAATCATAAAATGAGTATTACTGAATCAGAATAGTTTGCAGTTCTTAATTGATGTTTAAAAGTGTGCCCAGTCTCTTTTGCTTTGCATACTTGATTTATTTTGTATTTTTATGTTGATTTCTAAGGGTATGTAGTATGACGTATTTCAGTCAGTTCGAGAGAGCACTAAAAAGGGGGATATTCATAGGCATTTCTTTCTCCTGCACAACTAAACTTCAGCCTCGGGCCAGCTATTGAGAAGATCTGTCTTCCATCTTCCTTTCATAAGCCATTGTTCTTGAACACAGGGAACTATTTTGAAAGACTGTAGTCACAGAAAGAGAATTTACAATATTGGTGGAGAAGTGATCTCTTCGGGAAGAATGAAGCAAGAAGTATTGACATTGAATTGATATTCAGAGATATATTTGGATGCCCTAAATCCATGGAAGTCTTTCTGTCTATAGAAAACTAGATGTCTGTGGAGACCCTTGAGAATACTTACGTAAATGTCTGAGTAAGAAACTGCCCAGAATTAGCCAATAAAGAAGATCAGACTACAGCAAATATGTCTCTCTGTGAATGACATGGAGCATCAGCTTCAATGCGAGTATCTCACACAGTATTCCTGATTTGTGAGCGCAAGTGTTACATTCATGACTTCTAGGGCTTTTCTAACGTTGACAAGTTCCCTTCTCTATAAAGAACTATACTATAGGTGCTATCAAGTAACTGTGGCGGTTGAAAGGGGACTTCGCTGGTTCAAGTTGCAATAAAGCAAGCTATCAAAAGGACAGTTCTTTTGAGAGAAATCAGAAAGAAGCAGAATATTCTGGTTATTAACAAACTAAGGGCACAAAGAACAGTGAATTTTTTAGAAATGCTATAGCCTCAGTGGTCTGGTAGTGTCTGTGGAGCTGTTCTGCTAAGTGACTTGTTAATGTGGGGTCCCAGGTTCCTCAGATATCCCTGCACCAGAGGCCAAGTGCTGTGCTGAGAATCTCACTTAAAGCACTTCTCCCCACTGCAAGCAGAATGGACTTTAACAGTGAGTCACAGGGCAGGGATTTAAAGTAACAGTACAATACTGTGAGACAACTATTGAAACAGTGTGCCTTTTGGTAGCATAGTACTAATAGAACCAAGAAATTATGATTCAGATATAGACTGAGCTTATTCAAAGGCTAGCCTTGCTGAACTAAGACTGACATCTATTAGCAGAGCAACTTCTTCCCTGGGTAGTCATTTCAGAGTGTTCGGATGTTTTATGAAGTGCTTCATAACCAGAAGGCAAGAGCAGGAATTTACCACTGCTGACAGAAAAAGCCAACAGACTGAACACTGAAAAGGCAGAGCAGTATGCTTTCCAGCCATAATTGTGATGCTGACTTCACAGTTTGGAGTAGTTCCTTCAAATTCTCTGCATTTCATTTTCACTGTTCCTAAAGGGGTAATATTTACTAAATGTTATATTCTGTTTCTCTACATTTCAAGACCTACTTTATTTACAGGTTGAGAATAGTTCATATTATTAAACATAAAGAAAGCAAAGGAGTCTGTCCTTCACTCTTTATAAAGTGTTTGAGACCAGCATTTAATAGCAGAGATGTTATTTAGACAGTGTGGATTACTTCAGTTGCAAAGAAGTGTATTCAGTTTATTACAAAAGTTTCTATGCTGATCTTTGAAACCAAAGACAATAATACATTTTGAATTAAATGAAACATTGCATTTTTACAGATTTTAGAATGTTGCAAAAAAGACTCTAGAATTCAAAGCAAAAAAATACTTCAGCATAAACCAAATGAAGAAATATAAAATATTATTTCACAGTCCAGAGCACTGTGTCCAATAACTGCTTCCAAAAAACTTTTACTTAGGTGAAAATACAGAAGTAATATGACTGGAAAAGAGAAAGATATCAATAAACAAAGGCACAAATAGATAGTGACAGGTGTGAATTTTTATGGTGGTGATCAGATTGAAAGAAGTCACTGAAGAAAAACACAGTATAGGAGTAAGTAGATATTACTTTGCTGCACTCCCTGAAATCCAAAAGCCATTAAACATTTTATATCAGATTTTACCCTCAGCCATGGCCTTATCCAAAATTGGTGTACACTAAATTACAGTAAATAACTTCAGTGATCTCTTAATGAGAACATGTTTCAGAAGCTTTTAAATCACATCCCCTTTCTGTGAGACTCATTAACGTCAGGAATTCCTTTCATAATTTCATTCTGTATTACACAGTTATGAATACTTGGTGTAAGAATAAGAGTCTTATTGCTTTTAGGTTTTTGCTCTGGTAAATCCCATACTTCGCATTTTGATTCAAAAATGCAGTTGTCCAGTACTAAGGAAAGTTTGTAGCTGGTTGTACAGTTACAGTAACAGCTGTAACTGCAAAATTAGATTTGGATTTTTACAGAAGACCACAGATATTTCAAACTTAAACTTACCAGCCTTGACTTTGGACAGTGTCTCATGAGGTCACTAACTCAAATCAAAATCACCAGATTGCAAGCAGTAGTAAGTATCCTTTTTGATAAAGCTATTTCGTAGTATGACCATACCACTACAGCAGCACTTTTGTGTCATTGACAATACAGATTTTTCTGAAATATTATGACTGAATCTTTAACAAGAAATGAAACCCAGTTTATGCAGTCTAGTATGAATTTCTGAGATCCTAGAAACCTATTTTCTATGTAACTATTGTCATTAGCAATGCTAAATATATCACTACATTCAGGTAGGTAAGGGTAGAAAATGCTTACTGTCACCATTCCATTTCAAATGTTATAGGAGTCACATTCCATAAATGAAAACTTCTGAGTATGAAAACTTGTCTAAAATGTTCTTAACGGAGCTGAGTTATGTTTGCCTGGGGAGCAATAATATCCTGGAACCACTGCTAGGCTAAACTGGAGTTTAATGTTAAAAGCTAATCCCTGTAAGACTTAGCTGTTTAAAACTCATATGCAAAAATGCCTGCTTTTTAGGTGTCTGTGCCTCTTCACAGAATCCGGAACCCAGGGCTCAGTGCCCCTGTTAAAATCTCTGTTCAGTGTACAGAGAAAGGTAGGAATGGCTATTTGAAGTGGTTACTGGCTATTTAAAAGCTATCTGTCAGGCTATTTGAAGTAGCTAGTGCAATGAGCAAGAAGCCACTTAGAGCAAACCAGGAGGAAACAATGAGCACACAGATGTGTACAAAACCCTGCTACCTTTCACACTTTCGGTGCTAGCTCAGGGCTTCACAAAAGTATGTCTTTCACTGGTACACTCAATCTACAATACTTTGCTGGAAGGGACGTCCCACATTATTTTTTTCAAAAGGATGCAACAAAGATCATTCTTTTAATTTTATAGACATCCAGAGAGGGAATTGCTACATGTCTTTATACAGCAGCTTGATTGTTAGAAAGTTCACCCACACTCTGGAGTGTTAAGTCCAGTTTTCTTTTCAGCCTAAAGGGATTCAAACTAGCATGCTATTTCCTGAAAGAATTACAAAAAGAACTGAAGGCTGTAATAAGCTTGTTAGTGAGTAATGTGCAGAATGTGGTTCAAAATCTTACAGGGCAAAGCTTACGAAAACTTGTAGCAGAAATACCACTATGTAACACTGATCTGATATATTTATTTTCAACTTCACAACAGGATCAACAAAGACCAAAAGATGTGCTAATATTGTGCTCTACTTGAGAGAAGAAAGCTATGTAAAAATGTAACCAGAAGAGATAGCTAAGAGAATTAAACCCTTCCCAGCAGCATGGAAATTTCTGAATACAGCAAACACAGCAACAGTGCATATCACCTACTAAATAAGATTTGAAAAAGGGAAAAATAAAGTCAGCATGGCTATTCAGCAAAGTAAAATACAGTATTAGAAACCAGGAAGTATTTTTGAAATTGTTGTTGTACACAAATAAAGAAAATGAAAAGCCTCATAAATTTTGACAGTTTAGGTATGAAAGTACAACTATGCAGGCCAATAAAGAGTTTGAGGAACAAATAGGGAAAAGAATGACAACTAACAATAAAGCTTCCACCCAAAACCACAGCAGCAAGAAGCCCTCTAGAGAGTCTTATAGAACCACCAAGAAGGGTTGTGCCCTGGCTCAGCAAGGGCCAGCGGCTCCCTGGAGCCAGGCATCTGGAGCCATGGGGGACCCATCAGGGCAGGAGCCTCACCAGCCAGGTCTGCCCCACCGCTCCCAGCCAGGGAGCAGGACAGGTTGGGGGAGTGGGGGCGCCAGGAGGGTGATGGACAGCCTGGGTCAGCTCACTGGGAACAAGGACATTGAGAGGAGCTATTCGTAAATGCTGAGATGGAAATAGTGAACACCACTTAGATGAATATAGTCTCCCGGGAAAGAGGTGACATGTTTTCTATAAGGGGAAGTCCTCCCTTACAAAAACACCCAGCTGTGTATACTCGCTTGGTTTAGGCTGCTTGAGTTTTCAATGATTTCTCAACAGTCCTTCACCAAAAGATGGTGTTCTAAGTGACTCTTTGAAAACATTATCTCAGTGCTTGGTAGCAGCCAAAAAAGTAAACCAAATATTACAATTTAGAAAGAAACCAAGACTATATATAAATATACATGTATATATATATATATATATATTTCAGGCATATGAAGGGAAACAAAATCATCAGGAGTAGTCAGTATAGTTTCACCAATGAGAAGTCAGGCTTGACCAACTTGATAAACTTCTGTGATAAAATGATTGGCTTGATAGACAAGGGAAGAACAGTGGATACTGTCTACCTTGGCCTCAGTGAGGCCTTTGACACTGTCTCCCATAAGATCTGTGATTCTGTAATTCTAAGAGCAAATACAAAACATCTCTATGCTGTTGCATATATCCATGGTATGGTTCACACTTTGGATTTTGTGTGCATTCTGACCTCCTCCTCTCAGGGAAATATACAGTCATACCCCACGTTTTCATTAAGAACGTGAAAATTAGTAAGTAAAGAGATGGAAAATCACTTTTCGTAGTAAGATTTCGTGCAGAAGTGGCAGAAGTTTGCAAGGACTAAAGAAATGCACACAATTTAATTATGCTGGCTGTCAATGCAAAGTGTGGGATGTAGAGAGGGAAGCCAAATAGTCAGTATTGTCAGCTTGAGGAGATGCTTTTCTTTTCCTAGCTCTTCATCTATTAGACTGAATGCCCACCCTCACTGTATTTTGGTGTCTGAAGGGGCCAAGATCTTCTAGCACAGTAACCACTTCTAAAAAATGAAAAGCCATCTTCTCCTTCAGCTGTGATCTTCCTCTTGCCACACCACCCTCTACATCATATATACTGTCTTAAGTATTTAAACTTGTATTCAAGTACCTGCATTCACCTCCCCTCAACTACATTAATACTTATGAGAAAATATGGTTTGTTATTTTTTATCATCCCTTTCAACTCTGAGACTAAATGTCCCATGGAAATATTTCAGTGTCAATGTACTTGCTGCCTCCTAAACAGTCACATTTTCATTGCTGTCACCTGCTTCCTCACATAAATCAGGGCTCATCAAATCAACCAAGGTTGAAGGATGCAAACCCATGTAACGAAAACATTGACAGAGCACAGTATTAAAATATTGGCAACAGAACTCTGAAACAATGGATGAGGAATTAAGGAACAGAGGGATGTTATGTTAGAACTGGAAAAGATTCAGAGAAAGCAAGAATTATCAAAAGTGTGCTCAACTCCCATATGAGCAGGCAATTCCATATGAAAAATGGGTTAGGCTGAGACCCTTCAACCTGGGCAAGAGGTAGCTTACACAGATGTAATAGAGGTCTACAAAATCAGGAGTGCTGTAGAGAAGGTAGATGGGGATCAGCAATTCATTGTCTCTTCCAGCAGAAGAATTATGGGCCGTCAATTGAAGTTAGCAGGAACCAAATTCAAAACAAACAGAAGTAAATGGTTGTTCTCTGAATGGGTATCAGACAAGTGGAACAGTGTGACAAAATCTAAGCTAAGCGCAAGAAATGTACATAGATTCAAGGAGATACTGTACAAGAACTTGAAAGAAAGATCAGCTGAAAAGTTAGCAAACAGATGAATCAGATCAGGCTCATGGATCACTCTGACCTGAACGTAGCTGAAGGCTGGAAGGCATTTCAGGGAAATAGCATGTGTGCTTGTCCAGGTATATATAGGCATCCTCTCTTATGGTCATTACTGCTTAGATGAGCCTGGTTTGAATAAGTGTAGCCTTTCCTTTTATTATTCTGGAGTTTTGCCAAAAGTGTAGCAATCTGGTCTTCTCAAAAGCATTCATAGATTTACACAAAGTGAGACAGAAACATTGCTGGTGTGGACAAGAAGAGGCTGAAAACAGTCGTCAAAGTGGAAGGACTAAATGCACTGTAGTCCCAGCTAATACTGTGCACTGTGAAATGTATGTTTGAGGTCTCCTGACGTAAGATCTCTGCTGATGATTAGAGTATCCCTGCAAGGACTAATTCCTTTGTTTTACAGGTGGTCTGGAAACAATGCAGCTACAGGGGAGAGCAGAGCAAGAATTTGGTCTTTCTACTCCAGCTCTCAAAGAAAAGTGCCACCTGGTGAATAGCTGGAGTTCCTGATTTATTTCTATTTGAAAGTCTTTTTTGAAAATCTGTTTGAACCTCGTTAAAAAATCTGTAGTCCATCATTCATGTCAATGAAAAAGCCATCAGGAAAGAAGAGAGGAAGACAGACAAATCAAGCAATGAACACTTAAGTAAACAAAATGCTATTACTTTACAAAATATACTTTTGTTATTACAGTTACTAATATTTTAATTTAGAACAATAGTTAAGGCCAGAGTCATCTGAATATAGGTGCCAGCAGACCTGAAGAACCTGTAGGAACAGACAGTCATTTCACAAACTATGTTCTGAAATATCATGTTTCAGTGGACCACAGACTGTACATAAGAGACATCACAGACTCATCAGAGGTAGAAGTTAAATAGCTCAGGCTTACTAAACCTGACGAAGGGAACAAAATGAAGAAGTTAAAAAAAAAAAATCCAGCCAAAATCCATCCAATAAACAGTGGCTTACGTCAAGTTATATACGTATGCTTATCTCCTCTGAGACATCTTGTAACTAGTGACAGCTACTTTAGAGAATTCAGTTCTTTCAGTGGGAAGGGAAATCACTCAACTACATGTGTGCTGGCTTTAAAAAGTCATCCAAGTATACTACTAGCTAGAACTATTTTAAAAGAAATTTTATAAATTTCCCTATCATGTAGTCATTTGTATTTAGGTAATGTAGTTCTGCAGTACAATATGTCCTCTTACACTGAACATCTTTTACTAAACTGCTGCACTTAGTAGGACTCCCCTGATTTAATCAGTGACACCTTGCCTGCAATAGGCTTTATAAACCACCTACTGACAGCAAAACATTTCAGACCACTAACAATCACTTTAACCCAATCTGAAAGTCTACTGTTCCTTGCAAAAGACGTATGATCATGTTTCTTCATGTACACCACTAAAGCACCACACATCAGCAACTAGTGAATAAACATATTAAACTGAGGTCTGCTACTCTTTTGATTACCCACACTAGGCACATTTTCCAAAGATATCTGAAGTTATGTCTGAATTTTAATAGCACAGTCTAATGACCTCACTACTGTTTAGAGTTTAGTGCCATAAAGGACCAGTGAAGTCAATTCTTACCACAACATAACAATTTCCTCTCTAATTTCAAGACAGTGGACATATAAACCCAAGAGTCTTAATCACGTTTCTATGTCTTCCTTTACAGCTTCTAATATTATCAGCAGGCAAAGCACACAGACTTAGGTGTCTTGACATTCAGATTTTCTCTATGATCAACACGGAGACACAGCAATTCATTCCACCCTAAAACGTGGGGAACAGCTCACTGTATCCCTAACTTCCAGGCAGTTAAGGTAGATGTGTGCTCTGAGGAGATAAGCCAGGCCCTGTAGGGAGAAACCTGTAGGGCCACATCTCTGAGGAAGGAGTCTGGGGGGAAAGGTGGAAAGGCAGCAAAGTGGCCATTAAAATGAATATGAATTCTCTAGTTATTGGGCCTTCCAAGTTGTGCAGGAAGAACAGCGTTACCAAAGGTACTTACGTATAGAAACTACTATCAAGTTTTATTTACATGGTTATTTTCTGGTTTGAAGGAAGATTTTCTCTTTTATTGGATTTCATTCCAGAAGCAGAAAAACAGCTGGCCATCTTTTGCTGACACCCTTATATTTCTTACAGGGACAACAACATACTTCTTCCTCACTAAATTTAACTGGTTTTCCACTGAACTTCGAAGTGCAATGATATTCCTCCATTATTTATTACTAGTCTGTCAACACATTAAGGACATCTCCTAATTTCAAAATATCACAAAGCAGTGCAAACAATAAAATCCAGGGCAATATATCTAGAATTATTAAAAACAAACTTTAAAACCTTAGAATTGTTGTCACGAATAGTACACTGTTGACGAGAATTTTCCTGATTAAAGGTACATTACTCAAGTTCATTAGTTGCTGTGTAAAAATTTAATGCAATAACTATCCATAGGTCAAGTGTTGTAGGAACAAATTATGACATGGATGAGATATAATGAGTACTGACCAAATGTAAAACAGAAAGCTATATTTTAGCTTGTATTTATGCACGCATTTAGCTTTCAGTGAGCTCAATAACCTCTCAAGAAATTTCAGCGATGGTAAATTTCACTGTGAAACCCTCAATTACCAATTTGAAAAATGTTATTGTAATATCCATCCTAAAGAAAATTTGTTATATAACCAATGGAGAGATAAACTCAGAAATAACACAGTAATAACTTAAATGTTGTCTGTTTCAACATGAACAGCACATCCACACTCTCTGCGTAAATTTACATATTTTCCATATGGAGGGTGACAGACAACATTTTAATGATGAATAATCAAGTTAATCAAGTTAAATCTAAAGGTCATTTCTTACATTTATTCATTATGAAAGGTAAAATATCACATTAACCAGACTGAACAACAGTGAAAAGGCTACATTTTTTGGAATCGTAGTAAAAATATCTGAGTTCCTATAAAACTTTTCACCTTTCAGGTACCAGAAACGGTTACATGTGCATATGTAGGTCACGATTCTGTGAAGCGTCCCTCTAACTCTTCTCTTGTGGTTGAAGAAGTTTAAACTTCAGCAACATTTGTATAGAGAAAAAAAAAATCCCACTGGACTCTGGATCAGATGTTATTAAAGATGATTCCCCCCAGGGGACTTTTTGTATTTTAATTCTCTAAAGTGCCTTTCTGGGTCACAGAAAGTGAAAAATAAAGAACTATTCACCAAATCAAACCAGGAGAGGTCTTCTAAACTGCACATGTGGTGAAGAACGGCAGAGTGTGTGGCCTTCTCTCACAAAATCTTCTGCCATGAGGTTTCCTGAAGTGCATTTGGATTTTTTCATTTTTTAAGTTTCCTGAAGTTTCCCAACAGCCATTTGCAAAGCTGTTCAGGGCCTCACACCATAGCACAGGGAGAGATACGGCAGTGAAAACAACTACCCACATCAACAGGCTTGTGAAACATCAGTCCTGTTGTAAGGGCACCGCGAGGTCCGGCCGCTCCCTGGGGTTGGGGTGCAGGGGGCGTTAGGGCTCCCCAGGAGATCCAGCCAGGCAGAGCCCAGCAGCCAGGGCCTGTTCCCTCCCGGCCAGGAGCAGGGCAGCCAGGGGCACCGGGGCAGCCCCAGCCCTGGGCACCGGGCACTTCCCTGGGGATGGGGACAGGCCGAGGCCGAGCCAGGAGGTAGACCCGCTTACGGCCCTGGCTTGGCAGGTCCCAAGGCCAGGCACATGGCTTGCGAGGTGGCAGGAGCTGTAGCTCAGGCGGATCCAGGCAAGAGCCTTGGCTGAAAGTGACTCCCCTGGGCCAGGGGCTGGACCTGACCATGGCCACCTCTCAGTACCTCGTACCCTCTCCCCACATCACCAGCTGTGCTCACATGGCCCTGGACCCTGGGGCCAAACCCACAGAAGCCGGGAAGCTTTCAGGCCCTGTACACTTGTTACTTGGTAAACTTCCCAGCTTTTATGAGAGCTAAGAACACATGTTTAAAAAAGAATTTATGTTTCAGTATGCTCTGTATTTTTCATAGGCACACCTGCAAAGTAGGAGCTAATTTAGTTGAGTGCTAATGATTTTCTGAACCACCAGCCTTTCTGAGTCATGATAGGAGTTGTTGGAGTAAAACTGCTAAGAAATGCAACATCGGTCTAGGTTTCTCTGAGGTATCCAGGAAGAGCCAGCCTGGGCTCTCAGAAACTTTCTCTTGGACTGACTGCTCCCTCTCATTTGGTCAGATCCTTCCTTCACTGTATCTCTGTTTCATTGTGCTCCCTTGGGAGTTAACATAATTTGCTTCCCTGAAAATCACAGAATCACAGAATAGTAGGGGTTGGAAGGGACCTCTGTGGGTCATCTAGACCACCCCCCCTGCCGAAGCAGGGTCACCTACAGTAGGCTGCACAGGACCTTG
>Ga0181612_170986_pt1 | contig 26300 bp, 11 predicted proteins | sample HoacroProtozoa21_FD_119630 | JGI IMG/M metagenome (GOLD analysis project Ga0181612, IMG submission 119630) | Hoatzin crop microbial communities from Cojedes, Venezuel. Combined Assembly of Gp0051906, Gp0051904, Gp0051908
AAAAAAAAAATGTTTTTGTGAGCCAAGTTAAGCTGATTTAAACTAAAATAGTAAAAAAGTGATTTAAATAATAAGCAAGCATAACACCTTTAAGGCTGCTATAACTTTGTCTTGAGTTTGCTTATATGAAGGACACACTATATCTTGTATCTATTATTTAGGCACTTGTATAGACTTTTTTATATTTGCATTTATTATGTGTTGGATAACAATTGTATCCTCATTTGTATAGAAATTATAATTCCAATGGGTAAAAAAATCTAGGAATTAATCTTGTTGATGCTACTGAAATAAATTACCCTAAGTAGGCTAGATATATAAGAAAACAATATAAAATCATCTAAATTCAATTATTAAACAAAGGCAATATTGCATTCAATTAGAAAATAGAATCAATTTACTTACATTCATCCTTCTTCAAAATTTTAGAGATGATAGATCTCTTCCTCTTACACTCTATTGTTATACGCAGACAGATAGAAGAGAATAATCTCTCTTCCATTTTTCAATTCCTGTTTGATTTTTTTCAGCTATGGATGATCTAATTACTAATCAGAACTAGTGGAATAAACTGAGGCAAAAAAAGTATTCTTATGCAATAGAAAAGGATAGTGTTGTCAAAACCTGGCCTAAGACTTCAACAGACTGATACAGATGTTTAGCCAGGGCTTCAGCTAGCTCAGTGGCTTGACTTTCTTCAAAATTTAGAGAACTTGTAAGAAGATTTCTTAATTTTAAATAGTTGGATAGATTACATTAAGGTTAGAACTAACAAAAATTATTATGAATTTATTGAAATGCAATTATTTTTGAAAGTTTTTTAAAAATATAAGTTTTGAGAATTGTTTCTGGTAGTCACCCTAATTTATAGTGGGTGAGTGGAAAACAAAGCACAGAATATGAAGCTAGAGATGATACCTAATCCAGCTGAGACTTCTTTCAGTGTTGGAGTCCAGTGCAAAGTCTCCTCAAGCGGAAACCAGAAGATCAAGCACAATAAAAGATAAATGGGGAGAGAGACAAACCAAGCAGGAGGGGGACATGAACTGTGCTCTGATTTCCATCTAAGCAAAATCACAGTTTTCTCAGTACTAAATGAAAATAAGTGAAAAGCATTTTATCTTGGTTTAAGAGAGTAGAATTTGGCCACAGTACTGATGCTCATAAAACAGAAATCGTGTTTAATCCTCACATTTTGTCATGTGTTTATCACTATTTAACCCCTCTGAACTTCCCTAACGTAAACTGATAGAGGCTTAGGCTGTAACTTGTAATTTATGTTTGAAATCCCAAGTCACTGGACCGAAGCGAAACTCGTGGTTCAAAAAGGCACAATATTTTCACACAAAGCAAGCAAAACAAATAGAAAGGAACAATTTCTCTTGAATTTCTCTTGAAATTGTATTGTTTGGGTTTGCTGGACTTATGTTTTTTTCTAAGGGAGACTTAGGGTACTTAATGTTCAATAATTAAAAAATTGAGGATTTATTATGATACTTCAAGATATCGTAAAGGCTTATGCAAACCAGAGTTCAAATTACAATTGGTCTAGTTCCTTGGAGCTGTTTAAACTAGAAAGAACTCATAAGTTTTGCAGTCTAGGTTTTCATGAAGCGTATTATCCCAAATGGGTCAATCTGAAAGTCACCGTAGTGAGAGCTTGTTGTATTTGGCGGGGATCTGCAATTGTTAGGAGTCAGTCCAAAATTCAGTCAAGTCATGGATTTTCATCGAGTCAGTATAGATTAATACGGACTAGACCTGTCACATTTCAGCTAACAATGACCTTTCTTTACATGTGTGTGCATTCCCTTTCTGAATTCGATTACCAAGATATCTATTTCTTAAACCCTACAAAGTACTTTTCTTGGGAAAAATACCTTGCCTGTCAATTTTTCAACCAGTGATTGTAAGGAGTCATGGTAAATCCTGTGAGCTACACTGAGACTAATCCTGGGAGAAAAGGACCTGTGCAAGTATCAAGAGCACAGGTATCCAAATTTGCCAAAGAAATGCAAGTGTATTTAAGCATTTAAATCATACATGAATATTGAAAAAGATGTACCAGTAAGTTTACGGAGTTTCTTTGCATTACTTTTCCTGAGAAACTGTTGGGCTTGTTTCCAGCTGAATTTATCATCACATACAAAATTGCTGCAGTTAAGAAAATCACTGTTTGATGTATAAGGGGGTGAATTGTTCTTCTGAAAGCAAGATATTATAGGCTTTGGCAGTAGTTATATTAGGGTTTATGAACAGTGAATGTTCTACAACATTCTCCTGTACCTAGTGGGGTCAAACTGTTGATACATCTCTCAATTAATCTTGTAAATGGTGCTCCCATGGGTGCACTCCAATTCTGGAACCTTTGTTAGAGCAAATGGAATAAAGGTTTTGATAATCAAGTAACATATATGCTAACTACAGCATGTAAGTTACACCACTTCTCTTTCTCTAGATTCACTTTAAAACTGTTTGACTGGCACCACACACTTTGTATACAGTTATAGAGTTTTCTTACATTTGCTGGCATACGTGGAAAAGTTTTTTTCAATACACTATGGATTATTCATTGATGCAAGTGAATCTAAGGACAGTATTGAGGTATTTAAGATGGCATTTTTATTGTCTGGGCCACAATAATGGTGTATACTTCACTGAGCTAGACTCTCTTCTGTAATTAAGATGTTTGTGTAGTTCTTTTAAAAAATGGAAGTGATACTGGCCTTTTTTAAAGTTTGTTTTAATGAAAGGAAAGAGATGCCTGAGCAGGATAAAGAGTACATTAGTGATTAGAGGGTTTGGCCAAGCTGTAAGAAATTCAGGTTCTCTGTCCTCTTCTGCATGAATGCATTAGGGTCTGAACCATCTGCTTTCCAGGAAGATGCTTTGCCACAGGCTGTCATAGTCCTGGGCTCAAGGACGCTCCACTCCTGTAGCTGAAGCTTTGCCAGCATTGCAGAAAGCACACGAAGTGTGGGGCTGGGAAGGGAGGGAGCCAGAATCTCAGCTCTCTAATTCAGTAATGACAGTATGTGGTACCTTAAAGCTACGAGAGCTGCTGGTGAATGTTCAGTGCTAAGACAATGCCGCTCGTGTTTCAGCATAATGTTAGAGCTAGGCCTGGACCCTCAGAGGATGATGGTGGTGCTGGGCAATAAACATTGAGGAAGTTCTACTGTTGAAAATGTCGGTGCGTATGGGCCCTGAGGAGTCATACTGTACTCAAGTGCCTACATTTTATTTTTGTCTTGCTTTTTGTGCTTGTGTCCTTTGGCAGGTGAGGGCTTTGGCAACGTGCCACAGACCATGCAGAAAGCTGTAACAGAGAAGGAACCTGAACCAAAGCCACCTGTCTTTCAGGCTGGTGATACAATCAGCAAATCATCCTCTGGCCCTGCTGTTCTGGAGAAGTCTGAAAGGCGTAATTAGGACCCAGTGGTGTGACCAAGCAGCTATTCACAAATAGCTGTGGTAAAAACCCGCAAGCCCAACAGAGCAGAGAAGCCCATAGGGACACTGTCAACTCTCCCAGAGGGGCGACATCCACACAGACTGGCAGAAGTAAAAAAAAATTCACAGTGGAGACGTGCTCCACAATCCTAGTCACCTGCCTCAAGAGCCATGCTCTCCCAGTATGACAGAGCCTTCAATTACAGGTCACACACTTTTCCTGCAGAATCTCTGCTGCATTCCTCCGTCGGAACCGGCTGTGAGCTCGGTGCTTCCACGCCAGCCGCTGAGGCATTAGGGCCAGTTCATCTCACACGGATGTTGTGAAGTCATTAGTTAACAAGTATGAAACATATCGGATGCAAGACAGTTGCGGGCCTGTAAAAGCCTTTAAGAAATGAGTCTTTAAAGCTCGTCTCTTCTCGTTAATTGAGAGGGGGCAGGGAGAGAGCGAAAGGTATAATTTCAGTTCTTAACGTAAGCACAGTACATCCTTTGGCAAAAATTAGATACCAATAGTAAGGCAACCCTAATTCTGTTATTTCTCAATTTTGGAGCATTTGACTTTATAAAATTATATTCCTAATATTTCTTAATCTATAATTTGATATAACTTTAACATAAGGCTATTTTCTACTGACATTGGGAGAAGGTATGAACCTACTCTCCTTTAATGCAGGTGAATAAGCTTACACCTTTGGAGAAACACCCAAAAGTGACCTTATTAGTGAATTTAAGAGTGATGATGCTGTTCATCAGTGCTCCAGCAGACGTCAAGGTGTCAACAAGGTTGGGGAATCTCATGATATATGTTCTGGAGCAGCCTGTTCTTACAGCTTGAGAGACATGAGGTGGCAGGCATCTCTCTGCCTCCGGGGCTTTCTGCTGGAGCGGAGCGCTTGGCTGGGCTCTCCTCAGAGGTCTGGGTGCTGCTCCAGGGAGACTCTTCCCTGCGTGGGGCGAAGGTGCAGTGCCCAGCCGTGCTCTGCTGCATTCCAGGAGCGCTGCCCGAGCCCAGAATAGAAACTCCTAACAACCAAAGGTGAGAACTTTGTTTTGTAAATCAAAGAATAGTGTTAGTTACGAAGCTGGGGGAGGCCGCAGAAAAAAATAGTTATTTAGCAGTAGATCTATCCTGGAGCATTAAAGAAATGTGCATACAACTCATGAAGAGTGGGGATTATAAATTTGCATGGTTTAGATCAAATTCTGTTCTCAACATCAAGAAGTTCTGTGCAAGCCCAAGCAACACCGACGAAAGCAGTATTGCTCTGTGGTTCGTCTGATTGAAGGGGTCATAATTTGCCCTCAATTACCTTTAGCTAAGCACGGATCTAAACTAAATCCTTGGAGCTGACCCTTCTCAGATTTGCAAAGAGTTCAGATGAGCTGTGGCTTTAAAAGGGGCACACAGCTCCCATCTCATACTGTAACTGCAGTAAATGTACCTTTGGAGTTTACCTGTGCATTTGCAGTTGGAGAACTTCAGAAGATAAAAGTTAATAAGATATAAATTTAGGGCCGACATGCTTGCACTGTGAAGGCAGGTTAATCAGCCTCTTAACATCCTGTATTTCCTCTGGCAAGTAATGACATTATGCTTCAATCACATCAACCTTTTTTTAACACTGCCCCCGAGAAAGATTTGGAAAAGATAAACATTTCCCGTAACATTTTTTTCCCCCTTGACTTGCATCAGCTATATATGATTTATCTTTTAATGTGTTAAGGCCAGCTCAGTACTCCCTGCCCAAGATAATCTCTCATTGACTCCACCGGGAGGTTTTCTCATGGCAAGAACATTAAACAGAACACCGATTTTATTTTATTTTTAATGTGCCTCTGACAAATTTTTTAATTTTGTATCTCTTTTTTAATTTTAATTTCTGCCTCAGTGATGCCATAGAGATAATTTATTGCGCTATAGTTTCTACACTATTGTTTCAGCCCCACTTTAACTCCTGCCATGGATGATAAATGCCTGGCTACTGGGGTAAATTATGGAAGTGCAAGTATTGCATTAGTCTTTCTAAAACATTGTCAGCCACAAATTACTTAACAGTACCCAAAGTTCATAGGACGTTAAAAGTATTATTGTGGCCATTAAGGAACATACAATTGAATGTGGGGCAGGTGTTTGCATCGCAAGTGTGTAATATGCTATGCACGAGTATATCATGGAATGGGATTCTTCCTCCCGTGCTTTGCTTCTAACTTTATGTATTATGGCAATCTCTGTGCATAGGCGCCGAGCTGAGCAATTTTTGGATGGCAGGATTGCTGTTATCAATGATTTTTTCTTCATTCATGTTGACACTTAACGATATTGGCTGTAAACTTCAGACTTCTATCCTTTTGTGCTACAAAGGCGCTTTGACTGGGGCTTGGTTTAAGAAACTGAAAGCCTGCATAAACCTTGCCTTAAAGTTGTGGCCTGTAGAGGGTAAAAATTTATTGCACTCTTTTCTTTTTGTACTGTGGAGACGGCCCTACATTTTATCATGTGTTCGCTAACTTTGAATTCCACTGTTGAAAATGCTTGTATTCTTTATTCTGCTTTGTTACCTTTAGTAACAAAAAAAGAACACACAAAATCAGTGCTGCTATTTTTTCTGTTAAACAGGTTTGGGAAATGAGGTCCTGAATTAGGATGCGATGGAGAAATTAGATTTTCATTGGTAATGTCCTTTTATTTTACTCATGATGGTAGTTGTCAAAATCAAATGCTTTAATTGGAAAATATTTTTTGTTTGCTTCTTGGGAAGTTTTGATATTTTTGTATGACTTCTGCATAAGCTTCATTACCAAATGACATGACCAATTTAAAACAGTTCCCCTAATGATTTTATGGAGCTTTTGAACTTTTTTCCTCATCATGTGTAGTTACTGACATGCACCCAAGTGCAAGATCAAAAGATGGTTTTACTTCTGGTACGTGTTATGATGCACAGTGACGTTGTTCTCTTCAATTTTTCGCTGAGGTGCTTAGAATTTTCATCTTCCAGCTTATGCCAGTCTGGTGTGAACTTTGCCATCCAGTGATATTTAATATGAGGGACTGGGGGGATTGTGTTTGTTTTTCTATGGGCCAAATGGACAACCAGAGAAGTGTGCCACCGAAGGTGATGAAGTTTTAGTGAGGGGACCCAGAGCAACTAGGGTGTTGCTGCCTTCCTCAGTTTCCTCCGATGTCCTTGAATGGAAAGAGTTGGGGGTAGCAGATAACACATGGAGAGGTCGTGATGTTTCTGTTTGCCTTGGGGGCCCAGTCATGGTGACCAGACTAGTTTTTCAGCTCTCAGTTTCAACCATCTGTAACCCTAAGAAAATGCAAAGTCTTACCCTTCCCTGTCTGATTTTGGTATGTAAGATCCGTTATGGAGATCACAGAGGCCTGGAGGAGGTACCGCCACCATTTTGCGGTCACTGTTCTTCATGGCTCTTTGGCACATGATAGGGTGGAAGTGAAGTCGCTTGGCAGTCCTGTTGCATAATTAGTGTCAAAGCTGCAGAGAATGTTTCAGGTTGGACTTTCACTCCTTCTTTCACAAATGAATTGAAGATGTCGCAAAAAAACCCAACCAAAAACCTGAATTCCAGCTCCACAGCTGAGTCTGAACCTCCATCCAGCCTGACCAGGGTGCAAAGCCCTACCATGGAACCGACCCTGTGACACTGCACGGCTCTGAAGCATGTGCCAGGTAACTCTGCACGAGGTCCAGACTCTCGCTTTGTAGCCGTCTGCTCAATTTGTGGTTTATCTGTACCTTGCCTGTCCCCACGTCCTGCTTTCCTGGTAACAGAAATGGTCACCCTACCTTGGAAAATATGAGTGCCAAAGGTACCTTCTGAAGAATAATCAGGAAAAGCAAAGTAGACCAATCCTTGGGATCCCTGCCCATCTTGCAGGAAGCAAGACAGTATCAGACCTTAATTACAGTAATAGAAATACGATAACACAGCAAAAAGAGATCAATATCTACTAGCTTCGAGTTCAAAATAATCCCTTTGTCCCGGGGATGGTGGGTTTCCAGGCATCCTCCGGCCAGAGTGTGTTTTTGCATAGTTCAGTACCCTCAGGTGTGAGGCTCAGCTGCCCAGCGGTCATATTTCTGGCCTGCTCAGTAACAGTTACTTTGCATCAACTCTGAATATACACAAGCGTTACACACACAGCCAATGCAAAGTGGCAGAAGGTGTTAAAATCATGCTTAAAATTGCTGCCACTGTGGTTAGTTCATTCACAGTCATTCCCATGAAGGTTTCTAGAAACGTTTATTTTCTGCACTTGCACTCATTGCGATGCAGACTGAATGCCTCTGCATAAACAATTAATCTGACTTCTTTGCATCAGGCACACTTTTGATAAATACTGCTGTTGCAACTTGTTTGCACAGGGTGAAGACCTATCACTTAAAAACATTTACTTGATATATTTACATATAATTCTGCATTCTCTCAAGACCTGTTGGCAGCATGGAGTTATTCTACAATGTCAGCTGTTACAAGGTTGTGAGTTTCTTGGCTCTTCAGTGTTGCATAGAAACAAAGCACTTGCAGTTGCTTTGCCGTTTGGCTGTAATGTTCCTTTCCATTTAACAAAAAAGCATTTCTTGGATGTCATATGAGCATCAGTATCAGATTTCTGAGCGATTAGACTGGTGGTACAGGTAGATCTGAAACTGTTGCTGCTGGTGGTGTGTACTAAACCTTTAGTAAGATCTTTGATGTTCTACCTGAGCACTTACAAACTGTTGCCACCTAAGTCTGTCAGCATTTTTGGTGTTCCAAAACATGAAAACGATAACCACATATCATTAGCAACTGTTGCTGTTCAAAGATAAAAGCCAGTGGTGACAGAAGCAATGTTAATAGCCACTTTGTTATCTTAGAGACAAGTTAGCTGAGCAGTGCCGTGCACTAGGATTTGTCTTGCCATCCATTAAAATAATTAATCAGCAAAATGGCATGTTGATGAGGACTGTAGAGATGCCTAGATGGGTCCATAAAAAAGATCCCTTATGCCTTACGCCAGATTCTGTTCTCGTTTATGAGAAGGAAAATCCAAAGAAATTCTGTTGGCTTTGGTTGCGTTATTCTTCTTACAGCAGTGTGTGAATAAAATCAGAAGCAGATCCATAAAGCTGAGGAAAAGTATAGTATGAACAAATTATTTTTAGAATGATTGTTAGATTCATCTGGGAGAGAAAAAAAAATGTGGAAACTGAAATATTGCGAAAATTAATTTTTTTAGTAAGACGCATCTTAGATAGGGCTGTGGTTGCAACTAAATCATCTGTCACCGAAATGTGTGCAGGCCTGGATGATAGTTGGGGAAAGAAAACCCCCCTAAATGTTGATAGCAAAGTGCTTGGAAGCAAAGTGCTTAGTAACAGTCAGAAGAGATGACAGATTGTATTATTGCACAACAATAAGTCTTCAAGGTATTAGAGGTATCAATTTACAGCGCTTTCTATACCATCATTACCTGCCACAGTCTGACTCTAATCACAGCAATAGAAACCAGGGTAGCTCCATGGGTGTTTGTGACTTTCTCTGAATATTTATGAAGGTTATAAATGAAATCAGGATCTTGCTCTCTGTTCTTAGCCCATCTGTATAACCATGAAGGCCAAATGAAGCTTTGAGTCATTATACTTAATTGGATGAATGGCCTTCAAAGCTGTCAATAAGTGGTGTGTTCACAGTAAGGTAATTAATAACGCTATTTCCTTTTGGAAGACATATCATTAGCCATTATTTCTCGAGATACAACACTGATGTCTTTATTCAAAGAGGTAATTGCAGGTTACCCACCAATTCCCCACCAGTGACATCATCTTTGCAAACTGAATCTCACAATCTGTCACTTTTGAATTCATAATTAGGATATTTTTCTAATGACAAGCGAATGTTATTGAAAGAAATACCTACTTTGTCGTTGTAGGAATAAGCACAGCCGCACTGAAGAGTGAGGGGCTTGTAACACAAATAAGGCTTGTGAGTTGTTAGACTGAACATCTGGGACCTTCAGAATGAGTGTGTTGAAGGATCCAGCAAAAGTCACAAAGGCAAACCAGCAGCTGTATCACAACCAGTGTGTCACCATCAATTTTGATAGCATACTTGAACAGACATGCCAAAAAGAGTCTCTGCTGCAGAATTTATTTGCTAATTCAGAGTATTTTATGATAACCGATAAAGAGGTTCTGTTAGATTGCCCTCGTTCTGAAAATACGTGCATGAATGTTCTTCTTCACCCCTGTTATTTAGCTACGTGCTATGCAGCGTAGCTGATTTCTGACCCTATCCTGGGAGGACAGAAATGTGGACAGCAATGGGGTACTCTGGTGCTTCTTTTTTGTTCACCCTATTTTAAAATGTGTGTGTACAAATACCAAGAATCCTTCACCAAGAGGTGAATAGCTCTTGCTAGTGTTGTAAAGCCATACAGGTAAACTGTATCTGTAGTGTCAGTGTGAAATCCCTAAATGCAACCACAGTTTTCATCTATCTCAGAGAACTACTCCTCTTCCCTTTGCATCGGCCATTCATGTTTTTCAGTATCTTCGGAGTTTTGTAAAGGTATAACCAACAGCGGTTGATGCGCTGACTTTGATTTGTAGACTTCAAACAAACACACTCTGCAAGTACTTCTCACAGTCCCAAAAGTCTAGCAGGAGCTGGAGACCATTCTGCATCCAAGCCCAGATATTTTGGTTCTCTTTTTATATCCTCGCCTTACCAATAGCAGGAACCCATACAACATGGTTTCTGCTTCCCTGATCCTCGCTGTTTGTTTGATCTTAAGCCACCCTTCATGTGCATCGTCTTCTCGCATCTTGGCTCTTCCCCTCCGAGGGCCGCACTAAGCCCCTTGCTGTGAGGGGACAGTGCTGAGGTCCTGCCCCAGCCCAACAAATTGGCTTCTCCAGTCTCACACTGGGTTGAATATGAAGCTGAAGAGAAGCACTCTGCAGGTATGTCTGTGTCATGCTCTCGTTATAGCAAGCCTCTTCGCTTGCTGCTCCTTTGCTTCGGTTTGCGCACGGGCGAGCACGTGCTGGAGCTGCAACGCAACAACCGAGATCTCCAGCACTGCTTCAGCCGCAGGGTAGTGTCAGGAGCCACTTCGTATTACCTCTCAGGTCTTAATTCTGCTCTTCAGCGGAGTTTTTGTCTGCACCCAGCTACATAGGTGTTTTGGAAGTGGGCTGACCCTGTGTCAACTCGTGTACCCCAAAGAATTTGAGATGCAGATGAAGGGTTGCAAAGGACTGGATTTAGATGGCTAATAGCATAGCTAATCACCAAGCAGAGCACGCAATTTGGAACAGGTCTTGAGCAAAAGTAGCATTGATGGCCTTGGTATTCTTGACCCAGGATAGGAAGATTATTTCTCATTTTACCTGTATAGCTTTGTGACATTTACAAGAGCTGTCAGAAAGCTGTAATGTAGTGGAAACTCTCTGGAGTTTCTTTCTTAGTGGTTTAACGATATGGTGCTAAGCAGTTTCTTCTGGTAAAATATTTTAAGTAGTGACATAATTTCCTTCAAATAACTATCATTTTCAAGCCTAATAAAAGTGAGAGCTTTATGGCCTGTATTAACTCAAACAGCCCTTTGGAGAATGTCTGACATTTTATGAATACTTATTTTCTGGTTTTTCTACCTACTCTTAAATAATGAAATACCTTACACCTGGAAATGTGTAATGATGTCAAGAAAGAAGATCTAACACCTAGTGCTGCCTGGAATATCAGGCATCAGAATTTCTCATTTGTAAACAATATTTTTCTTATAGGGCTTGCAGGTATCAGGAAATCTCTATCTGAAAGCCGTTGCAGGAAATTCTCAGACTTTCAGTGTGTGGTTGCACTGTGACTGATGGCATACTGAAAAAATTTACCTCCTTACATTAGAAATTTAGGCCTTGAAAAACCATAGGCAGCGTGGTTGCAAATAGCTCTTGCAGAAGTACAGCGTGAAAGATCACATAAATTTCTCTTGTGGGAATGAAGAGATGCGGTATTTCAAATTTAATACAATAAAAATTTAGTTCAGTGTCTGAGCTCCTTTTTCTTAGCTGACTTTATTTGCTGTCTAACTTGCTGTGTGATAAAGATGACACTTTTCTTGCCCCCAACAATCTCCTCTCTCTTTAATCTTTTCTTTTTTTCTTGCAAACATCCCAGTGTAGTGTTTACCTATTTAAAAATCTAAGGAGAATGCTAGTGCATGGCTGCATTTAAAAAGCAGCATTAAAAATACAACTTCTTGATTTATTAAGCAGAAGGAAGTTGGATTTTCCTTTACGCGAATTCCTCAAATGTATGACAAATTGCAGCTCACACTTGTAGAACAATTAAGACATAATTATTGAGAAGTGAAAGTCTGGCAATAAAACTTCTTTGAATTTTGCATTTTAAATATACAGAGTTGAGTCCTGGAAATCCTTCCTTAGTAGAAATATTTGTGTGATAAAAGACTGCTGAATAAATGTCCCTTTATCCAAATGCATTTCCTAGATGACAGGGTAGATAACATGATCAAGCCCGTAAGTGTTTTATTTGCAAGAATAAAGTGCCTGCTGAAGGCGGGTGGGCCTCCACAGCTGTGCTAGCCAGCAGCTGCAGTCAGTGCTGACTTGGGGGGACGAGACACGGGGCCAGCGTGTGCACGCACACAGGAGCTGGGTGCAGAGAAGAGGGGGACGCGTTCCTTTCGGTTGTGCCCCGACACTCCTGCAGGCATGGTCAGTCATTGTAGGACTTGTTCTCAGGCATGGTCAGTCATTGTAGGACTTGTTCTCCCTTTTCTGTGCTGGGACTAGTGGACATCACAGGCAAAACCGAAGACCAAGACTCTCACGATGCCTTCCCTCCAGTTTTTGCCCAGCTGAATGAGCAGGATCACAGCGGGGTGATGGTGCCTGCTCTAAAGAAGGCTTGGCGTTTGGGGCACCTGTGGAAGCTCTTCTGGATTCCTGACACAGAGCTGGTCACAGGGCAGTGGAGCAGTACCGTGATGCACTGCTGAGTTATGCTGGCATGATGCAATTAATTCTTGATAAACGACCTGAAGAGTTGTCTTAAAATCAAGGTACAGTAACATGTAACGAGGCCTGTAACTTGTCAAAGGCTACTTACAAGAATAATCATCAGGGACCTTGTGCTTCCCTCCAAGTCACAAACATCTGTTTTGTCGTGCTGCTCCCTTGGGTAAAGACGTGTGGTTCACCCTCTTTCTGTGTCATTTAAATCAGTATGAAAATCTTACTCGGCCTCACTGGAGAGGATCTGGGCATTATTGCCTAATAACTCACAGAACTGAAAACACCGGCCGTAAGAGCTGAAGTGAAGCAACTGGGTGGTTGTTTTGCACAATATGAACATGTGCTTGCAGATGGCTTTGTGCAACAGCAGCTGTCCTAGGACGGTAGGCATGATTTGTGTCTTCTGTGACTATAAACATATCAGTAGAAGGAGCTATTAGTGATCATAACCTGTAATTATCAGCAAACTGCTAGATGCTCAGTCCATTGATTATATTAAAGAACCTCTTAGAAAGGTGTAAAGCATGAGCATTATCACTGTTGCATAATGAAATAATTATGTAATGAATTTGTAATTAAATGATGCATAAATAACATTAATGATGCTGCCAAATGCTAGCTGTATTAATCACTAGAGGGCAGATTATAATCCGTGCTGGGTGCTTCCCTGCCGGCTGCCTGTGTCGCAAGGAGGCAACAGCTCTCGGCAGCGTGCAGGCAGGTGGAGGCAGGCAGGGGGGGCAGCCAGCGCTCAGCCCTTGCCAATGCCACCAGCTGCAGAGCTGAGAGCGAGGACACGGAGAAGATGTCCACGGGCAGCAAGTCTGATGGACGTTGCATCCTTCTGGTGAAACACAGGGGATCTGTGGACCACATCGACTTTCAGTAGGAAGCTGGTTTGTTGCTGTTTCTGGAATTACATGAAGGTGATTTTTCACCTTGTTTCAAATTTAGGACAGAGTCAAAGCTACCATCCAATACTAAAAGCATTTGTGACAGTATAGCTAATTGTATGCAGAAATGTTTGCAGGATTGAGGCATTTATAATTATTTTGTAAACTCACTGGTATTTAATATGCATCGTAGCCCCCCCCCTTCTTTTTTGTCTTTTCAGAGTTTATGCAAACTTGTTTATTACTGTAAATTTTCCCCAGCAGCACTTTATAGGAATCTACATATTAAGCTTACTCAGTGTACATACCCCATTTCCAAAACATTCAGGCTCAGTTTTGGTGTTAACGTAAAGCCATCCGCCATATCTACATCCAGGACAAGCGTGGGGGATCTGCTGTGTGCTATTTAACTTCAACAACCCAAAAGGAGTTGAATGAAGTTTGAGATCAAGACAGTTCTTGTCTTTTCCTCCAAACCGTGGCATGCTGATAAAATCAGTAATGTTTCAATCCTTTGGATTTTTAAACTGGAGAGAGACTAAATATAGACATGGAGGCCTCTCGCTCAAGCTGCTGACCCTGAACCAAGTGACTGTAGGTTGCACTGACAAGAGCCCCATTGTCCTTTTCATTAATCAAACCCACTGAGCCAGGTAAATCTTTAAACAAGATGAATGGGCAGCATTTTTAAAAAGTAAAATAATTCACTAGGCTTTGGATGTGTTTCTCTTTAATTAGTTTGATGAGCACAAAGTCTGAAGCCTTGTCAAACACCCAGTATTAACTTCTGATGCTGACCTAGAAAAGCAGCGTTGCAGAGGTAAGAAAATGGGTAGGTGAAACTCACTGAATAAGAGATCTTTTCTGTTAAAGTCTTTTGCCAGATGAAAAGAATCATTACCACAATGATACTTCTAATTATACTGTCATTAGCGTACTACTGCAGGGTCCTATGGTGCATGGAGCTCTCCCGCTTTCAACAACTTGATCCAAAAAGGGTAAAATAAAGGTATTAACCCTTTCACAAGAAATAAATTTGAATATTTAGGCAAGCTAAAAGAACACAGTTTATTTTAAACTGGTCATAATATTTCTGAGGTTTCTGGAAAATTCACAAGGACTTTTTTTTAACTTTTGAGTAGTAAACAATACTGAAGAGTAAATTACCTGGCCGTGGTGCATTCTTGCCAGAGGCCAAAGATGGAGAAATGATGATGTGTGTTTCTCAAGATAGCCGAAAGGGAAAGAAAATATGCTTTATTGTTAATCTGATTGTTGCCTGACTGGAAAATGTGAGGTGAAGTTTCTGGCTCTAAGTTGTTGTCCAAATCATTGAAAAGGAGCCAAGAGCAGATAATGCACTGGACTGCAGACAACAGCGTTGTTCAAGGTCACTTTCAACTCATGAAGCAGCTGTTTAATCTATGAAGTGAAAAATACTTCCGTTTTTTTATAACTCTCGAGCTGCATATGATGCTATAACGTAACCGCGAAGTTTTATCTTCAGTTTGGAGGCCTGGACATTCAACTCTTGGATCCGAAATGGATCCAAAATCACAAGCATGCTTGCAGCTACAGCTCAAGATGTAAAAAATTATGTGCTATTAGATGCTGTCATAAGACACTTCCTACCTAGTGCTTAAATGCTCCTAGACTTTGGATCATAGCTCCGAGTTGACCCAGCACCCTTGTCTAAAACTGACCTGGGAGGGAACACCATTTCCTTGCTCTGGCCGGTGCAAACAGTGGCTTTTCTTACTGTTCTGGATGGAGTCTCACTCATATTTTGTTGTTCAGGAGCCGACGGTGGGACTGTAGCCTGTTCTGGCAGTATGGAACAAAATCACAGAATCACAGAATATTAGGGGTTGGAAGGGACCTCTGTGGGTCATCTAATCCAACACCCCTGCCAAAGCAGGGTCACCTACAGCAGGCTGCACAGGACCTTGTCCAGGTGGGTCTTGAATATCTCCAGAGAAGGAGACTCCACAACCTCCCTGGGCAGCCTGTTCCAGAGCTCTGTCACCCTCAGAGGGAAGAAGTTCTTCCTCATGTTCAGACGGAACTTCTTCTGCTTCATTTTGTGCCCGTTGCCCCTTGTCCTGTCACTGGGCACCACTGAAAAGAGTCAAGCCCCATTCTCCTGACACCCATCCTTAAAATATTTATAAGCATTTATAAGGTCCCCTCTCAGCATTTTCAAAGTCTCAAGAGCAGGGGACTTGAGCCTTTCAAGTTCTACATGTACAGAGTTACGAAAGCGTTATTTGGCTGCAGGTCTCCCATTGGGACCACCTAACTTGGTGGGGGTGGCCCCAGGCAGGGGCTGCTTCAGGCATATAACTCAGATGTGTGTTGGCGATCCAGAATTCAAAGCCTGTCATCAAAGAAAAGGGGAAGCTGCCCAGAGGAAGGAGACTTGGACGACTGACTTCTGCCGGAGGCAGACGGCATGAACATTGGGATGGAACGACAGTCTTTCAGTGGAAGAAGTTGAGCAAGGCAGGCAGATCAGATTACCACATACCACAACAGCCAAATAAATAAAGACAAAAGGCAAGAGGGCAAGTAGGAAGAGAGAGATAAACTTCCACAAAGGGAGGGGGGGAATAGTATTCATGTGACCCTGTATTTTGGGGGAATGGCTTTTTGTGATCCTCAGCCAGTGACACTGCAGTACCACGATACGGCTCATGGCAGTTTGAAGTGCGGATCTGGCTATGGAGGTTTTGTGAATCCCAGAAGCTTCTCTTTGATGACTAAGTAGTTATTAGCTCTTTTGAGACCGAGTGTCGTTTGGATAATTGGTGAGTGGACTGTGACCTGAAGTACTGATAAACTGGAGGGAAATAATTCAGAATTCTTTTCAGTTTTACTCCATACTGCTTTTGTTTCATGTTCACAGAACTCAATCTAAAACATGAATCATTATTTTCATAAGAGAAATCATAATTGGCATAATTCGAAGAAAAAGAGTAGTAATACTTGTTAATATGGGCAGAATTCAATTAATAAAACACCAAACCACATACTGTGGCTGAATTGTTTCTCAAATATCCTCTCTTCTACTTTAATAGACAAATGCATTGTCTGTTGTGGTCAGTCTTTTTAAAAAGACAGCAGGGTTTATCCCTTCTGCCTCATTTTTTTAATCTTTGCTCTTCTCCACATTTCGAAAACAAAGGGCCTGGTCCTTTAGGCCTGAAACTGGTGGGAGTTCTGTGTAAAATCATAAGTGACTTCATGTACAGCCGTGGAGTTGCACTGATTTCAGTGATCTTGCAGCGCTGCCTAGCATGCGCAGAAAAGAGACCTTTTCACAGGACATTACAAGAAAAAAGCCTGTGAAGCTTAGTCCGGACTTTAACATGGTGATGAAGAACACTTCCAGTTAGCAAGTGGCTAGACTTGTCACTAGAAAAACGTAGATTTGACGAGAAGATTTCCTGAGCCCACAGAGCTAACAAGACCCACGTCTCATCTTGCTATCGTGGTCGTGCTCGTGGTGCATTTCCCACACATCCTTAGAAACCCCACAAGCTGGGCTGCTCATGTGAATGAGCCCTGTGCTCTTTTTAAAGAAAACAACTGCTTTGGCAAAGACCCGAGGCTTGCAGTATTCCAAGTAGCTCACCTCCTTCGGACTCACACGAGCAGCCAAGCCCACGGAGCCAGAGGAGTGGTAGCGCCCAGCAGGTCTCTGAGCAGCAGAAGGCAGTGTGGCTGGAAGAGAGCACTTTGCAATCAAAAATATCTAGGTGCAATCAAAAATATCTAGGTGCAATAAAAAAAGTAGCTGTGTTTTTACCATGAGAGGCAGTGGCCCATATAACCGTACTTTGTGCAGCCCTCGGGGTAGGAGCAGAGAGAACGACTGGTTGGCGTATGGAGTACAGTCTGAACTGGCTAGTTAGCCTGGGTCTAACCCAACTTCTAACTGGGTCTAACTTAGCTTCTGTCCTCCACTGCACTGAAACCCTGGGGAGACACTTTTTCAGCTGAGCTTTGTGGTTCAACGCACACCTTTGTAAAGCACCATAAGGTGAGGTGCTCAGGCCACATCACTTCTTTTTTTGCATAGTATCAGACAGTGCTTTCAGAAGACCTTTTAGAATCAGTTTTTCTTTTTAAACTTGGTGCAAAATAATTTTAAAGCACTTTTTAAAATATTTTTGCTTACCAGCTACTGTTCCTTTCGCAAGCAAAGTAAGTGGTTGTGGGCAGCCCTGAAAATAGAGCATTCATTTATCCCTCTCCGATCCCTGTGCAGAATCCTGCTCCGTGACACGCCGAGGCTTGCTTGGCCCCCTCTCCTCCCCTCCGCGCTCTGCTGATGGATGTTGGTTCTGCCCTGGAATAAAGCAGCTGTCTTGGTGACTTTGTGAGGCCTTGCCACCCTTGGACAAGGAGGGGAAATCGTAGGTGAGTACTTAAAGAGCCTGTTGAGCAGCACCCCGAGATAGCCTGAGCTGGCTGTTTGTTGGCTTTATTTTTATAAATGTTTGTAAAGCGAAATCGGATGAAGACATAAATTCACAGTTTACTTTAAACATATTGTCTCTAGAAGAGAGCCTCACCCATAACTGCAGGCGTAATAAAATGGCTTAGTTCATATCTCTTGAAAATCTCTTTTTATCAATTTTTTTTAAATCAGTTCAAGCTGCAAAGTAATTTTTTATTACATTTTTTCTTACGCTTTAGCCAGTGCTAGCCTTCACTAAACTAATTTCCAAGTACAGGAATTGTAATACTGTATTCCACGTGAACTGCAAAATGACTTTGATTATTACCTGTCCAGTCATTAGTTCCTATTTAGTTTGTAAGTGGAAAATATTTTACAACTTTCCTCAGATAATGTTCCTATTTTTCAACATTTTTGGGGCCTCTCTTGTATATAATCTCTCCACAAGATAAGAGTTTAATAAAGAACGCTCAGGTTTTTTTAATTTCTATATGTCTATAACACTGATTTTTCTGATGCTTATAGATTTTAGGTGATTTTACTCCTAATTTTTAAATAAAAAGCAGATATAAAACTTATTTCTGACATAATTAGAAACCTAAAATGTAAGTTTGCTCACTGAAAACTATATCTTGGAGTTCTTTTGCAATACAAGTTAATTAACTGGATTTAGATATTTGCAAGATGATATATTTAATGGGATTACTGCTCATATAATGTTCTCAGTGACTGATTTGGAATCTAAGCTTAGGGAACAGAATACTGAATTTCCAGCTCTTTGAGAGTTAATGTTGTGTTAAAGAAAAGTACAATTTGAACCTTATTGTTCATGAATAGCGAAGTTATTCTAGTGAAATAGAGCCGGTCGCTACAAGGGCTGCGCGAGGCAGATGCATGAGCAGGAGCGCGCAGACACCGACATTCCGGCGAGCGCTCGGGGTACAGATATACCCACACCTGAACTCCTGGCAAGTTCAAGGCAACTGCGTATCTCATCGAAGCATAATGGCCCTTTATTCAGACCCTGTCTCCCAAGTGGGATCTGGTCTGCGGGCTTAAAAATAAACACTCATGTTTTCATTTATATTTAGAATGAAAATGAAGACATATGACCGTGTTTTTTCTGCCTGCTCCTGTCATGTTTTCCAGACTGCTGTTGATTTATTCTTTCAAAATATTGATTGTCTTTTTAATAGAAAAATGGAGAGCATTAAGTGATGACTTGCTCTGGGGGAAAATACAGTAGCCCTGACAAAGAACATTTCTGTGTGCCAATATATCCCGCATTAGCGCCTATCTTCTTTTTAAGGCAAATATATTTCCGTGTATCAATGTGGTGCACTACAATGTTAGAGTTTCACTCCTAGCACAGGATTTCTTTAATGAATATGTTAATTTAAATCTTATCATCAGAGTACTACTTTTAAAAGAATTTGAACATTTTTTGTTTAAATGCTATTAAGTGTTTCAATATTAGCTCAGTCAAACAACTATTAGATTGGGGAATTTATATTCTCACTTTAGTGGACGGCTGTGTAGTTCTACAGTTCTTCTATATTGTAACATTTTTTAAAAGTACTTCGTAAGTAAAATGATAATTCATGTTTAACCAGCACAGATTTGAAAATTTAACCAGTGCTCAGAAGCTCCAGTGAGTTCAAATGTCTTAACATTTTTATTTGTGAGAGGATTTTTAATTTTAACCTTTGCTAAAATGAAGTCTAAAAGATAAGATCATTCAGTTCACAGTTGTTCACCAGCACACAAGCTGGAATGCAGATGAAAATCCCATGACGAGAAGGAGATATTTATGTACCTGCATGCATCTTCCCAAAATCAGATGCCATTGGAAATGATAGTGTTGTTGCTGGGGGGGAGGGGAGTCACCAGTTTTAGCTTATTTTGTGTAACACATTATGCCTTTAGCGTAAAACCCTTGATTTGGATGTGATCACGTACTCAGATCAGAGGGTTTTAGTGGCACAGATGAGAAACAGAGTGAGCTTACCTATGTGTGCAAAGTCAAAAGTGAGCTGTCAGAGTTGTGCCAAGGTAACCCTGAAGTCTCATGTTTTACATGATTGTCACATTAGAAGTATTTCATTCTAAGTACTTTAGTATTTGGCTAAACTGCTCTTATTAAGCTAAATTTAGATCTGTTCTGTTTATGAATGCATAAAAGTCTGCCTGCCTATTTTTCATGATTTGTCTGTAGTCAAGACAACTGCCCTATAGTACAGAGCAATCACTAAATAGACCACAATAGATTAACATCTTACAGAAACCTCTTAAAATATTCTCAGCTCATATATATGTGAAGAGTTTGTGATCTTAAAGTATGCTATTCTGTGATTTACCGGTAAAGGAATTTGAATTGTGCCTTGATGTTCCTGTCTTGTAGCATGATGTTCTTATTTCTGGCTGGGGCTTTCCCTGATGCGAACCCAGATACTGTTTTTGCTGGACGGAATAGCAATGCCACTGTGTGAGGGGGAATTCCAGAGCTGAGAAACAGTTTTTTCTCAGTACTTCAATTTATCCCATGCATAGTGTCACTGTATGCATCACAGGAAGAAACGGATCGTTGAACAGCTTTCCTCCAAGCACCGAAGTGACTGTGAGTTTACGAAGTCAGGTTTCTGTAACGTAGGGCTTTCATCTTCAGGTCTTTTCAAAACACAGCCCGTGGTGGAAATAGCAAGCAGACGTGTGCAAGCACGCAGCGATGTTGCATGTCCAGGATGGTGTTTGCAGTGTCAGTGAGGCAGTACAGGGAAGATTTCAGGCAGGCTGGATTTGATGAATCAACGGCCATTTGTCAAGGACTCTAGAGCAAGCAGTTGTGGGGCTTTGCTTTTGCTCTTGGTGTGCGGAATTAGTGTTCTCCAGGATGAAGTTACAGCCATAGGCACCGATAGCAGGGAGATAACGAACTAATGCTTGGAAAAAGAAGGAGATTTGCTCAAGGCATGTGAATGAACTAGGCCAAGGACGGTACGTCTGATTTAACAGTGTTGATACTGGCTGTGCTTGCAGAGTTTCTATCAGCTGAGACTAAGGGCGGTTGTTTTTGCAGAGTTACAATAACAGCGAAAAACATATTACAAAGAAGTCCCATTAATTTGAATAGTCTATTGTTAAAGAGAAATATAAAATAACATCGGACTGGAGGAACTTTAAAGAGACCACGTACAGGATACGCTCTGTCAGAACACATCATTTGTCAGAACTTAAATACTTTGCAGTCAGGTGTTGCCAGAATGCCTGAAAATGTTTTGACAGTATCAAAATATATCTTTTGGAATGAACTGATGATGCTGTTTTGGCTTTTCGATCCAACTTTTAAATGTTTTTTTTCAGCATGATATTCTATTGAAAGTTGAACTGAAGCTAAGTGTAATGAGACATCTGTGTCTAAATTAGTGTAATTTTTCTCCAATTACAGAAAGAACAGTAGTTACAAGCTCATCTTAACAGAAATATTTTACAACTATCTTCTATCTTACGTCTTTTGTCCACAGATAAGTGAGAAAAATGCAGACTTGTGCTATTGAAAAGGCAATATCTCAAAGCACCAAAAAAAGGTGGTTCTGTATTAATGAAAGAATAATTTAATTCTGTATGAACAGCAATTTAGAAAACACAAAACGAAGCTAGAATGTTTGAGGAATTTTCAGCCATTACCCATATTAATTGACAGTGCACTCCAGGAATTACTGTGTATGAGCATGGGATCTGGTAGTTACGGCAGAGAGCAATGCTCTGCTCTGAGAAGAGGGAACATGCAGTGCTAGTGCAAGATGACAGCATTCTCAGGCTCCTCGGTGAGCGGTATGAATTGTCTTTCAAATGGATCATTTGCCCTTGCAAAGAGTCGTTGGAGATCCTTGCATCAGGCCTGAGAGCAGTTAGGTATTGGCTGTCTTGATTTCAACTCGAATACAACGTGCAAATGAAGGAGATCATTGGGAATGCATTTGGCAGCCCTGGGCAACCAGCTTTTCTCAGAATGAGAGCCTGTGGAAAGCTGTTTTCATCTTCCGAAGCCACTGGTCTTATGGACTTCATCACAAAGAAGTTTCCAAATAATGAATCTGCAGTTCAGTTTCTGGCCAAGGCGAATGAGCACACGTTAACTCATTCAGAAAGGAGATGAAAAGCTCACATTCAGGATGCATTAATCTGAAAACAAGTGTACTTTTGTGTCTGGGGAGTATTATTTTCATTGCCATCAATTTAGAACATAGATAGACTGTGATTCTAGCTTCACTATCAGGTTGCCCTGCACGCTGAGACCCCTCCCCAAGCCACTCTATTTAATTTAGGCTAATCTAAAGATAAGTGAAACTTTGTACCCTCTCTGATTTCTCCCTATGATGAGGAACACTCTGATTTCCCCTTCCCCAGTGACCTGCTCGGAGCAGCTGGGGAACCTGGGAAGGAGAGGTACGCAGGCGAGTGACCCCAGGTAAGGGGAATCATTATTTGTGCCAGCTGACAACCTATTAACAGATGGCAAAAGTGTTCAAGCACTTCTTGCCTAGCAGTTGTTGTGTTAGTTAGAATTTTCCTTCGTTTTTACACTGTTCTTTTGAAGGCAGTCTTTGGTACCTGAATTTTTCAATGTGTTGCACCTATCAACAGAGATAAATCTACCACAGAGTGGAATGAAATCCAGTACTTAATGCTGCTCTTACACAATTCTTGTGCTCCTACCTTTGCAGTGAAATTTGATGTGGGAGGAATTGGGCCCTGTATTTTTCATGTTGGTTTGTTGTGGGGTTTTTTTTCAGGAAATAAAATTCTTGGTAGGCTGAAGAAAGGAGTCGATGAAACAGGTCTCTGATTCCCATAGGCAGATGCACTGAGGACAAGATGCATCCCTCATTCTCAACCTTCTCTTAGAAGAATGTAATCCTGAAAGGGCAGAAGGGGTCTGTGTGCATGTGTGTGATGTGGCGTGGATGCACATAGTACAGAGGTGAGCCTTCATGTTTACTGATGTTTTCGTGGAATGTGCAATGAGCAGGGTATGGGTAAGTCTCGTAGCTGTTGCACAGAATCTGAGGATGATAATGAATTTTACACCATTCGCAATCTTTTTCTAGACAAATTTTCATTTCCCACAGCTGTGCTGCTCCTTGTGAGATTTAGTGACATCAGTATCTACATGAGAATCTCTTTTGAGCAGCATCTGATGTCAAGAAGACTTTGGCAACTTTGCTGCACCTTTCCTGTTTGTCCTTTGAAATTTACAGATTTGTCCACTCATGAGACCTCACAGAAGTATCTCTGGTAGACTCTTGCTATCATTTATGAGAACTGGGATTGCCTTGTTTGCTTTCTTTTTTTTTCTCTTTTTTTTTTTTTTCACCTGCTGTGATTAATTCCTGTGGATAACCCAAAGAACATAGATTCTGCCCAGTAATGGTTCTCAACTGACGAGCACTCAGGGAGCAAATCAGAATGTTCCCATACAATAAAGAATCAGGTCATCATTCAGTCTGGGCTCTTAACTTGTTTGAAAAAGTGACAAGAGGCAACTGTTTGTGATTCTTGATCTTTTACAAAGCAAAATTTAGGGTCTCTTCTTGTAGATCTGCAGCAGTACTCATCATTGTTAATCAGTAAATTTTAATCAATTTGTCAACAAGCAATGAATAAACAAAAGTGAACAAGAAATGAAAGCTAATCTGAGCAGTGCTTGGAACATATCTGCAAATACTACTTAAAATGGAAAAAATTTGGAAATATTCAACAAGTCTTTAAAGGTACTGATGAAGTATCAAAATTTTCCTGAAGTCTTTGACTTCAGTGTTCCCATGAGAAAGGTGTCAGATGTGACGAAATCATTAAACTTATTTGTTCTAATTGACGTAGAATTTTCAAGACCAGACTCTCTCATAATTGCAGCTGGAAGAGTTCAGAGGAATGATTTCAAATTTAACAGGTTTCATCAGATTAATGATAGAACTGATGAGCTCCAGATCCAGTCTGGAGGATGGTGGGTTCTGGTTTTCAGCAGTGCAAGGGGGAGATATGTTAAGGGAAGGGAGGTCTTAAATTTACCTCCTGGGGGCTGCTGGGCTACAGCTCTGCTAGTGGTGTTTCTGACCATTGTTTCACAGCAAGAGAAGTACCTGGAGGGCAAATCTCTTGGGGCAGCTTGGATGCAAGGGACTCTTCCAGGGCAGTCATCTTTTTCTAACAGTTATCCAAACAGTTCACCCAAACACGCCAGAAACACAAGTGTAACCTGCACAGCAGGAATTTTCTTCTTCCCTTTATCAATTAGAGGACAAATACAATTTTTATTATTCTGTCTAATGTAACTGTGGGTCGGTCATCTCATTGTCCTCATAGATGATTAATTCACCTATATTCTTTATCTCATTTTGGTCTAACAACAAAGATCATGGAAAGACAATTAGCAGCAACCACGCTGCTAATTAAAATGAAAAGGGATGGATTAAGTTTCTCATAAACAATTGTGTTTTTTTGATTTAGAGATGCAATGCAAAAAAAAGTCAGCAAAAAAATCTTATTTTTGTCTGATGGCTCACAAAACTTGCACAAACAAGTCTTTTATGTGTGTGAAACTGTCAAAGTGGAGACAGGGTCGGAACTCTCAAGGGACTGAATGTTGAGCAAAAGAGAGAAATGAAACAGCTGAGTTACTACGCTGAGAAACATATGTTCTGTACTTACACATTTACCAATGTTTAAAAGATTTTCTGGTATGTAGCTGCTCTCTTCAAAATTATCTGCATGGTTGTCTGGAACTGTAGCATATCTGCAGGAGCCATTGTGGTCTGTCAGGTAAATTATACAGCGTTGCAAAGAAGCTTGTAAATGTTTTTTTTTCCCTTAGATGGAAACCACTTCGGTGAAGCTCTACCAGCCTAATGGGTGAATAACAAGCTGGTTGAAAACTGTTTGTATGTATACGCCCAGGACAGCAAAACAGCCTTTCTGAAGTAGAGTACTTTTATTATCCTTCATATTTTTTTCTTTGAAAACCCAAGAAACGATCTTGAAACAACAGCAAAGTTTTTACACGTAGTAAAGCAAGGAAATTCAAAGTTACGGCTGACACTGATCCTAATTCATGCAGCTGACAGCTCAGCCTCATCAACAAATTCATCACTACCAACTCAATTGTCTGAAATCTTTTATTTCAGTGAGTAATGTGTGCTTAAATTAATCAGGCATGCTACACTGTCAAATCCTCCTGCATGTCCTCTTCACTCCCATAGAAGTCAACAGACAGACATCAAACAGTCTTTTCTGGGGAAAGACTGGCTTCTCCATGGCAGAAACCATAAATAGTTCCTCCAGCTTCAAGAGAATTAGCTGAGTTTTCTAGTGGTGTATTTGCAGAGATGTTGGCCTTTTATCTTAAAATGGAGAGTTCTGCATCATGTTAAGAAATGACTAGGACAGATTAACTCTTCTCCCATTTCATTTTCCCAGGTGTACCTATTTGATCAGTTTTTCATATTTAAGTATGTAGCATATTTTATGTTGAGAAAAAAATGTGTTATCAAAGGATGGTAGAAGCAAGCTAGTGTCAGAAATAAAGGAAATATGTATACTTGAATTGTACTCTAAAGAGTATGAAGGGAATATGCAAATACACACAGAAATGAGGCTCTCTAAAAAGTGCATTTAGGGTTGATGAAAGAGTCGCTGATATCAAAGGAAGATGTTCACGTCGAATTTGGTGAACGCTGAATTTAACGCTTTTTTTTGAGACTCAAAAAAAGATGCTCAGGATCGGGCTCTTGCACATTGGTGCCCATGGAAACCCTTCCAGACCCTGCAGATTCAGTGGAAGGTACAAGCAGTGAGGACACCAGCTCCAGTCGGCGATGACCCTCCCCACCCCTCCTGCTGTCTCCATAACTGCTGCAGCAGGATTCTCCAGCCTGGTTTGAAAACTCAGTGAAGCCTGTTTTGTAACAGACAGCCGAGGCTTCGGAGCCACTTCTGCAGAGTCCTACTGCTCCAACTCCTGGAACCCCTATGCAGCTCTCCCAGTCTGCAGCAGGACAGTTGACCAGAACCAAGGTTCAACCCTTCTGGTAAGTGCTCCAAAGAGGAGCAAATGAGGCTTCAACCTTTCTGTGCTTCCACACTATTTCCCTGTTTGCTCTTCTTCCACTGACTTTTCTCTGGAGGTCAAGATGACACCCGAACCTTCTCTAACTGTGGCCTTTCTCATTCCAAATGGACAGTTATGTGTTGTTTCTGTATTCTTCCTATCTATCCTTTCTACTTTTCTTTCAAGTAGCTCTATTTGTTGCTATCACATGGGTTTTTTCCCATAAATATTCTCTTTCAGCTCTTGATACCTGTTTTTGTTACCAGAGTCGTACATTTTGCCCCTTCTCACAGTAATCTCATGACCTTCAGGTAATATACAGTGCTAAAATA
>Ga0181612_133934_pt1 | contig 26296 bp, 10 predicted proteins | sample HoacroProtozoa21_FD_119630 | JGI IMG/M metagenome (GOLD analysis project Ga0181612, IMG submission 119630) | Hoatzin crop microbial communities from Cojedes, Venezuel. Combined Assembly of Gp0051906, Gp0051904, Gp0051908
AATTATAAGAATGTATTTCTTGACTGCTGAATTAATGATACCCTCAGTCTATGATTCACTAAGACTGTTTCTGAACAGGGAATGCTACCAGTACTTAGAAAATTGTAGCATATAATGGAATTTCCTTTACTTTTTTGTCTTTCTCTTTAGAAACATTTGGAAACTCAGTTAAAAACTGTTAGAGTGCTAAGGTTGGAAAGTGGAGAAATTGAAATTCGAAAGGACCAAACTGGAAGTAATGAACACACTCTTATGATTATCCTCTGTACACAAATATCATGGTACAGACTTTGAAGATATGATGATGTATCAGCCTCTGTTCAGGTCCCTGATTTTGTCCAGCTCACAGATTCAAAGGGAAGTATAAAATAATGTGGCAGCCCAGTAGATCCTCTGCTTCCCTTGTTCAGTGGCTGATTGTGTGTAGGGGACAAAATATGAGAGATTCCTTGAACAGAACAGCAAAATATTTAGTGGTGTTTTGCTGCTTCACCCCTCTTCTTCCAGAGCAGGAGGACGTAAGAGCAATAAAGTCCATTGTTTTATGTAAAATATGCCTGTCTCGTTCAGTTAAATTCCATGGCCCTATATTGGAGCTATACCACTATAAAACTGAAATTATAATCTGGATGAAGACTGGCTGATAACACATCTATACAGAGGGAAGAGCTAGAAGCATGAAAATGTCACCTTTATTTCTGAACTTATCTGCATTTATCTTTAAAAGCATATTATTATTTCAGTGTAGTTTTTATAGAATTTTATGCAAACATGCATACATAGAGAGAAGTTTCACTGAGATACTTTCAGTGCCCATTGCGAAACACTATGAACGAAGAGCAAATAAGCACTTTGAGGGCACTGCATTATGTTCTGTTTTGCTTTGTAGATGTTTCTGAGTCTTACAAGAATTTGCACTGAGTAAAGACCAAGTTACATCTTTGGAATGCATTTTGCAAAGCAATTTGTAAAACAGTGTGCATTGACATACTTTAAACCTGGGAAAAAATATGTCTGGTATGACCCTCCAAATTGGCTGGTATCTTCTGTGTCTAATTTAATTCACATACATGGCTCCTTGAAAAAAACAAAACAATCTGTGGCAAAAATTAGGGCTGTGGCATAAGTAGTGATACTACTCAACTAAGATGCTGCTTTGGGACAGTGAGCATTAAACCTGATATTCACTCTTGTATATGTAATTGCTTTTCAACCAATTAATGAATAACATTTAAGGAAATTTGAGAAAAGGAGCAGATTATCATTTTATTTTATGGCCAGGCAGTAAGAGAGTTAACCAGTTTTGCTGCAGCTGACAGCACACGGTAGTAAATTCGGATCTTGCCCAATATTCATTTTTAAATGCTAAAAGAAAATACAGTTCAACTCATGGAAATACCATTCAATCTTTAAATTGAGGTGATCAGTCACTGGCCTTTTATATTTTTATTTGCATATTTGGTTGTTTTAGAAAATTTCTTCATTGCATTAACCACATTAAAATCCTTCTTCAGAATAAGATCAACATCCAAGGCTAAATTTAAACCTCAGGAAAGGTAAAAGAATCTTTAATTTATGAAACTGAACAAGTAGACTTATCTAAACATCTCTAGGGCTTTAATGGGGGATATCTATAATTCTCTGAATTGTATTCCTTTCACAGTGATATTTTGTAATTCCATTCTATTACCCTTGCTTAACATTAATGAGATAAAAAGATCACATTATGGCGATTGATGTTCTTCAAATTAAATGCACGTTTCCATGTACAAAGCTGTCTGCTAATTTAAAAAACATAGCATGTAACATAGAATCATGACCATGGTCATCACTCAGCTGGGATCAGATAGCATTTTTTATCTATTCATTGGATTTAACAAGGCATGAGATGGAAGCAGAATACAAAATGTGAGTAGATTATCCCATATCCCCCCTTTTGCCCACTTCTTGGCAATCTCAGCAAGGAAACTGAGGCTTCATGTTGCCATGGAAATAAACCTCAAGGTCAAAGGGGCATATGGAAGGTCAGGCAATGACAAAGGAACATCTGAGAGGCCATCTGGATGAGTGACCTGACATAATTAGTCATTAATCCCACTCTTGGGAACAATAGAGTTACCCGAGAATGTGTTTGGACTTTGATCGTGGTCAGGGTGATCTCATGGGGAAAAGGGAAGAAAGCTCCACTTGGTAACTAAGCAGATTACCCTGGCATGCTGTTAACTAAAGAAGAGTAGTCAGAAGAGCCCAGTGAGATATGCATTTTACATATGCTGTGTTTTCCCTTGTGGCTCTAGGATTAGCTTTTGGGTAGGGATTTTTTTTTTTTTTTTTACAATTTTCAATAAAAAGAGAGCAAGTGTCCCAAAACACTTTGCTTAAAATTCCCAGGCAACAGATGGGAAGAGAGCTGAAGAGCCAAAGGCATCAGCCAGCTTGGTTTACAGGTGTCAATATTTACTAAGTAGAGTTGGCCAGGCTGCCTGTTGGGAAAATAGGGAGAGAATAGCTAATCAGTAAAACAATAGCAATCATCCCTGTTGTCTGTTTTATACTGAATGGTTAGAATTATAAGCTGACCGAGTGTGTGGCAAAAGCTCCCCATCAGCACCTGTCTTTCCATTCCCACTCCTTTCCCCTGCAAGTTGTGTTTTCATTATTGAGGTCAGTGCCTTGACAGGAAGATATCCCTCACATGTATCTGAGATTCTCCTACTTGAAGAGTCAATGATCTTTGATGATTGATTGTCTACAGTGTTGTGTGGTGTGAATATGATAATGGACTACAGTAAATGTCTGCAACCCAGGACATGCACAAATTAATTTTTCCTTTGGATAAAAAAAAATGTGCTTTTAACTGTGCCGTCAAAGGAAGTAATAAATGAAATAGACAAAGAGGATTGTAGAGTAAGAACGGAGGGAGATTTCAGAGATGTATTTTTTTATAATCAAGCAAAATGCAGCATGTAATGTGCTCATTTTCAGTAAAGGTATATGTGTTAAATATTTTCCTCTGAAAGAAATTATGTTCATTCCATCATATTGTACAAGCTGTGCTTAAATATATTGTCTTTGCCTGTGACAAAGGCATTTTCCTAGGCTAAGAGCAAAAGCTAAGCCACAAATACTTTGCTATAAATATAAGTAAGCATCCAGGAACCTCCACAGAAAAAGTCAGATATGACATAAGCAACTGCAATCTTTTGCTGTCCCCGTGTAATGACAGTAACTTTTGCAAATAATTTCTGCCACCAGCAGGTTCCACATAGTAAATTAAGTCTTTAATAATTGACCAAACCCAGGACTGTGTTGCTTCTCTGTAATTAGTACGAGATTTAATAGTGCATAGAGGAAACCCAATATTCTCTCTTTTATTGTTGTGATTTTGACACCAAAGGCTACTATTTTTTTTCCGACTATCATATAATTAATCTGTTTTATTAATAAACAGTAGTTGTAACCCAGGAAAACAGAATCTTTGTCAGCAAGAATCAGAAAAATCGTTGGAAACTGTAGGTTTGTCACTCTTTTCTCTTCATTCCCTTTAAAATTACCAAGTGAAATACTGACAAAACTGTATTGGCTTGTACTTTCAGAGGGCTATAAGGTGGTTATATGATGAACAACTGAATACTTTACCCTACTAAAAATTAATTTTACTTTTGTATTTCTGTTCTCTTAACAGCTTGTTATGGAGTACAAGAAATTGCTGATGGCATTCCAGAAATGAAGCCATATCATCTCCGAGAAAAAGTTGCTTTTCTTAGAAGCACAACCAGTATCATAGCTGTCATTAATGAATTAGACCATAATGAACAGACTTTGTATGAATAAACGTAAACCAAATTTTGTGAGCCTCATAAGAATTTAGAGGCAATTTTGGCAACAACTTGGCATTACTCTGGAAGGAATAATCCAGCCCACACAATCAGTGGTGTTCATACAATGGCAAAACTCAAAACTACACAGGATGTGGAAGGCATTAATTTGGAACAATCTATGAGCAACAAATAACCTCTTTATTTTTTGCAAAATCATCTTCTTTTCATTTGAGAGAATCATGCTATGACCATTTTACTGGGGAAAAAGATTTCCACATTGTCCTGTTTTCCTTTTTCTTTTTTTTTTTTTAAGAATAAGAGTGGAGAGGAGGGGGATTAAGTAATGTGTTGGCCGTTGTGCATGACTTCAGTGCGAGATTATATTCCTCCTGCTTTCAGCAACATATTCAAATGCAGGCACTTGACTTCAGTAACAGTATTTTAACCTTCAGAGATAATAGGTGCTATCATAGAACCAGTTGAGAGAAGTCATCGTATTGACAGAGATGACTTGCAAATGTATAGATTCTTTTATTTCCTTGATAGTAAGAATATCACGTGTTCACAGGATTCTATCCAGATTTTATGTACCATATTGTCTACGAGTAAGTTAGAACAGAACGGCTGAATGGGGATATAAAGAGGCCATTGTTAAATAACATTATTGGATTGCTTAAGGTTTGTCTTGGAATTGTTAAAATATTGTGTTTTAGAATGACTCATCCCAGTGCCAGTGGTAACAAGCTGCATTTGGTTTCATGTATCAGTACTATTAAATAAAATACATCCTCCATGTCCCCACTGCAGTCTAATACCTAGACAATACTCAAAGGACAAATCCTTTCCCCTGCAGAGTTTGATTTAACAACTCCATATCATGCAGGAATGTGCTGTTTTCTTACTTTTCAGTTTGTTTATTTCTTAGTTGTGTACAGTTCTGAAGATAAACTTTCATCTCCTTGTTTTAATTAATGTTTGGGGAGATTCCAAAGTGTTTAATTCTTGATCTTTTTGCCTTCTACCTCAGGCAGGATCACATTGTCGTGCTGTTGCATCAGTGAGAAATTTCTGTCCTTGATGCAATAAGAATGATACTATGATCTATTCCCAGCTTTGCATAGATTTCTTATGGCCCTCTTCAGAATCACTAAAGCATTGCATGCAAGAAATCTAGGTCCTAATCTACCAATTCACCGCGCGTGCCAGCATCTGGCTGATGATTGCCAGGCTAGGCGAGGTGGTATTTTAGCTTAGACCTTGAGCTTAGGTTTCTGGTGTCCTTGTTGCAGTTGTGCTCAAGCATTCATCTCTTGGAGTGGGGAGGAGGACGGCAACTAACTGCTGAAAACAACAAAGAATTTTTTTCTTCAGTTTTCCGTCAAGTGTGTCATCCTGAGGGCTCCTTGTTTGCTCCAGTGCTCCTCTTCCCCCTCAAGTCAATGAAGCTGATGGGGAAATAAAAAAAAAACCTTTCAGCTTTTAGCCTCTGCTTTCCAGTCTGGCTCGTGTGTGGCTTGGTTTTGTTCTGGCTCACCAAAAAAAGCCCAGGCCATCCAGCAGTGCTGGCTGGTACCTTGTTTGGGATCACTGGGGCATTATGACCCAGAGTTGGGGATTGCACTGCTCAGGCTGTGCTTCAGCTTGGGCACTGAATCAACTGGTAGTGGAAATGTGTGTGATTTCACACAGCAAAGCTGTGGGACTGGAGTGTTTGTTACTTACCTCTCATAATATTCCATAATCCCTCAACCACTCTATTTGTTTTCACAATACTTGATTGAAAAATGGCTTAGAAATACTGAGAAAATTCTGGTGATAATTGAAATATCGATTGAGTACTGCTATTGATATTCTACCTTGGAAGAGTTGTAGCACTCTGAGGTTATTTCCAATCCTGTTATTTGTTTTCACAAAATGGAAGCCAGAGGTTATGAGCTGATTTCTTATGACCTAGAAACATTCCAGATGTAGTCAAAGAAGTTGTAAGAAGTGTATTGCTTCTTCTGAATTTGTCATTGCGTGTAAATGAGAAGGAAAAACAAAAACCTCTGAACACAGTTTTTGCTGCTAGTCTTTGAAGATTGACAAATTTATACAAATGTTCTTAAAAGAAGTTCTGAAGCAAGTTTTTCCAGTATTAAAATTTTATTTTAAAACCTAAATAATGAATAATAAGAAGAATTCAAATACTATAAAATTATACTGAAAAAGCCTTGCAGCCTGGATGTCCTGGGCTCAAATTAATAATCTAAAAGAGGAAAGGAGGAACTAATGTTCAGTTCTTTGCATGAGCATACCCATTACTGGGCTATCTCATCAGCCTGTGTAGGGAAACTGCCTTGTCCTTTATCGTTCTTTAAAATGTCAAATTTGAGCCTCAAAACCAAAGGAACGTCATCCCAGAAGCACTGAAAATTATTTGACAATTCTCATTGTTCCTTTTTGATTAAAACTATTTGTAAATAAAAATATAAATCAGGGTAGATACACCAAGAATGAAAGTGGTCTTTAATTAATCTTCATACTGTTTAAAACAGCTCTTAAGCATAGCTGCCTTCCTAATTTTAACCGTTACCAAAACATTTAATACCATACAGGAGTCTGGCTGAAAGAAGAATTCTGTAGAACCAGCCTCTAGGAGACATTTCAATATACAATGAAGAAGAGAATTTTCCTGAAGAACACCTGCCTCAAGAGGTACTGACAAACGTTAATAGAAAAGTATGAACTAAAAAGCTACTGAGCTTGGTATAATACTTTTTGAAATGAGAAATAATTTAGGCTCATATAAGAAGGGTAAATAAATAGAATAAAGCCCATAGTTCCTAAGGAATCATAGTAAGGAAAAAAAATGTAGCTGAATGTTCTTCTCTTTTTTCATAACAGAAATACCAAACATTTACTTGCTTCTAATAGAGCAATTTAAACTTGGGCCTTGAAGCTGACATTTCGGATCAAAAGCCAGTTTGGAATAAGTTTCACTGTATAAATCTTTTTAGTAGTTCACACTCTACTTCAGGGGGAAAAAACCCTCGAAGAAAATAATTGTGTTTGAAGAAAGCTTAACGTGTTAAGATTCATATTCACTCAGTGTCAAGACTCACATAGCAAGTCTTAAATTTGCTAGTGAAGTAGAGAAAGGTTGTACTCATGTTGACATACAGTTATTACAGAACTCAGAAACAGGACTGAAAATCTTGTTGTTGACTGGGTAAACCAATCAATTAAACACTAATATGCAGACTTGATACCCATCTGCAGTGTTCTATCCATGCAACTGCTACCATAAAATCAAGAAATAACAATTTTGTTATATCACAGTTCATTTGAAATTATACCTGTGCTATAACTGAAATGTGAGTGATGAACTGTCCTAAAATCTTCTCTAAAATACATATGAACTTTTTGTCTAATTATGTGGGAACATTAGGTCAAATTATTATATATATTCATGTAATAAAACTGAACATCACTGAAGTAATAATTCAAATCAAACAAATATGAGAAGCCATTTTCTAATACGTTTGAATTTGAAAGGGAACATAACATATCAAAATTGTCCTAAACACATATCTGTCAAGAAGACTAATATAGAGCCTAAAAAGGCTTTAATATGTCTTACATTCATTAATATGTTCCAGGACTCAAATTCAGAGTGTTTGATTTACAGTGCTATTAAAAGATGAAAAAATTTGAAACCCTCTACGAGCTGGTGTCAGACATGTCAGGTATAATTTAGACAAAATGAATGTTTTGAGAAGTCAGCTGACTGATCTCTGCACAGCTCTCAAAAGCCACTCAGTCACTACAACAGCTTTTGCTATTAGGAGTGGACTCCACAAGGCTACACTAAGTGCCTTCCATCCTTACGTAGCAAACAAAAAATGCTGGAGCTGAAAGATGAGTATCACAACAGGGATCCTACTCAGAAACAAAACCACCTACACCAAGAACACCTAGAAGAAATCTTGAAGGACAGATGCCTGGCAGTCTGTTCTGTCTAATTGACCACATCGGTAAATCACTAAGCTTTTTTTTCTCCTTTTGTTTGCCATCTTCATCACCCAAAATGAAGATGCTTTGGGGACAGAGTGCAGAGGAGACTATTGAGGCAACATACACATACTCCAGCTCTGAAGCTGGGCTTAACCGTTTTTGATGTGAAGTGCAGATGGAGGCGAGTTTTGTGCTATTTTTGAGACTAACATATAACAGGTTGGTCTTTATTACTTTTCAGGTTTACATTACTGGTTTCTGAGAGAGCTGTTCTGCTCTGGTTCAGAGCAAAGTTAAAGATGCAAGTTTAAATCCCTGAGAGTCATGGCTTTCCGTCTTCACCTGTTTGATTTTGCTTTCAAAGGGACTGCATGCACCCTCACAGGCAGTTACCAGGTCTTAGCTGGGAGCCAAGATCAAACAGCTGAGAGATGATAGAAAACAGGTCCATAAACCACTTCTCACTTATTCCCAAACATATGAACACTTCCAACCTGCTTGTTTGATTTTGGCATGAGGCAAGCTCAATTTGAGTTTTAGTCTTATGTTGTCAGCTTGCCTCTGCCTTGAAAAGCAAATTCTCACAGAGGTATTGCTGGGAAGCAGTTTAGGAAGCTGCTCCTTGCTGCCTCTCAGCTGTACTCTAATGGCTTCCAGCTGAACTAACTGCACTAATGCTCCTTCCCCAGCCTGTCCCCCTGCAAACTGCTGCTGGAGACGGGCACAAGCCCAATCAGATGTCTTAGGTATCAGAGTTGGGAGCCACTGTTTCTTAACTGCTTTCCTGTCTATCTCCAAGTGTGTTCCTGTCTTCTGCTTTGCTCCTCCAGTGGTTGTCAGCGAAAGGGGGTTAGCACTCGCCTAGGCAGTGGCTGTGCTTCAGCTGGGAGCCATTAACTGACAGCTTGTGAAATGGCAAGGAACAATTTCCTAATTGCCTGTCAGCTGTAGCTGCCTGAGGATCTCTTCCAGCATGTGTCACAGCAAAGTAAAGCAGGTTATTTCGGTTATTTCAAGCAACCCCCAGCAGAGGTTTAGGTCACTCTGGGTTAAATTTTTGTGATGGGATTGTCCAGGAGCACTCACAAAGTCTGGTGATGGAGGAAGCCATACACCCTTAACAGCTCTCCACTTTTGCTTACTTGCTCTTAGCCCAGACACAGCTACCCGTGATCACACGGCCACACTCTGTGTATGTGAGGCACAGAGTCAGGAAGAACACTGTGACCACACTGGAATGGAGACTGTGTACAAAACCATGAAGCCAGCAGCCCGGAGTACACCCTGACAGAAGCACAAGAATCGCTGCCTTGTCTGTAACTTCCATGCTGCTTTATAGGGAAGGCAGTGGAAAGAGAAGTTAGTGCCTGCCTTTTGTGTGACAGGTTACTGACAGAAGGATTTGTGCAGTAGAGACATCTGTGTAACCACTCCAGCCTCAGTTCAAAGGGCGTTAAAGTCACATCTCATAAGAGGCTGTTTTTATCTGCCAGGATACAGAGTAGTCTGGACTAGGGGATGCCTCACCATTACTCCTGAAGCCCAATGTCAGTGCAGCCAACAGTGCAAGGGCCTTCAGGTCAGAAGAAGCGGAGGGAACAGTGAGTCGGTATGTCTGTAGCCTATTTGTTAAAGCTATGAAGTATTAGACTGGGTTTATGTTCGTATTTACTGAATGGTTTGTGTATTTGGGCTTAGCCAGTTTTACATACTGTTGCCCCAGGAGTTGAACAAGTCGGGGTTAAACTATGTCTTGTTTTAGTTTTCACCTGTACAAGCTCCACAATCAGGGATCTTCCAGTGACAGTATGCTGTCGTGAGCTACAGTGGCAGTGGTCAGTATGGAGAGGAGCAGACAGGGTCATTCAAGTAACTCGGCTTTATCTCATTTATGGCGGGAAGGGGACTCGGAGCCAGAATTTTGCAAGTTATGAACTTGCAAAACATGAATGACATTTTTTATATCAAGAGCAAAATGTGCTCTGATGGTTCTGGATAAACCTAAGAGAACAAACTATTAGTCTGGAGGTGAAAGAGCATGATTTCTCTCAATAGATCTGCATCCAAGAAAAGTGAGTAGTATCCGCATTTTAAAAATGAAAAGCAGCTTTTCTAACTGTTGTCAGCCTGTGAAAACCTGGTTTTTATTTGAGAAACCTCTTTGTTTCAGAAAATGCTTATGCTGAATGGGTGGAGATTAAACAAATTGGCTGACAGTATAGAATCAGACCCTCATTTAAAAGCCAAACAGGTCTCCAGGCTGGCACACAAGTAGACCAGAAGTGGCCAGGAAAAGCTATTTTGGAGAGGTAGATGTTCAGTTTCATACATCATATTAGCAGATAGCTTAAAAACTGTTAGCTACATAGATAGCTAGGTCTCCAAACCCACCTCACTAATGGGTACCTCTCAATAGTAGTATTAAAACAGAGTCTGAGGGCTGAACTTCACAATCCAGTGTCACACTGCCAGCTATAAATTCAGACTGCAGATGGCTTTGTGCTTCTTACTGCAAAAAGACCTCTCTGATATGTTAGCATGACTTAAGCGACCAAATCACCAAATGAAACCAGCTCTATTAAGTACTGAATATGTGTTTCTTTCAGAGAACAAACTGTACACAGCCTTCTGAAAGTCCCAGAGCTGCGTGTTCTGTCTTTAAAAAACCTGACTGTTAGGGAAGATTCTGCATTCTTAAATTCTTATCTCAAGCAAAAGGGATTATGTATTTTTTTGACAGTGTGTTTGAGCAAGACCTAGTCCTGCTGGAAAAGGAAAGAAGCTGAGGCTGCTCACGTGACTGCTCTAATCGCAACAAACTAATTAAGTGCTTTCAGCTGTGTCTATATTGTGCCATTGTTTACTTGGCTTGTTCACACTCAGCTGTAGGTGGCTCTTCCAAACATTCCTGTGTTTATTACTTTTGTCCCATATTTCCGTATTCTTTTTGAGGAGATATAACATTTGCAAACATGTCAAACAACTTTCACACCTTGTTTTGTAAATAAATGTCTTGAAAACATGCTGATGGTCACTGTAAGGGGAATGTGTAGAATGCGGAGGTGGGTGCTTGGAAAGAACAGTCACCCTTGAAACTCCAAATCTGGAGCTGCTTTCAACACAGATTGAATGACTGGCTTCTTTCAGGACTGGGATGTAATTCCAAACATCAAATGCCAATTCCTTTCTAGAATATTATTACAATATATGTAATACCCTTGTGGCAACCAAACTGTAATTACAAAAGATCTGTCACATTTCTATTTTCAGGTGCCTCAGGTGCAGTTTTGAAAAGTTTCATTTGTGAACTGAACTTTCTCTTGTTGGTTCCTTCCCAGACATAAATTTATGAAATATGTGGTAAAAATCTAGCTATTCTAGGCTTCTGAAGCTGCCAGTAAGGCAGTATTTAACTAATTTCCAGTTACATTATTCCTATATAAAAATCAAATATCCTTTTAAAAATTACTAAACACACAGCCTGTGTGATATGACTAGTGAATACTGGCAGCTAATTTTGATTTATCAACTCCAACTGACTAACTAGACATGATAAAATAGAAGTGATAGACAAATCCTTAAAAAATTTGGCTTACCTTATTGGAAACTATTTTGGTTTTGTCTGAAAAAAATATGCAGGGTATTGTAACAAGTTTGTTGCCTTTTCTGTTTAAACAGAGCTTCCCAGTCATGTAGATGGTTTAAAGAAACACAGATCTGAAGTTTGCCTGCTCAGCACTGCCATCCAGACTGGCCCACTTTCTACATTTGACTTGTAAGTTACAGAAAACATAACAAGGTGCCCTTATGCAGGAGATTGGACTAGATAACATCTGTGGTTCCCTTTGAACTTAAATCAGTTTATGCTTCAGAAGGTAATGAGTGAATACAGAAGATATAAAATCAGAATAATAGGGTTTTTACACCTGCTTTCCACAGTGATTTGTAAGTAACTACATAGTTACCACAAATTTCATTCAAGTTAGCTTAATCTGAGTGTGAGCAAGTCACAGTCACATTACTGGAACTGTAATCACTTTTAGGGGAATTTGCTCCTGGGAGAAAATCTGCAGGACGTTAGCAGGGTCTGACTCTTTCCTGCTGAATGGAGGGAGATCTTACTAGGTTTTTTTTGGTTTATGAGGGCAGCACTAGGTAGAAGAGACCAGAGGTCAGTCAGTGTTTGAAAAAGTCTGTGTTCTGACTGCAAGTTTGGGTTAATAGACTAAAGGTAGTAGAAAACATACTGCTCCTTCCGCTTTTACTGTGAGTACCCTAGGAGCAAACATATAGGAGCAGAAGGGTTTTGTACAAAATGGCTACGATAAGGACGAGCCCTGACAGGGAGCATGAAATAATGCTGCAGTTCAGACTTGGAGACTGCAGGGACATCCGAGTCATCTCTATGTCAGCTAACCCGTGTGTTGCTGGCATAGGGTTTGCACAAGCTAACTTACCATGTTTCCTATTTAACAGTAATCTCTGTGTTGCTACAGTGGCCTATCAAGCTGAGATATACCCTCCATCTCTTAGCGAGACTGGGTGAAAAAGAAAAGGAGTAAAAGCTTAATGGGACGACAGTTGCCATTGTCCTCAAATTGCACCCAGATACAGCGGAAGCATTCCATTGCTGCAGCATATGTTCAGTGGTTGCAGTCATGGGCAGCAGTAGAGAACCCTATGACAAATAGATGTTGGTCACTTTTGAAAATCTCATTTTCAGTTTTTGCTGAACACTTCTAGAAGGAGGCTCCTTTATGCTCTACAGTGCTGTATCCAGCACAGGAATGTAATAGGAATGCAGTATGTGTAATATTTATATATCATTATCATCATCATCACTATCTTGATGTCTTATCTGTCTGGCAATCTGCTTGCAATACGAGTGACAATTCTTCATATTGGTCATGTTTTTCCATGAAGCAGATAATTATTGCTGGCAGAGAAAGGCAGCTTGGATTTAAGAAGGCACCAGATGTTGCTGAAACTGCTTTTAAACTCCTCTTTGTTGCTTTCTGGATCTTGCAGTGTACAGAGAAGTTGCAGCAAAATACTGTTTGACCTGAACTGGTATCCTAATCTCGTCAGCTGTTTCTTTTACGCTTAAGCACTGATATCTGTGTTGTGGACACCCAAGGAAGCCAGTAAATCTAGTCCAGGTCCTCACTACAGGCCACTGGCAGCAATTAAAGATATTCATGACATCTAGTAACTACCTTATTGGGAGCAACCATGAGCCAAAGTTTACTTGAAAGCCAAATGTCTTGTCTTTTAGTAAATAATTTTCCACAGAGTTTTGGCAGCAGAGGGTCAGGGTTTGACACTCAATATCAGTTTCAGTATCAGCTATTTGAGAAGATATATGTTTGAAACTGGACACCGGCTTCAGCTTCAGAGTTTCCTTCTTAAAGACTGTTTCCACTTGTTCAAGGCCTATATTTTCCATGGGTCTGTCCTAAGGTCCGCATCACATAACTACAGTTAATAACTTAAATGTTCCTAAAAAGATATACATTCAAACATAATTTGCTCATAGATTGACATAAAGGGAGTTGGGAAGGCAGTTATGGAATGAAATCAACCAGACTGAATCTTTTGCATAAGTGTATTATCTATGGCAAGCACCATCATCAACACGTAGTGTTATATACACAATAATTTATGGATCTCCAGAAGTACCATTTTCTTCTTTTTTTTTCAAGTTTCATAATGCTTTGAGTTTTGTTTTGTTTAGTTTTTTAATATTAGTCAATTTTCTAACTTCTAAAAACATAGATGTCACCACTTACCTGCTCTGGAAAAAGGTAGACTTTACTTAGCTAAAGGACCTTTTGTTAAGTTTTATAAAGTATTACAAATCGTTTAAAATCACAGTAAGTTTCTTTTAAAGATCTCTCGGGTCTGATTCTCTCTTTACAGACTAAATCACACAAGTGTGATTACTTTTGTGATACTTCACTGGAGATACTCCCAATCCTGTAGCTGCAAAGCAACAAAGAATCATGTATCTCAGGTAGATTTCAATTACTCCAGAATATGCTGAGGTATAGTGCAAAAACAAGGAGAGAATATTCCTGAACAATAAGCAAGTCCATTTTAACCTTATCAAATGACAAACAAAGTCCTTCAAAGAAGTCATATCATCAAACATTCGTTTGCATGGATAAAGTATGTAGCTATCCAATTGAAATAATGATTTTGATTATCTTTATAGATGTTAGTCATTTGTGTCCGAGATACCTTTACGAGCCAGACCCTCAGCCAAGACAGATCAAACCACCTTCATTTCCTGTATCAGCTGAACATCTTACTGTTTGAAAGTGGAGAAAACTTTGCTGCAAAGGATAGTTGGAATGCTAAAAGTATTAACATTTCATTATTTTTCTTAATTAAAATGTCACATAAAGTGTCTCATATCTAGCTGCCACTATCTCCTTTTCTAAAATGTGATGTCTAAAAGACAAAGTTAAAGGTTAAAATTAAATGCAATTATGTTTCCCAGGAATAAAATGGATATACATTAGAAGTATAGTTAGGCTGTAAATTCATTTAAGCTTTCAAAAATTACAAAGGAATATATAAAATGCAAATTAAAGGAGAAAATCTTATTTATCTCCCCTGTTTGTATGATAATTGGCTGCTTTTAATGAATTAATCTCATGCACAGACTCCTGCTAAATTAGACTACCTATAATGTACTGTCTTCAAGTAACTTCACATTCTCATTATGGCCTCCCTAATTTCTAAAGTAAAATTAATACAATTAGGGAGCAAATCAATACATATTGATCTTGAGTTACTTCAATGGAACAAAAGAATAACAGATTAAAAGGAGGTGATTTTTGTTAGCATTGATTTTGTTAGGATGCTGAAACAACAGTGTTGAAGAATTAGGTCTTAAAATATCCTCCGATCATATTATATTCTCTGTGAAGCAAACATTTTTGCATGGCTGTGTTGGAAAGAAATGAAAAAATAATCTTTTCACCCTCTGTATGAAGGCAACTGTTTTCTTATGGCATAGTTTTCTTATGGCAAAAGACATTGAGTATAGTTTCTTTTCATGGAGATCAATTTCAGGCTGCAAATTATTTCATCAGCCTATGTTTCTTTTTCCGTGAGTAAATTAAAGTTGGATGCATGCTGGCAAATGCTATCTGAATAAATAACTGGTAGTACACTGGGATATAATCAAGCATATGCAGTGAGGAACCTGAGGTTCATAATGAGAAATAATGGAAGCGTTCACAGAAATCAAAGCAGCAAAGCTTTTCCACATACTCACCAACTCATTTCATGTGGAAGAAAATGACACTTCCTAGCAGAAGAGAGTAAGTTCTTTTTATTGTATTCAGGAAGACATATTGCTGTATAATGGCTTTAGACTGACATTTATTAGTAAGATGTGAAGGAAAAATAATAAAGTGTTACCTCGGCAGCTGAAGTCCATATTCTAAAAGTTGCTGCTGGAGATGGATATGTCTCAGGTGGTTCTAGACAAAGGCTTGTGCCGCTCCGCGTTCCTCTGGAGCCTCTGCAGGGCACCAGGCTGCTGCTCCGCATAGACTTTACCCAAACTCATAAGAGCATGTTGATTGAAGTCAGGGGCAGTTAATTTGCTTTTCACATCTTAAAGTCTCTACAGAGCGTAAACCCTTTTTCCTAACTCATATTTCACTTCTGTATTTCACAGAAGCTTTAGAATATGTGAACAAATTCCCTTGCTGCTTGTGATAAATCTAAATTGCTTTGTTTAAAAAGGTAATTAATTTAGAGTTTTTCTTTCAATTTTCACACCGTATGAACAAGAATAAAGCTTTTCATGGTGTATAAATTTATGTACAGTGATTACCCAAATGAATGGCAGAAACAGCTGCACCTTAAATCTTTACACTGAATATTCTGATTTACTTCAAGCTAAATTGCAGATTCTGGTTGAATTTCAGGCATTCGTTTAAACATAATTTTAGGGAAACAATAGCAGTACGTATAAGAGATGTTGTACATATTAGTGGAAGAAGCGGTTTTGTGTTTTATTTGTATATATACAAAAGCTTTTGCATTATATCATTTTGTTTACTAAAAATGGGGCTTTGATGGAGGTAAGGTTATTTGACTATTTAACAGTATTCCACAATAAGTGACATGTTGATATAATTCTAATTCAATGAATTTCATAACAATCACAAAGTAAAACATACCTGGCCTTCTACATGATGGATGAGAAAGCTATTGCTTAATATTAAATTCTGTCATTGAAAAAAACAAGAATACTTTAAACACAAAATCTTAGTGAAAACAATGTAGATGCAATGTAGAGGCTGCCTTCACTAAAACATAATGCTTTTTTTCTTCTATTAAGACACCACCCCATTCTAAGCTAGCAAAGCAGATCTTAATGACATTTTAAATGGTTTTTTTTGTTAATAATTTAGGAAAAGTTCTCTGTTACTGTAAATGAAACAGCTACAGTTGTGCAAAAATATGACATTACCAGGAAAACTGGCAGATTTCCTCTCTTCTTCTCATATAGTAATATTTACTTAAGCTGTTCTTTTTTTTTTTTTTTTTGATTACACACTTTCTGCACGAAGAGATATTAGTATATCTTACTTAATAACAGTTTTCAGATGTGCTTGATCTTGGACTCTATTTGAGCAAATGAAGACCTGAAGGTAGAAAATTTTGACTTGAAGCAAAGTCTGGGTACCCATGTTGGAAAACAAATGATCTCATCCAGTCTTGCTGGATGACAGTTATTTCAATATCAGGTTCATAGGGTACCTCAAGAAAAAGTAGCAGGGGAAAAGACACTGTTTCAGGAACAGACTGATCCTGGAGCTCAACAAATAAATGGCATTTCTTGTTGGTGTCAGTGAAAAAGAAATTTAATTTTGGGGATATCCCCTGCATAGCAATATTCCAGATCAAGGATACCCCATTACTAATTGAGATCCTATTTGGATCTCAAGTCCATCTCCTCTGAAGCTGAAGTGAAAGACAGAAAAATATTTTTCTGTGAGTTCATTGACTGGTAAGCAGAGTTACAGGGAAGTGAGGACTTTTGTATTTGAGTCCTTCTAAGAGAACTTTTTTTAAGAATCTTTATGGATTTTTCTTTTTTACCCTTCTTTCTTCTTTCTTTTTTCCCTTCTTTTTTCTTCTTTTTTCCCTTATTTTTCTGCTTCTTCCCTTCTTCCTCCTTCTCTCTCCTCTCTCTTTCCTTTTTCCTTTTCCTTTTTCTCTTTTGCTATTCTTCTGTTTTTCTTTTTCCTTTTTTCTTTTTCCCTTTTTTTTCTTTTTTTCTCCTTTTTTTTTCCTATTTTCCTGTTTCTATTTTTTCTTGGCGTTTCCCTTCTCTTTTCTCCCTTTTTCCACTTTTCTTTTTCACATTATTGGCAGCCTTTTCTGGCAGAACAGTACTTTTGGCATCATGTAAATTTTCCTATACTGAGACCAGAAAGGGGGAACCAAGTCCTCTTATCAGAATTGGAGAACTGACAAAGAAGTAGAGACAGCAGAGAAAAAATACATTCATTCAAATCGGAAGGAAAAAAAAAAAAAAAAGAAGCAGAGTTGACTTCAGAGCCATAAACTGAGGGAGAGCTAGATTTGGTGCTGGGAACTCACCCATGAAACTAAGTTGTCTAAAGCTGCTTCTCCAGCAGAGTTCATCCATGTTTGTGCTAGCTTAGTGTAAGACCAGTAGTCAACAGTAGCCAGTGCTAAGTTTGCTCTTGTGACCAAAAGGTGAACTCCTAATTCAAAGGAGCCTTATTTTCTTGTTAACTGGAAGAGACTGACCAAATGCACATTTGGCTAAAGCAATTAGAACGCGGAAATGAGGAAGAATGTGTCTTTTTTCTCTTCTGTTCCTTATTTTTAAGCTATAGCAAATATATTACTTGGCCAGAGCAACAGGCAAAATAGTCAATAGCCAAGGCCCTGAGAATAAAGGATAACTCCCTCACAGATCATAGAGAGCTTGAAGATGGAAGGGTTAACAAAAGAAAGCTGCTAATTAAAGGAAAATTTGAAAAAAATTTCTGAGAGTTAGAACATTAGAAAGCAAAATTAGAAACCCCCCCAAATTTTTGGGGTTTTTTTTTTTTTTTTTTTTCAGCGAAAACATGACCAAAAAATTACAGGACTATAAAAAACAACCAAGGAATTACAAAATACATAAGAGAGAGTCAAGCTAGAGCTCAGCAGAAATTAGTTTGAAGGAGGGCCATTTAACATACAGAGGTAATCACAGAGAAGCTTAAAAAGAGAATTGATGTAGTGGGACAGAAAAATAGGGAAGACAAGTAAATGGGATCCTCCTCGTGCCTGCCTCCTGAGACACAAAGGTCTGTGTTTTGAGCACACAGACACATGTGAATCTATCCTGTGAGTGCAAGTCTGGAAAACCACTGGATAGACTGCACTGTGAAGATTTGCTGGGAGCAACATAATTGTGCCTGATTAGCCATACAAATAGGATAGAAACCAGCAAAGTCAGAGTCCCGTGAGATCTTTCTTTGAGAAATTTGTCGACATATTCTTCCCTTAGAAGGAGGTAATGTGTCACACAAGATTTTATGAAGAAGTGAGATTTATGGAATGGACTTGACATTTGAAGAAAAGAGAGGTTATCATCCTCATTTCCAATCCGCATCTGGATATATTTCCACCCCAGAGAACTGTTGAGAGGAATATATTGATCAGTAAGTTAATTTTAGTTTAAGTATAACACTGAGCTGGACTTACGTTTACTTTTCGACCTCAATAGTTTTTTAGCTTGTTTATAACATCTCCTACAGGATCAAGTGAGAGACTTTTTTTGTCATTGTGGTAAGCCTTGCAAGTCCATTGAAAAAAACTCTTGTAACAGCCATCACCTCATGAAGTGGCAGAGAAAAGATACCCTTTAAAAACATTGAATGACAAAAAGGGGAAAAAGAATATGCCAGGTTATGGTGAGAATTCAATTAGGGAATCTAAAATGAATCTCAGACCCAGAGAACTATGTAACATGGATTGAGTTCAGCAGTTTTGGAGAAACTTATTACTGCCACTTATGCACAGATTAGATTATTTTAAACACAGAATCTCAGAAAAGTTTTTTTTAGAGTTCTACTGCTGCTTTAGGTGGGGAATAAATCAGATCCCCCAAACTTCACCTTTCCTGGGAAACATCAGCATTTTTTACAGAAACACCTCATTTATTTTAGAAGAGAATGGACAAAAGTGTAACAGCAGAGAGTGACTGGAGACAGACAAAGACCTCCTGAGCTGGAACAGCAAGAGCTGTCAGGGACATTTCATGTTTAAATGCCAGTGGGATTCTTAGACTATGAGTTCTCTGATGTGTCCCTGCATAGCCTGGTACAATAATCAGTGATTGCCGTACCTTTGGAGTAGGACCAGCCATACCCCATACAATCTTGCCAACATAACCTTAATACCCAATAAATATGAGGGCACCCGATAAATTCACAGGGCAGGAGTCGACAGAGAGAAGGTAGCTCACAATTAACTTTAAAAAGCATAGCTTCTTTTCAAAGTTAATTTATTCTGTAAATGAAAGTTACTTTTATAAAAGAGGTGGGTTAATAGCCAAGATTTCATAAGAGCAGCCCTTTATGCCATATATGCAAAGAACCTCACATAAGCCTGTGCAGCCTGTCCAGCATTCCTCATTATTTCCCAGAAGACAATGGGGAACCCTGGATATTTATTGGCTCAAATTATCCATTACTTCAGTTGTACACGACTTGGGCCTCCATGGGTGCCATAATAACATTGGAGTATGGCCCTAAAGTATTTGTTAAAGGAATTAATTATATTTACTTCTGTAATGTCTGAATGCCCCTAAAACTTTCACAGCAATCTAATAATTTATCGGAATTATTACTATATCCAAATAACAAATTATGAGGACTGGTAATATCTCCTGTGTAGAGTGTAAAGCCAAGTGAAATTTTAAATTGCTGTTCGAAATTGGTATTATGCAGATATTTAAAACTTCAATGAAAAACAAAATCTTAACGCAAAAGCAGAAAGTCCCTGGGAAAAAATTGCTCTTTGCCAAAACTGCGAATTTTATTGGAAAAGTATTCCTCATTCTACCAGTTCTGGTTTATGGCTTTGAAAATGGCACTGCCATTACTGAGGACTTACCATTGCATTTTGAATCTTTTTGTAGAGTCTGTCCAAAGATTCATCTAGATTCTGTGACAGTGAAAAATCTAAATTATCATTTAAAATTCCTTTACTAGACAAGTTTACAGTTAAAAAATACAAATAAGCTATTGCTACTTTGTTTTCTAGCCCAAATAAGTCGTTTTAGTAGGAAAAAAAGAACAAATGAGAATGAAGCTTTTTTCTTATTTCTTATGCCTTTTCTTCAATGGCATGGGAAGCTAAAAATAGTGTTTGTCAAGAGAAAACAATAAAGGAAACACTGGGAGCAGGCTATCCTCCCAAAATTCTTCAAAACTAAAAGCGAATTTAACTACAGAACATAAAATCTACATTGCCAAAGTCAAAGAAAGTCAAGAAATCCACAAGGTTTTCAACAACTGCTGATCATATTCTATAAATACTCCATTTGAAATCCTGTTTATTTGTTAAATGTGAAGCTTAATAGATTATTGATCATGTTGTAAAATCTATACCATAAAATACACAAGATATGCGCAGTGGTAACATTGAAGTTGCTCTGGTAGCATTATCTTTTATGTTTCCTGACACTCTGGATTTTAACTGCTACCTTAAACGTTACATTTTTGTACTAACAGTTCATGTAGTTCTTTCTAAGATAAATTACAGTTGTGTTTAGCATTTATCAACAGACGTATTTTCCTCTAGGAAAGTAAGACAATGGTCCTTTTATTCAAAATTTGTTGTGACAGTCTTGACAAACATACAGATAGTAACAGTCTTACAAACAGGATGCTTATCTGTTTTACTAGTTCAGAAAGGTCTGATTGATGTGAAAGACCAAGGTCTCTCTAAAGATAATTTAGCCATTTCCATACAGTTTACGCTTATGTTAGCTGTATCCTGCAAGGGGAGTCCCAGGGGGATTTTCTCTGACCTTCCCTCTAAAAGGTAACACATAAGAGATTCCTAAAGGAACCATCATCTAACAAGACTAATGATAGCTTCCATGCCTATTATCATTCAGTGAGAGTGAAAGAGACTTTAAAAATGCAGTACCACATTCCTCCCTTGATGTTTCTCATGATCTATTAAGGTATTAGATGCCAGATAAATTAATCATTAAAAACTTACAGTTAAGTCTTTACAAATAATAACCAGGTGTACTTTGATTATTTTTTATCTCACTATATATATTTATATATTTCTGTCACCAAGCACAAGTGATACAGACAATTTGTTTATTAATGACTAAAGGCTAGCTAAAGTTCACAAAAAGACTTATATTCTTCAGCCTTTCTGTGCATTGGAAAGTTAGGAGGATTACAGAAAAACCATCCGTTCTTAATTTCTGAAATAACTCCCGATTTGCCACTCAGCTAGCCTTTCATGCTATTTTAGGGAGTGTGAGCTATTGTGATGACTGTTTATTAGAGCATATAACCTGTCACTTGGTTTATTTTTTCCTGACCAGTAGCACTTTACTTAAAAGTTCCTCCAGCACAGAGTTTCTACAGAGAATTTGCTTGGGAACTAATTTTTATTGAAGCAGCCTTTCTTCCTTGTCTTAGGTTTTTTAGCATAAAAGAGACGAACTACATTTCTGTTTAAATCCTTTTTACCAAAATAGGATGGTTGAAATATTTTTCACTGTTGTGCAATGTATATTTTTAATAAAGGAAAACAAAGTTCTTTCAGAGTAGTGATGACTTATTGAATTTCACTGTTGTCATAAAGGTCTGCTTCTTTTCTTCAGGGTTTTTATTCAGTTAGTCCCATAGGGACCATGTGCCTGCATTTCTCTAGTGACCATGTTGCTTTCTACACATTTTAGGCTTTCACTTTAAAACAGAAAATGATCGACCTGCGTGGCTGGGTCTTAAGTTTCCTGACATGAACTAGTTCCACTCTATCTCTAGATCCCTAACTAAGCATGCATTTGCACCGAATATGGATAATTCTTGGTATTTCTCCACTGGAAAATAACAAATACAGATGACTTCAACAGAGTAATTCTAAATATATTTTTACATCCAAAAAAAGTCTTCCAACAATACTATTTATAGTTTATTTTATGAATCAGCATGTTTATAATTTTTTCAATATGATGCCTTAATATCTGCTTAGTTTTATTTTGTTAAAAGTCTCGATTGTTATATATGGATATTTGGAAAAGTTGCACCAGAATCTGGACTATTCATTCAACCAGGGACACAAGATATCTCAGGTATTTCACAGCATGGTCTACTGATAAAATTGAGAGAGAGAGAGATAGAGAGATAGTAAAGTACAGATATATTACTGTATAAGAAGGCTATCTGGATGTCTTTGTGATCTCCTGGCTATTCCTAGTGGATCCATGTCTGTCACAGCTACCGCATCATTTATGACAATTCCCATTAAATAATAAAAGAGACTGGCCAAAGACGGTAAAAACACACCCTGTTTTGGAGGTGGTTGCTCAGGATTTAAATTAAGCGGAGAGGTGAGTCAGTGTGGAAAATGCCTTTTAATGCTTCCACCCAAAACTATGCAGAACAGTACTAGCGTAATCAGTAGTGGCAGAGCTCCTACTGACTTTGGCAGAGACAGTGCTGAATGCACATCTGCACCCAAGGTGTCAACATCTATGGTGTGACAGGACACCTAATAGTAGGTTCACTTTCTGAAGGTAGTGAAAAAAAAACGAAAAAGAAAATGGCGATATCAAACTGATTAGTGAATCAATTAATAATTAATTTAAATAACTATAGCTTTTTTCACCCCACATTATATGAATAAGGTCTTTACTTTCACATGTTCTTTGGTGAGGCTATTCATTATTTCTGGAAATAATCCACAATCTGTGAAACAACCAATAGAAATAACTTAGTATATTTTTGATACCTGAAATCTGAACAGTTTTAGTAAAGGAAAGTTAAAGTGGTGAGCAGACCTGTGAGGGTTGGATTCTGATCTATATGTTCATTAATATAACTTTAGGCTTCAGTTTTCCCTGGTTTCTTTGAGATGTTTTCCTGTTTGTTTCTAAGGCCTACAGCTTCTATCCCACAATTGGGTTCCAGTACCAGTACACCAGGACATTCTCAGTGTTACAGTAATGCAACAAAAATCTTACCAAAAAGCCATTCTCTGGAGAATATTTCTGCTACTACAGATAATTTGTTACTATATTCATAGAAAATATGTAAGAAATTAATGAAAAAAAATGAAATTATCTGTAAATTAGTAAACCTCATATTTCGTTCAAGACAATTGAGAAAAGTTCTGCTTTTTATTTACGCATACATCAGCAGACTTCAAGTACCTGCATGGCATACATTCACTAAGGGTCAGATAATAATGTCACAAAAATTATAACATTAACAAGAAGAGAAATCATAAATAATACCATCCTCAGTTTCCTCTTTTGGACTCATTCAGAGCTGGAAACCAGCTGCTTCCCATCTCACTCTGGACATTTGCCTGATTAGGTGTCTGGTCTATGAGCACCATTGAAGAGCATCAAGGACAGGTCAGACCTTAGCCAGGCTGAATTGATTTTTGAAGGTTCCTTTTCCTCTCCCCAGCAGAGATAAGCCCTAAAAATAGAAGTCTGAATTTTAGCAGGATTTTTCTGACCAAGAAGAGAGTCAAAGGAAATGAGTAACTGTAGAGTATTGATCTGTTAAGCTCCTTCAGACTGGGTTTAGGTGTGATGGCTAGCTCCAGGGTGGCTTGTTCCTTAGTCTGGTAGATCTGGCTAGTTTTCCTTCATAGGGAAGGATGGAATATAGTTGTAAATGTGTACAAATGATCACTTAAGTTATTACACATTGTCTGTTCAGGCTGGATACAGTAGTGAGGTGGCCCAACAGGCAGCTGTGCAGTGGGATAAGGAAGGCAAATAGAAACAGAGAAAAACTACTGGATATTCAGCACATGTAAATACTGAGTGTTATTCTCTAAACAGGAGTTTGATAGTGAAGATAACATTGCACATTTGACATTTTTCCTGTTAGTTTTATGTAAGTATTCTGTGCATTGATTAATCATGTTTTGGTAACCATGCTGCTCTTTCTAACATTTCTCATTTGATTCCCTAAGTACCCTGTTGAAGACTTCTGTTCAAATCCTATAAATGTAGAAATGGATGATTGCCTATAGTGATAATAAATAATAAAATCTCCAGCATAACATACATTTAAGGCAAATGTTATATTGTGGGAATTAAAAAGGTGCAGTGTGGAGGAGATGTGGAATCTGGAGTGTGGAAATGACAGAGGTGCGGAGCACTGTCATAGGAAAAGAATGTTATACGAACAAAGGGCAGCAAAGAAGTGGTGGAAAAAGCACATCAGAGAACCATTCTCTTGCTCTGTGTCTTGGCTGTTTCTAAGCATAATAAAAAAGAGAGATATGAGGGTAATAAAATTCATGCTAGACACATCTCTAAAAAGGGAACTGACCAAATAATAAAAAAGTGCTTTCCTCCCATATGTTTTAAATTTCCCAAAGTGTATTCACCTCCAGTAGCAAAGTACAAAGGTACCAGTGGCCCCTGGCTAATTTAAGATATAGGTATCTCTGATGCAGGGCAATGTATGCATGCAGCAAAAACTTTAGGGCCATTCTGAGGGAAACTTTTTCTCCTCTGTTCATTTTACAAATGTCTGTATTGTCATGAAATACTGTGAACATTTTAGGAAGCGATTCATTTTGGATGTCTGTAGCAACTGTATGTTTCAGGAATTGTGGGTATCATTCTTAGCTTCGTCAGAGCCTTTTGTTCAGATGACTGTCACTTGAGTTCTTCATGTTGTAGTAAAGCCTAGCCTCATGTGGCTGCTGATGCAACATTATGCTTTAACTTTAAAATCACTGCATGGCAAGTGTTCAATCCAGTATTTAACAATAAATAAAGCTTTTTTTTCCATAGTCGAGGTAAGTCTTCTCTGTGTCATACTGTCGTGAAGCTTGAAACTTGCTGACAATGAAAGATATGAATGGGGATAAACTGGTTTTAACAGTGTCCTTTTTGAAGACCTCACTCACTTGTGTATAAGCACAGGTATATGGGAGACTTCTGAAGCTTCTCTCCAACAGATCACTGATGCATCAGGTTTAGGTCTCAGCCATGCCTTGACCCACACCTTCTGCTTCTGCTTTAGTTCAAAGGAGTGCAGGAAATATATGGGGATGGCAAGAGAATTAGCATGGAGATTTAAAAAGAAAGGACAAAACACTTCAAACCTCTTCATTAGAATGTCACTGGAACCAGAAAACTGAAAATTTAGTGGTTTCAGAAAGGTGTTGTTGCAGATAATATTGTCCACAACCCAGTCTTCCCCATGGAATGGAGTCTCAGGCCAAGGCTGAGGAGCTTACATGTTAAGGTACAGTTTCACAGTACCTCAGCTGCAAAAGTGTCTGAAAGTTTAACTTCTCCCTCACTGTGGCTACTTGTCTCCATGTCTGTGTTGCAGCTTGCCATCACCTGTGCTGAGAGCCTTGCTTTTTAACCCTTTTTCTGCATGCCCACTAGGACAACTAACAAAGGAACAGATGAGGGTTAGGAAGTGACAACACAGGGATGAGAATGAACAGTGAGGGAGAGAAAGTAGGTCGTCTTCTACCGGCTCTAGTAGAGCTTCTACCAGCTCTTCTTGTAGAAGCAAGAAAAGTGCAACTTCAGGTTTAGTTACAGCTATAAAAGACTTACCTATAAAGAGTTCATCTTTAAACTGAATTTTGGTGCATTTATCACATCTTGGCTTCTTTAGGAGCTGGAGACCCATGTGAACTGTTCTGCAAGGTTTTGAGAGCAGTGGTTGGGTAGCTGCAATTAACCTTCAAAATGGACAGATTAAAAAGGTAATCTGCGTAAGTCAACAGAGAATGGTGTATTCCCTCTTGGCCATCACTTCCCTGAAGATATTTGGACTTTTAGTATAGCATCAAAATTAGATTCCTTTTGTCCCATATTTGAAAATGTTTGTCATACTCCTTTTTAGTTTCCTCTTGAAAACTGCACATTTGGATTCAGAAATATTGAAGAATTCCATGGAAATTGCACTGCAGCTGCCTTGTGCGTGCAATCCTACACCAGCTTGTTGATCATCATGTGATACGAAATCCATAAGTCTCCACATATTTCTTAAAAACACCTGCCATGATGAATTCAGAATGGAGAATCCTGTCTACAAAAGAGAAGAGAGGCATGTGTTACCGAACAGTGAACTCCATGAGGAGCCAGAGAATACTTTTGTGAAAACACACTTTTTTTTTGTTTTCCAGAAAGAACATGCATTTCAGAAAAAAAAAAAAAAATCTGTCAAAATCTGTTTTCCCTC
>Ga0181612_122431_pt1 | contig 26291 bp, 23 predicted proteins | sample HoacroProtozoa21_FD_119630 | JGI IMG/M metagenome (GOLD analysis project Ga0181612, IMG submission 119630) | Hoatzin crop microbial communities from Cojedes, Venezuel. Combined Assembly of Gp0051906, Gp0051904, Gp0051908
ACTCCCATTTTTCTCTATCTCTGGTGCAAGGGCATGGGGAATGGGAGTTGCAGTCAGTTCATCACGCGTTGTTTCTGCCACTCTATCCTCCTCAGGGGGAGGACTCCTCACACTCTACCCCTGCTCAAGCTTGGGGTCCCTCCCACAGGACACAGTCCTCCATGAACTTCTCCAGCATGGGTCCCTTCCACATTGTGCAGTCCTTCAGGAACAGACTGCTCCAGCATAAGTTCCCCACGCAGCCACAAGTCCTGCCAGCAAACTTGCTCCAGCGTTGGCTCCTCTTCATGGGAGGACCTGCTCCCCCTCACTGACCTTGGTGTCTGCAAAGTAGTTTCTCTCACATAGTCTCGCTCCTCTCTCTCCACTGCTGTCTTACAGCAGGTTTTTTCCCCTTCTTAAATATGTTATCCGAGAGGACCTACCAGCATCACTGATGGGGTCAGCCTTTGCCAGCAGCGGGTGTGTCTTGGAGCTGGCTGGCATTGGTTCTATTGAACATGGGGGAAACTTCTAGCAGCTTCTCACAAAAGCCACCCCTATACCTCCCGTCGCCCCCTGCTACCAAAAGTTTGCCATGGAAACCCACGCAAACCTACAATAGTCTCTTTCAACCATGGGTGACTGGCCCTTCTACCATAGAGTGTCCAAATCCCTTGTAATGAAGAGCGATCTTAAAAGATAAGCAAATGCTTAAATCAATGGAAAAAAAGGTAAAGGACAGCTAGATGTTATGATTGCCATGTTGTAAAACATTTCCACCTTGGCAGCTGAGAGCTGACCTCCTGCAGCATGCACATTCCCCACTCCTTGCAATGCCAAGTTAGTCCACCTCTGTGGCTGCAGAAGTTAAGCTTCATATCGAGTTTTACTTCCATTATAATGCATGGGGATCATGGACAAGGTCGTTTTCTGCAACTCCACTGGCTCGACAATAATTTTCAGTTCAGGGCCAGACTAGAATTTCCCCTTGCTCACTTTGGTGAAGAAATACTCTCAGATTTCCAAGAGACTGCTTTGCAGGAGAAGCAATCCAACTCCATGAGGATGGATAGTCAAGATCTAACTGCAATATCTAATCCTGTTCTTCAACTCAGCAGGAGCCTACGCTTTGGGGGAAAAGCAACCAGAACAAACCTATGAAATTGCTGACAAAACGGCACTAATGTGGAGAAGCCTGACACTGAGATTTGTTAGGCTCTAGAATCGTTTCCCAAGGTTAATGATAAAAACATCATCCATCACTTAGGTCTTCTAAAACTAGTCAAAGTCCTAGAAAAAACACACTTTATAAAAACAATGCTCTGTTATCCAGAAGATGGGCTGGATGGCCCGATAAATCTTTTCCATATCTGATCTTTTGTTCTGCTGAAAGCACTAGGAGGTGTTTTTTTCTGAGGATAGGTCTGCCAAACTTGACTGCTTCAGAGGAGGAATTTTATTCTGGACAGTTCTGAAGTCATATTTTCATAACTGGTCCCTTATAGAGAAGATGTTTTTCAGTATCCTTTACTGAGATACTTATGTTTCCTGTTGTAAATATTTGAAATTGTCTTTAAAAATTCCAACCTCACCAGAAGATCTGCAATTTTGCTCATAAATGACAAGATTTAGTTCTATACAACACCTACCTATCCATCCTTATCAATGCAGTAAGTGCAATCACGGACAAAGAGACACTCGTCAATGATAGTGTCTGCTAGGGAATCAGTGCAGAAATAATTCCATGGCATTCCAGTCTGCTCCTGGTTTTAAACTGGTGTACTAAAGTCATTCTGTGTAGCAGATTTAATCCTCACTTGTACCTATATAAAAGGCAAAGCGGGGCCTTGCCATGGTAGTCACCCCATCAGCCAGCTCTAAAAACTGCCACAAATGTTACCATTAGACCCTGCACAGCACAAGACAGGTTTCTATCAAAGGCTTTTACGTGATTAATACTAAAGGCAGCAGGCAGAAAAAATGGTTTCAGAAGAGGAAAAATAAAATGCTAGGTCCTTCTCTTGTCATGAACTTTTGCCTTAAGAATAATTTTGAGAACAGTTTGGAATAATTCACTCTAAGATGCTGTTACAGTAACGTGATGGAACTTAACAGCCTCATTTGTAATATCTAATAGGAAATTATCTCCTTGCTGAAGAATTGTAGGGGTGATTCGAAAGTCCTGGAGAAAGGATAATGTTTTCCATTTAGTACTTTAGACTTTTTCAAGTAATTTTGATAGATCCCCATTATATTGTTCTATTATTTCCAAAGTGAATTACTCTGGGAATCTAGGTGGTTATTTTCAAAGTGATAGCAGTCCTGAATGTAAAAGGCATTAAGAACCAGACAGGGCTGAGGTACAGCTGTGCACATTGTGACGTTTTTAATCTAGAATAAAAGATTTCCCCATGTGCATGGCTGTGTTTATTGTTTTGCTTCTATAAAAAATGTAAAACAAACTAACAGTGAGACATCATCTTTGCCTGGATTGGTAGATCTCAATCCCAATTTACACAGCTGGCATCCTTTAACACAGCAAACCACCCACACTAATACTCCTCAGCCTACTAGTCAGATGCTTCTTCCCTGAGCATCCTTCTTTTTCCCTTTCCTCCCCTTTGTAAGAATTTATCTGATACTAAGTGCCACAAATCCAAGTGTTCCTCCCCAACTACATAAGAGAAAGAAGAATTTCTTTCGAGTAATTTTGTTGTCTGCCAATAACTTGCCATAACTGGGTCCTCAGGAGTTTTCTTACTGGCTTTGTAACCTTCCTGTAGCCTGTCACAAGCCTGTTTAGGGAAAGACTGTGGTGTTTCGGATCTGCAGACGAGAAAAGTCTCTGCCCAGATCCTTTGTTAACAGAAGGATATCAGGCCCTTTGCCTTAACTCCAAAAAGCTAAGCACAGTGACTACATGGCAGCACATTGGCCAGATACAGCCCACATAAAAACACATCTCATCGTGCACAGTCATGCATGATGGAGCTCAGGGGTAGTGACTAAATGCACATAACGAGACAGGTATCATGAGCAAGTGCGTCCCCCAGCTCCCGCTGCAGACAGTGAAGGGCCTGTGAATGCCACCTCTGTTATCCCTGCTGGAAGTACCTCCGCAGTATGCTGTTGCTTGGTCCTCAAATTAACTACACACTAGGCTGGCAAAAAGACTGGGCAACCTGAGACAGCAGATTTGTGATAAGAAGGAGGATTCAGCAGCAATGCTGGTTTAGTGAGTTCCCAGTCTGCACATCTTGGGGATAAAATGTTTTTTCTTACACCACTAAGGCAGTTGCAGCACAGCCCCCCCCCCCCATCAGGCACAAGGGAGGGACAAAGGCAGGGTTTTCTGATGCTGGCGTTCCCCAACATGACCCATGACCTGAGATGCTTCTATTGTCGGTTGTTCTTAAGTTCAGAACCTGAGCCCTCCGGTCAAGAAATCCACTCATACTCTGCTTGTGCCTACGGGTGCAGTTAACAGAGATTGAGTCACAGGGAGCTTTTCTATGCATATGATCTGGTAACAGAATGGACTGAGAAACAGCACTAGGAATTTGCTCTTCTACTGCCCACAGTCCCAGCACTGCCCTCAGCTCCTAGCAGGATTCCGACACCACCGAGCACAAACAGGAGCCATCCCTCACACCAAGCTGCAATCACATTCGTTACAGCAAAGAAGGAGTGAGAAGCAACTAATGGAGAATCTAAACTGCAACAAATCACAAGAACCAGATGGTTTACTTATCTGAGGATCAGGGACGAACAAAAGCTTGGAGTACCAAAGCTGCAACACTCCAGTACACAGTGGATCATTAACAGCAGCTACTACATCTCAAAAATGCAGTGTCCAACCCTGTGCCAGCCTCGTCGCTACAGCTGTGACAGTACCAGGAGAAATAGCTGTTAACATCTCTGAAAGCAGAGCAGTAAAGCACTGAGATGCGTTTAATGTGACAGGGACATATTAACACAGCACTCATAAGGGTAAATCATGCATCCCTCGCCTCTTAGGGTGTTTTGAGAAGGCTGAAGAGTCAGTTTGTGAAGAAGGGGGACGGGGGCTCATCCCAACCAGTCCTGACATGAGTGCTTTAATGGGCTGTCACGAAGCTGGTCCTGGGCACTGGTGGCAGTTGCAGCTCTATGGTGAAGGATAATGACCACAAGGACTGGCCCCAAAGGCTGCACTCGAGGCTTGGGGCAATGGTGCGGGCTTAAGTCCAGTGCTCACGAATATGAGCAATGTAATGGAGTTTAAGAGGAAAACGTGACTCAACCTCTCATTTCTTGTTTGTCGGCTGGGTTCCCTCTTCTGAGGAAATTTTGGCCAGGAGAACATGGTGGCAGCGTCCCTGCCAGGGATGAGGCTGGAGCTGCTGATATTCTGCAGCGGCGGCATCTGTGCTTTGTACAGATGGCCCTGGCTTCCCTGTAGACCGAGTGAGACTTGCAAATGCACCATGGCAAATTTTTAAACAATGGAGGCTGTTCCAGCTGTTTTCGTCTAGCAGAGCCCTGACTACACCAGCAAAGCCAAATATCTCTGCACTCCCACACAAATCTTTGTCTGCCCCTTTTAGCAAGATCAGCAGAAGCAGTGGTATCAGAATTCCTTTTTTTAACAAAAGATTTTTCCCCAAAACATTGGAAATGCATATTTATCTATGCCTATTTTAGCTCCAGAGTTTACTTCTTAGCATCGAAACCTACCATTTCTCTTCCATTTCTATACACTGCTCTACACAGCTGACATATTGCTAACCCCATGCCAAAGCACAAGCTGTAATAACGCTATCAGACCAGCATTTCAGAGAGTTTTTTCTCACTAACCTGTGTCTGACCTTTAATTGATAAACAGCAAAGTGGATCTGATAGCGGGGTGATGCAGAGGCCTTATATCTCTCTATAACGTCAATTGATTGCCCCTAAAATTGAGATAAAGTGATACCAGACTGCAGCATCTGATATAAGAAAACACATTACTTAGCACATGAACAGAATGCTGAGGCAGAGCACAGAAAGGTTAGAGAAGTGGAAGAAACAGGAGGGAATGTGGAACAAAAATCTCTGTTTTGAGAATCTCAGCTGGTCTATCAGAATTAGTCATGCAGTTACGTATACATCAAAAACATCTTGTATGATTAGTCTCCAAGCTTACTAGGGAATTTAGCCACACAACTCATTAATTTCAATGAGCACGTTAGTGGCTAACTACCTTTGTTACCTCTGAAAAATTTGGAGTCTTGATATTAGATCTTTCTTCCCATGAGTTTCTCATGGACTGAGGGCAGCAACAATGAAGAAAAGTGCTACTACATGTATGAGTTTATCTGAAGAAATGCCTAATGTGGTGATTTTTTTTTCATCTGCTACTGCTGTTATTAAGAAGATGAATTTAGAAATACTGCTATAAATAGAAGGCCATGCTCATGACCATGTGCTGTGAGTCATTGCTGTTAATTATTCAGATGTCTTTTCAAAGATACCTGGGGTTTCACAAAACTGAGCAGTTGTAGAATTAGAGTTAGTGATACAGCATTGTTACTAACATATGTGTGTATGTAGAAATGTATCTGTTTTGTTCTCTCCTGTTTATAGTTTCTCTGTGTAAATAAAGAGAAGGAATTGTATCACATGTTAGAAGTGGCTAGTCACACGACACAGTGAATAATGAACTGTGTATGCAAACCAGCTGACAAATCCCCCATTCTGAGCTTTATTATATGCAAAAAATTTGTCAGGTGCCAGTGACTAGCAGACTGATTTTTCTAGAATCCATGACCAGTTAGTGGACAGCTGACTAATCCAAAAAGAGATTACATTTCTAATGTGTGTTCTTTGGAATAAATTGTTGTCACAGCTTTATTAACTAGCATGATCAAACAGGGGTGTGTTTTGCTTCTGTGCCCATTTTAGTTGTTGGGTCTGGGGTTTTTTGAAGAGCAATAGCAGCAACGTACAGATAGTAAGAGCGAGACTGTACAGGAGTAAGGGTCCACTTTGAGGCTGGTTACATCAAACCAAGGATAGCCTCAGGAATAATTACTTTATTTGAAAAATAAACAAAGCAGGGAATATCCCCAGCCTGGATTGGAGTTGTCTATGCTGTTAAATGATTACAGTAGCTTCTGGCCTGATTCAGATCCGGGGCAACTAACACCTTCCCAAACCATCCCCAGGCGCAGCTCAGCAGTTACCACCAGCCAGGGACCATTCCTGGTAGGTTTTGTATGTGGGACCACACAGTTTCAGAGACTTAGGGACCAAGGCATCAGCAGCATGAGTGTGAAATGTCCCACATCAGTTGTTCTCACCGCCCGACAATAGAACATGATCAATCTACTAAGCTTGATTTAACTGTGCCCAGGAAAGCTTCTCACTGTGCAGTAACTCCTCTGCTTCCCAGATGCATGGGACACCACTTTCTTGCTATTTTCATTGCATGCCCCTGGGATGGTCGTGGTTTCATCCGCACCTTTATCTGTCCTTGCTTCCTGCTCCATGTGGGAAGGAAGCCTGCTTGGTCTCTTGCTAAGCTGACATTCAGCCCCACTGTTGAGCACCTGCAGATGTTGCAAGGAGGATTCCATGCAGCAGTCCACCTCGCTCTGACTAAAAGATTTACTGGCTCCCCATTCAAAACTTTATATCTTCCAATTTATATCTCCTTGTTTCTAAAGACTAACATCCAGTATGGTTTTACACATCAGTCTGGGACCTGCCAGTGCCTTACCTCAGTCTCAAAGTGCCTCCATTGAATGTAGCGAGTCACCAACTCGTCTTCACTCAGCTCATTATCTCCAGCAGGCACAGACCACTCTGTTTTGCTCATTATTTCCCCTTGCTACCATCCCCATAGCAAATGCCAGGTTTCTTCCTCCAGAGCATAGCGTCACTGAGCTTTATCTCAGAAGTGCCAATATCAGTAATAAATTATAAAAATCACAAAGAAGCAAAAGCAAAGCTGTACTGCCTGCTATCAAGTATTGTTGTGGTGTCTGATAAGTTGTGTGGACCATGCGCACAAAGAATGGCACTGTTTGGCAGCACAAATCTTCTCTGAGACCACAGGATAGCCAGTGCTCTTGAACATATGATTCAACAAGGAATTTGCTGAAATCCAAGACCAGTTGCACTAAAATCCTCAACTTCCTCAGTGTATAAAAAGAACCCCTCTTACTTTCACATTTGTAGGGAAACTGTTTACCATGTACCTCCAGAGGGCCAGAATTACCTTTGCTGCACAGCATCAATGAAGCTCAAGGTAAATGCCAAATCTCTGACAAACATCCTCCCTTCTCAGCTCCACCTCTTCTTCTCCAGAGCAAGCAGAGAGGATGCAGAAGGGGAGGGAGATCAGGCAGCTGTGGAGGTTTCCACGCATATACAGAAGCAGGAAAATCAACTCTCCTCACTGCTTGGACCTCTTGCAATGTCTGGCCATGCTCTGAGAGCTCAGTTAAGAAAGTGCTGATGTACTACAGATGTAACAGAGCCTTTCCCTCACACCAGTTGCCCATGTCTTTAGAAGCACTGATTGGAATCCCTCACTGTACTTGGTTTAAGGGAGACCGCTGTGCTGACCAGTACTTGCTTACCCTGATAAAACTTCAGAGAACCTGGAAGCATGCCTGCCTCCTTCTCTTGGTGCATGCTGCAGAACGACTGTGTCATGACTGCTGGAGATGTTGGCAAGAGCAGAGCCTCTACAAAGAGCCATTGTTGTCCAGCCAACACAGATGCAATGTTTTGCTTCTTTACAGCTCACGTTCTTCAACAAAATCCATCAACCCACTAATTTATTCCTTGCAATGGGTGAGGTAATAGCAAAAGCAACGCAATTTCTTTAATCCTCATCTATGAGGCAGATGCCAGTAGTTTTAGTGCCCTAATCTCTCATATATAGAAATATCAGGTGCCAGGTGTCTGCCTGGCAGCATGCTGGGGAGTGCTCTGCTGTGAATCCCTTTCCAGTGTTTGTGCAGGGCCTCCCCATTCAGAGACATCACCAACAGGAGCTGCTTCTGTTTGCCAAGGTGGCTCCTAACAGACTCAGTACAAAGAAGCACCAATAAAAGCCAAATGCAGGAGTTTGTGCCCTTCTTTGTCTTTTCTTCTGAGCAGAGCAAGTGACCTAAGAGTTGGTACTCATTTCCCTACATCTTTGAAATCCATGCCATTGAGCAGAGTTTACTTCTGGGGCTAAATTCTCATCTCGCCACCCTGAAGCAAATTATGAAGGCCTCTGTGAAAACTAAAGGGTCATACTTCACTCACGTCCATATTAAGGAGAAGAGAATTTATCTCCTGAGGATTTTCTAACATACAGAAATTTTTCTTTCCTTTTTCTTTTCTTTCTTCTTCTTTTACTTTCTTCTTTTTTTGGTAACTCTAGGTGTCTGGAATCTTCTAGCAATTTTTTCATCAGAACAATTTAAAGGAACCAAATCAATCTGTAAGTTGCTACAGATTGTTGCTATGAATTATCCCAAAGCCTTTGTGCCAGCATATTGATTGCTTTAAAGTCAAGTGAAAATAGATGCACAGCTTAGAAGAGCCATAAAAAACCCTTACAAGAGCAAACAGATTATTCATCCATACCATTTAAAAATGTAGCTTGTAGGTACATGGGTATGATTAGTGAATAAGAATAAGTGCAGCTCTGACAGTTTCAAAATTGTGACACATACATGCAGCCAACCGTCTGCCAATTCCTTAAATAAACTGATTGTTTAGAAGAAAGACTTTCTGATTAGTAACAGAAGATTCAGGTAAGGATTTTTTTTTTTGTGGGAAGGTGTAAGGAGTCGAGTTGTAGTCAGATTTTATAACACTAACCAAATCAAAGGATTGTTTCAAATATTTATTAGAATTGTTACTGTGGCTGTATCCTTATTCCGCAGTGAGCTGTTTTATAATTTATGACTTATAATTGTATAGATTCTCAGTGTGCTGTAGCCAGACTTTGTTCCTCTCGCTGCCTGTCGACTCAATTGGTTGCTTTCTCTTCCATGCTAGATTAGTGCTTATTAGTTCTGATAGATGTTATCCTTTCAAGTTGTTGCTCCTTTGACTTTGTATCTGGGTTAGCAGGAAAATGCTTATCAAAACCAGAGCTGAGAGCAAGGCCTTCGATGCAGATTTTTAACTCTCGTGACCGTCACTGGTTGTTAGGCTACTCTGCCACCAGCGCTGTGCCGCTGATGAAATCAGCACTAAGCAAGGGCCACTGTGCAGTTGCTCCAAAGCAGTCATTTCTAATCAGCCCCTACAACCCAGCCTTGCCAGCTGCTGAGTTACTTTTTGGCTAAAATCTTAATGCTGTTCAGCAACCTCAGTGGAAAGAGGCCAGCCTTTGTGAAGAAGTTTACTCTGCACAGAAATGTCCTCTCAGTTAAGACTGGCATGCCTACGAAACTGATAGGTGGCCCAAGATGAAGAGAGGAGGAAGGCAATCCTGTCATTACCTGCACGGTCCTTTCTGCTTGGGCATGCAAATCAATAGCTAGATCTCCTCTACCTGCAGTGGGAGCTCCAACATCTAATGCATGCGGAGACACCCACCTGTAGATGTGGTAATCTGGAGCTGTATCCCACCTCCAATTTCCCTTCCTTGTCAGGAAAGGTGTGGGGGGATCAAGGGATGGTTCATCCCAACCTGCTCTCTAGGAGAATTTGGGTGAGTCACTGTCTGGAGGCAGCCGTGTCTGTGCGCTGGCTTGAGAGGACACCCAGAATGCCAGTTTAGACCAGATACCAGTTACTGCAGGGATAAAATTAGATGAGAGCAACCCTATCCCTGCAGTCCACTTAAATGAGTATCCTAACAAATGCTGCAGCCAGCACCATCAGTTCCAGAGGGAAGGAGCAAGAGGTTTGCCTAGAAGGAAGGTCCCTACCTATTAACATTTGGGGAAAAAATGTACGACTTGCATGAAGATTAGGTTTGAGCCCTTCTAAAGCAACTGTTTGCCATTGATAGTGGATATTACTGTCTTCTACACAAACAATCTGTTTCTGAATTTCATGACACTCTTTAAAGTTTATATCTTATGGTAATGAGTTCCTCAGGTTAACTGTGCATTGTCTGAGAAAAAAATCTCCTTGCATCATTTTTTCTGAATACATTTGTTATACCAATTAAAGGACTTCACTTCCCACCGTGTTTTCTTTAATTTTACAGTTGGATTCTGTGGGGTGGAGCTGGCTGTTGCATAGATAGAGGAGTGGGCTAATCACAGGACTGGAAATAAGGAATTTACGAGTTCCTTAAAGCTCCTCTAACACCGATTGCCCGGGAAAGGCTCCTTCTAAAGCACTTGTGTGCCTCTCTGTTTTGCTCAATCTGTACTAATTCTACATGCACATACAAGTTCTTCTGTGTCAGCACTGAACAAGGACAGGACCACTGGGCAGTGGTGGGTGCAGACCACTGTTTGCTCTGAAGCCCGTTTATCAGCTGGATTTACTGACGTAGGAAGCCTGCCTTCCAGGGGAGGAATCAAACCCCTGTCATTTTTTTGATCGGTGGGTTCACTGTTTAACTGACCACACTGACACCTCTGAAGTGCTGGGAGATCCTCCTGGGAAAGGCCCAGTTTGGTGTCCAACGATTGCAGTGAGAACCAGTTCAGCTGGTTCACTGCCATGGATTAAACAAACTGAGACGGGTATTTATTTTCTTTCACATGAATGTGTTTAGTGGGGCTCAAAATCAGTCAGGAGAGATATGTCTGGAGCTAAAAAACAGGATTTTTTTTAATTTGGTTGTGTTGGGGATTTTTGTGTCAGAAAAAGCCTTTTGGCTTTGAAACCTGGCTGCCTCAGCTATATAGGTATATCAGGAAGGAATCTGCCAGAAAAAAATGGACATTTGGCAGGGGAAATATTTAAAGACATAGTAATTAATCTTGATTCGGTTTATTAGGATTGCAGGAAGGGTAAGTACTTATTCCATGCATTCTTTAGAGGAATTTACTTGCTGCGTGTTCTGGTCCGGGTTTGTTTTGCTTTTCCCAGCTTTCCAAGCTTCAATTTATGTGACACCAGCCAATTACCTAATCGTGCTGCTTTAACCTTTCTTTGTGCTGATCCACTCAAGAGCAGAGATAGTTACTGTGTGATAGATCATTGTGCTTCCAGAAGGGCTGTTCTAAACCAAATGACACTGCATTGTGTGTTTCTTCAGCATCTTCTGGCATTGCTGATAATGGGCCATCACTTTTCCTGGGCTGCTGATATCTCTGCCATATATAACATTTAGGGAGAGAACCTTTGGGGCAGCGTTATACAGCTAGAGTTGCCAAAGGCACCAGGGGGTGGTTCTGCTTCATGCTGGGCAGTGGAAGCTGAATGGCAACAACCTCTGAATTTAGATTTAGAGCCCATGAGTGCTGAATAAGCTTGAAGCAGCTGTGGTACTGCCCAGCTCACAACAGGGCTGCACACCAAACCAGCTCCTAGCACTGGAAAAAAGCACCCTTCAGTTCCCTCTGCACTTGCATGAATCTGAATTGAAGAGAGCCATACCTAAAGCTGGCATGTCTGGAGTGTGGAGGTGTTCAGGAGGGACACTGCCTTTGACACCCCCCACCTGGTGCTCCAGCCTGACTGCAGTGTGGTAAGAAAGGACAATCGTGGCTGAATTCTCTAAGCTGGTTAGGAAAACACAGAGACAGTCAAGAATCTGAGGATTATTATGGCTTATGATTGTCACAAACCTTTGAAAACACAAGCTAGTTCTCATTTATTTGCCACCTCATCTCCGGAAATCTCAAAGCACATCATCCATAGGAAATAACAGACTGATCTTCTTTTGGCTATGGTAGCCAAAGGAACACCTACAGTGGGTTTCTCATCAGGACCCAGGCTGTCTCCCAGAACTCGGTCTCTGGGCTTAAACTGACACAAAGCAATCTCTGTGCAAAATCTTTGCCATTCCTGAAAGATAAGAAATGGGAAGGAGACAGTAACTAAGTTAGTTTCTTCTGGGGCCTCTGGCTGACATTTCTTCACTGTTTGATCCAGAAAGGGAATGCAGGATAAGCAAAAAGGCAGGTGTCCCTGTCAGTAGTGACTGGAGGAGGGTTTTTGAAGGAGCCCACAGGCTAGTATCCTCCCCCCACATTCCTGTCCCTGTTTTGGTTTCAGCAGCTCAGACAAATGGCTGGATACACTCGAGTGCACAGCCCTGCAGTGCAAGGGGGATGCTGCCCTCGTAGTGACTCTTGTGTTTAGGTATTTCTAGGAGGAGGAGGGCATGGGAGGGAGAACAGACATAAGAATGTATGAACTGTTTTTTTCTTTTCTTTTTTTACTTACTGAGTCTTTGTTAGAAAATCTGTCAGCTGTGCACCACGTTTTGCCAAACAGCTTTGCAAATCCCCTTGCATGGACTGCAAGGTCCTGCTCCAAACACTGAGAATATCCAACCAGGGCATTATGATCAGCTTTCCGCAAAAATCGATCATGATTTGCTCAAAACTATAGTGCAGATACCACTGCTGCAGCCCAAGTTTTGGCTTTGGTCACATGTGTGAAACCTCATTAGGGCTGTAAAAATGCAAATTAAGGCAGGGCTTGGCCAGGAAGGCGATCTGCAAAATAGGCCACTGCTAACTCCATGTGACTGACCGGGGTCAACCCTTGGGTATTGCACCAAGCCATTGCAGTCCTCACACAGCCCTCTGTGTGTGCTCTGAACTCGAAAGCGGTTTGCAAGAGGTACACTTCACAAACCTCTGAAAACACAGACATCGTGCAATGAAGTTTGAGGACGCCTTTGCGCTCAGCAGTGACTGCGAATAGCGAGGGAATACGTGCCATTCTTGACTTCAGTTTTCTTGGTGAAGCAAGGTAACAAGTCAGGTGTCAAATGCAAACAAGGGTTATTTTCTCATGCTTTTCCCCTTAGTAGCTGAGCACCGGGCTGACACCTGAGTGACAGGACACGCTCAGTTTGCCAGAGAACCAGTTGAAATCTGAAGTTATTCAGTTGAAACCAATAAAGAGACTGGGATCAAAATCTGGCCTTGTGCCTGGCTGTGGAGTCCTTTCCGAACAGACTAAGGAAAAAATAGCTGTGGATTGCAGACCATGTCTGCAGCAGAAAGTGGAATTTGCCAGTGAAGCAAACTTCTCATTCATAATGCTTTTTAGCAACTTGGTCCCAGATATTTGCAGTGCCTTTAAATAAACACCTAAATGGTAATGATCTTGTGGGTTAAATGAACAAGTGTGGAAGCTGGGACATGAGATACTTGCATAGTAGTCAGGAGATAATTACTGGTGACAGTCCAAGCTGAAGAATAGTATCTATTGTTTCCAGCAAACTAGTTTTCATAACTCATCGGGAACTTCCTGTACCCAAAACATTCACATCAGCAATGCCTACAATGATATGTAGCAAAACTGTTAACGAATCAAGTACGTGAGGAAAAAATTCAATCCTGGACAAACTGTAAAGGATTAAACCAAATCTGCAGTATAACTGTATGTTTAAAAGGTCTCTGTACTGTATATCTTTCTATCTAGCCTTAAGTAACTGCAAACATAAGCTGGTGAAAGACACTGGATTTTCATTTCAGAATGACTAGAGTTTATGCATATTTATACACATGCAGAAATGCAGACATTAATTAATTACCTCCTTAGGTCAGGAGGCCTGCAATAGCTAGGGACCCCATTACAGGACATGACTATGAATAGTTCAAGTTTTAGTCTAACAGGGTTGATTTGTAATATGCGCTAGGTAATATAATTAGTCACTAGCAGAGGAATTCATCGTTATTCTGGCACTATGTGAGTCAGTTTTCTCCATGTGAAATGCAGCCATGCAGATAGAGATCTCTCAGATTGTTTTTTGTTTGGTGAAAGTATAATTAATGCTGCATAACAAAAAAAACAGCTAAAAAAGCAATGATGGCAAAGTGGCAAATGCCACAGGGAGTTTTAGGTCAGTAAGCAGGGAGAACAAGCCTGGCAGATCTGCCTCATTTGTAAGCCTAACCTCTTGACTGTCAGAAAAGATGCTCATCAGTTGGAAATATCCTGAGGAGGCAAGCAAATGGAATAATGAAACCCAAATCAGTATTTGTACTTGAAGTCACATGGAAGTTGGGAGGGTGTCCTGAGGAAGAAAAAAAACATTATTTGCTTTGTCTCATGTTTGCCCTATGCATCTGCCCTGGGCCACTTTCAGAGACAGAGGCAGGGGCTGCGTGCACCCAGGGCTGACCTGCTCAGCTCATCCTTATGTTCCAGTGACTCCTTACAAATGGCAAACTGCTGCAGAAATGGTGCTGCTTGGTTTCAGAGACAGAGAGCTGGAAGGCCAGGTCTCGACTACACCCAGTTACTCTGGACTTACAATTAAATCAACTTAATGAGAAATCAAGGCTCAGTGTCCTAAATAGGCCTAAGGACTTGAGGGACACCACTCCTCCTGACTTTCCTAAAACTCCTCATATATTCGCCAGGAACTCCGTGCCAGTGAGAAAGGAGCAAGGTGTTGAATGTTTGCCTGAATGCTCTTTTTGTCCTCCCTGTCAGTCTGTGTCACAACAGCAGATGCTGGGAGCAAAAGGCCAGGCCCCGTTGGATCTCAGCTACGGTAGCTCCATGGCAGCAAGCAGAGCAGTGCCAGGCTAAATCACTTCACAGATTGTATCATCAGGACTGGAGAGGATTATTATATGTGTAATTTTTTATCCTGCTGGCCAGAAAACCTCCTTGATTTTTCTTTCTGTTAGTTTCCTCTTCCTTTTTATTCTTCCAAGGTCATCTGTTGACAGGAAACAAGTGGTCAGATAACGATATGATATGTGTGGTAGAAGAAGGCAAGATCAGAGTTGCTATAATATAGCTGTACAAGGAGGCAGAATATTATTTTCCAGGGAAATTAGTGTTTGCTGTTTAACCCTGCTCATCCACTCTGCCCTCTCCCACCAAAACCAGACATACTTTCCTGACAGTTTTTTCATGTGTCTCTGTTTTTACTCACTGCCGTCTTGCAACAGCTCTGGGAAAAACACTATCACCGCCTTTTAATCCACTGAGAAGCGGACAGAGGTCCAGAGCCTCTGAGATACACAGGCAACTATCTCCACCTTTGAGGAGTCCTTGAAGAGCCACCCCAGACATGTCTATACAGAGTAACAAGAAGAATCTGGGAACTAATCCCAAATCCTCTAATACCTGAACAAGTCCACTATTCATCCCACTTGTTGGCGTCTCCTAGGGGTGTTCTCCTCCCTGGGACTACCCAAGGGTCAGCTCCTTAGGTTGTAATTGCAGTCGGAAAATAATTCATTAAAAAAGGGATGGCTGCCTTGCATTCAAGGTAGCTGCACAAGCAGGGCAAGGAAGGAGATAGCAATAGGTTTTTCTCCCTGTCTACTTACTCCCTGTTCAGATTTGCAGGTTAGATTGCTTAAGATCAGGTTGAACATTCAGAGCCTGACAGATATTATGACTCTCCTTCTTTTCAGATATAAAGGTAGGAGAGTAGAGCACGCATCTCCACCCAACACAAAGGTTTGGTGCTCTGAGCAGACAGGTTTCAGTGAGTGTTATTATGGGAAAGCTGTGTGGGTGGGAGTCTCTGTATGTGAGTGCAAGTAGGACAGCACAGTACAGGAATATAACAAGCAAAACTGAATAAGCTGAGTAAGTCAGCTAGAATAAGCTGACTAGGATGGGAAGAGAGCAGAGAGGGCCCCAGAACATAGGGGTTGGGGGGTGCTAAGATGGGACTGGGAACCGTCTTTGATTTCTCCCATGCTCAGGGATAACAGGCTTGGTACGTTTTTGTAAATACACAGAACTGCATTCAAAACCTCTAACCCCAGTTTCTTCTCCTAATTAAAACTACCTATAATAGCCTTTGCTGTTGCAGTCTATACAGATCAGAATGGATCAGACTATCCTTCTCATTTCTATTTCGAAATGACTGTATCTAAGCATGTCACAGTTGGTCAAGTTGGTGATTTACCATTTTTAGCTTTTATAGCTTAGCTTTTAGTTTATATCTAGATGATAATTTCTGCTTTTCAGTTATTCACCTCAGAAAGAGCACTGATAAGGTTTTCAAAGGGACAGTCTTGGGAGAGCCTTGCCCTTAGACCATCAATATCTCATCTTATACACCGTGCAAGTACTGTACTCAGAAGGAAAGATAGGAAATACAAACTATTTTTTCTCATACTTCTGTGCCATAGGGAATCAAGATGTGCAAACCTGCATGCCAGGCCCCTTCACTGAAAACCATCTCTAGGAGACTTATGAAACCACTCTGCTTCTCCAGTGCCTTAGGCAATTAATGCAATACCTTTACATTCCTAAGGATCCCCCACAGCAATCTCTGACACAGACATACACAAATACACACATTCAAAGGGGTTTACTCCTCTATCACTTGACGCATAAGGACGGGCAGATGAAAAAAATCAAAGTGTGAAGAGATCACAGCGATGATGACAGAGTCACAGATATGTTGATGTCAGGGGATGATACCTGGCACAGCTCAATACAGCTAATACATCGTGCTGCATTGCATTGGAGACATGGTAAAGACACATGCACATGAAATAGTATCATGTTATATGTAAGGACATTTCATCTCTTTGTGGTGTAAGCAAAACCAGTGAACCAGGCAAACTCTCCAAACGGCTTGTAGACAGCTTTGTTGATAAAGAAAATGGAATGGAAGTGCCTTGTAAATTATTGATATCACATATTGCATGTGAACTTTTGACATGGCTGTCTCCCTGCTGTCGTTCACTGCATGCCATAATCCCTTCCTTTCCTGCCAGATTTCAATCTGCTCCACGCAACCCTTGCTATGCCTCCAGCAAGGGAATTCAGCAGCATCATAGATTTTGTACAAGTATTGCATTTTATAAATCATTCCTGCAGTTAGCCTTCTGGCAAGCAAACACGTTTTAGCCTCTCACATTGGTTCTCAGGAGTTTGCAGGCTTCAGCCTCAGTAACAGGATCCTGTCCTTGGGTGAAGAACAAGAAGCCATCAAAAAGTAGAGAAGTCAGACCTCCAAGAGTCTTCAGGTATGAATTAATTTTTCAGAAGAGCTCAACTGTCTTTAAGCCCCTGTGTAGGGGTCAGAGGTTCAAAAATGTCCAATGCATTAATAGCTCCCATTATAATTCTTTCAGATAGAATTTCAAAGCCCATATGTTGACTTATTTGGAGCCTCTGGACTCAGTAGTGGGAGTTGAGCTCTCTGAAATATTTAGCTGTGTATTATGAACAAAGCCAGTTAAAGAAGATATGTTACAGCCTGACACAAAAAAAAGAAAGAAATAAAAAGACCTAACATGGAAACTTCCCTCGTTACCTTTTCTGTTTCATTTTGCTGGGAGCTGCTCCAAAATAGTACTACTAAAGAAAAACATTGACTGGAAATTTTCTATCAACATTTGAGTAAGTGAAAAAATAACATGATAGTTTCCAGCTTAATGAATAGGTAGTTGGCATTGACTTCAAAATTTCATCATAGGCAAAACTCAATATTAACTTCGTCTGAAGCAGGAATCTTAAAGGCCACTGTTGCTTGTTGCAACTAGCATTAACTTGCAGGGTTTATACCCTTGCTTTGCTTCCCGAGATGAAATTACGTTATATCAGCTGGTTTGGCTGCAGGCTATTCTAAATCATTTGATAAATTCTCAAGTGCTACTCATTGTCTTTTCGCTGCTGTATACAATACCACAGACTGACTGAAAGATAAGGGGATCCAGACCAAAGAACAAAGTCCAAAGAGCCACTAACAGTATGGTATGAGTTTGATAACCAAAGGTTTGCCTAGAACAAGTTTGATAACCAGGGTTATTGCTACCCCTCTTGCCCCAGGATGCTATGCCCCAAATTTATGACATTTATGTGTGTGAATATAAGATTCTTAGGTTATACTCAGGGTATTATAAATGCATTTGGTACGGAATTCGAATAATTTCTCTTATACGTACCATTGTTTCACAACTACACATCTTAAAATCAGTAGACGACCTTGAAATCAGACAGAGGACAACTTAATATTGTATCTCCTCACACCAAGGTTACAAGTGACTCAGTAATGCTTTGGACGTCAGTTGCTGAGCATCATCAAGGGCCGTTATAAAACAAGAAAGCTCTGTAGGTGCAAAATAAAATGACAACTTGTATCAGCACTGCAGAGAAGCTGGGAAGGGATGGAAGTGAGACAATTCCCTCACAATCCAGGGAAAATGGCTGAGGCAATGAAAACTGGGTGCCATAAGTAGCAAAAGTCTGAAACTCAGTTTTAAGTATTTTCGTGAGTAACATACCAGACAAATAACTCAAGAGGTGTTCAGCGTTGCCAAGGTTAGTGAAACTCTTTATGATCTGTTGGCTACCATCTAGCTGTATAATCTGAAATGACTTGGTGACCTGCTTGTACAAGCACATTTTTCTCCTGAGATTTAAGTGACAGGAGAGACTGTAGTAGATGACTGGTTATATCAGGAGAGACAGTGTGTTATTAAGTATTAATGTGGGGCTCTGCTGAAATTTGTGTGGGATGCATTCTGTAAGTCTAGCCAACCACATTCAGAAATGCTGAATTCAAACTGGGATGGGCACAGAGAAGGACTCCTAGTGTTACCAAGGAAACCTGACTTACTGGAGGAGAAAAAAATAGTGGAGAGAGTATTGCTGTTCCTATGAAGTCTGCCAGACAGTAAATACCATCAAGGAATGAAAAGTACCTACGAGATAATCTGAGGCCCATGTTAAGGCTGAGCACTGGGACTGCTACCAGTCCTTGTCAGTAGCAAAGTGGCATTGCCATTTCATTGTGGAGAACTAAGTTGCTCACATGCATTCTAGAGGTGGACAGAAAGCCTCTGAAAGATTAATCCACTAGGAGACCTCAAATTGCACTGAGCAGAGCTGAAAGCACAGGAGGGATGCATATTCTGCAGTAGAATCTGGGGTCACACAACTGACTAATGAAGTAGAAACACAAATCCTAGGCATTTTTCCACCAAAGATGGTGTAAATGGTGCTCTTTGGTCTTCCAGGAGTGACGAAACCACCCTGTGATAATTCCACAGATGAAGAGAATTCCTTGCCTTAGCTGATGAGCAACTACCTTGCAACAAACAATAGTGCATGCTTCAGAAACAGCATGTGTTTTTCACCCAAAAAAAGTCATTACATCATATACACAGGCAAGCACTGGAAATAGGTCCCAGAACCCAGCACTGTTCTCCTAGAGCTCCATTAAATGGGCTACAGAATACTACAGAATTAGGATCCTTCTGGTTTCACAGATAATGCACTTATTTTTTGCACAACGGCCCATCTTCTGCAGCAAGGAGTATAGTCCCATCAAGATTATAGGTCACTGTTGGTGGAAAAACATCCCTAGAAAATATGAGTTGCAGCACTTTCCTCAGGCAGATGAAAGTCTTGGTCCCAGACTTGCTTCCTTCCTGCACAGGTTCCAGCCAGCAGGCAATAGGCAAAATGCAGCTGTAGATGCTTCCTCCTCTTCCTTCTTCATCAGGCATGTTCCCTCAGACAACATGGTGTTCATGGTCCAGTTTTTGGCCTGATTCAGATGGAGAAAGGTCATTTTGTTCCCTGATCCAAAAAGACCCTGAGTTACTGCTCCTCAGACAGCTGCCTTGGTCTGAGACACATTGCACTAAGGTGTGGAGGATCCTGAACAGGCTCACAGTTTAGAGGGAGCTTCAGTCACTCAGTCATCATTTATGGAGGCACCATGATGACTCAGCAAGACAGCTGTAGTGAGCTGTCTGAATAAGGCCAGCTGATGACATGAAAACAAATAAATACAAACTGGATGTGAATAAATGTAGCATGTAGAGGGAAATGCAAACATAATTATCAAGGTGGATGAGATTCTAGAATGACATCCCAGAAGTGTTAGGGGAAAACAGGTAATTGATTAAAGGACAGGAACGAACATGTGGTAACAGGAATACTGGACTCGGAGGCCCAAGGGTTTGCTTGTTCCTTACTGGGGCTGCTTTTTCCATTGTTCTGCTCTTTTTATGCTTTCCTCTGTATCAGTGGGAGCTTTCCCCACCTCTGATTACATCTCCCCTCTCTTTCTACCCTGTTGTCTCTAGACAGAAACAGAGCATTGAAAGTGGAAGGCAGATTTTTCTGCTAGCCATTTCTTCATCCAAATTACCTTTATGCTCATTGAAAACTGAGGTCTAAATAAAAGTGGAATACAGCCTGAAGAGTTGTAATAAAAAATGCCTAATGGCTTCTGCAGAATATCAATTAACCTGGTTCATGAAGGGAAGATGGTTGATAACTCAGTGAATATTGTAACTATTTCAACCCTACAAGAACTTCACTATTTTATGCACCATACTCTGTAGAAATCCCCCACTGGATTTCACAATCTAATGTCGATAAAATAAAGGCAATACATATTCCTAGCACATAAGCAATAAATAGGAAATGTTCAAAAAGACCAGATCTTATGGGATACACATTAGTTCCCACAATAAAAGAACACAAATAAAAGCCAGCAGCTGAAGAGCAGATGAGCGAATGATTATTCTGAGCCTCTAATGAAATGATATTGTGAAAGGCATTAGACGGATTGATTAGAGCTCAGTTGACTGACAAAACTGCCCATTCTGTCTACCATTATAATGAATCTACCCAGAACTATTTCCTTGTGAGTGTGCATTGCTGTGTGCATCCATATGCACGTGTGCTTGTGTGCTTTGTTGCAAATTATTCATTGCTGTTTCCTTATAGTGTAGAAAACAGTCTTACTTGCAGAGCTTCATGCTTTAGACTTCACTATGAATACACTTTCAAGGTAGGACTCCTGAAATGACTCATTTTCAGTACATCTGACAGTCATTTCAATTAACGCATTCATCAGCGTATTTACAACATGCAGAGGGAAATAAGGATCCTGTTAAAGAACCAAGCAAGATGAGTAAGCCTCTCACTTAGATTAAAAAAGAGGCAAAACGAAATCATTACCACGAGTTAATACTGAAGCTGAAAGCACAGTAAGAATAGAAATGAAGATTGGATGTTTATTCCATTAAGAAGGATATTCAGAGATGAAATAGTCAGGATTAAAAAGAAAGCAAGATCAAGATCTTTCACTATACAAATATTGTCTGTTCTATTTGCTTCAGCAGAACCCTGCCAACAGACATTCGTGATGGACCTGACCTGCAGTCTCAGAATTGCAGATGTATTTCAGATATGCCTTGAGACCAAGGTTTAGAAATTGTTCCTCGAAACAAAGTCCTGTATGTGGATTGGAATAATTTCAGGCAACTGTACAGGCTGACTAGCAATCGCCTCTACAGAGAAGGACCTGGGGTGCTGATGGACAAGGAATTGAACATGAGATTGCAGACCAGCCTTACAGTGACAAATATCAGCTGCACAATGGGCAGTATTAGCAAGAACACAGTTCACAGTTTGAGCAAGTTAATTTCACCCTCTATTTTGCACTTGTGAAGAGTACATGTCTGGAGCACTATGTTCAGTTTCAGGGTTCCCATTACAACAAACTAACACAAATCCATCAGAGACCCACTGAAATGGTTACGAACCGAAGTATATGACATACAAGGTGAGGCTCCAGAAGCTGAGCTTGTTTAGCTGCAAGAAAAGAAGGCTAAGGGGAATCAGGTTAGTATTTTCAACTACCTAAAGAGAGTTTAAAGAAGAGATGAAGCCAGACTAATTGTTGACAGACAGAAGGTACAGCAAATAGAAATTAGAAATACCAACTAGCAATAAGGGAAAAATTCTTCACAGCGAGGGTGGTCAAACACTACAACAGAGGCATAGAGAGGCTGTGCAGTCTCTGTGCTTGGAGATATTCAAAGCAAGACAACACAATGACCCCGAGAGTCCTCATCTAATCGTGATGCCACTCTGCTTTGTCCTCTGGAGGTCCCTTTAAATTATAACTTTGTATGATTTTAGAAAAGAATATAAATGAGGTGTAGGTAGGAAATCAGAAATGTCACAGCGCAAAATGAGACTGAAGCATCAACGAATATATAAGGCAGCCAGAAAAGAGGTGCCTAAGTTTAATACTGAGCCAGATCCAAAGAATCATCATTTGGTTCTAATAGGCTTTACAAAGACAAACTTCATCTCCCTTTGGAAATCAAAGCCCTGCAGGCTTCTCGTAGTGAGGTAAATGAAGACAAGAATAACCTTGAGCTCCAGTCACACTGTACTTATTAATCGCATATTTAAGACATAGCAACCTATCGTATATTTCTGCAATTTGTATAGCTAATTATACAGAACTACAGTTACACATTGTGGCTAATTGCTGGAATATACATCCTCTGAAGCCATTAGGAGTGTTACCACTGACTCATTTGAAGAGTCTAATTTAGCCAGCTGAATTATCTGACTCATCTCAGTAGGCTCATCTCAGCAGGCTCTGGTAAGGTTGCCCTTTGGAGGAGCTTCTCTCTGTACAGAGACCTTGGGGAGAATAACCTATGGGAGATGCCCAGTGCTCTGTGAATACTGCCCTTTCTTTCCTCCTTGATAAAGACGAGGATGGTAATAACTGCCTACCTCCACATTTGATGTGTGAATCAGTTGATGTAAGAGCAATTTAACAACAGGAATACTAATATATCTATTCCCTTTGCCAGAATACAAACACAGCCTTGTTGAAAGACTGGAAGGATGAATTGGAGGAAGGATTGCTGACCATTCAAAAGCCAGCTTTTCAACAGTATCAATTAATATGGTGGATTTAGGGCTGTGTGAATACCCTGGCAAAGAAACAGTCTTTAAAGGAGGTCCAGTTAATTAGAGTTTGCAGAAACCAATGTGAAGATAGGCAAAAAATCCCTAATAAATACTGAACAAAGGAAGCTAATCTGTAGTAATATGTCTTTGATGAATAAAGGAGTATGCAGAGTTTTTCTGTCTGTGATTTATGGTCACTGAGTAGTTACACAGGTACTCAGGGGGTTTACAAAGTTGTAAGCAGCACATAAAATAAAATAAAAATTCTAGAATACATTCAAGGCACAGCAATGTTTGAGAGGTCAAATACAGCCACCGCAGCCGAGTTATATATTCTATACAATAATATATTCTACTCAATAATATATTCTGTATTCTTACATATATTTTATATATTCTATTCCATTAAAATAGATTCATTGCTGTACCTTTATGATAAATGAATAGGGCAGGAGGAGGGACACAAATATTTCATTTCTAGAACAGAATTACCACATTGGGGAAAAAGTGAGAAATACGGAGAAGAAAGAGTTGCAGATGGGTAGAAAAGTATGAGAGAATTAGGTCACAGAAGATATGGCCAATGGTGTCAAAGACAGCTGAGGGTGGAGTGCTGGCTGGGAAAAGATCATTAGTTGCTTTGGTTAGGGCAGTACCAGTAGAGCTGAAGGAAGAATTAGGAAGGGTCTGGGATCTCCAAAGGTTGATTTTACTGCATTATACATGTGTAGGGTTGAAAGCAATGGTTTTTGATAAATTAAAACTAAAGAAGGGGTATATTGTACAAAAAAAGATGTCACTGAGAGTAGAGGGAGCATGAAGGAGGGAACGAGAATAGGTGAAAAGGAAAACAGCCAATAGGTTGGAGTAGTGACAGTAAAAAAAGCAGTAGGGTTTAGATAAGGACAAATTAACTGAAGGAAGGAACTGGTGGTTATATTTTATCTGATATGTAATATCTTATATGGAGACTTATCAGTGAAATCTTGTGTGGAAAGCAAAGTGGAGAAGAGAGCTTAATAAATTACCTGCCTTCAGGAATGTGTCATATGATTTGCGTGAATGAATCTCAGTAGGCTTCACCAGAGAAGCAAACTGAAGATAAGTGAGAGAAAAATAAAACTCAGAGCTGAAGAAGGAAACCGCCATGGAAGCCTATTTAAACTACTGTTGGGACAACAGTGTTGGGGCTACCTTGATCTCTGAGACCTCCATGAATGACACTTTCCCATTCTATGCTCTGGGCAGCGCCAAAGACCAGATCCATCTCTCATGGCTAATGCCATTGGGCTCCTTGTCTTTGTACAAGGGGAAATATTTGCCCATTATGCAGCTGTGGGCAGTATTGTGACTCGTTGCAATCATTTCCTTAAGGCTTTCAAATCATTGGAGTCATATGGATGTTCGGCAGAGATGGACCACATTTTACCTGAAGCCAGGCAAGTCTGGCACAAACAGGTCAGATGGTCAAAATGATGAATATCCTCCATTTGCTATTCACCCTCAAGCTGTGTTGAATTGTTTCTGGTTGTCTGGACAGCCTGCTTCACTAGGGCACGAGTAAAGACAGCCAAGCCCATTTTCAGATGCAGACAATAAAAAAAAAACACCTACACTACACAGAAGATTTCTGTGACTTTGCCCTGGTTTTGGCTGGGACAGAGTTAATTTTTTTCCCAGTAATGGCTATTTTTTTGGACTTAGCATGAGAAGAATGCTGATAATACATTGACATTCTTAGTTGCTAAGAAATCAAGGACTTTTTCAGTTTCCCGTATTTGGCTTACGAGCAGGCGTGCAGGAGCTGGGAGGGAGCACAGCCAGGCAAGCCAGCCCAAGCTGGCCAAAGGAAATATTCCATACCACAGACGTCATGCTCATTTTATAGACGGGGGTTGGCCGGGGGGCAGAAAACCTTTTTCTGTGAATTCAGACCTTTCTGTGAGTTTGCCGAAATCCATGAGTTCCGTGGGTTCCACAATTGCTGCTCGGGGACTGGCTGTGCAATCAGCTATCAGGTGGTGAGAATAATTTTATTGCACATAGTTTGTTGTGCATATTTTTTATTATTTTTTTCATTTCTTTCTTTGTTGTCTTATTCAACTGTCTTTATCTCAGCCCACAAGTTTTACTTTTTGTCCATTCTCTACTATGCCCCACTGGGGGTGGGAGGAGAGGGAAGCGAATGAGCTGCTGCATGGTCCTAGTTGCTGGGTGCCGGGTTAAACCACGACAGACACAGACTGCAGCAGCCTAAAGGCTGTTTTGCAAATTTTTCCAACTTGTGTGTTGGCTCTGGCAAAATTTGTCTCCCATTAACTAACCTTATTACAGTCTATTCAGATCCTTGCATTCGCTTAGAATCTCAGCTCCATGGTTGCCCAACTTCCTAAAGTGTACCAGGCATACGCACCAGAGTTGGTCAAGACAGGACAGCTTCTGCAAAGGCATCAGTGTGCACAGATTTGAATGGGGTGTCATTCATCTCTTTAAATTAGGTTGTCTCTATTGGCTGGGTTCCCGATACAGTTGCTGGAGATCTGGTCAATACAGCTGTAAGGCATCAGTCAGTTTATTCTAAAGTAGACACCACATTTAGGTCAGATGAATCATGCCCTAGGTATTACGGATGGTATTGACTGGTTCTCCATAAACATAGCTGAAGCCCATCTGCCTCAAAGGTACACACCTACATTTCAGAAAATCCAGTTCAAAAAACAGCATCCCACTGCTGGGTCCATGCCACATATCCCATAATAAGAAGAAGTAAGGTGACACATGGGTATCAGGGTGATAACCCAGGTCTTGGGAGGTCCAGGAGGAAGGATGAACTCACAGCGATACAAAGAGTCTGAGAGCATCATCTGAGTCCTGACCTCACCAAAAACTTCATCTGCCACCTCCTCTGTAATGAAGTCACCTTGTCACTTTTGCATCTCACATAGGCAGAATGACATTTCACTTCCCGGACTGTTCTCTCACCTACGTAGACAGCAAGATCCTACTGCGTCTTATAGGGCTTAGCACACGCAATCTTGTATTTTGTTTCAGACCTCTAGTTGCTGCTGTGATATGAGTAAATAATGGAGAAGCCATGGCAGCTAGTCAGGAGAGCTTTCAGTCCCTAGAGTGACTGCCCTTTTAACTAAGAATACTATGTTTTCATATTGGATTTCTTTCTTTTTTGTGTGTGCTATTCTTGCTGCTGCTGAAAAAAAAGTGATTTATTTCAACATGCTTTCTCTTGTTTAAGAAACAGAAGCTTAACCCTTGCTCTTTCCAGAGTAAAAGTAACCCTATGAGGTATGTAATAAATATTTAAAATGGATAATTGAAGGAGGAAGGAAAAAAAATCATGACACAGGAGGATAGCAAGAATTTTATTTCAGGGTAGTGACAGCTTCTGTTGTCTCTGCCATCAAATAACTCTGAACTCAGGAGGACTGCTGCATGCAAATGAAGTTAAATGAAATATAGGTGTCCACATCATGCACATCATCAGAGTGGCAGGGCAGTCCTGTCAGCAC
>Ga0181612_164848_pt1 | contig 26289 bp, 14 predicted proteins | sample HoacroProtozoa21_FD_119630 | JGI IMG/M metagenome (GOLD analysis project Ga0181612, IMG submission 119630) | Hoatzin crop microbial communities from Cojedes, Venezuel. Combined Assembly of Gp0051906, Gp0051904, Gp0051908
ATCGGGAGACTGGTGAAGATGTCACATGGCTTGGGCATTACGAGGCTCAGGTTGCAGCTTTACGCCTTTAAATATCTACTGTGGAAGGTTGGAAGAGCCCTAAGATCAGCTGAAATCGGGTGTCGGGGCAGTTAAACCAAAACCAACTTCTCCTGGCGATGCGAAGTCGGTGTGTCCTAGCGTTGGGTTTATGTGGGTTACTGCTTGCTGCTGAGCTGGTAAGGATGACTGTGAATGTGCAATTTGAGATTAGACTGCAAATTATGTGAGAGCATCAAGGCAGCCGGTAGTATTAACTCGGTATCCCTTTTGTTTCCCGCACATCCAAGTCCTGTGAGGTTTATCCTTTGTGTGCGTTCTGGTAGCTTTTGCCCAAAGCCTGGAGGCTGAGCATCGAGGGTCCGCACCGTGAGGTCCGTGTTAAACGGCACAACGCCCAAAGTGGTGATCCGGGGGAAGCACTTGAACTGTGCCTACCAATATGTCATGCGTGGTGGAGGAGAAGCTCCGGTGAGGTTAAACAGTCTGCCTAAGATAGCCGTGTGAGTCGGTAGGAAATGGTGACAAAGGATTTCAAGTTTTCTGTAGGTCAGTTGTAACCAGTGACATCCTACCTGTGTCATGAACTGTTAAGAAACTAGATATTTATATACGAAGCAGGAAGATCTCCAATTGTGGCACTGCATGATACAGTATTTGCCAGAATTGAGTTTAAGTTTCTTTTGCTCCTTTTTCACTGGCTAGCATTATTCATGGAAAACCTCCCTCTTTAATGAAAGAAAGCAAGCTGATAATTACAGGGTGAGAAACTTCTGCTGAATGGCAGTGCACTAGCTATCGGCAGTCTTCCCAGAGAGAGAGAGAAGGAGAATATCTCTGAGGAGAACAGAGATCTTCATGTTGCAACAGCTTGTTGTTACCATGTGTTCATACTGGAAATACCACTACTTTTGGAGGAAAGATGTCTCCAATACTGTGCAGATAACAACAAAACAAACAGTGACAAACACAACATTGTAGGTGACACCTATGATCGTGTGCTACCGTGGCATACATAGCTGTTCCTGTCAGAAAACATGATAAAAGCATCCTAGTTCATGCACATAAAACTAGTAAACTAAAACCTTTTCACTGAGGAGTCTTAAAGAGCAAGCTCGGCAGTACAGTAGGCTTGGAGAAATGTGGCTTCATGTTCATATAAAGACAATGGCTGTAGGCGTGAGTATCCGCTGCGTGTTCTGCATATATTCTTCCATTTCTTCACCCTGCTGCAAGGTGTAATAATAAATAATGCTTTGGGCCCTATGGAAGCAAAATCCCTCTGAATGAGAGAGCATGAAAAAAAAGTTAATTTGATGTGTCCTAATCTAAACATCTGTGTACTTGGCTAAGAAGAGCATTGAAGTGTTGCAGGCTCCCCTGTTAGATGCTTACCCTGTCAGTTTGTAATGCTTGGTGTGGCACCGTCCAGCAAATGAAAGTGAGTGTTCAGCGTGGTTGGGCTTTGTTATCACAGATGAGGATTTCTCATGGGAGAAATACAAATTACGTGTGTGGATTCATTAAAAAATGGGAATTAAGTATCCTTAGCAGAATAAACAGAAATCCATAAGAAAGTGTTAGACTAGGAGATGAGCGTAGATCATAGTTGATGATGATAGTACTGAAATAAACTTAGAATATAGTAATAACCTGAGAAATTGTATTTAGGACTGCTTCCGGTCTGATGTGTACCTATTAATGAGCAAATAAGTCTTTGTCTTACTAACTGCCTTGGGAGATAAGTAGATGTTGAAACGGTGAAGCTGAGATGCAGTTCCCACACATCTGACAGGATGTGGCATATATTGAAAGGAAGTACTTGATGAAGACAAAAAAGGAAAAGCAGATTCTTCTGCAGGCTTTTTAACTTTTTGATCTTGGTGCTAAAATACCACTGTACTTGATAGTTGAGTTTTGGAGGATTTTCAGATTTTGGATTCAGTATGTGAAAAAGTTCCATTTAAAGAAAATGTTACAAGAAATGTTCTCTTAATTCTCCTGCCCTAGGGAGGAAGCGTAACTCTAGAAAGGGAGATCTTGAGCATTGGTGTCACAAAGCACTTGGGCTTACAGCAAAGGTGTGAGTTCTTAATGAGAAAAATATCTGCAGGGAGGTGTCTGTTACCCAAGGTTCTTATAAATTACCCCCTTCCCCCCCCCCCAATCCAAGAAGCTGTAAGCAAATTGGTTTGGTCTCAGCTGTTGTGTAGGTAGAAGTAGAGAGATACCTCATGCAAAATCCTGCTTGGTAACGCAGTCAAATTCAGTAATAGCTTAAAGGGCATGTGAGGGGGAAGAACATGTAAACATTACCCAAATATATGAAGAGGCAAGAAAATATGTGCTCACATTGAGCTGTAATTTCATTTCTCAGTATGCTGAAATACACTGTTGAATGAAACTTTCTGCTAAGTGAAAGGGAAAGCAAGCGTGTCCCATTTTGTAGATGAGATTATAATACTGATGACTTGTAGCAGCAAAGATTAATTGTCATATGTGCACTTGGATCTTCCAGGCATCTGCATCACTAAGAGCTGATCTTAGTCTTTTACCCTATGTTAAAGATGATCTGGCTGTGCTACTGAAACAAATACTTAAACTCAGTGCTTAGTATGACTTTAAGCTATTTTTCTAGCTTGTTAACATAATTGTAATAATATTTAATTCACAACTGACTTGTTAAGTAACATCTTTGTTCTTACCTCCATATTGTCACTGCTGGTAGATTCCCGGTAACTGTGGGAAGAAGAGGAGGGAAGGAGGGTGGCATGTAACTTTTGCCTAATGCTTTTGGAAGTAATTCTTCCCTCCTTGTTTTGTGTACCAAAAATGAAAGCCAGGCATTCTGTGTTCTGCAGTCTATGATAATCATCATGGGCACAATGATGGTGAGTCTGCTCTTGCTCGTTTTGATTGTCACTTCTGTTGGAAGCTTGTTAGGAAAGCTGGGAATTTGTAGGCAACTAGGCTTAGTACATAAAAACATATCACCCCACAAAGATGGAAGAAAATTTATAGAAGTGGGGGGTTTTGTAACTGATTCTGAGGTAAAGAATGGGCTGCTGGAGATCTCACCTACTGTGGCAACCATTAAATTAAATATGTTTAGGAGAAGAGAATGAATGCCTAATGAAGTTATTGAGTATACTGTACAAGTTTTTTTTTAAAAAAAAAAGTAACCCAAACCAATCAACAGGCCCCCCCCTCCCCCAAGCCCCTGGAATCTGTAATCGCCATCTGTTTCATGGATGATTACAAGCTGATCTAAAAATTTAGCAGCGCCTGACTTCTCAATGGCACTTGCTGCCTAATAAGCAAGTGGAACAATAAGAATACATAGATCAAATGACTACCTCTCCCCAGCATATTGCAGAGTACATGAGAAAGATGGTACTTTCTGTGGGTTAAGAATTCAACAGATAAACTCCACCTCCTTCAGCTGCTCACATGAGGCACTGCGAGGCTGATGCTACTGTTGCACTCTCAGCTGTAATCTGTCTTGATCTTTTTAACGAAAGTGGAACAACACAAGGACAGAATAATAAAAGGAGTGAGAGCCGTGGGACTACTCTATCCACCAGTGTAACTCCTGGATTCATTCACAGTTAGAAGTGGTGAGGGGAAAAAAAGCATGGCAACTAAATGCATCTTTCCCCTTTATACATACTAGTATGCATTTTATCGTGTTAGGAAAGCTTCTGTATCTCTACAGAAACCTACGAAATCTGTTTTCTTGTCGGTTTCCAGTTTAGGGTTTTTTCTTAGCTAGCTTACTTGTCTTGCCTGTTACAAACTTTGATCCAGACAAATACACAAATGGCTCGCTCACTCATGCCAGTCCTGATGTTTTAACATGGCACTGGAGAGCTTGTTAATAAATGTGTACCCTCTTGGTTGTGGCGTAAATGAAGTTCCTTGGTACTGACCTGCCTTGCCTCTCCTAAGAACTTCTGATCCTGAAACATTTTACGTTTAGAAAAATGGTACTGGAAGGAGCTTACTGAGTAGGCCACTAGAAGGGTGAAGCCTAAAACAATTGAAAGCTAGGTTATGCCCCCTAGAATAAAAACTATTGACTTACGTTTATGGTTAGTCTCTTTTAAAGAGGGGAGAAAATGCACAAAACCACACCCACAGCACTCCCTACTAGCAATATCTCTTCATCAGGTACAGGAGTTTAACTTCTGGGTCCATATTTTTAATATAGTCTTAAATGACAATGAGACTAGTGACACCCTGAGGATATGGAACTATAATGTTGACTCATGTCATCAGCTGTCAGTACAACAAGTTGGTGGGAAATTGGCTGAGAAGGGGAGGGCTACTCATCAGTTGTGTTGTCAACTGTGCTGCTAGTGTTTGTGTTTAATGCAGAACATCACTACAGCACTGGTGCTCTAAGTGGCTTTTCAAAATGACTGAGCCAAAGTAAAAATAAAGTTACTGATCTTGGAGTTAATTCGACATTTGTAACGGTGAGCTTGGGGAAGAAACCAATGAACCTTAATTGTTTAATGGAGGTGGTGGTAGGCTACATGGGAGAAGGCTCTTTCTAAGAAGCAGGAAGAAATAACGTATTAAAAAGCATTGATTACAGAAGAACAGATAATAAAACAATTAGAACTATTTTCAAATAAAGTCAGCTGGGCACTCAGCCCAGATCTTTTTATATAGAAGGAAGTAGAACGGGAAGAGCTATTTATTGAAAACCTGGTTCTTTTTTGGGTGTCAAGCTCTGTGAACTGCAGAAATTAATTTGATGCTGCTTTTGCAGCTGAGTGGCTAGACTAGTAAAAGTACAAATTGTAATTATTTATTATGGTTAGGTTAAAGGTAGTAAACATTCCTACATGAAATACAGATAGGAGTGATATTTCGTGTCCTTCTCTGAACCATTGAAAGGGATGCACGCAATTGCTTCTGTTAGGGAGGAGATGGGAAGAGCTATGAGAAGAGTTCAGACAGCAATTTCGACACTGCTTTCTGTAGTTTATACCGCTCTACAAAAGAAGGTGCTGCCAAGGCTGGGAGGCTTTCCTATAGGTTTTTGAAACTGAATTTCGTTAACCACAGTGTGGAGAGCTGGACAACATTCAGCAAGCAAACAGTTTGCACAAATTTGTTTTGCTGACTCAACTTAGTCATCTTATTTGAGTATCCTGCACCAGATGCCTTAAGAAAGAGTCTCTAGGGGAGTATTTTTTAATTCCTTGCTCATTAAAGCAGACACTTGCATTATGCCCATTGGTCAGAGCCTGGTGGATGCTTGTTTTCCTCCTGTAGTTTCAGGGTGGCAAACTTTGTTTGATATAACTGACTCACCCATTATGCAGTTCCTGCTGTACAGTTCTGTTTTCTGCTCTTCCTTGAAAACATCTTGTGCCGTAGGGTTCCATAGGCTAGCTGTACATTATGTAACTTCATGACAACTTTAGAGCGAGGTGAAACTGCCTGTTACTTACAGATCTTCTGTGTAAACTTGCCAGAGCTAAGTGATCAGTGTGGTAATCATGTTGTCTTACAGCTGTCTTGACTTTTTGAAAGGTTGATCATCTTTGTTGAACTATGATGTTTTAAAGGCTTGAAAGAAATACAGGTTCATTATCACTTTTTCCTGACTTAAGTGATTGACTGCTGTCGTGGTTAATGGACTCCAGCATGAATTCATTATTTTGTGTACTCCCAAGGCCTATTTCCATGTTTTTCCACTTTTTATACTTGATGCTTACTATTTAGATGTCTAACAAAAGTCTGGATTTCTCTTCCTCATTTTCACTGTTGGTAAAGCACGTGCTTGCACTTAGCAAAATAGCTGAACCAGTCAAAGAAATTGCTGCCTTGGCTGTGGGATGGTAATGACAAACCTTGTTAGTTTTCATGGTCTGCATCCCAGTATGTGGTGAAATGGGTTAGCTTTACATTGTTGAGGTGGTAACTTCTTGCATGTGGCTTTCTATGTGAACATCTGTCTTACGATCTTCCTGTAGAGCCTGGGCTGTTCTGTAATAATTAGTTTTGTGTTGAGAGATTGCTTAATAAGGGTGTTGTGAAAATTGTTTGAAGTAGCTGAATGCTATAGTGATGGATGTCACAAATGAGAAAGAAAACACTAGCTTTATCTTCAAAGAGTGGGGCTGAATAGTTTGCAGTAGAAATACTTATGGCCATACACCTTTTAGAGTACTTATTTTTCATCAGGCTTGGTGAACAACTACCTTGTGTACCGAAGCAAGGTAATTAGTCTAATCCAGCTCTTTTGTGTGTATTGTAAGTTCCCAAGGCAACCTTAATATTCTTAACACAGCTGTGAGTTTATGCGTGATCCTTTTAGATTGTAAGACAAAACAGAAAAAAAATCACATTCCCTTGTGTGGCATTACTAGAAAGCCTGCAGAGCTCCTTGGTGGGGCTGAAACACAGAACCACCTTGCAGCTGCTTGAGCTATCTGGTTTAATCTTTCACTTTTCTCAGTCTCCCTCTTCATGTCTCAGTCACATGCTGTCTCATCTCTTGCAACTCTGCTGTTCTTGCATTTGTATTTTATCAATTGAGTCTCTGCCATTTTAGTCTTCCTGGTTAACTAGTCATATCTGTTTTCCTTATCAGTAATTACCCAGTAATCCAAAGTAATAATTCAGCAAAAATAATACATTTCAAGGAGTTTTTAGATGGGCCATAATTCACTGAAGTTTGTCCAGCCATGCAAACAGCTGTGCCAGCACAAAGAACATGGAGTTGATGCAAAAGCAGAAAAGGTGGGGCAAAATAACTTCTTTGTAAGGCAGCGCTGGTTTAAGCTAGCCTAAGGTTAGTCAAACCACAGCCCTCATAATACTGAAGCCAGCTAGAGCTGGGGCTGCTGGACTTGTTTCCACTCTCTCTGGCACTGAGCTGATCCTGTGGTAAGTTAGGGGGGAGAAACTAATGCAGAGAGTCAATAGGGTTAGGGTTGTTACACCACAACAGGCCACATCCACAAGTGTCAGTCCCAGTTTGAAAGAGGAGCTGCAAAAACACTACAGGAAGAGTGGGAGGGAAGAGGCTGATATAGGTGTACTTTAAGTTTTTATAGTTGCTTAGGACTGTTGGAGGGACTGGGATAGCTCTGGTGTGTACTCTTTGACTGACCAGTGGTCTCCTCTCTACACGCTCAGTTTTGTATTTGGTAGTGTGGGGTTACTCTGCCCATAGTAAAAAACACTTGAGTAGAGAACTCTCACCATGGGTTCTGCACTTTCAGCATGGAGACCTTTCTCACCCGTTTTAACCTTTTGAAATAGTCATGTATTTTATAAGAGATAGAAGCGTCCATATTCTACCTGCTGGTTTCTGGTCATCTCTTCAGTCTTGGTCTTTGGAATGTGCTAAACCATCTAACCTCATAATTCGCCTGTCCAGGTAGAGAGTAAATGTCTTCAGAAAAGTGATAATAGCTTCCTAGGGGCTGAAATTTTTGAAGTTACTTTTGAGGCAAATGCCAACATTTGGAAGACCTTCTATACAATAGTAATTCTTGAGAATTGTACTTTAAATGTTCTTTTGTAGGATATCAAGCATGTGGCTATAGCAGTCACTGACTTCTCTGGGATTTTTGGAGGAGGGAGAGAGGAAAATACCCAACTTGGTTAGCCTAAGACCAGTCAAAGGAAAGCAGCTTAGTAACAGTTTTATTATACTGAACTGAAGCTGAGTAATATCTGATTAGATTGTGGTGCCAAGCCTCAATAATTCAGTTATTAAACTAATAGTTGTGATATAATGCCCTTCATCTGTGGCATGTCCAGTTGCAAACTTTAGACTTAAAGCTGTTTTGCAGAGCTTACTTCCGCTTTGTGTTGCGCAGTGTTTTGTAGACCCTTGCTAGATCATTTAGATACCAAAACCATTTATGGTACAGCAGGTTCTGATGTCATGGTGTTGCTGGTTGTGCCTCCGTTTGTTCAGTGTGCTTGTTTTCTCTCTCAGCTGTGTAGATTGTCTGTAGTTGGAGAGTATATACTGGTGTTATGGTGTGGTGTGGCTCTCATTGTGGCTTGGGATCTGTATGATTATAACAGAAAACTTTCTAGAGGAGCTTGGAGGGAAATACTCCTTAGGTCTGTAATTGTCAGGGCCTTTGCAGTGTGCAAGTCAGATGCATTATGGTTGCCTGAAGCTGAGCAACAATTGGAAGACTGACATAACAAAAGCAAGGTTGCTAATCCCTGAGCTTCCTGCTTCTGTCTTTCTGACTTTTTGTGTATTAATCTGAATCTAGAGCTAGTTTTAGAAGACCAAATTTCAAAATGCCAAAAATCTAGAAATTGGTTGCGTGAGGAATGGGATATCTGCTTTCATTTTAGATTTTGAAGTTATGATCCTGATACTGTTTTCTACTTTGTTCTTTTTAAGAAAGGCGTAATGGTAAAGATTACTGTTGGCTTCTATGCAAGTTTGAGAACACTTGCATTCAGGGTTGTGGTTCTCAGATTTGTGCCTCTGAGTATCACTTTTTCATGAAGTATTGCATGATTTGCAAATAATGAAAACAATCAGTGAGATGCTGTTTGAGTAGATTTCTCTGGGGTTTGTACTTGCATACTATTCTGTTTCTAGGGATTTTCTGTACCTTTTCCAATCCTGGAAGAAAAATAATGTAATCTCTTCCAGACTTACTCAAACCGCCTGTATAAAGATATACAGCTCCAGTTTTAAAGATAGCATGCAAATTGGTCTGAGACTGCTTGGTCCAAGTAGTGATAATATTTAAAGGCTTATACTTGAAATCATTTTATTTTTACAGTAAGTCCTTGAAGAGGAAGTACTTATCAACATGTGCTGTCTCAGCTAGCTAGTCAAAAGAGCTGGTTGTCTTTCTGGGAAAGATAGCAGTCTAAAACAAGCTGACCTCACTGGAAAGCCCATACCCAGCCTCCTCTTCTGTCACCGCAGACTTACAGTTGGAGGGCTCAGAAATGACTCACTCGAACTGAAAGGCAGTGTCCCATGCTCAGCACCACGCTCTTGTGCAGCAGCTTGGGCCTGATGCAGACTGGGCTTTCCCTGCTGCTCACCGCGTTTTCCCCCCCTGGTGATAATGAGATTAGCAGAGGAGGATTGAAGAGAAATTTGCTGGTCTAGTTATTCTTTTTGGTCTTAAGCAGCATTGTCAGATTAGTGAGTTTTCAGTCTGACTGGTGATTCACTTGTGATCTGTGATGTGTAAACCAGCCTTCTCCTGTGCTTGCACAGCGGACAGGACCAAACAAACAAGAAAACCTTTCTGGATATTCCCCAGGCCCACAGAAGACAAGTGATACAACTAATTTACAGAAACAAAATCTTAGTGCACGTTAACAAACGCATGTACCTGCTTGCAGGCGAAAAGCACTGCAGTCACTGTTTTCAGAACCTCTTGTCTGTTTCTGTGGGTGCAGGGAGTTCCTGATATAGCAGTTTCTCCAGCGGTTATTCTGGGCTTCAGCTGATTCAACAATGCTGCTCTTTCCTACCTACAGCTGCAGGCGGTTGTAGCTGGTTATTTCATTTGAGTGAGCAATGTCCTTCAGGCTATGTTGCCTTGGGGATGTTAATAGGGTTCAGATGTCTCTGGGCTCACAGAATCCTGCACTCCTGTCCCTCCTCAGCTCATTCTGTTGCAGCACATTAAAACAGTATTGAAATCTTGAGCATCTTGCTGGTGCTCTATGCCTGTTTCTTGGTAGGAGTGGGGTGGATTTTTTTCCTTTTCCACCACATCTCTCAATACCACTTATCAGGGCTTTCCTCCCCCATACAGCATTTATCTGTGGTTGGTAGTGGTGTTTTTAATTCACTTTTCAAGTTAATTACTCTTCAGACATTATTTTTGTACTTTCAGAGAAGCTATATTGCAAGCTTCTCCTTGGAAGGTGTCACTCAGTAGGTTATTTTTAATATTCCTATCTTGTTGAGGAAATCTCCCAGGCTTTCGTATTTAAGCCATCAACTTTTTCATTTTCCTCTGAATGACTTCCAAAAGTTTTCTGCTGAACATGACTTGCTTCACAATTAAAGGCTGAGCACCTAAAAATTTACTGGAAGAGCATGAAAGCAGTGGTTCCCCTCTACATGATGTGTTGGTCACCTGAAAGATGAAGGTCCATTGGGATGCGAATGGTGGTGACTGTTTTTACAATGGGCTTGTTCTTGCTAACTAATCTGGAGTGATGTGCCCAAGGTCTTGTTCACACCATTATAAATGCCTTTCAAAATGCAGAGACTCTTCTTTCCTAAAAAGCCATGTTTCTAACCATTTTACAGTAAAATGTATGTAATGTTGGGTAATTTGGAGAGTGTCTTTGTGTTGCTGAGGTGGTGAAGCCATCCTTATGTTACTTGGTATGTAAAAATGCTGGTTTATCTACATGTCTTAAGAGTTATTAGGAGCAGGAAAATATTCCTCTTGTTTGGCTTTGTCACAGGATACCATGCTATTCTTGTGGCAGCCCAATGCTGAACAAAAGTTCCTAAATGAAGTTTAAGAACAGAGGGAGTTGAGGAGTATAGAAATATGGCTAGCTGGCAGACAGTAATTCAGTCACATAAGTAGCTGTTGCTACATGTGTATGTTTACCTCAGTAGTAAGGCTAAAAGTAATTTTAAAACTGCATTCATGGTTTAAGATAGCCTGTGTAACTTTGTTTACGAAGTAGAATTAAAAATCTGGTCATTTAAATCAATGTATGTTACCTTCTGTAGCTGAGTTGGCCAAGGGCACCAGACACTTGGCTGGTGGGAGGTAATGCCTGAAGCTGAAGCAACCTGCTTGCTTTTATTTGTGGTGCAGTGGGACCCCTTTCTGAACTGAAGATCTCGTCCAGGAGATTTGTCACATGAACACACTACTAGTATTTCAGGATTGGTTGTTCTCCAGTCAAACTTGTATTCTGACTAATATTAGCCTCTTAATAAGCAAAACCAAAAAGAACCTGGATCATCTGCCTGGCTGATAGACTCTTGACTTGTATATACCCTGTTCTTCAAAAAAAAAAAAAACGGGGGGGAGGGATGTTTGAAATGTTCTGTGAACATTGGACTTACTGGTCAAAGGCTTTGAAAAGTGTTAACTTGGGAGACTAACTCATTTCTGACATGGCAAGCACGGTTTATATTTAAAAAACAAAAACCCTAGGCCCTTTGTTGAAGGAAAGACATAGATTTGGTTGTGTAGAGTTCTCAAGATGGGAGTTGTGTAGCCACTCATCAAGACAAGTACTTTTACTGCAAGGGCTTCCCTGCTTTCTTTCACCTGCTGCTGAAAACTGACTCAGTGGTGCAATCTGGCATGGATCACTTGCATGATGAAATTTAATACTATGTCTTCAAGTAGGTGGAAGAAGCAACAGAGGGCTGAGATAGTATGGCATGATCCCTGAGCCTCATTGCTTTCCTAGCTGACAAGTTTGAGCTCAGAACTCGTTTGTCAAATTCATGCTAGCTATGTTTTGTGCCATTTTCCCCTTATTTGATAGTCTAAGGAATTGAACCCTAAAATAAGCTTTTCACAGAAGCTATCACTGTGTCACCTCCCCTGACATGTAGCTCTGCTGAGGAATGCAAATACTCAACTTTCCAGATACTACGGAGTGTATCTGAAGCTTTGCTCCGCGATTCTGATGCACTGCATTTTTTCCCTATTAGATTGCATTATGGGCTAATAGTAGTTGTCTGGGTAGTCATGTCTTTCCCTCTCCATGTGCTTGATCTGCCAGATATTTTAAATATCATTCTGTGGGTTGTAACCATTTAGGGTACTTAGTTCATAAGAATGATGTCTTAGTTGTTGAAATGTATTTATCCAGGAATGCTAAACCTTGTTATAGTATTGTTGCTGATGCAGCTGTGTGGTACAGTAATCTCTACAGTTGGTGCCAGACTTCTTCATCGCTCTTTGAAAAACATGTATGTCTGACAAAACTAGCTTCCAGTATTCACCAAGTCTTCAAATGTATCTAATGGCTTAGAGCTTCAGGTGGGGTGGACAAAAGTGTCCAGTCCCGCCTTCTGCATTTGGTGATGCTTGGGATGGTTTGGCTGTAACAGCTTTTCCAAGCTGAGGCTTCAGAGACCAGTTTAACAGGCCTGACAAACCAGGAATGAAAATGCTCAGCTTTTAGGCTCCTTGAACATAAAATAAACAGTATGCAGTGATAGGGCTGTGACTCACTGCACAACTGAGGGGAGCTTGCATTTTTTAAATGTTTTAATTTTTTTTTTAGAAATAGACTAGTCAAAAGATTGGTATTGTTGAATTTTACAGTATCTTTCAGGACAGAACAGCTGATTTCCTGCCTAATTAACCTACTGCTTTGCAAAGTGTTTTCTACAGCCTTGAGAGCCTGTGTATCTACATATATTTGCATAAGTAATACAAGGAGGAAAGTGCTCTGGAGAACCTGGCTGGGGCTTCTGGTGGAGTTTGCAGGATTCACTGTTGCAGTCACTAGCTACCTGTTTCACAGCTCCCTCTGAGCACACAGCTCTGCAGCTACCTTAGAAAGGCATATTCAATGAAAGAGTGACAGAAATAGTCAAACAAATCCGGCCTAGAGCTCTGCTCCTAGGCTAGTCACGCTGGCCTGGGTTGTGGGCAGTGAAAAGCACTCTTAAAAATGTGCAAGGTGACTGATCAGATAGAGGTGGGCGTCTAAAGTTTTGGAAAGGCAATTGCCACCAAAAACTTGAATGAAACAAAAAAATAGTGGAAGGTTGCTTCTTAGGCTAACAACCAGTGGAAACTCTCCACAACATTATTAATCATCTGTAACTATCCAGGCTACAACTGCAGAATAATTGAGTTGCTTTATTGGAAATACAAAGTCTTTGCTGTATGAATATAAACATCTTTTACACAAGTGACATTTTCCTTGTCACTTAGCTCCAATGCTGTGAAACTGAAGGCATTTAATTAATCTTGTTAGCTTTCCATGGTGATTTACTAATGAACTACTTCAATTATTTATCAGCTTTTTTCCCTTCCAAGGGTTACTGAAGATCAGAAAGGATGAAATAACCAGCCTGAAGCCAGTGATGCTGCAGTGCAGTGGCTTCGCTCCTACGGATTTCCAGAGATCTAAAGCTGTCGTTGCACCTTCCCTCTCTGTCTGGAATGGGATGAGTGTTTGCTAGGACAGAGGGGAGTTTTGTTTGGGGGTCTGCATGTTTTTTGGATGAGTTATGTTTCTCTGATTTCTGGCCAAGTTGTTAAATAAAGGCACGGCTTTGTCATAGTGGGCAGATGTGCTGGAACGGTGGCGGAAGGGGGTGGTCTTGCCTGAAACCTAGCCTTGGTGTGGGCAGGGGGGAGCCCCTGCTGTCAGCTAGGCCAGCTGCTCTCCTGCCCAAAGCCACTCCTGTCCCGAGGCAGGGATGGAGGAGCAGGAAGGACAGGGATGCAGTGGGAGTTGCTGTTGTTCAAGATAACAAGCAGAATGGCTTCTCATCAGGGCCTTATCAAGCACAGGTAGGAGCAGTTAGTGGGTGAGAGAGCACATTGCAAGTTGGGCTACGATTGCTTGCTGCCGAGGAAGGGTGAAGTCTCAACCTAAGCCAGCTGTGAACCAGATCCTCCTCGGGGCTGTATTTGTTTCTCCCCCTGCACAGAGGCTAGTGACTTTGAAACCTGGCAAGTGTTAATTCTGGTGATGATCAAGAGGAGGACCGATAGAAGATGTAGTGAAATCTCTAAGTTGGCTGCTGCTGGAAGGTGCTGCTGGTATAGGCTTTATCAACAGACATCATAATAAGCCAGTTTATTCTTGAGCTGCTTGTCCTCTGGCAATAGATACCAAATTCTGTCTGATCAAGTCACTTCTAATTAGCTTCACCCCTCTTAATCAATATTGCACTTGCTATCTCATGTAAAGAAGCAGTAAAATCTGATAACTCTGCCAGTTTAAATACTAGTCTCTTAGTGGAAATGTTTTTCAGATTTTCAGCAAATGCTAATCAACTAAAATAAAAGGAAATGAAGGTGTAGTCTCATTATGGCACTTTGTTAAAAAAAGATTTGGAATACAGATAGTCCATATGCGTGGTAACTTCCAGGGATCTTGGAAATGCTGCTGTTTGTCCCAGTGGGAGACACTGACACCAAGTCTAAGTCTATTGCTGAACCTATAAGTGAATCTCTTAGGCTTAATCCATTTTAGTATTCTGTCTTCAATGCCATGGTTTTTGCAGTAAGTGATAAAGAAACCTCAGCAAACTGTTCTCCTGCATCTTTGCCGAGTAATGGGAAAATTATTCTACTTTTTTCAGCTGTTCCTCTGATAAGACTTCTTCCTGGTATTATGTGAGACTACAAAAAGTCATCTTTACAGAAAAGAAATTGTATCCCTTTTTCCATGCTTAGAGTCTGTTCCCTTCTATGTTTGAATGTGCATCACTCATACTTCTGTGGCTGTGTCCCTTCCCAGTCTAGGGTTGTGTCTTAGTAAACCTTTCCCCTGAGGGACAACTTATGCTTACTCTGAATAACAATTTGCTGGATCGGTAATGCTGTGTTAGCTTGTTCGCATGTATATGTCTTTAGTGAATCTGACTATATGCTCCCAGTAGGAGTGCTCGAAGGGATAACTTGTGGTTCAGTTTTATGTTCTTTCATTTTCACCTCTTTTCAGCAGGAGTTGTTGGTCTTGGTCCTATTCTTTCCTTCCTTTTTTCACTATCCTCAGTATTGTATCCTTGGCCAAGGATACAACTTACCAATTCAGCAGGAAAAATACCTTTTTAGGAAGGAAGGTTATATTTTTATGAAATTAAATAATTGGTTTCTGTGGTATCTGGCAAGTACCAGAGCCAGTGCAAAGGGGTGGGCAGAGCTGCCCGGTGGGGTGCAGGGAGCAGCTGGGCAGTGAGTCCGTAGTCTCCCTTGTGATGCGAGCAGGCTGTTGGGTTTAGTGTCTTGTGTCCCTTCAGCCTCATTTTTTTTCAGTTTTAGCTTCACCCATATTGGGTACACTTGCAAACTCTCACAGCAGTACTACTCTATAGCTGTCTTGACTAAGCAGGTATAATATTTACACGGGTAAAAAATGTAAGAGGACCCTACTTGAAATATCATACATTTTTCTGTGCAGCTGCAGTGCACTGCTGTGTTTGATGTGGTACATCTAGTAGTTAACCAGCTTAGTAAAAATTCTCTTCTGCATCTACTGTTTTCCAACACACCATTTTAATTTGTGTCTTTGTTCGGAGACTGACACAAGTCTCTTCTCTCTGCTGTTCCAATAAAAGGCATGTTTCGGTCTCCCCCCAAGTGACCTGTTTGTCTTATGTGGTCTTTTGTCTAAACTGCATCCCATGAGTACAGATTGCAGGAGATCAGCAGCACTACCTGTGGTATACGGTAAAGGGGTAAATAACTCCAATCAAGCCCTTTTCAGCTGTCTGTGGCTTTAATAAAAGGACATCTGGCTATTTTTTTCTGCTTGCCTTTCTACCATAGTTTTTGCAAGAGTTGTTTGTCATGGCTATCTGTTTTATTCTTAATTTTTTTAACCTGGATGTTCTCCGATACATCTGAAGGTCTCCAGAGAGTTGTGACTGCGTGTGTTTGAAGATGATCCTGGGAGATGTAACACTCCCCAGCTTTCTTGGGATGTGGCCGGAATTGCTTACCTCATTTTGATGTTGTATCATAAAGACCTTGTTAGTGTGATTGGTTTTAACACTTCTTTGTCACTTCAGCATTTTCTACTCAATGCTATTGTAAGAGCTATGTATTAGTGCATGGTCATGACTGAGCAGTAGACTTCAGTGAGGTTTTTGGACAAGAATTTTGATGTTTGGCTCTAGTGTACTTGTAGAAAGCACTGGTGAATGCTTGAGACCTTTCATTTTATCTCCACAGATTACATTTAATATTTAAATTTAAATTCAAATTTTGGATGCTAGCTATGGCTTGCTCATGTTAGGTGTCACTACTGCCTTGCTTTCCTATTGTTCAAGAAGCCTGGAAATGTAAGGGTTAGCAGCTTTGCAAAAAGTACCAAACATGCTTGAAATTTAGGTGACGTTAAGTGTGTCTGTGTATGTCTGTAAAATGCAAATGAATTGGTGGTGAGGTAGACAGCTACTTTTATATGTGCAATAGAAGAAAATTGTAAATACTGTAGCAAAAGTGGAGAATGGCATATTCAAATACATCCTTGTAATTTCAGGGGACTTAAAACACAATCAGTGGTCTTGGCAGATGGCCAAGGGCACAGGCAGCTGCTGGAACTCTTCCAGCTGCTAATGGAGTGTGGATTCTGATTAAATTTAACTCTGGCCACTGAGTCCTGGTCTGGATGTTTCTATATGTGTTAAAATGTATGTCTTGAATATTTTTAAATGAAATATTAATAGTTAAATACTCAAAGGCAATTCTACAGTATCCTCATGACATGGAACCCTCCTATATGTTAAGCACAGTAAAGACTGAAACACCAGCGTCATGCGAGAGGCTGTAGTCAGTATGTTGCATTTTCTAGGGCTATACTATAAAACCTAGCTGTTCTGAAAGCCTTAAAGTGTTCCTGTGTTGTCAGCCTCAGATTCTCCCAGGAAACACTGATGTATTAGTTATATAAAGCCTGGTCTATTGCTGACAGAATTAACTGGTTAAAAAACCAAAAATCCAATGTAGCAGAGTTGTGGTGTGGTAGGTGGGGCCTTTGAGACTTCAGACTTGTAGCTGGGACACAAGCCTGCTGGGTCAGTTGCCTGCTCACCTATTTTAATAGAGCTGAGATGGCTGCGAAGAAAGAGTCGTAGGGCAATATCTCGTACTTTAAGATGTCAGTGAAGGGAAGAACATATAGAAGTAAGGTGGTAGGATGAGGTTATTCTATTTAATTTGGAACAAGTGGGGAATTTGTCAAACTTCAGACTCCAAAGAATAAATACATAAGAATTGCTAGGCTAATGTCAGAGAGGTCTAGTTCTGCAAGTGCATTCCTGTTAAAATAGTTACAAATGCTTTTTACTTTGATACGGCAACTAGTTTGGGAGAAGGGGAAAGCAGATTACTGTAGCATTTGTGTAAGTGCTGGCATGATCCTACAGAGTAGGTGGCTATATATTGGATTAGTTCAGCGCTCTACATAGAAATAAATTAGGATTTTAATATTGTTTTGCATTGTGAGTTTGTCAGGTCAAGGAGTCATTTGAATTGAATTCAGGAGCAGTAAAAGATGAGGAAATACTTTCTCTGGAAAGCATCTTGGACAACTGATGTAAAAACATAACTGTGTAAGTGTCTGCAAAAATAAATGGCTATGCCTCGGTAAACTGGTGAAGAATTGTTGATGAGAAGATTTCAAATAAAGTTGTGTCTGTAAGAGAAATAGAAGTCAACCATCTGGATGATTCGAGATTCTTTAGGTGCTTGGTTCTTGCTTAGGTATGTTTTGTTCCTAATTATTAATCTATCATTTTACAATACAGTGATGTAACTACAGTGATGTTACATAGGTAGGTTTTAGTGTCTTTGGACTGCCCTTGTCACTCCTTCAGTATTGTTAAATTCTGTAATAAAATTTGAAATGTTTCAATGTGCTATTACATATGCTATGTTATTATACAGGTCTATGAGTTTTAAATAATGACTTTTTATTTGAAGAAATGATAGGTCCAATTCATTGCTGCATTTGTCTCCAGTCTTACTTTTGGTCCTTGCACCAGTTAGCTTGGGAATTGTTGGAAGTGAACAAGCAGACATCTATTCACATGTAGTGAGTTCCTGCTACAGCTCGCAGTGTTTCTGATGAGACTCCAGCAATACTTCGCTGAGCACTTTTTTTTATGCTGAAGAGATGACCCAGGACTGATAGTGAGGGGAGGCTGTTGTTTTCAGAGTAGTACCTTGACTCTTACAGAAATGGGAGTGTGTATTGTGCAGACGGGCTAGAAAAATGAAATTATCTTGAGACTAAGGCAATTAAAACTAAGGCTAAAGCGAAGGGAGTTAAAACTAGGGACCTATGTTCAGTCTCCCACTGAAAAAACATAAGGTTAAGTGACTTCTTATCATGATGTGGTAAGCATTAGATACACTTATTTCAGTGTTTTAAAGCCACTACTTGTAGTTGGAAGAGATATTGAATACTTGGAAGTCAAGTGCGAAGTACTAAAGTCTTATTGTAAACATTGAGGTTTGGGGGGAAGACTAAAGAAATACAAATCAAATTTATTTTTAGTATTTCTGAACCTCCATTGTATCTTGTGGGTAAATTAAGGTCCTGCCATCGTGCTCTGGAACTACAAGGTAAACTGTTTTGAAGTGCATTAGCCTCATTCTAAGCACCATTATTCTAGAACCTGATGAGAAAAGTAATTCTATAGCTAATGCAAATTTAATGTTGTGGTGTAAATTATAGATATTCGTATCTCTTTTGTAGGTGATGCACAGTCTGCAGCCTGTGGATGGGAAAATGAACAAAATTAAGACTGTGTGACACTGTTTAGGTCTCTAGTTCTTGTAGACTTCAGCTATTGTTCAGTACAAGTTTTGTCTGATAATTTTAATGTAGCTATAATTTTTCTTGTGTAGAGGCCTTCTATACATATCATAGTTACTTGTCACTACAATGTGTGTGCATGATATACATGAACTAACACCAGAAACAGGGTGAAAGAACAGTTGTTCTTGTATGTAGTTCTGATTTTTTTGAGAAGAGTCTCACCTACCTGTCAAATCAGAGCTGACCCTTTCAGCGGTCATGGTGTCAGGTAAATCTATCAGGTCCCAGTGTAGATAACACAAAGCACTCCTGTGTCAAGTGCTTCTTAACTGAGTACAGTTTCTTAATGTAAATCTCATAATTTTGGGGTTTTCTTCTTTGTATTTAGATCCTGGGTTTAATGCATGTTTTGCAAACATAACTTGGAGAGTCTTCCTCCCTCCACTCTTTAGAGTACTAACCTAAAAAATACTTGGATGCTTCTCTGAGAGGTTGCTTCAGCTGGTGGAGCATCTTCTGTTCCTGCGAGTTCTGCCTTCAGAATACTTGTGAAGGGATATTCTTCAGCGGGTGTACAGTCTCGTACCTTTTGGAAAACCATTGGCTTGCATAAAGCGGGAAATTTGGCTGGTTCTGCTCCTTGCCTTCTCAAAAAGCATCGAAAAGAACACTATCGTGCCCAGCTCCCCGTCTGGCTTCTGCTTTTCCTTACTCTGTAAATCACGGGGCGGGGGGGGGACACACCACCAACTTGTTTACAGTGGCAGCTGGAGGAAGCAAGGTGGATAGAGAAATACCTCAAATGTGTGGGTATTTCCAGCTTTATCTGTAGTATGCTTCACGGTTTCAAAAGGTTAAGTTGCCTTTTGTCTGATCAGAACATTCATGTTTTAAAGGACGCAGTGCAACTGCTTCATTACTGATGCAAGATGAAAGCAAGGTGAAGCTGAGCGTGGAAAGTGGATAAGGGAAGATGATACTCTGCAGCAAGTGGCTTAGTGTCTGTAGTGTGCTCACGTGGATCTGGCTGTTCTTACTCAAAATGGTATAAACTTAAGCATAAATGCAACAAGTAAGTCTCTGTTTTCCTATGCTTATAGAAGTGAGTTCTTCAGACTTTATCAGTAATTTCTGAAAATCCATTCTCTCTTATCCCACCTTTTAGCAGCTATTGGAGAAGACGTTCTGTCAAAAATGAAATACTCGGGTTCAAAATAAAGTTTGGGGCAAGTGCCTTCCTTCTCTTTGGGAAGGTCAGAAGGGACCCTTTAAAAAACAAACAAGAAAAAACTTCAGCCACAGCTTTCTTTTAGCTACTGCAGTTAGTTTCCTCATGCACTAAGTAATTCTTGGCCTTATAAATGTTCTGTAAGGGTTGACGTTTTTGCTCTGTGCTGGGATCTGTAGGTTTCTGCAGTAATTTGACCTGTGAGAATGCCAGCATATATAGTTGAGTTGAAATAAACACTCCATTATGCATGTGAGGCTTCTGCTTGATGAGTTGAAATAGCTACTATGACCCCAAAAGACTTACTGAAAATATATTTCTTCTTGCTGTGCTGTGTGTGAAACATACAGTCAAAAGTAATACTTGCTTTATCATGCATTTTAAGTGAGACTTTTTAAAATAAAGAACTTTTTACGAGGACTACACTGGAAAATGACATATTGAGCTGTATTCTTCTCCCTGGTATAGCTGTAAAGCTTTTTGTGTTATATGATTTATTCCAACTGTTATATAGCATTACCACCTATATCCAGACATTTACTGCCTGTTGCTCACATCCAGTTATTCGGTGCATATATATGACCAAAATAAAAACATTGACTTGCATATCATCAGTTTAGTCATAAAACAGCTTCAAATTTTTTACTGAAGTTAGTGATTTATGCAATATATCCACAGATAAATTTGAAGCAGTTAATCTGTTTTAAGTGTTAGCAAAAATTCCTGAGGTGCATGGGGGCCTCAACTGCAAAATTATGTGTATGGGACAGTGCATATGAAAGGATCAGGTTAAAGGTAAGCAGTTACTAATTTCTTTAGGACGTGCTTCAACATTGCTCACAATGCTCACAATCTGTAAAAATCTGATCTGCAGAATTAAATATGGCAAATATCAGCTGAAAACGGTCTGAAGTCTGCTCTTACCTGGACTTCTCATCTGTTTAAACCAAGATCCTGACTCCCTTGATATTTTTTTTTTTTAGACCAGTTACCTGCTGTTGTATGATACTGAGACTGAGTCGTCTCTACTTGAGGCTTGGCTGATGAATGCATGGCTCCAAAATGAGGAGCAGTGCTGCCCTTCTAGGGTCTGTGGCACCCTGGTCAATAGTAGGAATGCCATTAGAAAGCAGACTTACGTTGGAAGGAAAATGAGATTCTCATACTGGCAGAGAGATGATCTGGGTCTCGGGAGCTGCAGGGTGTTAGGCACAAGTGACTTGACAACAGTACTTAATTATCAGCCAGGAATTAGCGTAAGCAGTTCACCTCAGCTTGTGGTGTTGTGCACTGACTGCTGCTAGTGCAAGCTATTAGTTTAACGCTAGCTCTGGTGTCTTCCCACCGTGTTGCAGCCTCTGGAGCTTTTTTGTTTGTCTTTGTGGGGGCTTTTTTGTGTGGCTTTTTCATATTAGTGCTCAGACATACCAGTTACCAAAACAGATAATGGAGGTATTCTTTGTGCCTTCATTTCAGAATAATGAAAAGAAGTATTCTGGTCATCTGCATTTGACAGGTATACTCAGAAATATTTGACTATTTTAAACCTTCTCTGATTATGAAGGAACTTTTCCAAAAGGCAGGAAACAAGAGCTCAGCTGCTCCCTACCCCTCCCACACCCTTTCTGTGCATAAAACTTCATACACAAGGATAATTCTTCAATACATTTGTCCCTTTCTAGGCTCTGCTCTTGCTCTGCTTCTGCTGGGGAGCCTGACTTTGTCTTCCTCCAAAGCTGCATCTTTAACAGGGGAAAATAGGTAGCTTGATCACTTTCCTAGGGAGTAACCTATGCGATTAAAAGAGGAACAGGTCGGATTTTCAGTTAGTGCAACACTGTTTGTGTGTGTGTGAGCTGCTGACTTGCCTATATTCTCTTCCAGAGGAATCCTTTCCATTTGCCTACAAAGGGATTTTGTCTTCCTTTCTGCCCTAAGCTCCTGTATGCTCCAGATTGAAGTCGTCACATACTTGAAATGAAAATCCATGCTAGTGCTTCTGTATCTTATCTCACAACTGTAAATTCATCAGTATTTGAAAGCAGACATGTATTTAGCCTGTTTGCAAAAACTTAAATGTGGTAGCATTGAGCTAATGCTTATAACTAATTATATCTTTGAGCACAGATGCATTGTTTCATCCTGTTGGCTCTTCTTTCAAATCATGTGTCTCCCAGATCAATGTTGTTTCTGTATAAACCCTTTTGAAGCCTTTTAATCCTAACCTTGATTTAGCATGTGCAATGTATGATTGATGTAAAAGGAACTGTTTCTCTATTCAGTGGTTCACAAGTAACAAACTACTGCCACGCACTTGTTTCCTGTAATAGTCAGTGTTTGTAAACAAAATAAACTGTTCTTGTTTGTGAATGGTTTTGTGTAGTGTGTCGATAATCCACATGGACTCTGTGTTCAAGAGTGTAAAGTGGCTTGAATTTATTGACTTTCATTGGGCTACTCTGCAGTCTGGATGATAACATTGAGGGGTTCTGGGGGGTTTGATCTGGGTGTGTTTTGTAAATTTGCATATAAATTACATATGTAGAAACTGGACTTACTCCAGTGTTGATATTTTGCAGTGAGGGGAGGAGTTGGTGAACAAAGTTCAGCTACTGTTTTACATGTTAAACCAAAACACCAGATAAACTGCTCTGACAGATTTAGGAGAGCCATAAATCTAACTTTATCAAATCCATGCTGCTGTGTCTCTGGATTTTTTGCCCCCACCCCTTTAGTAGATTGAGACATAATTTAAGATCCAATGGAAGTGTCTGCATTTGTAACATGAGTGCTGTGGTGTGGGCCAGCTATGCTTATTACATGTGTGTCATAACACAGCATGGCTCAAAGAACTGGTAGGTGAGAGCAGACTAGTTCGTATTCTTCAAAGGAAGATTTAAGCCTTTCTAATCTTTTGTACATCATTAAATACATGTATCAGTCTATCATTCAAAAAAAAATCATTCATATTAAAAAAGACAAAAAAAGGTTCTTAAAAAGAAAGTAACTAGACCTCTCTTAAAACCTAAACCTCTAAGTGACATGGAGTGTAGGGAACGAGGTGGAGATACAGGATGTGGAGATCGTATCTGAAGCAGAGCACCACTGTGTGCTATCTAGCAAGAGAATTACGAAAGGGTGGAAGAAAGATGGATAGTATGAAGGACACAACTAGAAGCAAGGCAACTGCCTTTAAAACAAGAAAAAAAGAAAGAATATTCAAATGAGTTAACTAAAAATTGAGTCTAGTGTCTAAATGTAGAAGCACTGAAAGGTTTGTGGGTAACAAAAGGCATCAAAACTGATAATACTGTTTTCTTCCTGCAGGTCAGGAGGATTCCAGACTGCCTGTAGGAATTGCTGATGATCAGGATGTAAACAGAGCACATCTAGTAAATACAGCCTTTGCAGAGATACTAAGTTATTTGTGTCGTTGTTCAGTGGGGGGGAAACGGGGGGTATTCCAGTTTCTGAACTCTTCTTTGCAAGGGATTCCAATTGATGGGTCTAACAGAGACAGGAGAAGAGTTTGTGCAAGTAGTGGACAACGTGGTGAGCAGTAAAGTACTAGGACAGCATGATATTCACTCTGGTTCTAAAAACTAAAAGATGAAATAGCTGAAGTGCTGATGGTGGTATGTAAATTCTTGTCCAAATCTCCTGTGGTACCAGGGGTATAGAGAATGGCAGGGGTGATGCCAAAATGTAGGTAAAGGAGACTAGCACTTGCAGGGCTGTAATCCTAATGTCTGAAACAGTCAAATTAGTAGTGTTGTTTTTGTAGATACCCACCACTTGTTTGCTATTATAGTCTCAGCTTGGGAAAAGTTAATGTGACTTTTGTAAGGAAACCTGTCTTGTAACCTTGTGGAGGCTGTTGGAGGGCCAATAACCATGTGGATAAGAGTAATTTAGGTGTCTCTAATTTCCAAGTGGATTTTGAAAGGGTCCCTCACCCAAGGCTTTAAAGGAAGCTAGTTAGCCATAGTATAAGAAGGGAAGGCCTTTGTGTGAAGAAATAATTCCATAAAAGATAAAGAGCATAAGGTAGAAGCAAATGCTTGGCTGAATCGGAGAGCGTCACTTCTAGCCAGGACAAATTACTGTGGGAATCTAACATTTTCCTAAATTACCTGGAAGAGCCCTGGTGACAGGGGCCTAATAGCCCAGTGGAGAAGAAAGCTTACTGATGATATTAAATTATTTGGGATATTAAGGGTGAGGAACAGTTGCAGAGAGCCAGAGAACAACTCTGGTGACTGCATTTCCAATGTTGTTGGTTGTCAGGGTAGCTACCTGACAGCGATGCATTGAGGAGGACAGTCCCAGCTTTGCATACAAAGTGATGGATGCTAAACAGGCTGTCACCACTCAGGAGTGAGGTCTAAGTATTAACTATCAGCATTCACGAGTAGTCACAGGCAAGTGTTGCAAGTTATTAGAAGAGGAGTAAAAAGTAAACCAGGCATGGTTGCTGTGCTACTGTGTAAATCCAGCTTGTGTCCACATTTTGAATGCTATGTGCTGTCCCCTCCTGCTAAGAGAGTATAGTAGGGTTTAAAGCTCAGTTCAGGGCAACAAGAATGATCAAGAACACAGACCAGCTTTGATGTAAAGACTTGACTGAGAGTCAAGACTTCTCAGGCTGGAAAAAGATGATTGAAGGAGATGTGAGAGGTCTCAAAAATCATGAGATAAACTGAGGACTGGGTAGGAAGCAATTTTTTTGCCTTTCTCCATGGAAGATGTAGAAGCCAGATTCAAAACAACCAAGCGGCTCTTCATGCAGCAAATTTGAGTTTTTAGAGGATATAAGCTAATAATCTTTATTTAATCTTCAATCACAAATCATTGACAGACTTGCTGTCTACAGTGCAAGAAGAGCACTGGATTTTAAACTCTGTGATAGATATCTGATTTGTCAATGACAAGTTACTGCTACTTCAGTTCAAAATTAATGTGTGTATTCTGTATTATTTCTTGAACATCTTACAGCACAGTAGAAACTTAATTGAATTGTAATGATCTTGCTGTAGTGAATTTGAAACTAATCCAAATATAGTGCTAGCTTTGTGTTTTATGCTTCTATTTTGCTTGTCTTGAAGGCTTTCCTAGCTAATTCTTTGCAGTTCGGTTATGTATTTCATATTTCTTAATATAGTAGTCTAAATAGAAGTACTATTGATCGAGGAATGTTGCAACATGTAGTTACTCATACAAGTTCACACGGAGGATGCTACTCTGACAGAGCTTAATGTACTCTTCATCAGTTAAAGCTGCGAGACTGCAATCAGTTTTGTCAGATGCTGTACAAAAGGTTCATCCCTGTGAAGGAGGCAACTGATAATCAGGACCTGTGTTTAGTTTTTGCTCTACCGTCTAATCTTGGTGCTTCCAGTTGTCCACCTGGATAATCGAAATGATGAACCTTGCTTTCCCTTGTAAAATGACAGATGGAGGGAAAGCTCTGCTGAAGAGTTTATTGTAAGAAGTAAATCTTGCCCTTGTCCTCAACACACCACCTCAGCTAAAATTAAAGATTTCCTTGATTCAAGTAACGTAATCATCAGCTAGAGTAATAGCTTTTTTCAAACACAGGATTTTTACAGTCAATGAGTTTTAAACCTTTACCTCAGGTGCTGCACCATCCAGCAGTGACAGTGCCTGCTTACATGGACCACTGGCTTTTTTCAACATATGTATATATTTCTGCTGCTGTGTTAGATCCATCTCATTCTCCTTTTTGAAAATGCAACTAAAATCTGGTTTTGTATCGAGTGATATAATCTTCATTTACTTTGTGTATTGAGAGGTGCAAGAATGAGTTACAGCTTTAACTTTTTCCTACAGCTTGTAGCTGAGGAGATGAATACAGAACTCTGAGAAGTGACCTTTGATAAAAGTTCAGAGCTGCTACTAGTTCCATTTGAGTCTTAATGAAAAAATGTAAGGCTGAAGTAGAATAAAGGAATTGCAGTGAGTGGCCAGAGATGGACACTGTGTAATCTCTTTACAGTATCTAACAATAAAATTGCTTTGATGCTTTTACTTAGGCTTTAACAGGGTCTGAGCAGAGTTAGTAATATGACTTATGAGTAAAACATAAAAATATTTAAGTAATTAATGATTACTTACCTACTTCTCTGTGTGTGATGCATACAGTTAAATACTTTCTGTTCAGTGTACTCTTATTTATAAGTGTTTTTTATCATTGATAAAAAAATATTTTAGTGAATGAAAGAGGTTTTCATATGACAGCATGAAGTTTATGTGCCTTGTATTTGTTATGTTCATGGTAGACTTGAAGTCTCTGGATAACTTGTGACAGATTCTGTTGCCCTCTTGCCAGAAAGCTAGTGGTGTTCCCTAGGGCTCATTACTAGGCCTAATCTTATTCAACTTGTTCATCAATGACCTGGATGAAGAGACAGCGTACCCTCAGCAAGTTTGCTGGTGACACAAAACTGGGAGGAGTGGTGGATACACCAGAAGGTTGTGCTGCCATTCAGCGTGACCTGGATGAAGAGACAGCGTACCCTCAGCAAGTTTGC
>Ga0181612_159917_pt1 | contig 26274 bp, 16 predicted proteins | sample HoacroProtozoa21_FD_119630 | JGI IMG/M metagenome (GOLD analysis project Ga0181612, IMG submission 119630) | Hoatzin crop microbial communities from Cojedes, Venezuel. Combined Assembly of Gp0051906, Gp0051904, Gp0051908
GAATATGCAAAACAAGTGACACATAATACAATTCTTCTCACCACCTGATGACTGATTGCGTAGCCAGTCCCCGAGCAGCGATAGTGGGGTTCATGGTACTCACGGATTTTGTAGAATTCATGGATTTTTCAGAGCTCCTCAAACTCACAGAAATAGTTCAAACTCATGGAAAAAGCTCAAACTCATTGAAAAAGCGTTTTCTGCCCCTCGGCCAATCCCCATTTATAGACTGAGCATGATGTCTCTGGTATGGAATATTTCCATTGGCTGGCTTGAGCCAGCTGCCTGGTTGTGCTCCCTCCCAGCTCTTGTATACCTGCACATTGGCTGAACACTGGAAATTGAAAAAAGTCCTTGATTTCTTAGCAACAACTAAAATCATCAGTGTATTATCAACATTCTCCTCATATTAAACCCAAAACACAGCAGCTACTGGGAAGAAAATTAACTCTATCCCAGCCGAAACCAGGACACTGTGTTTGGCTTTGGCGTCCTTCTACGTACAATTCTGCAATGATATACTGAAACACGTATCATAAGAGGATTGATACAAGAGAATAGTGAAAGGTTTCCTTACTTGTACTAAGTAACAACAATCCATAAATAATTGATGTCATTACAACAAATGCAAAATTATTAGAAGGATTTATTGTTGTATTTAGTAGAGACCATTAACATGGCTTTTTCAGACTAGGAAAATGAGAAGTGAAGAACCAAACCTGGGTAATTAAAAATGCTGGAAGACGGAAAACTTATGCATAAATTATTCCCTCTCTCTGCCTAATGTGGTTGGGGTTTGCTTATTTGTTTTTACTCACAGGTAATATAAACCACAGAAATGTCAGACTTGTCAACCCAGTTTTTCCATTCAAAAGATCAGTTCTGCATTTCTACCTTGCCTCATGGAAGGCACACCTCAAAAGTTGCATCAAAGAGTGAAAGCTACATTGTGAAACCTGCAAGAGTGCATGTGTTGCAAAGAGAATATGTTGAATACATTGCCAGTCTCAAAGAAGTAACATTGCTAATGCTGGGGAATGATTCAGAAACAGAAGAGTCCTAACAGTGACAAACAAAAAAAAAAGTTCATTAATTCTCCATGTTTAGATTTATTTTTGATGAAAACGTGGTGAGGTTTTTTTATAAAAACAAATCATAAATATGTTTTGTCCGGTTCTCAAAATACAGCACATTTTCTTGCTATTGCTTTGATAATTTCCAGCTTATTCTGTAAACTGTGAATCCTGCTTGAGAGAATAATCTGCAAAATTAAAATCTCAACTGCAGGCCAGTCTAAATTAACTTCTGCCATGAATCCTCAGATGTCCATTTTAACTATATTGAGACTATGAATGGCAATGAAGTTATTTGTTATGAAGTTTTGGAAAAAAGACAGAAGTCATTTGACTTCAAGGAATGTTGTTATTTTGCCAGTTTCATTACTAAATGTTAAGTTCATCCATCAGCATGCAGCCAAGACACGCTGCATTAAAACACATTAATTGGTGTAACTAAGTGTTGTGGAAATGAAGATCTCTTCAAAACTGTCAATAATTTTTAAACAATGCAACGTAAAAACCTCAGTTCTTTATCAATTATATTCATGAGCAATTTTCATAAGGTCTTGAAGCTGGATTCAATTTTCAATGGCAGACGAGATTCACCGTGAAGTGTTCATATCTTAATATAGCCCTACTATACTGTAGTTCAGTTTGGAATTCAGCCACTGAAAATGATTTTTTTTCACCTTCTTAAACTGTCTCAGGACTGCTGGAATTACATCACATTAACACCTTTAAGAGCATAGGTCAAAAATGCTCTTTTTGTCTTGGGAACCAGCTATACGTGAAGGTTGATGTAAAAATCTCCCACAGTTCAGGTTCTTCAGTGAAGCCTGGCTCATGTTCAGGCCTATCTGAGTAGATGTGGGTGGAATCACCAACCTACTGAGAAGTTAGGCAACAAATGGTCCTGTTGGCTCAGTGCTGTTCAGTTTTTCACTTGACAAAGAACATGTATAGCTAGAGCAACACTTCTGAAAAGGAGAAAGCAGCTTTAATCCTGACAGATTAGTAAAAGGCAATGTTTTCAGATGGTTGATGGCCAGAAGGACGGGTTTCTCCAGACTGACAGACTACTTCAGGCCTATATCGTCCCAAACTTCTGTCAATTTCAAACACCACATCCCAGTTATAATAAGTACAATATAAGTAGGTTATATGCATTGATTAGATTATCACTCCCTGGTGTTACTCTGGATCTGTGAGGGATTGGCTAGTCCTTATACGTAGAGAAGTAGAACTACTGGTTAATTTATTGCATATAAATTATCTGAAATGTGTATAATACTTCTGCATCGTAAAGTAATTTCAGGCTGCTCAGATGAGAGAAAATCTGTTTGTTATTCATAAACCCTTGCTGAATAGCATAGGAAAACATTTTTTCAGTGCATAGTCAGTTCCCAAGCTGTTCGCTCCAATTATTCTGCCTTCATGCCACGTGGACACTTCGGTTATGCAGTATTTTTGTGCTTCCTGGCTGAATGCATAGCAATAGCTCAACAAATGGTGAATGGTGATAACTGCTATCAGCTATTTTTCTTCCAATAAAATAACGGTGTTGGCGTTCTTCACTAAAAAGCAGGCACGTGACAGAGCTGAACCATTCTTCAGGCTGAGATGAGGGTTCAGGAATACTCTTTTTGCAATAGTTGATTGACTCTAAGCTGTTAACTGTATTTGTACCGTAAGGCAGAAATTATGGCTGAGGAAAGTGTGGCTGGTAGTTGATAGCTCATCCACCTATTTCTGTCTCCCTATTAGTGCCTTCCTTCTGTCCCACACTGTTTTTAAGCCATCTCTTTATAGTGAGAGCTTCTGATTTCTCCAAAGAATTGGAGGTTAGATTGACAGTATTTCTCTTTGATCAGCAGACATGGAAAGAGCTGCTCTGTGTCTCTTCTGCCTACCTCTCCTCCAGGAGCACAGACACAAGTCCGTGTCTTTGGACACTGCCTTTTAAAAGTAGTCTTTACTGTACTGCCAGTCACAATGCACAAAATGAAATGTTGCCCTCAGAATAATGGCTTGAAATGGCTCGGACAGGTGAAAGCAGTGATTTATCACCTTTGTGCCAAGCTGAGTTTATGTCATTACAGGTCCTTCCAGCAGCATCATGCTAGATTTCTCGGGCCCAGACAGAGTCACTACCTTGTCATTTGGTAGCTCCACTTTCACCCCCCTGCCCTGTGTTGTCTTAGCTCCCACATGGAATGGTCTAGACATGCCAGGCAGAAGGACCTACAAAGAGATGTACCCTCAACCCTCCTCCAGACGGCCAGAGCCAGTCAGGGTATGTACCTGCCATCCAGCCAGCCTTGCTCTTGGGAAAGCCCATATATATACCATATATTTGCTTTCCTTCTCTCCTTGTTTGTTGCCTAAACAGGATTTACAACTGGTTTCAACATGCAGTCATTGTAAACCATTGATTACAAACATTTTCCTGACATTCAGCGTTTGCCCTTCCCAGGAGGATTCTGAAGCCAAAAATGCTTTCAAGTAAACAAACACAAACATTATCTGTTTTATTTCCAACCTTCCAAAGAGCACAACCACCTCTCTAAGCAGCGAACCACCTCTGGGATTGCAGATATTAGAGAAGCATTAGGCTGCCTGGCTCAAGTGAAAGCAGACAGGCTTTTCATTTCTCCTCCCTGGAAGAGGAACTGGTGAGAGAGGGAACGCTTTGGAGGCAAAGCATCGGACAGGCTGACGGGTTTTAGTTGGAGCAACATTACTACTGTTATGCAGCTGCCTTTTCTTAGATCTTGCTGGATATCACGGAAAGCTGCCAAGTGGGCACAGAGCTCGAGGGGCAACGAAAATATATCAGCTTTCACAGTAACCTCATAGTTTGCCTCGTGAGGAGATAGGGATGAGCTATGGCATTCCTAGGAGATGGATGGGAGTCTTAAAACCAACTCCTGCAATGCAGAAAAGCAGAGCTCAAGAGTTCAGCGTATACATGACGTGACGAGGCAGAGAAAGCATGCTCAGAGCAGTGGTGGGAGTTGGAGGAGAGTTCAAGATTAAACTTTTGCCAAAGGAGCAATTAATATACCACCATTATTTTTCCTCTGAGTGCAGCGGTGTCATTTGTTGAGTTGTCTGTATTTTACTGGCCCTGAGCCACCCTTACCTGTCTCTTGAGTGAGATGCTGCCCTAGAAGCTAAGTGCAGCGTTTGTAATCGCAATGAGCGAGGGCCTCTGAGACTGTGCAGACACCGTGACCTCCCATGGATGGTACAAATCACCTACCTTTCACCATCCCAGCTTCCCAATATGAAAAAAATGCTGATAATGTCTCCGACCTCTTTTTCAGTCACATTTAAATCTACTGTCAAAAAGTTCCCTACAAGTCCTAGACACTATTATTTTTTAATTACTCACAGGATAATCTGGGGCCCTGCCTTCTTTCTGATGTTTTGAAGAGATTCCCCTTTCCCCGAAGTATGTAACCTTCCAGCTGCCTTAAGATATTTGGTCCATTTCTGTTCCTTACTGAAACTGCCACAAAACCCAGCACAGCTCCAAGGTACTCTTGCAGAGTTGATGACTCACTTGGTACACCCAGCTGTATGATGCAGCTGCCAAGTGCTGTATCCTAAAAATTAAAGTAAATTAAAAAAAAAATCAAAACACAAACAAAACCAAAAAAACCCAAGAAACACACTTTAGCCCTCCTTTAGGGTGCCATCGAACCTTGGAAAACAGGTTCAGTATCTCATCTGATTCTCTGCTTTACCCAGACAATCGTGGGACATTCTGTGACGAAGTGATCAGGGTCAGTGCTAGAGTAAAACTAAAACTTTTCATACGATAAATCATGTTTTGTTTCTGCTCTGTGTATGGATGTAGGAGGTTATTTACAACTTTCAAGGCACACTATCTGACTGCATTATATTTTGAGATTGCTTAGTCCAGACACTATGTTGCTGTTACACCTGCCCTCTATAACTTCTGATAAGAGCAAAGACAACATAAATTCACACTTCCCAGAGATTATGCTCAGTGATTAAATAGTCTGCTTAGGTTTTCCAGTGTGTATTTTTGCACTTTAATAATAATAAAAAAATGCTGACGTTTCCAAACCCAGTTATATAATCATACTTGTTATCAGATGAAAAAATTTAATGTGAGCCCATATCCCTTCATAAATAAGAGAGTTTCTCACTTTCTAAAGTTTCTCACCTTGTGACCTCAGAAAAAAATCAGTTTCTCTGACAGGAACTCTAAGTCATAACAGCATATTTCCACGGTATAACACAGCTCTTACTACCATACTCTCTCAATATTTCCTGGCTAGTACGGATTAAGAAGCAGTGAAATAAAACTATTTTTACAGGTTAGGTTGTCTGGCACACTCACTATTTACTTAAGCTGGCAATTAATGAGAAAGCAGTCTCTCTCTCTCTCACACCACCTCAAATGGCATTACTCCCACCATCCCACACTGTTAAAAACATGTGCATTTTTAGGGCAAAAGAATGTTGCTAGTTTGAAGTCTAAACACAAGTTCTTATCTGTATCATAATGTAACAACAATAAACCAAAGCCCTTTTCCTGAGGCACCCACTTTCAGCCCCTTGGGCTATTAGAAATTCAGAAATTGTCGTGAGGTAGAACGTCACCCTTCTAACCTGACCTGATCACTCACGGTTTTCCCATCCTGGAAAGTCCAGAAACCTTGCTCTACATCAGGAAGACATCACCACCTGAGGAAGCAAATGCTTGCCTCTTGTGAAGTCTTACCAAACCTGAGCTGCGGGCGAGAAGCATGAACAGAGACGGATGAAAGATGTCAAGGTCTTTCCATCCCACTAGGAGCTCTGGATGAGTTGGTTGGTTTTATATTTGTTTTGTTTCTGCAGGAACAGACTGCAATATCCATGGAAATGACATTAGAATGCCAGGAAACCCTAACAAAGATGACTGTTGTGTCTTGCTCCGAAAAAAAGCCGATGTTTATTAAAATGTCAGCCAAATGACTTATGTGTCACTGACTCTGAGGACTGTACAGAAGTCCCGCAATGTTTAAAAAATAATAATAATGAAAAACAGTCATTCATTGCTATGGAATAGTAACTGGGATCCTTACCAAAATGGTCATTTTTTTTCAAGTTTAAGCACCGGGGAGATGGTTGGCATCTCAGTGGCTCAAGACTCCTATTTATTTTCACTATTTAGTTCCATAGGTCAAACTGGTTATTTGAAAGGGACTGAAATTGATACAGGCTACTTTATGGTTCTGACATTTCTGTTTCCCCAATGGATTACATTAAAGGTTATTGACCTGTTTAGGGCTGAGTAAGCCCATAGAGAATGTGCTCTCGGAGACTTTGGTGCTAAGAGCTGTAACATTTCTTCACTTTACTAACATTTATCAGATAATTCCAATTACTGGTTGCTTTTGCAGTTTCATACAGATGGAGAGAGGGATTTACATTTAGAACTCAATTCCTAGCATGCTTTACAATATATGCACCGTCTCTATTATTTATTATGTGTCCTTCATTCTCTCCCTCCACTCTGTCAGATTGATACTATTTGATCAATCACAGTTTTGCAGCATGACTCCATAAATTTCACCCACTCTGGCTTTGTCCAAATGTCACAGAACAGCTGAGAGCGCTTTCTGAACTGTGAAGAATCAATGTTTAAGCCATAACCTGGTGTGATGATGTATTTAGTAAACAAGACTAAACTAGAATACACCAGTAAACTCAGTCCCTTGATTTCAAGAGCTGCAAGCACTCAGCTCCATGAATCATTTCTTGTGGATGAAGCGTGTGTATATTGTCCAGAGGACAAATGGGAAGAGCCCATACAGAAGTAGCTTTCTCTCTGATAGTGAGTAGAGGCAGCAGCTAGGAAGTCCTCCTCAGAAGTATTATATTGCTTACAAAATACTTTAAACTTCACAGATTTGAACTGAAGCGACTGGATTCCCAACAGTGTATTGGCTGTTAGTTAGATATGGTTTCTCTGAATGTTTCTCCTGTTTCATATAAATACATTCATAATGATGCAATTTCCACCTGTAAATTAACCGGAAATCAATACTCTGACCGAGCGAGTTAATATTGCTATTAAACACTAAAACAACAGTATGACAATCTCACAGTGTCCTTGAGAGGTTCCTAAGCAGTGGATAGACTGCTCCATTAACCCTTCCCCGGACACAGCAATCTGGAAGATCAGTAAATTGAGTGTGGTTTTCCACGGGCAATAAAGTTTATAGTTGGGTACCTCACTCTCACACCTCAATGATCTGGATTGGTTAGAAACCCCAGTAAACAAGAATGCAACAAATATTATTTTATACTTGGGAGAAACAGATCAGTGGCTATTGAAAGGTAAATATATCCAGATGTGTTTATCAGTCATTCATTCGAGTATTCAAGTGTAAAGCAAATTAGTTATTTACGTTACATTTCTGACTTTTGCCAGGAATCACACTAGCAAGATAAGGAAATTTAACAGTTTTGGAATTGTCACAGGAGATAGCATTTGCTTATGTTGAATATCCAAACAGGTACACAAAATTGTGCTTACTTTGCTTTTGTATTCTTACAAATCAACGTCTAAAATCAAAATAGAAACCTACTGAACACCTATAACAACACACAGAAAACCAGGTATGCCTCTGGATTAAGGCACTGTGGCATTTGCAATATAATTAGTTGATACTGGGAACTGCAAGGTGGTCAATGCATTTGCACATGTGATTCAATAGGATTAATTCCAACCCATTCACCCCTTTCTGGTAACAAATTCTTCATTTCCTATAACTAAATGACTGACAACTGCATTGTCACCAGAATTTCACAGCACAAATTGCTAAAAATTCTGGTTTACTACATTTGTATGGATCAGAATGACTTTCATGAGATATTCACATCTGCTGAGCTTGTCTCCAAAACTCAGGCTGACTGATTATTAAAAATATTAACTAGTCTTCACAAACAAACAAAAATGAAACTGTGAAAACAACTTCTTCCTTCTCCTTTTCCTCCTCCTCTGTCCAGTGAAATGAAAAGCTCTATTCTCAAGGCTTTTTCGGCTCAGTTAGAAACAGTATAAATACCAACAGAAAGGCTGAATTCTTGATGATTTTTTAGACAAAGATCCCCATTTTGCAATTGGTTATAGTCACACAGACACCCAATTATGTGTCTACCTTTGACACGCAATATTTGGTGGAGGAAAATCCAACTCTGCAAATTTATGTGCTTCAGATATATTCAGAAACATTGTTCTTATCATAGCTATCCTGATCTCAAAGAATTTAAATGCCATAATTAAGCGGAGGCAAAAGACACTAAAGCAGGATTTACACTGCATTTTGAAAGTCTAACAAATGTAAAAAATAAAAAGCCACTAGATCGCTACACTTACAAATAATCATGAGTGCAATTATCATGGCACGAATGGCTTTTCCTCCAGTAGATGTTTGGCTGATTTAAAATGCCATCCAGGAGAACATTTTTAGATGCCAAGTAGGTGTCATCAGGACAAGCAGGGAGCATAGTTCACAGCAAGACCTGCAATTCACATTTCTGTCTGGAAGAAATTTCAGTTAATGAAAAGTTCTTGATTATTTTTTATCTATAACAATTTGGAATATCTCAGGCTTCCCCCAGAATCAAACATCAAGGCAAAATTCTGTGGTTATTGCCATCAATCCCAAGCTATCCCTAATCCTTAGGCCAGTGGCTGACTGGGTGTTTTGTGCTTGGGCCATACCAGGGAAGCTGTTCTGCTTTGAGCAGTCAGTGGGAGCAAGTGCTAGGACACGGCATCAAGCCAGTATCCTAAAAAAAGGGCTAAAACAACTAGTCTTTTTCTTTTACACCTATTAAAAAGGAGAACAGCTTCACCAGGATAAATTGGGAGAGTGGAGTACAAGAACGGGGCATCATATTTCTTAGGAAATGGGTTCACGTCCGGTAACCACAGGGAAATTTAGCCAGGTTCTGTCACAACCCTAGTGAGCACCCTGCTGAACAGGGGGCACCTCCCTCCTAGTATTTTGATGTGGATGCTGAGAAAGACCATTTCAGTTGCAGTGATTAACTCCAGAGAAGGGTCCACAGCTGTAATTTCATTTTGGGGTTAAATGCATCTCTCTAGCCTGGAATTAGGTTTCCGACTCTCTTTGAAAGATGGACTGCAAGCAAAAACTTTCCTCTTTGCCTCTCTGCTACTACTTAACGGACTCCTGGCTTAATGAACATTCTCCTCTGAATTTACTTCTAAGATATCTAACTTTTCCCATGCATCATAGGAAATACATAGGAACCCACCTAGTCAAGGAGCTGGGTGTTCCTGCTACTAATGCAAGGTGTGTTGCGTCTCTGAGCCTACAGCCTGCCTTACAAGACATGTGAATTTAATGACTTTTCTTTGTGTGGGTTGAACCCATTTAGGTCAAAGTTTCTTGGCAAAACAACTGGCTCCAGCAACCTAAATGCTGTGTGAATCTGGGATCACAGCGTGACTGCTGAAAGCTTCTGTGTTTTATCTGAGTCACTAAGCTCCTAATATTCTTCATGGGAATCAGGGTGCTATTCCTGTAACATATGTTGTTTTCCTTTGAAAAAAGTCAGCATGAGCTCCCTCAGAAATCAATAGAAACTTTTCAAATAGGATGGACAACACCTACTCAGCTAATCTTGTTTTAATCTCTACCCAGGGAACAGAACTACTGCTCCCCCTTGTCTCTTTTTTCCCTGAATTAAGCACATCAGATTCACTCCTAAACTCCTTCATCAGCCTTAGAATATGCATGAGTAAAACCTAAACACAAATTTTTTTAAACCCCATTTTAGGTTCATATAAATATGCAAAAGCTTATCCACAGTAAACTTTTTTGTGAAAAAGTGAATTTCACTCCTCCTTGCTATTTTCTGTGATTTAAAATCTAAGAAAAATACGCAAAAAATCTATTTCTAACAAAAGAAGAGTACTTATTTATTCAAGTCTCCATATATGCCTCATACCAAAAATGAAATTGTATTAGTCTCAACAGAGAATTACACCTATGAAACCTACATTTAAAAGAGAGTTTGTGGTGTTCAGATTGAAATCTGCTATAAAGCTAGCTCAGCAGCAATGTTTTTAGTCCCAGATCTAAAAAAAGCCCCCATAAATCTATTTAATTTCTAAAAGCTGTGATTTGGTGAGGAGATGCATAATAATGTCACTGGAGGAGAGAAATGAAGTTGCCTCAGTTCAACAATTGTTCACTTCATTGATAAATTTTGAATTTCTTTTCAATTTTCCCTTGACACCAAGTATCCAACATCTGCAAATGTTTCTTTGGACGGGAGAACTACAGCTTATATATTTATTTATATAAATATTTAATCTTAAGAGCATTTTGGTTTAATAAAATACTCCCTTACAAATGAGAGCTTCAAATTAGGGAAAACTTCAAAATCATCGATGTACACTTTCCATTTGATCTGTACAGGCATTTTAGTTTGATTCAGAACAACTTTTCAATTCTCCACATAATGCAAAGAAGATTTTCAGACTGTTCCCTGGCCTTTAAGATTGCTAAACGTTGCACAGTGCTCTTATAACTGCTATGTGCAACACGATGCCAGCAAAAACAATAGCTGTATTTATGAAATACATTATTGCAGTTTCCAGCTCACAATTCAGAGACTTCATGGCTGCAATCTAAATTATGTGCCAGCATGCATTCAGTTGTTATTAATCTGCAGTTGGAAATGCAAGCCAGTTTTTAGTATGATATATTCTTCTTTGTGAACTGGTGAACTATTTTTGTAGACACAAACTACCCTGATAATTTACCAGTTCACCAATTTCCTTCGGCAAATGAGCACTGATAAATTGTGTAGTCTTAGAGCTTATAAAGGTTATTTCAGGTGAGTTTTTACCAGTGTCTGTGTGTACTCGTCTCAGAATTCCTTTTTTAGCTCTGTCTGATAATTAATCTCTCAGCAACATGTTGTCTTCCAAAATTTCCTGACACTTACTAGAAAACGTTTCTCAGCCTGTTTTACAGTCTACAACATTTCATTCACTTGCACACAGATTGCACTGGTTTTCTTTCTTTAAAGATTATGACAGAATTATACTGCTCAGTAAGCCGTCATTTCTCTGGTGAATGACAGCTTTCTGGCATGAGCTAGTACTATTCAGAAGGTGACGCTTGCTTAAAGTGAACTCCTGGTGCTGAGTGAACTCCACAACATGGATTGGGCAAAGAGATCTTACAGGAATGAGAGCATGATTATGAAGCTCCACATCCAAGCAATCTTTCATCAGGTCACGGTCTTACAGAAATACCATAGAATAATTTGGGCTGGAAGGGACCTCTGGAGGGTATCTGGTCAACCCTTCCTTTCTCATATCCATGCAACCACAAAACTCAAGCCCAGGACCATGATGTGGTGCTGCTGCCAGAGGTGCTCTCCTTTGAAACACTCACTCCTAAAATGTGCTTCTCGGGTGTCCTGTACGAGATACCTCAGGAGGAGCAGCTTGAGAATAGTCCAACTTCAGAAGAGAAAAGTAAGACTTGATGACACAAATAAACCTGTTACCTTATCCCTCTGCTGTCAATAAACCAAGGCATCCTGTGCCTTCTCTGCCAGTAAGGCCAACAAATGCAGGAAGGCTTCTGGCCTTGTCCAAGACCTCAGACCCTTCTTCTATGGGAACCATCAAAATCAAGTGGTTCCTTCCAACCCACCAATCATACATAGCTTAGGATGCTGATTTCTCAAATCTGCAAAGCCGTTTCAGTAGTCCCGTTAACATACTTTGATGCCACTAGAAGACCATCATTATACCCTTCACTACAAGGAGAACTGTCTAAGAAAAAGCCACTAAGTACTGCTGCCTCTCAGATCTACCACACTAGTGGCTCACATCAAGAAAATCAAATTGCCCGAGTATTGCTAATGACTGCTTTCTTTTTCCATCTCCTTGTTATTATGGCAGAAGTCTCTGTAAGAAAGCCTCAAGCCTAGTGAATGGCAAACTTAATTGGATATGCCCTGCTCAATATTTCTATTTTTGATTGTCTAATTAGAGTGGGGAAAGGACAAACCATTTTTATATTCAGTTGGCTTTATGGACTGAAGTGTTTTTCTTCTATTTCTCAAAATCATATGTGTCTATTTTAAGCCCTTCTTCCTAAAATATTCCATCCTGCAATCTGAGAGAAGCTTTCTGAAGAAAATACATAAATGGTAATTTGAGAATTTAGGTAATTTATAATCAACAATTCAAAGACAGACACTGGAGACAGCTGAAACAATAAGAGAAGTAGTGTGGAGAAGGGCAGGAAACAGTATCCCTGCTCAGATTTCAATGGACCAACACGATGATATTTCTACATTCAGAATGGCCATCCATAAAACGCTGGTGGGCAGGAAATCTAGCACCTTCATCTCCATGACCCAAAATATATGTGCAATATTCTTTTTTGCCAGTTAAGACAACAATAGATTTTTTCCTGCTAATCTGTGGGTAAAGACAGCATCAGACAATTCTTGCTCCAGCCTTCCCTGATCTGGGACAGAATGATGCCACTTTAATGTGTTAATGAAATCTTCATCCCATTATACGTAAACTAACTGCAGACAACAAGGAGATGCTGTCTTGCAATTTCTTGAGGTTTTGTCAGCCTATTCCAATCTCAGAGTTTGATATGCTGTCAACTCCTTAAATTTGTGGTTATTTGCGTTTTTTTGTTCCAGGTAGGGCAGAAATGCACAGTCAATGTTTTTTGCTTCTTTCTCTCAACTGGGCTATAACTTTAAAAGTAAGGGGGTGTATTGCGAAAAAAGGAATTTGAGCCTGAAATTAATTTGTAATGGGATGTTAAGATTAACTTTTAAAATCGTTTATCCCAAAGAAGAAAAGATAAAGAGTCCATGTGGGATTTTTTTAAGGAGTCATATCTCCTACAGAGCAACAAAGGCACCGATAGGCTTTGGAGTTTCTCTTTTTACATTTGACAACTAAATTTAAAACACAAGTGTTTGCAAAAACCACACCTTCTACATTTTTACAAAAAGATTTGAAACCATTTGTAGTTCTGACCAAACCACTGCTGGCTGCTGAGCCCTCTGGCTGCTATCCGGGCAACACCGATACATATTCTTTCTGGCACTGGTCTTCCTTTCCCACCCTTGCTGGGTGACTGAGGAGACCTGGGAGGGAAGGGGATGTGGTCAGCTCCCCAAGAGCATGCAGCCAGCCCTGGTGCCCACCTGCACCCCTGGTCCAGGAGCTCCCACGCTCTCCCGAGGCTGGCAGAGAGCAAACGCCCGAGTGCTGCGTGTGTTTGCAGCAGCGCAGGGCCAGACACAGGTTGGAGCCACCGCAGAGCAGAAGTTACAGCCATCTCCACGGGATGCTGAATGGGGAACGGCGTAAAGCCCTTCAGCCCCAAAGGCCAGCCTGATCCTAATGAGGAATACCAAATACGTTTGCTTTCCAGCGCTCCCTGTGCAGGCTGATTTGTCGTTGCCCTTACTTACAAGCAGTCATTTGCGTTTGTGCAGGCAGCCATGCCTCCCCACGGCCAGCAGTCCCTGGAGAGGACAGACTTGTGTGCACTGTTGCTGATGGCATACGTGGGCACAGGAAGGATTTTGAGAAGTAGAGCCTAGAGGAATATTATCACTCTACCAAGACCTCACATCCCTGACGGTGCCAGGACCTGAGCACAAAATGCTGCATTTCCCCTGAAAAGTATCATGACGTCTCAAACACTGAGAGCAAAGACTCATTCTTTTCTTTGTAACTCAGGTGCACATTGTGCCTACAGCTGCTGAGGGAGAAACAAAGGACGAGGGAGGGCAAGGGAACTGAGGCCAGGCTTTTGCCCTCTTCTGTTAAACTAATTGATACAAATTACACCTCTTCAGGTCTGATTTTAAGTTACTTGCCTATAGAGCAAGCTAATTCAATAGATAATTCACATGGGAGAACATGGATTCATTCATTTTTTATTTTGTGAAGCCCTTGGTCTCTGAAAAGTATTATTGTATTTGACTACTGATTCTGAGAAAATAAAATGAATAATAAAAATATTGATCCTATTTAATGAACCCAAAACTATTTTATGCCAGCGAAAGCATAAATTTAAGACATTGGTAAGAAAAATACTATCCTTGTCTGCCTCAGAATGCTTAGCTTTCCTTTAAAATATTTTGGGTGAAACTCTGTATTATCACACCCAGAGTGAGCCTGGAAAAGGACCAGGAATTTTTAAATGGCTGTAATAAAATGTGATAGTATTCTTGGATGGGAAATATTAGACAGATGGAAGGAATCCTACTAATGCCCAACAATGCATCAAGCAATGTAATTACATGCTGTAGCCAGGATCCAGTTACTAATGCTTTGCAAGGCATAAAGGTATACGGAATCAACTATTTTTACAGCTGTCATAAAATTGCATTCTTCTTCATAGTCCTCTACGTCTCTTAAGATGCTGTTGTGATTTAACCCCAGCTGGCAAGTAAGCACCACACGGCAGCTTGCTCCCTTCCTCCCCGGTGGGATGGGGGAGCGAATCAGAAGGGCAAAAGTGAGAAAGCTCGTGGGTTGAGACAAAGACAGTTTAATATGGAATGCCAAAGCCACGCATGCAAGCAAAGCAAAATGAGGAATATGTTCACTGCTTCCCATCGGCAGGCAGGTATTCAGCCATCTCCAGGAAAGCAGGGCTCCGTCACATGTAACTGTTACTCGGGAGGACAAATGCCATCATTCCAGTTGTCCCCCCCTCCTTCTTCCATCAGCGTTTACTACTGAGCATGATGTCATATGGTATGGGATATCCCTTGGGTCAGCTGTCCCAGCTGTGTCCCCCTCACAGCTTTTTCTATGCTCCCCACCCTCTCGTTGGGAGACGAGCGTGACAAGCTGAAGATTCCTTGGCAACAACTACAAATATCAGTATGTTACCAACATTTCATCCCAAATCCATAGCACAGCACTACACCAACTACCAGGAAGAAAATTAACCTGATCCCAGTCGAAACCAGGACAGAGTGCTAGAGCTTATTTTATGAGGTGTAGGAAACTTGGTAGCTCTGTTTAGATAAGGCCACATTGCATAAGAGAGGAAGAGGCTGTATCTGTGGTTACAGAGCTCATCCTCTTTAGACTATCCAGAGCAGATGCTTGCTTTGGAAGTAGCGAGGGTTTTTACTGTCTGGGAGAAAATTGCTCTGGTTATAGGTTAACAGCAAGAAGCAGTAGTGTGAGCACTGAGGTTCTACTAGAGCAATGTATGTTGATTTTGTCCTCCCCTTTACTTCTGCAGCTATGGTAAAGGAAGCTTCATATGCCATAAAGCAAAATAACTTTTGATGATAGGCTCTGGAATCAGCAGAAAAATAGTTTTGCCAATGTTAGGTTTATAATGATTAATTTTTAAAATAAGCAATATCAAAGAATATTATGTTTCATTATTTTAATCAAAGACAATTATATTTCTAAAACATACTGCAAGGTCTTCATAAACTTTCACGTTTCTGTGTCTGTTCTCATCTTACCTGGTATTGCTGCACTTCATTGAGTGCATGTTGAAATATGAACTGGGATTAAGAGAACTGCAGTTAAAGAGCCTTGAATACTTTCCATGAATGCTGAGAATAGTTTCACAAAGCTAAAGTTTTTGGCAGCTTAAGGGATTTCCTCCCACTGCTGCTCGTTCGCATCTGACTATGCTATGAACTGCATTTTGTAACTGATGTGACTCAAGTATATTCTTCTGAAAATACAGGTTGGTTTTGTTTTGTCTGTGATTTTTTTTTGTTGTTTTTTTATCCGTTTACATCAGCTCTGTGATCCAGCTTAGGCTGTTGCATATGAAGGTTTGTGTCTGACCTTTCAGTTGGAGCAGCATGCTGTGGTGACAAGAAGTAACTGGGCAGCAGGAGAGGGAATGGGCCAAGTTGGTGTTTTACTGCTGAAGTATCTTTTCTCTGAGCCCACAGTGAGCTAGAATTGAGTAAGTTGCTATGCAAAGTTCTAACGTAGGTATTAATGAAAAATTGTTTATTGCGCATTTGTTTAATTTAGATTTGAATTGGCTGAATGAAAAGGCAAAGGAGTGTCTGAAAAAACATGGAAAATAAGATTAAAGGGAATCTACATTTTGGAACTGGGTCAGTTTTCAAGTGTTGAAATAGGTCTATTTATCACAAGTGCTTCTGATTTTCATTTTTTTTTTCTCCCTGGCTAGTTTTTGTGGATTTAGAGGTATATTTTTTCATTGTATTAGAAAAAAAAATATTCTCTCCTGTTACTATGCAAAATGACCATAAAATGTACAGGCAAATGCAAAACCAGTCCTTAGAGAATATGTTTGCAAACCTTTGTGTTAATAAGCATGTATGCACAAGTAGGGCATGTAAAATAATATTTCATGTAGGTGATCGCACTGTAGTATGAAAATATGAAACAAATCTTCCTCTCAAGGTTTAACTGTAAAGTGATAAGTTAAACAACACAATTAAGGTAGTTCAAAGCATTTCATTACTCTCAGTGTAGGTGAGTTTTAATATCAGTGAAGACTCTTCAGTTATTTTTAGCAATACATGTTCATTTTTCTTGTACGTGATCAAGTCTGAATGTGCTATGCAATTCCTGTCATACTGACTTATGATCTGGGATTACGTGGAGTCTTTATCCCTATATCATGGCATAAGTCCTTTATAGTAATTTCTTTATATCTGCTTTCTCCAAATGTCAAATTAAGTGATTCCCCTTGTTTTCCTCCTGAGAGTATTATGCGGTTTGGTTCATTGTTTATGCCCACTTTAAGAATTACTTAGGAAAAAAGCTAATGGAAAAAAATGTAGTCTGGTTTTAAGAGTTCTCTTAATTGAAACCATTCCATTGGAACCTATGGAAGGAACTAAAGGGGAAGTTCATGAACTTACTTGAGCTTATGTATTAGTAGTAACTTAAGCTCCAGCTTCTTGTAGTTATAAAAGTAGTTGACAGCTGTGATTATTTCAGATAAAGTAGTTGTGCTTTTGTGTGAACTGCAGAAAAATAGGTGCTGATATGATGGGAGATTGTTGGCCTTGAATACTTTATTGGATTCCTTTTTAAGCTGTGATATAACAACCAGTGACTCAAGTTTTCTGTAGGGTTTTTTTGTAAGTAACTGTTGGAACTTTCCTGTATCATCTATATTACATACAGCCTTTTCCATTAAGATGTACCAGCAAACAATTTGTTGCTCTTAAGTATTTTGTGATTGAATGTCATATTAAAACCTGTTAAAACTTTTCATTTGAAGCTGACTTTGACTTGCATAATACTGTGTTGATGCACTGGTCATAAATTGTTTTCAGTATAAAATATCCTCATACCTCTACAGAGAGAAGGGGTACAAACGTTATGTCGTTTTTTGCATGGGGAAAAAAATAAGTAATTGCTCTGGTGATTGGGAGGGCACTGAAAGAGATTAATGTTTTTAGTTATTTCATAGTTGATTTCATGACCTGGCCCTGAGCAGAAGTATTTTTGTTACAGGCATGGCTTTGATATACTTGTGGATTTTGATTTAGTGAGCTTTCTGATAGTCTTGCCCCCAACTTAAAAGATTGACATAAACATGTACTAACTAATATTGATCTAGAACTACAAGAAGCTGTGGTGATCTGTAGGTGTTCTGGAAATATTTGTGAGCTTTGCTGTACAGGTATAATTTAATCTTAGCAACAAGTTAGATTAATCATCATCAAGAATCACTTCTTGCTGAAGGAGAGAAGGTGTCTTGAGTAAAGACCAGACTGAAGTCCTAGTGGAGATGTTTATGGCCTTGAAACATTTATGCCCAGAATATGGAGGTCTGTCCTGGTTACAGGAGATTCTTCTGGATGAGGAGGGAATGAAACTACAGGGGAAGCAGGAAAAAAAGGCTCTGGATGAACCAAAAGCAGATGTCAGCAGGACATATTTTATTCAAATAATGCTTAGAAAGTTAGGTTAACAATATAATGTGTCTGACAATGAAACAACATGAAATACAAAGGCGGTGTATTTAATTAAAAGTATGCCAATATTGAGAACCATTTGAAATTAGAACGGCTCAAATGAGTAGGGAAAATACACTGTAGTATGATGGTCATTACTCGTAATACAATGGAATAGCTCTTTCCATGACCAAGGCAAAATGATGATTACAACTTAATCTTCAAAGGTGATGTGTGGAAAGGGAGGAGGTGGTTCAGACTCCTAGGCTCCTCAGAAGTTCAGCAAATTTTCTACCCAGCAACCCCTCTAAAACTTGGGGAGTGGTGAGCAGTGGTGTAAAAATGAAAATGTTTGACATAATTCTGTTTTGTACTTGAGGGGAAAAAAAAAAGAGTCTGTATCCCTTTGTAGGGAGTTGATTGGACTTGGAATCTGAATTGGTGTTTCTGTTCAAAGCCTTTTCTGTTGTTGTTCTGCTTCCAGGATTTAGGTAATCCCATCTGCATTCTCCATGTTTCCATCAGAACATTTTTAACTCTTTGTTAGAACAAAAATATCAAAATCTCGTGCTTCAGAACATAGTCAGCAAGGTTAAGGAGGAACGTGTGTCAGGTGCATGCATGATTGGTGAGGTGTATCAAGGGCTTGGGGGGTTGGAATGGGATTTTTGTTGTCTAAAAAAACTCCCATATATATGGTCCAATGTTGATTGCTAATATTAATATATGATAATATTTCAGTACAAGTGTAATCCAAATTTTAATATAAATTCTTTATTAGTAGCTTTTTCTTCCTTTTCTGACAGCCATATGGACAGCTATTCAGAGTCAGGGTCCCCTCTGACTCACAGACTGTCAAAGACTTTTTTTTTTTTTCACTTTCTCTGCTGCATGAAGTCAATTTTTACTTTCTAGCTTTGTTTGGTCGTATCTCATCCAATCTGACAACCACCATTGCAGAAGCTTGTTGGAGACACAGAATTTTTGGTAAGTCCAAAACGGCAACCCGCTGCTTTCCCATGAGGTTCTGCCCCAACCCTGTGTCTGTCCCACTGAATGAATTGGGTGGTCTGTCAGGAAGCTGCGCATGCGGAACAGTGTGAGCTGGGTCAGTTCAGCTGTGGGGAGACCAGACGTGAGAGAGAAGCAGATTTCAGCCAAACCAGATTGGCTAGGCACAAGTCAAGGAAGGCAATGTCCGATGGGGAAGACAGGAGTAAGCAGTTGGGCCTTCCCAGAAGTGAGCTTCTGGTGGGCATCCTCCTTGGCGGTAACAGGCTGTGATAGTGTTGCATTACCATATCTATGGCTCATCACCCTCAGTTTTCTGGGGACTAACACAGGTTAATTTGCCTCTTTTATGATTTATGAGGCGAGTGAATACTTTGATACTTTGTCTCCTATTATAGTACCTCCTCAGAGAGGCTCTTCCCAAACTTCTTTAGGTCAGCTGTGGTGGTTTTTGAATGCTATAACATTTTAGGATATATATGAGGTCGGACCTAGTATCACAGATATCACAGTCACCTTGAATACAATGAAAACTAAAGCATTGGGATTTTTTTTTTCTTCATTTTTTTGGGTTTTTTTAGGTGTTGCTGGCCATCTGGAGTTGTGTGTTCCAGTATAAGTCTATATTTTTCTTTTCGTTTCTTGAAAAGACAGCTGTGACTACATGGCTGTGTAATTGTAGTAGTAAGTGTAAAAATTAATAAATACTGTCATTGTTCCTAGCTCTGTAAAGCACACAGAACACTCTCCTTTGATCAGTGAATTAGCAACATTCAGTCACTTTCATTCATCATAAATACCTTCCAATACTTTCTAAACTATTTCATTTTGTTATGGGGTAAAAAAGGAGAATTAAACAGGTTGTTAAGGTAAACCAAACACTGGCACAGTAACAAACTCACTGCTAAAATAGTGAGCAGCACATGAAAAGAATTATTTTCGAGCCTCTGAAATACAGCAAAAGCAATTCCAACCATTCCTTATTTAGATGCCTGTGGCCATATGGTTAAACTGATGTAACGGATAGATGTTGCTTAAAGATCCTGGTCCTTTCCTCACGGTTGACTGCAGGCTTTCGCTCACTCTCCTATGCCTGCTCTCACTTCAAGAGAGCTGCTGCAGAGTCCCGTGGCTTGTCTTTAGAATGGGTGTTTTGGCCCTGCAGGGAACCATTACAGCCGCGCGCCTCTGTGGGAATGGCAGGAGTTCCCCGAGCAAAGCAGCAGGACTGGGACCAGGCTGGCTGACGAGATAGTCAAACTACATGCTGCAGCCTCTCAGCGAACTTCTTTGGTGTCTGCTCCTTATCAGATATCATTCTTTGTATACTTTATTTTACTCCAGCGGTATCTACTGCATAAGTTGTCTGTTTCTGTGCTTTCTTGCAGGCTGTTGAAGTGCTGAGACACTAGTATTGCCTCAGCAAGTGATTTCATAGACAGAGCTTTAGTCAATGTGAGGACGGAATGTGACAGTCAGTATCGTGAATGTTGTACAAGTCACAGACCTGTAAATGAGAGGAGACAACTTAATTTGACAGGTTATTTAAAATCACATAGATATCAGAGAGGGTTTTCAGGCTTTAGGTAACAGACCTTTCAGACCTGTGCTGTCCCTCGGAAGCAGACCCATAGCTAACTTTAAAGAAATCCACCTAATTTGTCTTGATCACTCATTTAGCTCTTTCTTTGTTTGCAGTGTCTTCTGTATTTTTCTCACAGTAGAAGTCACATTGGATATGTTAAGAGTATTTATTTCTATTATGCCTATGTATTTAATGTTGGGGGGTGGGGGAAGAATGAATTTTTGTTGTTGTCTACCTAAGTGAGCTTTAATATGGACACTTAAAGCCCAAATGTGCTCAGCAGAGTAAGCTAGCTCAGGTCATCTTTGGTCTTCTCGCTCTAAATCCATTTAAATAGTATTGTGACTGTAGCCTATGTGAGCATGCCTAAGTTATCAGTAAATTGAGTAGCTCAGGTCCTGACTTGTTACCAGGGCTGTAATGTTGAGGTCAGCACAGGCTACGAGCCCCAGGAAGTTTGTTGGCCAGAACATGCCAATCTCTGTGTTGCTGTAACTGTGCTCTTGCTGATAGCTGGGCTAGTTTGATAACTCTAGTCTTAACAGCTTGGACAGCAGCATATACATCATTAACTGAATGGGGGATCTACAGTTAAATGGTGTTCTCAGTAGTTCATGTTAGGCAGTAGTAATATTCCATGTATCCCACAATAAAGGTTATTATTTGCATTTTTATGTGTTTTCCTATGGGAACTAAAGGGAAAATATGTTTAAAAATACAAAGAAAAAGGTTCAAAACAGAACTTAGTTTAATATTGTTTTTTAAATAGAAATGGTAAAATAAGTAAGGAATAATCTTTGCTTACCTTTGAGGTTTTTCATAACACCTTAAAACTAATGAGTTTTTGCTAAGCTTCAACTTACATGAACTCAAGATACCTGTTTTAAAATAGGTTAAGTGCTTTCCTGTTAAAAATTGAAATTATATTTGGAGTGATTTAAGGAATAATATCCAGTTCCTTGAGAAGTAAGCCTGCTATTCAAGCAAAAATAATGTTTTTAAATCTGAACTTTAACTTGGATACTTTGAGTCATTCTCTATTTGTCACTCCAGTGTTAGTCATTATACAAAATAAAAAGCTGACTCTTAGTGCAAATAGAACCTATAGCATGTTCATCTAAATAAAGCATATAAAGTGTGATATGTTTTCTATTTCAGTGTAGTTTATTGGCAAACGTAGACAGACGTGTCTACTATAATATAAACAGTTTAGTCTTTAAGCTCCTTTTTTTCATAAAAGATTGACGTTTGCTGCTTTTTCTAGATAACAGTAGCCAGCATTGTCTTATCAGGAAAAAGGTTAGCTGCAGTTCTGTAAGTCATAGAGAAGATAAGAAGAGCTTTGAATAATGGAGCGATGGTGCAAGTTTGCAGCAAGGCTTTGTGTTTGGGAAAAGATTAAAGACTAAAGAACTTCCCCATAAGCTGACAAAATCAGCCCTTTTTTTCCGCATAAAAAAATCTCATTAGCTTAGAAATATGAATTTCAGATAAACATGTTAAATTATACAGCTTATTATAAAAAGCTTAAGTTCCTAAATTTTAAAATTACAAAGCTGTCTGCAATATAGTGAATATTTCAGAATTGTGGGATTTTCTTTTTAAGAGAAATTCAGTGTTAAGTTCACTTTTTATTCTTCGTGTGGGCCATTATTTGTAACACTGAGCCTGTTGCAGATACAATCTGTATAATTCTTTCAATTTTTTCTAAATTTTAAAAGAAGATACACAAGAATATGTTCTTAAAATGTCTATAGAAATTGCTGCTTTGCATTTCTTGCATGTCTAAATGTGTATCAACTCCCTTGATAAGAAATACTTTCTGATGTCAATGATGAATACAGTATTGCACATAATTGTGGATAGGCCCAGTTGGTTCCTTATTTCTTATTACTGTGATTGGCAGGTATGTCACGTAGTCCCTACTGTAAGTTGTTAGAACTATTTTTGTAACTGAGGGAGTTTTACTCCCCTTTCTCTTGCTTTCCTCTGGTCTCCTTATACCCAGCCTGTTAATGTTTTCCTTCTTTACAAATTGAAGCTATGCTTTTCTGTTTCAGAAACTGCTTCTCGCATTTAATGTCTGGAATACATATCTGGGAGAAGAGAGAAGAAAGAGCTCATTGCTTCTGGTCCCAGTACTAAAGCTGATTCTCCTTTCTAGTTTTATCTTCGTATTCCCTGTTGTTGAAACTGAAAAAAGATCAACACTGGCCATATTTTAGGATAAACAGAATTTACTCTGATTATTGGAAAGAACAATAATCCAAAAGCAAGAGCTTTAAGAAATGCTAGAAATACTGTTTCCAACCATATTATTCTATGATGGCTTATGAGCATTTCTGTTAGTTTAAGCCCTTGTGTTTTCTTCTTTGAATAACACTACTCTTAAACTGATCCATTTTTCTCTCCTTCAGTAAGGAAGAAGTTATTAATGGTGTTTATTACTGTATCAGGTGAATATGTATTTCGCTTGCCAGTACTTTCTTCTACGCCTTGCATTTCAGAAAGAGACAGTTACTATTGTGATGGGTTTTGCATTCCAGAGTATCTACAAGAAATAGAGGGAATAAATAAACAGGATTAGTCAAGTACCATGGCAAAAATGCTGCTCTTAGTACCTCATTCTGTTGTACTGGTAGAGATTCAACATCACTTGGAATATTTTTCAGAAAAGGGAGACCACTGTGGACTTTCTGCAGGCTCTTGCAGAATGCGAACCATGAGAGAGGTGACAATCTGGAAAAGGTAGTGCTCGAAAATACCCTAGGGAATCTGTAGTTGAGCATCCTAGTAAAATGGTGACTATATTTGTTATATCACATGAGTGGAGAGAAACAGTAGAGACAAAATACATAGACAATAAACATCAAGTATGAATACAATGCTTGCAGAACATGAATAGGTCAGCTGGAAACTAGCATGAGTATTTCCAGTGTTATATGGAGAGGTAAGTGTTAGTCTGGGATTCTGTATAAACCATATTCTTGTCTGCCATCTTCTATTTTCTGTTGGAGACCTGGATTCTTCATAGCAAAATGTAATGATATTTTCCAAAGGGGCCGTTTTGCCTCTTTTGACCCATCTGTAGATCCAGTACCTCACTTCTGGATAGGGAGAACCAACTCGGAACCCATCACTGCAAAGTTAAAGTTGTCATATATCTTGTTTGTTTTCAATGCTTGTCAGCATTGAACTTTGTCTGCATATTTTTTTTCACTCAGGTAATATTTTCAGTAAATATTTTTTTCAGTGTTTCTCATCTTAACAACCTGAATATTATCAGCAAAAATTATCATATGAAAAGATAATCACCTCCTCCAGAACACTTAGGAATAGATTTGGATTTGATATTTCTACTTTCTAGTGGTAGCTTCTCAGCTGAATCTATGAAAAGGGTAGTACACATTAAATTTTGGTCCTAATAGCCTTTTTCTAAGCTTAAGTCAGCTTTTTGTTGTCTTTTACACTTTGTTTCCTGCTAGTTTTTCTAGGTTTTTACTGGAAAACAGTGAGCCTATCAGTATGGTGTCTGACCCTTAACAAAATGTCACTCTAGAAATTTCAGAGAATTGTCTGTAAGAAAAATTCCCAAAATTCAGAAATGTCTGTTATCTTCAAAACCTTTTCCAGATTACAGTCTTGTTTGTCCATATATTTCTGTTGCTTTACCTGTTCCCCCTGATTTATCCAGGCAAGATAATTTTACCTTTTCACTTCCTTTTTACCTTTCCTAGCACAAATTTTGAGTTCCTTTTGGCATGTTAGCTCTATATGAACTGTGACCCTTAATGGAGAATATTGGAAGCATAGTATTAAACAGAAATTCTCACCTGAATATCTCTTTAAAATGAAGATGCTGAAGAAGGCATCTGCTTCTCCTTTTTAGTCCTGTGAGAGTATTGCATATCTAATGTTTATGTGACGTGAAAAAAAAATTAATAATTTTTCACAGAAAAGTGCAAAAAGACAACATAGATAAAACTGATGGATTTTTAGGAATGTGCCTACGTCTCACATAACTGCAGAAACTGCAACTTTAAACAGAGCGCAGCACCCTTCAAAGGGAACCTAATTTCATGCTATCAGTTGTGTAATATAACTTATTGCTTGGTACTTGACAACAACTTTAATGATTTTACGTTTAAACTCCCATTAAAAAGATAAACACCTTTAAACTGACCACTCAGTTCACAGAACTATGGTGTCTGCTTAGTATGAAAGACTTTATGCATTCTTTCCTCTTTCTTTTGGGTTCCTGAGGCCCTCTCTGGTACTAAGCTTTGATAACTTGTCTGCCTGAGACCTGCGGGCTACTCGGAAGTCTCTGACAATACTGAGGAAGATTCAAAGCTACTTACTTACAGAGCTTAAATTGCATCGGATGACCTCTGAGAAACAGGTACCATTGCAAATTCAAGGTACTTTGAAGATTCCTGTCAGCAAAGGCAATCATTTCAGACCTTTCTTGCAAAAGCAACAAAATAAAGTATTACTCAAACATCTGTCAGCAGAGACTTGAGGGTCTAACCCTCAGCTAAACTAGAAACCCGTAATGAAGGACAGCTGGTCCAAACGGCTTCTGCTTGCACAGGGCTTCAGCGCTTCTTTGATGTATAGGTAGGTCACATTTCTGACAATACAGTTTTCTGGAAATAAGCTGTCCAACATAACTTATGCAGTCTGTTTAACTTTTCTTCATTAGGCTGCTTTGTTATTTATCTTCAGATTCTTAAAATGCTCTGCATCTGCATGTGTTATGTTTCTTTAAAGCTGCTCAAACCTGCTGTGCTAGTTTTTACTTGTAAACGAATTAAGTATTTCATAATTTCTGAGATAAGCAGAGGCCTTCTGATCTGCTTTCTGTATCCCTGTCCTGTAGCAAGCCAGCAGAACCTCCTTCCTTCTTTTTCTAAAATGGTAAGCATTCCACTTTTTATATTCCCCGGCTGCTTCTGCTTTTCTTTAGTGTGTGTACTTGCTATTCCAACGTCTTAGCAAAGGGCTGAGTTTCTTTCCTTTAGATTCACCTTCTTTTTAGGTACTCAGATGCTTCCAGAAGTTTTTCAAAGTTCAGGGTGATCTAAAAGTTGAGAGCTAAGCAAAACTAATATTTCACGTTGTCCAAATGGGGTCAAAGGGGGAAGGTGATGGGCTGTTTTTAACAAAACAGTGGAAAATCGTCACTTCAGTAGAGAGTTTAACTGCTGCTGTTGATTAGAGATGGGCTGTTTCATTTACTTGGAAAAAGTATAAGAAAGGCCATTAACAACTGTTTATAGTGCATGACAGCATCTCATAATTGCTACTATTCTATTAGTAATAATCTGAAACTTAGTGTTGTATTGGGGGGGAAAAATAGTCAGAATCCCACCGAAAACAGGATCTTTATCTCCTCTTTTTTTTCCTACTTTAAATTATGTTACTGTTCAGAAGCTTAAAAATAAATACCCAATAGTTAAAGCTATTGCTGAACCTGAAGATTTTTTTTTTACATTGCTATTCATTTTGCGGTTCAAATATGACTTTTATGGATTTCTTACATTGCAAAAAAAAAAAAAAAAGGGTTTTCTCTTTTGTACCCTTCCTGAAAGGATCCCCTATTTTTTTTTTTAAAGCCTTTCTGAA
>Ga0181612_152931_pt1 | contig 26273 bp, 17 predicted proteins | sample HoacroProtozoa21_FD_119630 | JGI IMG/M metagenome (GOLD analysis project Ga0181612, IMG submission 119630) | Hoatzin crop microbial communities from Cojedes, Venezuel. Combined Assembly of Gp0051906, Gp0051904, Gp0051908
CACAGAGGTCCCTTCCAACCCCTACTATTCTGTGAATCTGTGTTTTTGTGATACTTTGGACAAAGCTCCACTAGACCCAATGCTGGTAATGCAAACTTCAGTCTTCATGCAAGTTTTTACCTTGTCAGGAAATGACAGAGAAGCATGGAGAAGCTAGTTTCTCTGTGAGGCAGTCAGATGCAGGTTAAACCCAAGTTCCTGCATTACTGGTCCTGGCTTCCAATAGCAAGAATTATTCTAATTATTCCTTTCATTCGACCTTGTAGGACAAAGTAGTCTGTGGAGCGTTTGATTTTAAAATATAGTTGTTTTATCTAAGTCTATAAACAGTAGAACAAAGTATATAATCATGTTATACGAACAATACATTAGCCTCAAAAAAGTCCATTTCATGTTTTTTTAAAAGCCACTGCCCTGAGAGGGGGAAGGCCTAATAAATCCGTTTTACATGTTTCCAATCATTGAATACTCTTTTTTCCTTCTATTACATAACTTAATCAGTGTTCTGTGTTCCTTTGGACTTGGACAATCAATAGTCTTCATGTGGATTTCTTTCCTCTTCTGTCACCATGGAAGAGCCAAGTCCAATTTTAGTAGAGTGCATGGGCAGTTGAGCGTACTGTGTTTCCGCTCCACAGTTTTGGATGCTCTGAGTGGACAGGAAGAAGATGGAGGTGAATGTGAAACTCCCAGATACATATTCCATGGAATTTGTGGCCCTGTAGTTGGTTAGACATGCTTTTTTTTTTCCTAACTCTTTGAAGTCAAAGGTTTTTTGAGCTGAAACTTGCAGAGCAGTTTCCCAGGCCATATTAATTGATCTGAAATAATGTAGCAAAATGCATGTGCTATCATTTTCTCCAAGTGTTTACATACCTATACCATGGAACTCTGTTCTGTTGTCGGGAGGCTTACCTCCCACTCAGCAGGACTCTGTAGACACCTGGGTTTTGTTTTGGTTCTCAGAATAAACCCCTTTTAAATGCCCCACACTACCAACCACATATACATATCCACCTCAGAAAAATTAAAGCCATTTCATTTGAGGATGAATAAACTGTTTCGTTAGCTTTCATTATACCTGCTAATCTCTATTCTTTGTTCAGAAAACAAAGCCAGTTTATAAAGTTGAGTGATCCTAGAGGCTTGAATAACCATTTCCATTCATTTCCATTCTTTCACATTTTGTTCAGAAATACACTCCATTGCAAACACTTGAACTAGGGCTTCTTAAATTTTGCATAAATTACCTGTAGTTTATTGGGTTCCTTGATATAGTGATTTTGGAGCTTGGAAATTAATTACGGCACTTTAGCAAAATGATAAGTCTCCTGTGAGAAGCCAACATTCAAGAATTAGTTCAAAACCATTCAGCAAATACTAAAAAGACACGGTAACCCTCAACGATAAATTTTGCATTTGGATATCTGGGGAATGTGATGCTATATGCACCAGGTAGTTCTTAGTGAGCATGAAAATTCTAGTGACTGTTAAAGTAGGCTTATAAAATTGCCTCAGGCTTCGCTTACTGTAAGTCTCATTGCTACAGTTTCTGACATCCCTAAGTTATCTCCTGCTGACTTCACCATGCAGCATAAAATTGTAGGTTAGCAGCACCTACCTGAGCCATTTTGGGTAATATTATCCTCCATTTTAGAGAATTAACCACTATTGTTTGCACTACGTGACCCAGCTTTCATGAAAATATGAAAATACTGCTTTATGGTAACATAAAGATTTATGTGCTTCATTTTTTAAACAGATTTAGTGACTGGATTAATCCATTGCTTCAAATTGCACTTAGAAAATTATTTTTTCCTCACCTCCCTTTTAAGTAAATAGACAAGCTCTTTAGAACAAGATCATAATGTAGGTGCTCTGAACTCCTAGTTTCTCTTTGATTCTCAAGGAGACCTAGATGCTGCAAATTAGGTGATGTGATTAGCTCCTTAAGGTTCATAATTTGTTTTAATAATATAAAGTAATTTGAAAGAAGTGCTTCATAGTAATTTAAAGGCTTTTAATCACAGTGACTGAAAGGCTATTGCTAGCAGAGTTGGTCCGTATTCTGAAATATTTAAGAGTAATGCCATTTCTTCAGTCATAGTATTTGATGTACAAAATACAAAAAGAGATCTTTCATGTGGAAAGGACTGTGCTTTGAATTGAAAATGGTGTGGAAATCTCGATTCTTTCACATCTTTCATGGTTTTAAATTTCATGGGATAGCATTAGTAGAAAGAATTAGTAGGGTTTTGTTGATGTTAATGTTTTTATTACAGCGACTTTTTAATTTGATATCTGAGGTGTTGTATATTTGGGATACATCTCCAATATCAACAGTAAATTCCTTGTCTTCTCCTTCACCCTTTCTCAAAGTCATTCATACATTTATACATTGCCAATTTTATTAATATATTTTCCTTGGCTGCTCTGCTACATTTTTTTGTTGTTGAAGGCATCTGCATGATGACTGGCAAGATCTGCAGTGGATTCTTTATACATTTCTAGAATTCTTTGCATGCTATCCCCCTGGCTTGCAATAAATTATATATATCATATATCTTTGGGAAGCATGAATTAATTTTGCCTCAGTTCCAAGATGACCACAGACCATGTTAAAGAGAGTGCAGAGCGTAAGTTAATATTTGCTGTCTCTTAGCTGGACTTATTTGTTAAGACTCAGCACTGTGATATTGTAAGTTACCCAGCATGTGGCTGGCCTAGATTGTAGCAAAGGGAGCTCGTATCTTGATTGTAAAAGGATATGTAGGTCTGCCCTTTCTTTCATGGAAATCAAATTTCTTCCTTGCTTTGGATAGCTCAGTTGCAAGTTGTGTGGGGAATTGCTAACTGCTCCTTTTTTCTTGGAAGTTTAGGTGGCCTTTTCCAGTTTCCAACAAGGAGGTAATTATATACTTTAAAGACTGAGGTCTTGAACTTTATATAATATTAATAAGTGAGAATATAGTGACTAGAAAGCAAATTCAAGGTGCTTTTAATAGCACGATACAGTTCCCTGAGGGCTGGCAGTTTCAAGTGCAGGAAAATTATATTGTTGTTTCTTGGGTGTGAGAATCGAGTATGAAAGCAAATAGCCTATTACCAGGGCCAGCCCAATAAATGTGCTAGGAAAGCACATAGTGGTGTAAGGATACTGACTGGTTGTGTAGGAGTGAAGGTGAATGTGATTCATATATTTCTCCACTGCAAATTACTTTCACTTGACTAACTGTGGATCCATGTCTCTACTGGAGGGAGAATGTATTGAGTTAACATTGAAGAATAATATGTCAAGTGTCTTAGATGGAAACAGCAGTGGATAACATACAAAAAAGTATATAAAAGCATGTTTGTCCCTATGTACTCAGAAGGAAAAAAAATTAAAAGGCGGAATCTTTGGAAACTAATAAATAAGTAAATTATTTGTACCCTAGAGGCTGTCAATTTTGAAGCATATACCTCCATGAGTTATAAAGCAGATATTAGTCATAGAATTATTCCTTACTGTTCAGTTCTTTTCCCAAAATTTAATGACTACTTCTTTTTGTGGACATACTGCTTTTCTCCTTTTTGCTGTGCTCCACTGATGGCTGAGTACATCTTTCATGGAGAGGGATGTGGGAAGGGGGGTAAGAATCTCAGCATAACTCCATGTTACGGTCTGTGAAGACCCAAGCCATAGAGATTTGTTGTTATTCCGAGAGTGAGATTAAGACACAAACGAGGTCAAATGCCACCAGTCACACAGATTTATTGATCACTTATTCAAATGAAGGCATGAGGAAATGGTGACAGGAAAGGGAGGAAAAGACAGGAAAGAAAGGAACCTAGCAAGCAGTTGAGATAGTCACAAGAGATGGTCACGACCATGGATCCAGTGGTGTCCTGTTGGTCTGTAGTTTCCGTGTGCATCGGTGATGGGGGTCCCCCCGTTGTTGGTCGCATGGCCTTTTATAAGATGTTTGGGGAGATTGTTTCCTAGGCAATGGCACGTACCCCACATTCTTCCAGTCCACTGCATGTATTTTTTCTCAGTCCTGGTGGGATCTGTATGCTCTAGCAGGTCGGAGAGGGGGTCGGTGTCTAGACACATTTTCCATAACGACGTACTCATTCTCTAAATCCATTCGAGGGTGGTTTTGGGTGGTTGTTTATTCCTTGTCTGGCTTGTATTTGGTTGGACCGCTGGGGGATCCCGCAGTGAGCTGGGTTGCAAACAAGCTTTGAGGCAATTGTCTTAAGATATGGTCTCCGACACACCAGGAAATGGGCTTCCACATGCCAGCTGTGTTCAGTCAATAGTTTACAGTCATTTTCAGTTATGGTTCTCTGCTATGGTTCATATATTCCTGTTTTAATACTACTTATCCATTATAATTCAGTTCCAAATTTTCAGTTTCATGAGATTAAAAGAATACAAACATCCTAAAACTTAGAACATAAACACTCTAAAACATAGACATAGACTTTATTCTGTTTCCACATAGTGTAAGATGCAATCATTCACATCTCAGTAACTGTGAAGATTTAATTGTGGAATATGGAAGTAAGAAATTGTCATATGCAGTATTTAAGGATTTCAAGAATGTTTTAATACTGGTGGCATAAAATTCCCGTGATTTGTCATTCTTAAGTGCTCTAACAATTTTTCCCACATATGTTTTATATTAAGCTACTTAAAGAGGTAGTGATGAATTATTGAGAATACTATCACCAGTATTCCTGTTTGCGCTTTGTCCATCGGGTCCTTGAACCATATTTATTAAAAATTGTTTTTTCTGAGTTGGCAAATGACTTCAAAGCCTATAGCACTGTTTTAGGCTTCAAGGAAATCTTAGCTCTCCTTTTGTCTGCTCAGTTTTTCTAACGTAGTTATTAGCTACTAATTTTATTATTCAGTCAACCAGCTTTCATTAACATCAGAAAATTTCAATTTGTCCACAACCAATAAATTCTCTTTGTATATTTATTTGTATTGTCCTGGTACCCACCTTTGTTCACTAGGCAGTTAAAGACTATTGTCTCCTCATTTTCTTTGTTTTGATTTAATTCTAATGACAGCCCATTTATTCCTTTTTTAATCATATCCTCTAGCTTCTGTTTAATGCTTTTCAGTCTATCCTGAAAGGCTGCCCCCTGTAACTCCTTCAAATGAGGCGGAAGCTATCCAAAATCACTCTTGCCGTAGAAAGTAACCAATGTTTCATGAGACCAGACATCTCTCAAGTAACATTGCCTGCCAGGCTACTGGCTTCTTGCTGCATTCTTCTACCTTTTGTCGCTTTTCACTTTAATGACAGAAAATCACCCCAACGGGAGACCACTTGCATGTGCTTGTTCTCCAGTACTCTTCTAAATTCCTTTGTGTAATCTGCGATCTCCAAGGTGTTGCAGAAGTATGTGATAGATGCAAATGTGGATCCTTATTCTCAAAAATTGCAAGTTAGTCCACTTTAGTCACTTCTGCTGTTTTCGCTTAAAGAAGGCAACGCATGTTATCTGTCTTTCTGTGGCAGAGTTTCATGTCTGCTGTCAGGAAGCCATGGTGAAGTTTGTTTGTTGTCTTTGGAGGCACAGCTCCAGTGGGAACAGCAGTATTTGTACTGAAATAAAATGGAGAAATAGCCTTATTTATTATCTTTTAGGACATATTTTTAATGTAGTGGAATAATTCTGCCATGGCTTATGATGAAATTTGCTGGGTGGATAATGATGTAATTTGAAGGAACACAATTTTTACTGTAAAAAATTGTCAATCTATCAGTCATCTCTTTAGTGTTCTGTTATCTTTGAACACCATTTTTCAATAGCAACAATCACTTGTGGGGTATGCCATCTTATATTGTGTGTATGCTAGGTTTCAACTGTGTTCAAACTAGGAAATTAATCCAGAAACTCTACCTGAAGTATTCATTAAGCACTTTCTAACCTCTAATAGGGATGTAAGGTCTAAAGCAGAGATTAGACAGCTTCAGACTACATGGTATATTTGGAACACTGGATCAGCAGCCAGATGTGATCTAGTCCTGAATGGTATGGAATCTCTAGATGAAGCAGCCTCAGCACAAAGTGCTTTCACTTGCTGAGCTGTTGCTTTTGTTCCAGATTGCTTTCTAATGGAGGCTTAACTTTAGAGAAGAACATTTTGGCTGCTGTCACTCTGCATTCATATTCAGCCCCTCAGTGGTATTTTAGCTTGAGTATATAATTTATTGAATAGTTAAAAACACTGACAAAATACTTGTGCACACCTTTGCTATTGGGGAATTTCAGTCAAGCAGTCCTTGTACCCTGGACAACACAGAAATGGAAGCAATTTTGGAATATGCTAATAAAGACTAAACCCTTGGAAATGGTTGTATCATGACAGGCTACTCTGGGCAGAGTAAATATGTGATTTCAAGCAGGAATACTTGGTGTGGAGGTCAGTTGGATTTAAAACTATTATTGTCTTTCATTTTTGTCAGAAAAGTCTTCAGTCAGGGAAAATATGTAAGTGGTTTTATTTTTTGTCTAATTGAACTGGCTCAAAGATTTTTTGATTTTTGTCTGTTTTGATCTCTGTGATACTAGTTTCCCTATTTTATAGCTTCATGAATACCATGGATGCTATTGTTCCTCAGCCCCAAGGACAAACTGAAAAGATGTTAAATTATAAAGTCTGACCTTGATACATTTTTGTACATGAACAGAAAAGTTAAGACAGTGACAAAGGGTTCAGAGGAAAAAGAAATCTAATACTTCTCTAACGTAATAGAATGGCGGTGCCAAGAGGGCTTTTCAGCAATCAAGGCCATGCAAGCTAATTTGTGACTGATAGTATAAATTATGTGCAGATTCTTTTAGATTGTTTGAATTAACTCTAGGGATGTTTTTAGAGCAACTTTGGTTTAATGAAAACGGTTATTAAGTTCTTAGTCAATGAAAGCAGTTATTTAATTTTCTGTGTGTGTAAATTATCATATATATGCGCCATCATTATTATCCTTTAAAATAGTATGCCTTTTCAGAATTGTATCTGTTTGTTGAAATGATCAAGTTCCTCTTAGTAACTCCTCTGCTTTGCTTGCAGGTTGTATATAAAAATAATGATGTCAGGTTGGAGTTATCTCGACTTGCCAAACAAGGAGATGCTAAAATGAAGATTCATGGGGTTGTAGCATTTAAATGTGAGAATGTTGCAACCTTAGATCCAATCACATTTGAAACACCAGAGTCTTTCATCTCTTTGCCAAAGTGGAATGCCAAGAAAACAGGCTCAATATCATTTGACTTCCGTACAACTGAGCCAAATGGCCTGATTCTTTTCAGTCATGGAAAACCAAGGCACCAAAAAGATGCCAAACACCCACAGATGGTGAAGGTTGACTTCTTTGCCATTGAGATGCTTGATGGCCACCTCTACCTGCTGTTAGACATGGGATCAGGTACTATAAAAATAAAAGCCTTGCAGAAGAAGGTAAATGATGGTGAATGGTACCATGTGGATTTTCAACGGGATGGACGGTCAGGTAAGCTTCTTTCTTTAATATTCAATGTGGTTTTTCACATTGTATCTGAGACAATAGTGGGTATATATTAAGTTGCTACCATTAGCATTGTGCATCATAAGAAAAGTAAGGGAAATATAAGAAGTCATTACTGTCAGGTACCAGAATACAATGATTTGCAGAGTACAATATCTTTTGTTAACATTTATTGGGTAATCAGGTACTTAATCTTGCAAGTGTACTTCAAAAACAAACAGTAAGCTCTCTCTGTGCATGCTTACACCAAATAGCTGAAGTGGCAAGTTTCAAGCATAAAAATAAAGCAGAAAGGAATTACTGAAAGTAATCTCCAACATGGGGAATAGCTGGTCTATAGAAACAGAAGAGACCTTTCAATCATGTCAGTAGATATCAGCATAACTAAAAGATATGCTAATGAATGGCTAAGAACACTTGTCAGCAGAAATGGAAATAAGTGACTTACTGTATTCTGGCAGTATAATTTGTATTCTGTGGCAGTTTAGTCAACAAATCATCTCACTGAAAAGGGTAAAAATAAAGAATCTGTAAACTCTTCCTAAAGCTACTGAAATCTGTTATAGCATGAAATTCATTTAACTAGTGAAACTGCCCTTATGTTTGGGCTGCATCTGGTCTTGAGTGTATGTGTTGACTTCAGCAAATAATCAATATCCATTAATTGAAGGACAAATCTATTCTATGGTATCTTTCCTGTAGATCATACCAAGATTTGGGGGTGAGGGAGAATGTACTGAGTCTGCAATTCAGTCCATCAAAGAATTTTCTGATTAATATCAGTATCCAATCTGAAGCTTATGTACAATCAGAAACTGAGTGTCTAAAAATGTAAATTCCTCTACTTTCAGATGTTGTGGGGTTTTATTCACTTTCTTCTTTCTATAGACTCCTTTTCCATGACTTGTATTTATAATTTCTTTCTGAAACTTCTCCCCCCCTCACACAAATTATTGTTTTTTGACTTTCTTACTACCCACAAATAAGTTTTCAGATCAAGTAAATCGTAGGCGCAGGTTTAAACTGAAGATTTCAGTCAAATCCATGCTGAAAGTCAGACCAAATTCAACTGATCAGTCCACCCTAGAATTACGAAAAATAATTTTTTGGTTCCTGGGCTGTGTGGCTTCAAATTCTAATTGTAGAGGGTTGAATTTTCTAATAAGGTGAGTTGCTTATTTACATTTCTTGAGGTTAAAAACCAGACAAACAATCAAACAAAAAAAACCCACAAACCCAAACAACCACCCCATGCAACTTGTCAAAATCCCCAATTATGATTGAATATCCTGTGGTTATATTATTTGTACTATAATCTTCATTTCAGGCTTCCTTAAGTGCTGTTTCAGTGATTCACATGAGGCAGTAAATCCTGTAATAATCATGCCTTAGGGGAATCTACTGAAAGCAAAGTTTATTCTTGCATCCAAAGTCAACACAACTATAAAGAAAATAAATAAATGCATAGCATTTGTTTACATTTCAAGATATATCCTGCACTTTCATTGCTTCACAAAAACTGTAGCTCACAGCTGCAATTAAGAGAGTTTAGGGCATCCTTTATTTAAATCTTTAAAACTGTTGACAGACATCAGCAAGAATATAGACTAATTTTAGGAAGAAATACACACCTGGCAATCAGGGTTACATATTATTTTTAAGTAGAATTATAAATAGTCAAATATATAAGTAAAAGAAAGCTTAGTCCAGATGATGAATTGCCTATGATCAAGATGGGTGAACTTTATTTACCCTGTCACTCTTGAAAACTGAATATAGTACCTATTTACCCTAAAACATTGAACTATTACCAGGAATAGTTAACAAATATGTAGGCATATGGATTGACACACTGAATATTTAGCTGAAATCTGAACCAGACGTGAAGGATTTTCTGTGATTTTTAACACATACAATAATACTTTACAGTGAGAGAAGGACCAATAACAGTGGCAATGCTGTTATTTTTCTCAATGAGAATATTGGCTGAATAGTGTCTTGGACCATCAGTTTTAACCAAGTAAAATGACTACCTAACAATTAAAATAAACAATGAACTGTATGTTCCTATTTTCTTCTGATTGGAACAGGAAGTACCAGTGTGCTAGGTTTAGATTATTTCTTCATGACTTATGCATGTTGGTCTATTATGCTTTTTTGCATGAATAATAAAATCCACATTACTGTTCCAGGAAGCTTTTTCAGTTATTTTCTCTAGCCAAAACCAAACATACTGGAAATCATATGAATGAATAGCTTTTCGCTGCTTGCTTACTTGAATTTTTGTAGAAGTAAATGACTATACCTTGTATAAGAAAAATTTGGCTTTTCTGAGACTTTTTGTGGCTGCTGACAAAATACTTCCCAACCTATCAAGTACAAAGGAAGAGATTCTCCTGTTAATGAATAAGTAGCTCAAATAACCTGTAATTTTTTAAGTGGAATTTGGTGTCTTGCAACCTTTTACTTCTAGCCTTCAAGTCCAAAGCAGAACTGTTCCTTCAGATAATAGAAAGCTGTGACATTTCCCAAGGAGCTTTGCTAATTTCCCTGACTTTCGTATTAGCTGGATCAGCAAGTACTCAATTTATCTTTTCATTCTTCGCTCTCTTCCGGACCTTGTCACAGGAAGCATCCACTCTAAACTACTGACTATGCCATTGCCTATCTGGGACTGCGGTAGGGGAGATGTGAGGAACAAGGGCACATTTTTAAACTGTACTTATCCAGGCCTTATTCACTAGTAATTCTGCTGATCCCCTCAGATATTGAGAGATACAGGGAAGGGGGAAGAGATGGTGCCCTTTAATTTCCTTTTTCTTTTCCTTGTTATCCTTATAGAGGTTTCTCATCCTAGAATCCCATCCTGCTGCCTGTAAGACCTACTCTGTGTGCTTGCTTACTTAAAAAACACATCTTCGGTGGGAAGGAACTCCTCAGACCCTATTTCCCAGGGTTAAGTAAAGAAAGATTTCATATCTTCTCCATTGGTCCATCTTTCTTGCTAGGTATGCAGCAGAGGAAAGGGAACTCACATTCTCCAGCAGTCTGTGTGTTTTGTTAAGTATACAGCAGAGGACACAACCTGGTACCGACTGCTGTGTCCAGTCACGTGAGCTGAGTTCCCTTCCAGTATTTGTGATTATTCTGAATTCCTGTGAAGGACGGTAGCTTCGTAGCTGTTTCACATGTGCCCTGTCTTGGCCATGGTCTGTATGCTGTGGTCACAGTCCTCATCACAGATATTACATTATGCTTTAGCACGCAAAATGTAAAGAGTATTTAGAATACCTTAGTCGGATTTTTCACAGTTTCTTAATAAGCAAATGTGTTTCACATGCACGAAAAGCAAAAAATATGCCACACAAGGTAAGCATAGAGATTGGAATAGTTGTACTAGCTGTAGTTACAGTCTTCATATTTAACTGATCAGAATTGAAGTAAGGTTTAGAAATGTGTCTGTCTGTCTTATACACAGACTTATGAAAAAGTAAATTGCTGAGATAATGAATGTGATTGGAGAGGCTCATTAATTCATACCTAAGGGAAATGTTTTTCTGTTCTGCTCTTTACCTTACTGCCAACTCTGCAGTAAAAGAATTGCGAAAAAACCCAACGAGTCGAAACTGAAAAAAAAAAAAAAAAAAAAGAACCAAAACAAAACGTGACGCAGCGGTAAAGGTCTTAGCTCACAGTGTTTCTTCTAATACAGGAGAGTTAGGTTTAATAACTGTTTTCTGAGACTTGAGTATTTTTTAAAATTTTGTTAAACTGTTTACCATATTCAAGGATAACCTTGCAAGTGCTTTTTGACTAAACTGCTATTCATCCTTTGGAAATCATCATTACACAGTGAAACTGGAGAGGACACTGGCTCTTCTTGTCAACCTCCAATTGTATATGACAGTGTAAAACAATGTATCAGAATGTATTCATAGGTAGGTAGCATTTAAAGGCTAAGAAGTCACTGAAATTTTGAACTAGAGTTTCAGCTTAAGTACCAAAAATTATCTCCAGAATATGTAATTAGATCTTAACTATAATCAGTATCTCACTGTAAGTAGTTCTTTGTTGATATCCATTTTGTGCATTGCTGTTTCAGGTTCATTTTTTTGCATATACATGTTTATATTTTCCTTCCCCCATCTTTGCAACCTTTTAAGAACTGCCATAGTCATGTGTTCCTATTTCAACAAATGTTAATACTTTACGTATTTGAGATAATGGGATTATCTTGCATTTTAAGGAAGATTATTCCAGCGATGCTGTTTCATTCATTCATGAGCTCATAGAAAAATGGAGATGGCATGACCTTGAAAGGTTCTGTTTTACCCCTCCAGTGAAGCTAGTGATGGTGTACTTGCATCATTCTTGACAGGTGTTTGTGGAGTTACCTCCAGCAGTGGACACTGTACAACCTCGCCATATAATCGTTCATAAACTGAATATTTCTGTATGCAAAACATGACTTTTTGTTCAAAATTTCCTTGTTCACAGCAGGCAAAAAATACACCATGTGTCATAGCTTTATATTTATTATGATTTGAATGCTGTTATGTCAGTCTCTAGCTTTCTTCATAGACTAAGAAACCCCAGATACTTCCTATTCTTGTATGTCATGTTCTGTAGCTCTTGACCATTTTTACTGCTGCCATCTGCAGTCTCCTCAGCTGATCTGCATCTTTCTCAGAGTTCAAGGTAAACCTTACCCCAATGTTCAGTAAAGTGGTACAATAGGCTTCTCTATACCTCCCAATATATTTCCCATTTTGCTCATATGTATGTTATTCTTGACCCATCCTTTGAAGAACTGTCCACTAATCAATTATCCTTTAAGTCAATAATTTTTGCTAAAAAATCATAATTTCATTAGTTTTTCTCAAACTGTTCCTCCAATACATAAAGATGTTTCTGAATGTTTGAATTTCACTTTGCTCTCAGATGAAATGCTGTAGAATCAGAGCACCCATAGGTGATTATAGGACCCTTAAATTTATATCCAGTTTCTGGAGGTAAGAAATCCTACGTGTTTTTAAGGACTGAAGATAGATCATGAATTTCCAAACTAAATAAATCACCCCACACCTTCTTGTCTTTCAGTCTTCCACTTTTTCTTCTTTCAGGCTGGACAAATGCTATTAGCTTTTTCCCATTTCTTTCTTTTTCTGGTAGAATTACAGACAATATTTCCTACTTGGAGTATTAAAAAACTTTGCAGGGAAGCTGCTTGTTTTCTGGCAGACATTATTGGCTCAGTGTTGCTCTTTTCAAAGAAACAGTATAACTACTATTATGATATGGTTATGGGAGCTGTTTTGCTACTTACTGTGCAAAGTTGTAAGTGAAAGGATGGCTCTTACTACAGAGATGTTACAATTTAAGTTTATAGTTTTCTCTTTCCATTGAGAGGCAAACACTCTTCTGAATTTGCTGCTTTCTCATCATATTATGTTGTCTTTAGGTTATTTTGTAAAATGAGACATGTCCCATTCTTTTCGTATTATCACACTTGACAATTCTGGTGTGAGAAGGGTGGATGTTACATTATCTTTATAGGGCAAATTATTATCAATTTCCTGTGCTGGCCATATAAGATGTTTATATGCTTCATTAGCTTTCCTGCTTCCTTCTTCTCTGGAAAGTGATGTCTTCACATTCGTAAGTAGAAACATCCAAACGGATTGGAGCACGCTGCTGATTTGACAGAACACTTCCTTTTAATCTGCCTATAATTCCCAGAGAAAGCAGGATTGAAATCCAGCAAAGGAGGGGTGTGCATTACTATCTGTGGATTCCATGGTAGCATCTGCTATTGTCATGAGGTTCGAGCCTGAGATGGTTTCAGCAGAACTCAAAAACTTTCCTTCAAGAAACATGACAGACTTAAAAAAGGAACAAACAAATAAACAAAAACCCAAACAAACAAAACAAAACAAAAAAACCTGGCTAGATGAAACAGCACACTCAACTTCTGTGTTACAGCTCCAGATGCACTGTGAATCCAAATATATTTATAGACCCATTATTTATTTTCTGTAGGCCCATGTTCTGTGAACTGGAGTTCTCTGTTTTATTTTAGGATATTTCAAAAAAACCCATAATTATTTATGTATTTTGGAAGTCATTTTTATTTCGCCTTATTTTTCTTGGATTTTTTCTCATCTTAATTTACAAAGCAATTAGTAAGTGCAGTTTGCATTACCTATCAAAGATACATAAAAGTTAATTTGGATACTGACAGCAGTGATGGTTGTATGGTTGCCTGGAAATGCGGTTAGAAGTTCCGTGGGAAACTAGGGTAACTCGGTAACTAATAGCATTAAAATCTTGCTGCCCAGGCGTGGATTTTCTGCTGTTAGTTAGACTAAAGCCTATTTCTAGTATAGCCCTAGTTCTTGTTCTAGAGAGTGTGCTGTATGATACTGTGGTCAAGCTCCTATATAACAGCTGAGCTAGAGTGAGTTCCTAAAGATTTCAGTCTTTTGCAGGTGCTATTTGACTTTGTGTAGCTCTAAAAAAGGATTAAATAAAGCTAATTTACAGTGGCTTGATTAAGGGTAATACACACAGTATGTATGTAGGTCAGTTGAAGGGCCATGGATACGTCCAGCAATAAATTGGAGATAGTCCAGCTGGGTAGTAGGGGTTCCATGGCATTCCAAAACATGAAGAAGTTGCACAGAAGAGTTATTGCCTGTTGTGGTCTTCTACCCATAGTCATTAGATGCTATGATTACACTGAAATTTCAGAGGGCCTCTCCCAAGGAGTATTTTATGTTGTATAATTTCTTGGGGAGGGGAAGGGAAGGGTTCATTTCTTTAACAGTCTGTTGATATCTATTCAAATTAATACTTAATCTCTCTCCAGGGTACTCCTTTATGACATACACAAGAAAACTCTCCTGCTTCAGTCTATGACCTAACTATAACGCACAGTCACCAGAGTGTAGTGGTGATCTACAGTTCCCTTTGTCACTCACCTTTCTCAGCCTTCTGTGCTTGCAAAACTTGTTTTTTGAAACACCGTGTTAATGACACAGCTACACTGGCTGAGGTTTGCCTGTATTTTTTTTTAATAGAAATGGAGCCCTAGATGTCTTCTGGCATCATGGATAGCTTGAAAACACAAGTGTCTTTGTCCAGCAGAAAACAGCACTGTGCAAATGCATGAGCTTGATTTTGGAGGCTTCAGCTGGGTTAACTTGTGTCAGTGCAAGTGCTGCCTGAACACAGGTTTAAAGAATTTGGTTCTAAATTAGACTGTACAGCAACAGGTGGGAGCAAGCAACAATAGCAGTAAGAAATACTGTGAGCACAAGTATGATCTATATTTACAGAATCTTTATTTTTTTAAAAAGGAGAATTTATCTATTGCCTGTAGGCAGTCCTCCTTGATATCTAGGATGCTCTCAGAAAAGTTAGCTATCTTGGTTTAACAGCTCATTCACAAGTGTCCTTGTTTGAGGCAGCTGATTAATGGAATCAAACCTCAAAATATTTATGCTTGTATGCTTAAGGTCAAATCTGTATCAAGTGTTCCATACGAGTGCTAAGTTTTGCGTCAAGAATCTGAGCAGCAATACAAATGTTTAGAGTTAGCAAAATATAATAGTCGGATCAGTTTTAAACAGGTGGAGGTCTGCAATAAAACAGATCTTGGTTCAACGTGCCCATTTCTTACAGTTAAGACTGGAAGTTCGCTTTACATCTGTGTGATTATTCAACTGACACAGAAAACATTTCTGATAATACGTAAAAGGGAAAACTGACCACATCCTCAAAGATTCTTTAAACATGCTCATAAAGATGCCCAAATGCTATGCAAACCTTTGTTTTATCTTTTTAGATCTCTTCTGCCAGCAGGCAGACTGTTTGTAGTAGAAGTATCCAGCCCTTCTAAAATCCATATGTCTCAAGTCTCACATGGGAGTTGGATCTCCTGAGACCTCTGTGCCAAAGAGCTTTTACTAAAGGTCCAAACTGTTTACACATTCATTCTGTCCATGCTGTTGAAGTTAATCTATTGAACCAATGAAAGAACAAATAAAATACGCAGCTCCCACAGGACTCCTCTTCTTTGCTAAAAGAAAAGCCTAAATTTTAGGATGTATCCAAGGAAGAGAATGATCTTTTTCAGACTTGTCTCTGTTTGCTTAAAACTAACAATTTAGTATTTATGTTATAAAAATTCTAAATTTATTATTCTCATGCACCACTATCACCACAGTGAAAGTATTTTTGGTAATCAGTGTTATCTTCTGGAATCTGTGCCATGCTGGTAGTGGAAATAGCGGATCATGCTAGTTTTATGTATATATGTATGATAAATACGTTGTGGTAAATGAGACTCTTCAGTGTCTTGTCACCATTAATACAATTTTAACAGTGCATCCAGTGGATAACACTGTTGCATAATGTGGCTGGTACAATATAATAATCTCTTGACCTATATAATGTTTTGATTTATGTTTTGCTTGCTTTTGCACACATATCGAATGGTAAGGTGTCACTTCTGTGAAGATCTACACGAAGATTCTTTATTCAAGTGATTTTACCAAGTAAATAAAATTAAATTTGGGTGATATAAGTATGTTCTGTGACTCCATATGCTACATTTGCTTTTCTGCCTATTCAAAATGTAAAAATTGGATACCTCATTACTTTTTAAAAGTACAACAAAGAGGATCTTTACAGCTGATTAGTTTTTTTGTTCAGACACTTTGTAGAAACAGAACTTTGTTTCAGGCTTAATTTTGTCTGTTTACTTTTTAAACTTAAATGGAAAAGATAATTCTGATTTCCTGAGGCTCTATATACATCCTCTCTCCCTCTCTTTGTAACATGCACACGTTTTGAGGTAAGTGTCAGAGGCATTGATTTTTCCCTGTAGGAGCACATCACTGTCTTCTTAATGATTGCCTGTCTGGCAGCTGATGAGAGTATTTTCCTTCTGCACTTAACGAAAAAAGTCTGATCCAAAGCCCACTGAAAGCGGTGAGAGTCTCTTAAAATACTATGTCTTTGGATCCAAACCAGAGAGACAGATTTGCCTCACAGGTTGCCACCTATCAATGCAACCCTAGCCTTAAAGCTTTGAAGCGCATATGAGGTAGTGAGGAGATTTTTTTTGTTGTACAAGCAGGATATTTGGGAAAATAATTCCAAAATGCATCCCCCTACCCCTACAGGATTGATAAGGTGATTTTTGACTTTTTTTTATATACTGTGCCCATGCAGTATTGTGCATAAATGTATTTACATTGTTTAGTTCCTGACAATATTTGTACTACGTTGTAATTAAAATAAGGAAGTGTATCTGTTATTGTATAGCTGTACAAATAAAATACCTATGTTTTACTTGGGGATATTTGCCAGGAGCTAATGTGGCCTACAGATTAATGAGTAAAACAGCAATACCAAAGTTTTTTAAATGTCTTGAAAATCATGCATTTTGTTGTCTTTTCTTCTTAGGGACCATATCTGTGAACACATTACGTACACCATATACTGCCCCGGGTGAAAGTGAAATCCTTGACTTGGATGATGACTTGTATCTTGGAGGCTTACCTGAAAATAAAGCAGGCCTCGTCTTCCCAACAGAGGTGTGGACAGCACTTCTCAATTATGGATATGTCGGCTGCATTAGAGATTTATTTATTGATGGTCAAAGCAAAGATATTCGACAGATGGCTGAAATTCAAAGTACAGCTGGAGTAAAACCCTCATGCTCAAGAGAAACTGCAAAACCTTGCCTTAGCAACCCCTGTAAAAACAACGGTGTATGCAGGGACGGGTGGAACAGATATGTCTGTGATTGCTCTGGTACAGGGTATCTTGGCAGATCGTGCGAAAGAGGTAGGTTCCATGAGATGGCTGCATTTCTACTTCATAGGATCCTACACAATATTTAAAAATGGTAAAATATGATGAAGTCTTCTGAGGCAGAAAAAGCGTCTTTGATTTTATTTGATGTGAGATGGAGCTCTGCTCTAGACTGAAAGAAGTAGCTCTAGTGGAGAGATCTTAGGAGAGCTTCTAAGACGCATGAAGAAGTATTAGCTGACTATGACGGAGAGTCCGTACTGCTAAATGTCTCTGAGAAAATGTCTCCTGTTGTGTCTCGTCATACATGGCTGAGTTCTGAAAAGCTTTGTGAAAGTAATTTGAATTATTGTTGCATTACTAAACAGTCACATTCTAATTCCAAACTGAGGTCTTTTTCTCTGCCTATTTATGTCAGTACTACTCTGTACTTAAATTCACTTTTGAATTCAACAGTATCACTTAAATCCATGGCCAGAATTTCAGCCATGAGTCAAAGCAAACTAATTAGTCTAGGAATCTGTATTTCTTACTTAACTTTTTTTTCATTGAAATACATGAGGAAACTGTTTCTATATATCTCTAATCACTGAATATCCCTCTTGCCTAGAAAAGTTAAGTGTAAAGTTGGCAAACTGCCTTTGTTTAATTGAAAAAGTGGATAGTGGCAAGGAAGGCAGATCTTGAGATTAGTTTATAGGAAGAAAACTCTGTAATTTTAAATACATGTTTAAAATTTATAAATAAATAATTTTAAAATTTATTTAAAATTACAGAGTACATGAATAAAATACTTTAGAAAAATAAGAAAAAAAGCATAGTTAATTTTTAGGTGTTTATTTTTTATTCTTATGGGAATAGGAAATGTTTGAATGACAGAAGTTATATTTTTTTCATCTCACAATTGACACAGTATAGTTTTCCATCAAGCTGAAATATAAGCCTAAATTTTATTGGCTGGGGATGTAAGTTCTTTCCATCTAATTTGATTAATTTTTCTAGTTGGTAAGATGAAACAAAAATGTATTCTTTAAAAATAAAAACCAAATGGATGTTTAAGTCCTATGTAAATAGATATGTGCATTTATATAGAATGAATGCCATCATATTACTAGCATTTGCAAGTAGATTATCAGTTTCTTCTGTTTTTTCTGTCTTATTTTTTGAATATATATGCCTTTGGCTCATGGCCAGTTATTATGAGATCTCCAGATTGTTTTGTTACTGGAGGGAAGCTGGCAGAGGGCATAACCGAGCTGTCTGATGCATTAGGAAAGCCTTCTGTTAAACATGTCTGGTGTACCACCCTGTGGCAAAATTCTGCTACTACATATGGCAGAAGTAAAAATAGGATTTGCATTTTTTCGACTTGAGAGCTAGGAAAACATGTGCGTTAGAGACCAAAACGCATGTAGATTTGCAAAGAACTTAAAAGCAGGCTCCATAATAGCAATTTTTCATAAATATAGTTGACAGGAGTTAATATTTTATGGAGAAATCTTTGTCTTTTTTATTTCCCGCACTTTATTTTCAACTGTCTTCCAATAGAGAGCTTGATTTTTCCAAGTGCTTTCCCCTAATGGGAATGGTGGTACTATGCTGGTGGTGCTGGCTTTTCTGCAATGGCATTTGGTTCTTATCCAACAGAAATATGTGCGGCAGTTCAGACAGTCTGGGATCATTTCCTGCCCTTGGGTTTCCCTCTCCAGAGGAAATCACACTGAAAGGAGATCTCTTTCCAGTAATATTCATATCCCAAATGATCATGCATTAATAAGATTATAGCTTTTGGGATTCTGAAAGCGATGTGTTGGCATCCTACTGCACAAAGTTATTATAACCACCACCCATCTGCAATGACTGATAAACTTGTGTATTTGGTGATATAAGCAACACAATTACAATTATTCGAACTAAATAAAATAAGAACATGTTCATGTCAATGAACAATACATTTCCGCAAAGAAAGCACTAGAATAAAATATTAGAGATCAAACAACTGGAATATTTAACTTAATATTAAGTGATTAATGTATCTTCAGTAAACAAAAGCATGCAGCTACTTTTCAATACCATCATTTATTTTTCATGCTATTTCTCCTAAAATAGGAGTGCTAACATCCATATTGGAATGTATTCTGCACAATGCAGTATATGAAATAATTTTGTTCAGTTTATCAGTGCACAAAAAACATGGAAGACAAGTCGGCTCTATTTTAATTTCATTACACTTAAAATCAGTATTTTTTTCTATACCCATGTGCTTTTTATCCTATTGTGAGTTGTTATTGATTTTATTCTTGATTTTCAGTAAGGTTAAACATCAGTATAATCTGTAGATTAGCTTTAGTAGATTATGGAAACTACAGCAGATGGACAGACAGATGTCACAGCAATATAATTTGGCTTCCTATCATACTTTGATTGTGGATCACAATATGTGACTGCCTCTCAGCAAAGCCTTTTGCAGGTGTATACTTTTGACTGGATGGCTAGGAAGAATGCACAAGAGTAAATTCATCAAACGGTGATAAGAAAAAGTAGGTATGCAAAGAAAGACTTATCAAAGTGACATTTCTGAGGAGTAAATATATTTAGAGTGTGTGTAGATGTCCACATCATGCATGCACACGGACCTGCATACAAACATGTACATTAAATAAATATAGCTTTTGTTCCTTGCATTATCTCTGGATGCTTTAAAATTATAAATAAAAAAAAAAAAGAAAAATGCAGGTGATATGATAAGAAAAGATAAGAAGAACCATGTGTTCAAAATATTATAGTAGTTGCTTCTCTGACCTAAATTAACTACATGGTCCTGTGTGTTAAAATTCTAGCACCTTTACGGTGTGGCTTAGGACCTCAGTCCTGAAATACCAGTGTAAAAATTGGGAGGAAACATTTCAACTTCTTTTCATGTATTATCTGGTAACTAATTGCATATCGAGAATTGTTTCTATCAGATTGATGGAAAGGTTCCTCGCGATTCACCAAGGCTGCAGCTCTGGACCCAGATGGACTGAAGTAGCTGCCATAGAAAACACGCAAACAGCGCTTAGCTGAGCGTGTGAACAGAAGAAAACCTAAAAGTTTGAATTTGATCAGTAGCCATTGATATACTTGAATACTCACAGAATTTATAGGAGTAAAATCATATGTATCAGTGAGCGTCTCAAGGGCAGGATATTCTTGCTCTCGTAAACAAAACAGGATCAGAGAGCAAACTTGAATACTTGACTACTGATGATCCAGATTGTTCACATACTCCCTGGCGTGGCTCCGGACTGTATTGTCTATCACCTTCTGGGCAAAGTTTGTGTGTCATTTTGGAGACAGCAGATGCAGAGGGTGATTCTATGCTTTAAAAATGGCTCTGTGGGCTGCGACACAGTTGTCATATTACTACAGGCACTTTGAAAATGAAAAAGCAGGAAAAATTAATAACTCTGTCTTTAGAGGCACCGCAAGCGGTCCAAAGGAAACAAGATCCTGTTTCATTTATTAAAATACACGCAGTAAACTTCTGTACTTACCAAGCATCATGTTAAAAACAACACAATCTTGACTGCAAAACTTATGAGGAAGGACACTGAAATTCAAATGCCTACCAGATACTTCTTTCACTTTAATTTAAATACACTGTGAACTGAAGAATAACATCTATTTGGAAAATTCTGTTTCTCCCCATAAATATCTGGCTGAGCATTTCTGAGGGTAGAAACAGGCGTAGGAAAGTTTCCAGAAGAGTAGGTGCCTCAGTCACTTCGGCAGATTGAGGTAGTCCCAGCCCAAGTGAAAATTAAGGTCCTGAATATCCTTTCATATCAGCACTAGCCTGTGCATCCTTGGTGATAGGCACAGAGCTGACTGAGGTAGTGTACATAGGAAGGAAGAGTATCCAGTCCTGGAGATTTTAATCAGAAACAAACTGAAGAAAAAAGTTGGAGAAGGGAACTGAAGCTTTCAGAGTTTTTCTTGCTTTTTGGTTCGTTTGGTTGTTTTGGTTGGTTGGTTTTTAGCACAGAAGCAGCAAGGGGTTTTAATTGTTAGGTTTATAAAAATATCGATGAAAGAATGGATAAAGTATTTTTTTTCAAGCTCTGAATTATGTCTTACTGTTTATTTCTTGTTAATAACTCTACTGCATGCAGTTATTTGCTGCCATAAAAAATTTGTCAGTAATGTTTTATAAGGGTTTTCTGCTATTTTTCTTCTCAATGTAACGCTTCCAACACTGAAGTGGTGGTAAAATTATTATTCCCTGCCATGGAGACTCAGATTCTTTTAATGCATAGCACTTTCTGAGTTAACTTATGGTCTATTAGCATTTAATCTAATAATTAAGAGGAAGCCGAACAAGACAAAAAACACATTCTGCCAACACTTCTGTGAGAACAGTTAGTGGTGTAGATCTCAAAGAAAGGAAAGAGACATACCCTTTTGGAAGTAGTTGGTCCAAAGCAAAAAAAGTAAAAGTTAGGGGTAAAAATTCATACATACTTTTGGTCAAAATGTTCCTTTCAGGTTTGCATAACTGGTGTAACCCCCCCTGCCTCTTCTCATTCAGATCACTATCTTACTGACCAGGCCTTGCAAATTAACAATCCATTCCAGACAACTGAAGCAACTGCAGGATGGAAAGAATTCCATTAAACAACTGAAACGACTTCTAGTTCTAGGAAAGTTAAAACAAAACAGGCCATGCTTATTTCATCTTGAAAACTATACTTTCCTGGTGTTGGAAAAATGAAGTTCTCTGGGAAGTCTTACGTTAATGTATGCCACCAAGCATAATGATAGGGGAATAAGGCATTGCCACAAAGAATTACGAGAAAGACACCAGTAAGGCAAAAGGGAACTCCTTGTGCTGTCAAAGGTATCACACATAGACTACTAGATGCCTTCTGTCCAGCCAAGACCAACAGAACATGGAAATTTGCAGAGCTGAGAGCAATGCTGTGTGAAGTGGAAGAGATAATGAGATGAATAGATGATTCACATGGCAAAACCCAGCTTGCCATCCTTAGAGGAGCGCAATATTGACAAAACATCATTTAACCTTCTGAAGTACTAATCATTTAATAATGGTTTAACAAGAAAAGGTTTTCCTAACAACACTTCTACCAGCAGACTCATTTCAAGTGAGTAAACTGAACATAGTTGTAGTTTTATTTTAGAAATATGTAGTGTCTCCGATCTTCAGTTACAGCTCTCAGAGCAGTGCTTAATCTTCTTTGATCAAACCATTCCTGCTTCCTGCCAGTTGTGTGGGTTTTATTCTGTGATACCTTTGTATTTAGAAAGCCTGTGACTTGAAGGTCCCCATACTGGAAGAGCTAGTTTACACGAGGGGGTTTTCTCATTGCCCCAGAGCTTTTAAGTCATTTGATCTTCTGTTCAGTCTCCTTGGTCTGTTCTTGGAACATCTGTTTCTAAAATAACTGGCACAGTATGGTTTGGGAGGATTAAATATCTAATCTCATCAGGTCTGTTTACCATGATGTTAAATACTCACAGGTCATCTCTGATTAAATTAGGGAAATTCCTTCTCTCCTTTTTCTGTAATTTTCTAAAAAACTGAAAAATTATAGGAAAGCTGGCAAACAGTACCAGTGCTGATTCTGACTACTTTCTTTTGCATTATTATAAGATAATTTATTAGCAACAGACCTCTAGTGTTGAATGCTGTTCATCCTATAACATCTGATTTTTCTCAGTTTGTAAAAGCCCTGAATAGTATCAATGTGTGTGTTTTTAATAGAAAAAATAAAATACCTTTTGATCTCATGTTAGCAAGTAACTTAAACTTTTATGCTAGATATATCTTTAACTACCTAAATCATGTTTACCTTGGTAAAGACCTTGGGAGCTCTTCATGCACAGACTAGACAGCTAGATATAGGAATGAATTGTAAGCCCCTGCCCCTACATCCCCCCCAAAAAACCCCAAAACCTCCAAACCAACCCAAACAGTAACCAAATCACCTCCCACTGAAAACACTTTGACTTGAAATCTCTGATCAGACGAGTGAGAGTTAAGTATTTAATCTTCTTCACAGGAATATTTTAGGTGTAGTATACGTAGAAAACATTATTACCTGGACAGCTAGAAATCATCAAATCTGTAAATGTATTCTTCTAACATGTGACGTCTAATGACTTTCATGCTGGTATTAGTAATTCCTTTTTCCATCATCAAACTGCTTTCTTCAAATTTCTGTTGGGGACGTCTGGAATTATTAATGAACATACCATCTATCATTTTTGCTTCCAATATGCTCACAGAATTACAGTGGAACATTTGGTCCTTGCATGGACTGTGTAGGCTGGAAGTCTTGAAGAGCTTATCTATCTTTAACAGTATACAAGATACGCAATGGAAAGGGTTTTGACAAACTGTCATAAGTATTGATGGTTAAAAAAAAATCTCACCCTGTTTTAGTCATGATATCAATTAAACATAGTATCAGTAGTATCAGTCTGAAAATATAACTGCATGTGGGACTAAAATACACCTTTGCTGTAGATAAGTGTCTCTGTTCTACTGCTGCAAATTGCAGCATAGAGAAGCTTCCCTTAGGTGTTCTCTGCTGTCTTCTCTTTCTGCTTGTTGCCTATTTGGCCTGTTATTGGGCAACAAACTGATGTTCCTTTCAGTGAGATGAGGTGCTGTCAGGATTGCATCTTTTTCGAGAAAATATTCTGTAGCATCCTGTTTAGACCTCACCATCTAACACTTCAACAATTTCTGAGATTCAGAGTTTCTCGGTGGGTTAAAGACATTGGAGACCCATGGAAGAAGTTAGAAGTCTCTAGTGAATTAGTGGTAGGTAAACAATCAGATGTGCATAAACCGGGGTACATTCAGGTAGTATATTTTGCCATTCAGGTAGTGGTTTTAGTTATGTAGTATGGTTAGTTTTGCGTGTTATTGCTGAGGCTACTGAAATTCCTGGCAGTCTGCCCACTCACGATTGGCTTGGGGTAAAGGATGTTGCTCATTCAGTGCTGCTTCCACCATGATGTGGCACTGGCCATGAGCCTAAGAGCCACTTCCCAAGGCTGTGGTGGTTAACTGGCTGCAATGCTTGATCATCCTGCAAAAAAGGGCTTCCTAATACGTTTCAGAAACAGATGTGTCCTTCGCTTTCTAGGAACTGCTGTGCCTCCCTGTGAACAGAAATACAGTCTTTCTGCTACCTTTCTCGTTAGCAGCCTGAAGGCTGGGAAACGACTTGTGGCTGGTTGCTCTGGGGTCTAACAGACCGTGACCGCTCTCTGCCAGAGCTGCTCGCTGGGAGGTTTTCCTGCAATGTCTGAAAGTGACAGTTATTTGCTTGTCTCAGGGATTTTAAGATCTTACCCTCAATATGCCAAGTCCAGTCTTGATCCTCTTGTTAAGGCTGTCATTATATTCATACGTGTGTTTTTGATTCTATTATACTGCAGTCATTGTGGCCATGAAACAATCTGTGCTCCATCCAAATCATGCTGGGAATATTTACCTGTTTCAGCTGACTTTTTGTGAACTGGTTGATAATTGTAACTGTGGTGGTAGCAATTCTGATAGGCTTATACCTGAAGTATCCTAAGGTAATTATCTAGGTGGATGATAGTCAGGCGTGACCTTTTAATAGGCTGTAAGGTGTACCTGAATGGCTTTTCCTGGCTTTGACCTATTTTGAGTAGTATAGGCCTTGTCGTGCAAGCATTTCTTTACATGTGATTTTACCCATCTTCTTGAAGACGCATACATGAATCGCTGGTTCATTAAAAGAGCAATTTATTTTCTTCAAAAAGCATGAAAATATGCTGCTTAAAAAAAACCAAACGCCCCATAAAAAGCTAACAGAAAAAAAACACCCAACTTTGCTTATGTTTTCCAGTAATAATTGTGATATCCAATATGTAATTTTTCTGTGTCATACTGAGTGAATATACTTTTACCATCTTCTCTTCGAGCATTTTCAGTAAATACAATTCTTTAACAACTGATTTTCTCCTTTATGTTTTCAGAGGCAACAATTTTAAGCTATGATGGAAGTATGTTTATGAAAATACAACTCCCTGTTGTGATGCACACAGAGGCCGAGGATGTTTCTTTACGGTTCAGGTCTCAGCGAGCTTACGGCATTTTAATGGCAACTACTTCTAGGGAATCTGCAGATACTCTTCGTTTAGAGTTGGATGCAGGACGAGTTAAACTAACGGTCAACCTAGGTAACAAACTCTTGCTCCAAGAAATTAACATTTTCTTTACATTTTTCTTTTTGCTTGCAAACATTTATGAAACAGCCTGTTTTAACATTTAAAGTAAATGGAAATGATATATAAACACATGTCAATGCAACATTTGCGTATGTACGTACACACACAAATACATGCCCATTCTTCTACCTTATTTTGGTTTCTTTTGCATTCTTGTATTCTTTATATAGTCTTAACATAATCCATCACAATATTTTCGTACTATTGTGTATTCTAAAAAGAGAAGACTAGTTCATCAGTGGTATTTTTGGGGCTAAATTATTCTTCTCTGTTGTGGAAGATTGGTCTCCCTCCACATCTTCTTCACAGTAGCAATTCCACAATTTAAATGTGCAAGCAGAAACAACGTGTATGTAGGTCAGTTCGGGTTTACTTCTACCAATTAATGTACTATATTCAAACGTATCAAAGAGTCTCTGATTTTAACACGGAAAATGTTGCAATTAGATATTCCCACTGATGGATTTCTTGGTCTCCTTTTTTTAGGTGTCAAATCTATAGTAAATCCATCTCCTCTTTTTTAAACAATTCTGTAGTGGTGTTTTTGTAGTATCGAACGATAACACAACCCTTCAATGCCCAAAGACTGCGGCCCTCAGCAAACAGCCGTGTGAACACAAGAGGCACAAGCCCTTTTACAGAAAGAAAAAA
>Ga0181612_131648_pt1 | contig 26257 bp, 29 predicted proteins | sample HoacroProtozoa21_FD_119630 | JGI IMG/M metagenome (GOLD analysis project Ga0181612, IMG submission 119630) | Hoatzin crop microbial communities from Cojedes, Venezuel. Combined Assembly of Gp0051906, Gp0051904, Gp0051908
AAAAGTTCAAATATGTTATTATTAAACGTATAATATTTACATTATTGGTAATAAAATGTGTGGACACTTAATGTTTCCATTTATAATTTTCCAATTTTTGTACATTCTTATTTTATTATTAACAAAAATTATGATATAATTTAGGTGAAGGTGGTTAAATGAAAATATTAGTAACTGGTGGAACAGGATTTATCGGCAGTCATACGGTAGTTGAACTTTTAAATAATAATTATGAAGTAATAGTAGTTGATAACTTATCAAATTCTAAAAGAAATGTTGTTGATAAAATCAAAAAAATAACTGGTAAAGATTTTAAATTTTATGAAATGGATATAAGAAACAAAGACTTATTAAATCAAATATTTTCTGAAAATAAAATAGAAGCTGTTATCCATTTCGCTGGTTTAAAAGCAGTAGGTGAATCTGTTAAAAAGCCTTTAGAATATTATGATAATAATCTTATATCAACAATTAATTTATTAGAAGTAATGAAAGATTACAACTGTAAAAAAATCGTCTTTTCATCATCAGCAACTGTTTATGGTGAACCAGATAGATTACCAATAAAAGAAGATGCTCCTTTAAGAGTAACAAATCCATATGGTCAAACAAAATTAATTCAAGAAAATATTTTTAGAGACCTATATACTAGTGATAACAATTGGTCAATCGCTTTACTTAGATACTTTAATCCTATCGGTGCTCATGAATCCGGTCTAATAGGTGAAAATCCAAACGGAATACCAAATAACCTAATGCCATATATTATAAAAGTATCAACTGGAGAAATACCTAAACTAAGTGTCTATGGCGATGACTATCCTACCGAAGATGGTACTGGAGTACGTGATTATATCCATGTAGTTGATTTAGCTAAAGGACATATAAAAGCATTAGAAAAAGTCTTAAGTACTAAAGAAATAGAATGCTATAATTTAGGAACCGGCAAAGGATATAGTGTTTTAGATGTAATTAAAACATTTGAAAGAGTAAATAATGTTAAAATAGATTATGAAATTACAGCAAGAAGATCTGGTGATGTAGCTGAATTATATTCTGATAATAGTTATGCTGTCGAAATGCTTGGTTGGAAACCAGAAAGAAATTTAGAAGATATGTGTCGAGATTCTTTTAATTTTATCTTAAAAGAAAGAATTGATGGTAACAACGAAGAAACTGAAGAATACTAGAATTAAATTCTAGTTTTTTTATTAAATTAATGATAATATAATATAAGAAAGTAGAGGAGTTTTCAGATGGCTAAAAAAATTAAAAATCAACCAATCCCTTTAATAGTTAAGAATAACACCTCTAAAAAATCTATAGAAGATAATAAAAAACAAAAAATATATACTACTATTGAAATAGTAATCGTCTTATCTTTATTAATAATAAATATTATATTAATAATTGATATTGTTCGTAAATCAAACAATAAAATAATTTTAGAAAATGAAGTCAAAATTGAATATAATGATATTTCTAATATTGGTGAATGGATAACAAACAATAACGAACTCTTTGTCTTTAAAGATGATAATACATTTTATTGGTATAATGATAGTAATAATGCTAAAGATAACTTTTATAGAGGAACACTTACTTATGTAAAAGGTTTAGAAGCTTTAGAAGAAATGGGCTATACTGAAGAAGATTTTAATGATTATTTAGGTGATGATGTAATAGTTAATAATGTTTATTCTATTCATTTAACACCATTATATAATTTCCGAGATTCTAAAAATGTAACAGAAGATACTATAAAAGATACAGATGTTTGGTGGTTTATCTTGGTTATTAAAAATGATGGTACAGCTCAAGGCTATAATGAAACATTAGATATTCAATATATTTTAAGAAAGAACTGATAATAAATCAGTTTTTTTAATAATTTTTAATCTTCTAATTTACTAACTAAACTTAGTAAATATGATAAAATATTACATGAGGTGACTTGTTATGTCTAAAATATTAATAGTTGATGATGAAGAAGATATAGCAGAATTAATAAGTGATGTTTTAGAAGATATTGGTTATAAAACCCATATTGTAAATGATGGTATATCTGCTATTAATGAAGTTCAAAATACTAAATATGATTTAATATTACTTGATATAATGATGCCAAACATTTCTGGTATAGAAACTTGTGCTAAAATAAGAGATATTGTTTCTTGTCCTATAATATTTGTCACTGCTAAAAATAATTTAGAAGATAAAATAAATGGTTTAAATATCGGCGCTGATGACTATATAACAAAACCATTTGAAACTTCTGAATTAATCGCTCGTGTAAAAGCACATTTAAGAAGAGAAAACAGAAATATCGAAGTAAAATCTAAAATAATTAAAATAGGTGATATTGAAATAAATAAAGAAAATTACGAAGTAAAAAAAGAAAATAAAAAAGTAATGCTTTCTACTAAAGAATTTGAATTACTTTCCTATCTAATGGAAAATGCAGGTAAAGTATTATCAAAAGAAGAAATATATAATTCTGTATGGCAAACTGAATATGGAGATATCGGAACAGTAGCTGTCAATATTAAAAGTTTAAGAAAAAAATTAGATCCTAATGAAGAATATATTATTACGATATGGGGTCTAGGTTATAAATTTGTTAAGGTAGCTAAAAATGTTTAAAAGTATAAAAAGTAAATTAACTTATCGTAATAGTTTTATATTAGGTTTAATATCTCTAGTAATTTTAAATATTTTATTAACTTATGGTTACTATCGTATATTTTTAACAAAAGAAATAAATAATACATATCAAGAAGGCATAACAGAATTAGATGAATACCTATTAGAAATAAGTGATAACTTAGAAAAAACAAATGATTATAATAACTATTTAAGTGAATATATTAAAAATAAAGAAATAATGATTCAAGTATTTGATGAAGATAATAATTTAATAAAAACATATTCTAGTATTATAAATAATAAAAGTGACAATAATGTAACAGTATCTAATCTTATTAAATTAGATAATAAACATTACTTAATAGAATTATCTAAAAAAAGAGGAACATTATCTAGTAATATAATAACCAACTTTATAATATTTGAATTATGTAATATAGGTTTACTATTATTGGCAGGTATTTATATCTCTAATTTAAAAATACTTTCACCAATAACAGTTTTATCTAGAGATGTTAATAATTATAAATTGGGTATTAAACCACATAAAAGAAAAATAAATGGTAGTATAGATTATATTCAAAATGATTTTGTTGATTTAGTTTCTAAATTAGAAGAAGAAAAAAAGAATCAAAATAGAATTATAGCTAGTATATCTCATGATATAAAAACTCCCTTAACAAGTATTTTAGGTTATTCAGAAAGGCTCCTAAATAATGATATTTCTGAAGATAAAAAAAATAAATATATTGAAATTATTTATGATAAAAGTAAAAATTTAAAAGATATCGTCGAAGAATTTGATGATTACTTAAGTCTTCATATATCAGATAATGAAAAATATGAAAAAATAACAATTAGATATTTAGTTACATACTTAAAAAATTATTATAAAGAAGATTTAAAAGAAAAAGATATTGAGTTTAAAATTAAATCTAATTGTCTTAATGAAACCATCTATGTTAATTTTTCTAAATTAAAAAGAGTATTTGCTAATGTAATTACTAATAGTATATCTCATATGGATAAAAAGAAAAAACTAATAAATATTTCGATTAATGAACAAAAAAATGGTAAAATAGAATTTGTAATAATGGATAATGGTACTGGATGTCAAGAAAACTTAGATAAAATATTTGAACCATTATATACAACAGATAAATCAAGAAAAATAAGTGGACTTGGGTTATCAATATGTAAAGAAATTATTGAAGCTCATCATGGTATAATAAGAGCAGAGAATAATAAATTAGGGGGCTTTAGTATAATATTTACTATTGACAAGTATAAGGAGTGAAGAATATGAAAGAACCATGGTTTTATAGATTTATAGGAAGACCAGTAAGTTTAGTATTTGTAAGATTATTTTTTAGACCGAAAGTAGTAGGTTTAGAAAATGTTCCTAAAGAAGGACGTGTAGTTTTAGCAGGCAATCATACTAATAATATGGATAGCGTCTTAGTAGCGATAGTGAATAAAAGAGTAATTCATTTCTTAGCAAAAGACTCATTAATGAAAGGATGGCTTAAATATCCTTTTAAAGGAATGGGCATAATTCCCGTAAATCGTTCAATTCATGATAAAAATGCTCTAAAAAATGCTATAATGTATTTAGAAGATGATAAAGTAATAGGTATTTTTCCAGAAAGTACAATAAATAGAACAGATGATACTATAATGCCATTCAAAATAGGAGCAGTTAAAATGGCATCAGAAACATTATCACCAATTGTACCTTTTGTAATTACTGGAAAATATAAATTATTTAATAATCATTTAAAAATAGAATTTTTAGAACCTATCTATGTTAAAAAGAAAAAAGACTTAACAAAAGATAATGAAAAATTAATGAATATAATAAAAACTAAATTAGAAGAAACGGGGAAATAAAATGGGAATTTTAGATATGAAATTCTTTAGATTTCTTGGATTTAAAAAGAAACCTAAAGCACCATGGAAAAAATATTATGATAAAGGTGACATGGATATTAATACACCTAATATATCTATATATGAATTTATAAAAGAAAAATCAGGTAATTTAGGTGATAAAACAGCTATATCTTACTTTGGTCAAAAAATATCTTATCAAGATTTTTTCAATAATATTAATAGATGTGCTAAATCATTTAGAAGTATGGGTATTAGAAAAGGAGATGTTGTTAGTATATTATCTGCTAACATACCAGAAGCTCTATATTCTTTTTATGCTCTAAATAAAATAGGTGCCGTTGCTAACATGTTACATCCTTTATTATCAGAAAATGAAATAAAAGATGCCCTAAATAAATATTCATCTGTTATGGTAATATCTATGGATATTTGTTATTCTAAATTAAAAAATATTATAAATGATACAGATGTTTATAAAGCTGTTATTATATCTGCTAAAGATTCTATGGGTTTCTTCATGAAATTAGGTTATGAAGTAAGCCAAGGAAGAAAAGTCGAAAAGCCAAAAAAATTCACTAATCGAAATGATGTCTTTATTTACTGGAATGATTTTATCAAATCCGGAGAAAAATATGGTAAAGATAAATATGAACCTGAAGTAGATCGTGATACACCAGCATTAATTCTTCAAAGTGGTGGATCTACTGGTACACCAAAAGGTATTGTTTTATCTAATGGTAATATTAACTCTGCTAATATTCAAGCAGTAAGAGCATATCCAGATTTAAATAGTGAAGATGTTATATTAGGTATTATGCCAATTTTCCATGGTTTAGGTTTAGAAGTAGGAATAAATGATGCTTTCTTTGTTGGTGCTGAAGTAGTTCTTATTCCAACATTTAAAGCATCTGAGTTTGATAAATTAATTACTAAACATAATCCTAGTGTTCTATTAGGTGTTCCAACATTATTTGAAGCATTAACTACTAATGAAAGAATGGAAGGAGTCTCTCTAGCTAATTTAAAATATGTTATTGCTGGTGGGGACACTTTAAATAAAACAAGAGTTACAAATATCAATAATTTCCTTCACGAACATGGCGCTCAAACCAATATGATTCAAGGTTACGGAATGACTGAAGCCGTAGCTGCTGTTTGTGTTGACTTAAGACATGCATCTCGTCCAGGAACAATTGGTATTCCATGGCCAGGTAACTACTTAGGAATATTTAAACCTGGTACTGATGAAGAATGTGATATAGATGAAGATGGTGAAATCTGTGTAACAGGTCCAACTGTTATGCTAGGTTATTATAATAATGAAAAAGAAACAAATGATGCTTTACGTTTCCATAAAGATGGTAATCTTTGGTTACATACTGGCGATGTAGGATCAATGGATAAAGATGGCTTCTTCTCATATAAACAAAGAATAAAAAGAATGATTGTAACATCTGGCTACAATGTATATCCAAGTCAAATAGAAGAAGTATTAGAACAACACGAAGCTGTTCTAGATGCATCAGTTATTGGTATTCCTCATCCCTATAAAGTAGAAGTAGCTAAAGCTTATATCGCATTAAAACAAGGATATCGTGAAACACCAGAACTAAGAAAAGAATTATTAGAATTATGTGAAAAAAACTTAGCAAAATATTCTATTCCAAAAGAATGGGAATTTAGAAAAAGCTTACCAAAAACAATTATTGGTAAAGTAGACTTTAGAAAACTACAACAAGAAAATATAGAAAAGAGAGCTGAAGAAAACAATGGAAAATGAGATATTAAAACAAGAAAAAACATATAAAAGATTTACACCATTACTTAGATTTTTTATGAAAGCTTATTATAATGTAAAAATTATTAATAAAGACTTAATACCAGAAGAAGGACCAATTATTATAGTTTCTAATCATAAACATATCTTTGATCAAAATCTAGCTATAACAGCTACTAAAAGACCAGTTCATTATATGGCTAAAAAAGAATACTTTGATGGTAAACATGCTTGGTTTTTTAAAGCTTTTGGTTGCATTTCAGTAGATCGTGAAAATCATGATAAAAAAGCTGTAGATACTGCTATAAGTATTTTAAAAAATGATGGTGCAATTGGTTTATTCCCAGAAGGTACTAGAAATAAAACTTATGATACATTCTTATTACCATTTAAATTTGGTGCTGTTTCTATGGCTCAAAAAACAAACGCTTGGATAGTTCCAAGTTGTGTTACTGGTGATTATAAATTTAGAAGTAAAAATTTAACATGTCGTTTTGGGAAACCATTTAAAGTGCCTAAAGATATGGATTTAAAAGAAGCTAACGATAAATTATATGAAACATTAGAAATTCTAATGAAAACAAATTTAAAAGAAACAAATAGAACTATTGAAGAAGAATTAAATTCTCGTAATCAAGATCAAAAGAAAAAAAATTAAGATATATATATAAAAGATATATGCTATAATAAATAAAAGAATAGGAGTGGGTTTATATGTATAATGATTATAATAACTATAATCCAAATTATAATAACAATAATAACCAAGTAAATTTATCTCCCACTAATAATATTGGCAATAATATGTATGACTTTACTAATGAACTAGGTAATAAACCTAATATGAATAATAATAGTAATAATTTTAATAATACGAATAATAATTATTCTGATACTCCTAAAAAAAGTGGTAGTGGGTTTCTAGCATTTATTGCTTTCCTAGAATTTTTAATTATTATATTTTTATGTTTATATATCGCTAATAGTTTAGGTTATGTAAAAATAAGTTTTTTAGATAATTTAATACCAGCTAAAGAAGTAAAAATAGAAGAAACTCCTGAAGAAGAAAAAACTTCTACTGAAGTAGAAATAACTGATACAGCTATTAAAACTGAAATTCAAAATAAAATATATTATTTAAATTACTTAGGTATAAATGCTTCAAATTATAAATCTTCTTTTTATAAATCAGGATTATCTATAAACGATTTAACTTCTGAAGAAAAAGAATTAGCTATTTTACTTGGAAGCTTTACATCTAATACTAATGTTACTTCTGTAACCGATGATAATGAATTTAAAAGTGTATTTCCAGATAAAGATATTGGACTAAAAGAATCTACAAAATCTGTTTCTAAAGATTATATGAATACCTTATATTTAAATGTCTTTGGTGAAGAAACACCTCTTAATAGTTATGAAAGTAACTGTCCAATCTTTAAATATAGTGAAGCTTATAATAAATATTATATGATAGGTAAATGTGAATATAATGATTCTAATGAAATAGTAGGTGCTTTTATTTATAAATTTACTGAAGAAGGAGATAACATGTATGCTTATATGAGTGTTGGTTTATTTGACTTAAGTACTTTTACATTATATAAAGACTATGATAAAAATCAAATATATCAACAATATTCTTCTTTAGAAGAAATAAATAATGCTAGTATAAATGAATCAAACTATGAAAGCTTCTCTAAATACAAAATAACATTTACTAAAAATAAAGATGGTTTATATCCATTTAATAAAATAGAAAAAATGGAATAATAAAGAAAGAGTTGATATAAAAATATAACTCTTTTTTTATGTACAAAATAAACAAAATTTACTATAATAATGAAGGAAATGGGGAATAAAAATGTCAGAATATAAATGTTTACCAATAACTCTATTAACAGGTTATCTAGGTAGTGGAAAAACTACACTATTAAATTATATTTTAAATAATAAAGAAGGTAAAAAATTTGCTGTTATCGTAAATGATATAGGTGAAGTAAATATCGATGCTAATTTAATTGAAAAAGATGGAGTAGTAACAGGTAAAGACGAAAACTTAGTACCACTTCAAAATGGTTGTATTTGTTGTACACTAAAAACAGATTTAATAGAACAATTAAATGATTTAATTCAAGCTAAAAAATTTGATTACATAGTAATTGAAGCATCTGGAATATGTGAACCTATTCCTATAGCTCAAACAATATGTGCTATGGAAGATGCTTATGATCAATATAGAATGCCAAAACTATGTTATTTAGATTCTATAGTATCAGTAGTAGATGCTAAAAGACTAAAAGATGAATTCATGAGTGGAGAAAATTTACTTAATGATCATATAGATGAAGAAGATATTGAAAACTTAATCATTCAACAAATAGAATTTTGTGACACTATAATTTTAAACAAAATAGATGAAGTAACTAAAGAAGAACTAAAAACAGTTAAAAATGTTTTAAAAGCTTTACAACCAAATGCCAAAATAATTGAAACAAACTATGCTAAAGTAGATTTAGATGAAATACTTGATACTCATAAATTTGATTTTGAAAAAGCTGCTACATCTAGTGGTTGGTATGCTGAATTAGATAAAGATATCGAAGAAGATGAAGACGAAGAGGAAGAAGAACATCATCATCATGAACACCATCATCACCATGATGAAGGTGAAGTAGAAGAATATGGTATAAATACTTTTGTTTATTATAGAAGAGAACCAATGGATAGAGAAAAATTCTATAACTATATTGGTAAACCATGGCCTAAAAAAATTATTCGTGTAAAAGGACTAACTTATTTTAAAGATGATAAAGATATGTCATATATGTTTGAACAAGCTGGTACTCTAAAAGATATTACAGAAGCAGGTCCATGGCTAGCTACAGCAGATGAAAACATAAGAGAAGAAATACTTGATGCTAATCCAGATTTAAAAAAAGATTGGGATGAAATATATGGAGATAGAATGGTAAAATTAGTCTTCATTGGCCAAGTAATAGATAAAGAAGAAATAAGTAAAGAACTAGACAATATATAATAAAATGTTTAGTTCTTTTTTTTATTTATGATATACTTTAAATAGTAGGGAGGCTTTTTTATGAATGAAATTTTACCAATTGGAACAGTAATTAAATTAAAAAATATTGAAAAGCCATACATGATAATCTCTTTAAAAACTAAAAATTTAGAAGGAAAAGACTTCTTATATGCAGCAGTTCCATTCCCTCTAGGTTACTTAGGAATTGTTAATAAAAAATGTTTTAATAACAGTGAAATAGAAGAAATATATTTTCTCGGTTATTTAAATAATGAATCAAGAAAATACTTAAAAAGTTTGAAAGGATGTTAAATATGATAAAACTAAAACCAATAGGAAGTATTATTAGATTAAAAGGTAATAAATCTTTATTTATGATAATGGGATATTATAAAAATAACATTCAAGAAAACCAAGATAAAATTTATGATTATTGTGGTTGTGAATACCCTATAGGATTTGAAACCAATAAAGTAATATTATTTAATGATGAAGATATTGATATAATAGTATTTATTGGTTACCAAGATAATAAAGGAATAGAATTTAGAAAAAAAATATCAACAGAAACATCTCCTGAAATAAAAGAGATATCTAATACATTAGAAGAAGGAGATGTATTAAATATAAATGGAAAAGAAGGAATAATTTGTATAAAAGATAATTACAATAATACAGATTATGTAAATATAGCATTTGATAATAATCAATACAATATATATCACTTAGAAAAAGAAAATAATCAAGATGTTTTAATTTTAGAAGAAAATAAAGATATAATAGGTAAATTAATTGGAAAGTGGACAGTAGATGTTTTATCATCTTTAGATACGGAGAATAAAAATAATGAATGATCGATTATTACCAATTGGTACTGTTGTATCTTTAAATAAAATGGATCAAAAAGTATGTATTATAGGATATATGGATCCAATAACAGAAGAAACATTTAAATACTATGTTGGTTGCTTATTTCCAACTGGTTTAAAACAAGAAAAAACAATAGGATTTACTGAAGAAGATATAGATAATATATATTTTATGGGATATCAAACAGAAGAAACACTTAAGTTTACAAAACTATTAAAAATAATAATAGACAAATTTAATTCAGAGGAGTAGTGATAACATGACACAAGAAAATGCTAAAATACTTGTTACCGAAATGATGAAAATAAAAAGAGATAAAAATAAGGCATTATTAATAAAATTAACATTTGCTGAAGGAATAGCTTTATTATCAACTATTGGCAGTGTAGCAGTAGCAAGTAAAGTTGGTCTAGATAGAGGAACTATTGAAAGTCTTCAACATACTGGTATGTTAATTAATAGCGTTTCAATTAGTACATTTTTTAATATGTTTATACCAGCACTTAATAGTTATAAACTAAATAAAAATGCAGTTAAAAAAACAGAAAGCTTAGAGAAACCTGATCCAAATATTGATTATGTAGGTCTTTTTGATGAAGCTCTACAAAATGAAGATGAAGAAGCGAAAGAAGTTGATAAAACTTATGGACGAGTATAATAATCAGAATGAACAAAAATTAAATGAAGCAAAATCTGCTTACGAAAAAACACAAGATGAATATAATAAAATTCAAGAAAAGATATATACCACTGGAGTTTTAATAAATTATTATGAAAAAGCAATAATTTCTTTAGATAATGCTAGTAAATCTTTAAGTTATATCAAAGATATTTTAAACGAATATAATATAAATGATATAAATGAAATAAGAGAGTGTATTCAAAAATTGGATAAAAAAGTTAATAGTTATATTATTAAATTAGATGGCGATAAAAATGTAAATGGAATCATTTCAGATTTAAAGAAGATTTTTGATAAATTAAATAGTGAATTAGAAATAAAACATAAAGAAGTAGGGAAAGCATGCTCAGATTGGCTTGTAGCTAAAGGAACAGCAACAGCAGGAATGAATTAAAAGAGAAAGGATACATATTTATGTCAGAAAATAATGGGAATATAGACAATTTTGCATATCCAAGCGATTTTAATGAAAGTTTACCAACAGTAAACAATTATATTTTTGCGGCTAATAATGATATAGCAGATTGCTATAATATAATATGTGTTTTAATTAATAAATCAGGATATTTAGAACTTATTTCCGAAGAATTAGAAAGCCAAGGTATTAAAGATGATGTCCATGATTTAGAGAGTGAAGTATATAATTTATATATTGAATCTGTAAGTGCTGCAATGGAGTATCCTATTATCTTAGAAGGATGTACTTATGCTTTAAATTCGACAGAAGAAAAAATAAGAGAAGAAATAGGCAAAATTGATAATATCGAATCTCTAAAAGATGAAAAATTAAAAGGATTATTAAAAAGATATTTAAATGGAGAAATTACAATTAGTGATTTAATTAATAATGAAAAGTCAACCAGTGATGAAGAAATGATAACCAATCTTAAATCGATTAATTTTGAAACGATAAAAGAAATGACAAAAGATACATTTAAAATTTTTATGGAAAAAAATTTTTATAAGGGAGTATTTTCAGCATATGGAATATCAAATAATATTTTTGCAGAAGCAGAAGATTCGAATGATAGTGGGATGATTACTGCTGTTCAAGAATGGCTAATAGACAAAATAAAAAATATTGGCTCCGAAACAATAAAAGACACTGCCAAAAAATGGACAGAAAAAGGCGCAGAAGAAGGAACAAAAGCAGTAATAAAAGGCGGAACAGAAAACATATTAAGTAATATAGGCGATAGTTATAATCCTAATAAAGCAGCAACAGCAATGGGTGCAGAAAATACAAGTAAAATCGAAGGACTTTTATCTACACCCGCAGGTAAAGGTATTGCAATTGCTGCTGTTTCTTTAGCGGCTAATTTAGCTCTGAAGTGGGAAGCTGATAAAAATATTGATACAGAAGATGTTATAGATGTCGTTTTAAATACAGCAGTATCAGTGACATCTAATTTATTAGGGGATGCATTAGTGGCGAAATTGGGAATAGCAGCTGAATCTTTAGAAGCTGGTATATTTGGAGGAACGTTTACCCTAGCTCTCACAGGAACAGCTTATTATGTTGTAAATGATATTCGAGATAAACTAACTTATTTTACAGAAAGTAATGTTCCATTAAAATTTGAGCAAATAACTTCAGATGATGTCAATGCTACACTGAATGAAAATAATATTGAAATCAACAATAATGTTCTTGCATCATATTTTGGTTGTGACGATAATCAATCTGATAACATTACAATTGCTAAATTAAGAAGTGAAGGATATTCAGAAGAAACTTTAGAAATTTTAGAGTTAGCATCTAATGGAGCAAATATTAACGAAATATATAAAGAAGATGGTCAATGGACAGCAAAATATAAAGCAATTTATAGATTTTTTGATAATTATGGAAAAAATTATAATTTTAATGATGAAGAAACCTTAAATATATTTATGCAAGAAAGCTCAATTTTTCTTGAAGAACAAGATGAATTTTGTAATGAACTAAAAAAATTACAAGAAGAATTCAGTAAAGAGGAAAGTGAAAATTTGGCATATACTTTACAAACTTATTTTAGAAATGGATATTTATAATAAAAATAATAAATGGTAAAAACAAGTAAAAGACATGTCACATGTCTTTTTTTATCTTAATAATTATAATATAATTAAGTTAGTGAGATGATAAATATGAAAAAAACAACAATCCTATGTATATTAGATGGTTGTGGTATAGCACCACCATCTGAATATAATGCTTTTAATAATGCTAATACACCAACATTAGATTATTTAAAAAAGAACTATCCTCATACTACTTTAGAAGCTAGTGGTAAAATGGTAGGTCTTCCAAAAGGCCAAATGGGTAATTCTGAAGTAGGTCATATGAATATTGGCGCTGGTAGAATAGTATATCAATCTTTAGAAATGATTAATAATGCTATTGAAACAGGCGAATTCTTTGAAAATAAAAATATATTAAAAGTAATGAATCATGTTAAAGAAAATAAATCTAAATTACATATTATGGGTTTAATAAGCGATGGTGGTATTCATAGTCATATCAATCATCTACTTGCTATTATAGATATGTGTAAAAAAAATAATATTAACGAAGTATGTTTTCATTTATTTACAGATGGTCGTGATACTGATATTCATAGTGGTAAAGGATTTACCAAAGTATTAGAAGATAAAATAACAGAAACAAAACTAGGTAAAATAGTTACAATATCTGGTAGATACTATGCTATGGATAGAGATAATAACTATGACCGTCTAAAACTAGCTTATGATGCTATTTGTTATGGAATAGGTGAAAAATATAATACTCCAGAAGAAGTTTTTGACACTCAATATGCTAAAGATATAACAGATGAATTTATTATACCTAGTATCGTAAACGATGGTAAATTAAAAGATAATGATGGTATTATTGTTTGGAATTATCGCCCAGATAGACTTAGAGAAATGTTTACAGCAATTACTAATCCAGATGCATCACCTATGGAAACAACAAAATTTAATAATATAAAATTTGTTTCTATGATGCCAATTAATGATCAAGTAAAAGGATTAACTGCATTTAATCACCAAGAAATAAGTAATGGTATAGGTGAATATCTATCTAACCTAGGACTAAGTCAACTTAGAATAGCAGAAACAGAAAAATATGCCCATGTAACTCATTTCTTTGATGGTGATAAAGATATCGATTTACCTAATGCTAAAAAAATCTTAATTCCATCACCGAAAGTAGCTACTTACGATTTAAAACCAGAAATGAGTGCTGAACTTATTACTAATAGTTTAATAAAAGAATTAGATAAAGACTATTTAGATTTTGTTGTTCTAAATTATGCTAATGGTGATATGGTAGGTCATACAGGAGTTTATAAAGCAGCTGTAAAGGCCGTTGAATTTATGGATAGCTGTCTTAAAAGAGTATATGATAAAATAAAAGAAATAGATGGTACATTAATTATTACAGCAGACCATGGTAACTGTGATGTAATGGTAAATAAAGATGGTTCCATTTGTACAACACATACAACAAATCCAGTACCATTTATTATTACCAAAAAAGATATAAAATTAAAAGATAATGGTAAATTAGCAGATATAGCACCAACCATCCTTGACTTAATGAATTTACCAATTCCAACAGAACTAACAGGCGATGATTTAATAAAGAAGGTGTAATTATGAGAAAGAAAAAAATTAGAATAAAAAAAGCAAAAAAATTTTTTGCAATTCTTAGTATAATAACAGCTTTTATTCTTAGCTTTAATATTATATATGATGTTAGTAATTACTATGCTAATAAAGATAATAATGTAGTTGATATTAAAGAACTAACTGGTGAAGATAAAATAAAAGCTATAGCAGATGCTGAAGCTAAAGAAGAATCATCTCAAGTTAGTAGTGAAGTATCTACAAATTCTAAAAAAATATTATATATTTTAATGATATTAATATTAATGATATCAGTAATAATGTTAATGGCATTAAATAGCTCTGGCATATATGATGATTAAAAATATTTTAAGTAAAAATAAAATATGTTAAAATAAAATTAGGAGGATATTATATGGCAGAAAATACAACAATAAATAGTATTGATCAATTAAATCAAGATAGTGCAGATGTAATGAATTGGGCACAAGAATGGGTAGATAGCAAAATAAATATTATGGAAACTATTGCTAAGCTAAGAAGCAGTTGGGCTGGTAAATTAAGTACAACTTATACTGATAAAGTTTTAGAATTTGAACCATTTTTAAATACATTTGCTGATCAAATAAATATCTTAGGGCAAGCACTAAATAATGCTTCTAAAGCATATGCTAACTTAGAAGAAGGAGATTATAATGGCTTTAATGATGAAACAAATGATTTAATAGATAAAAACATTGATGTTAGTGCAAGTACTGCAAATGAACTTACATTTTCACCTGCTGAATGCGAAGAAGCAGCTAGCAAACTAGAAACATCAGCAAATACAATTGACGATATTATAAAAAACTTAAATAATAGTATCAGTTCAATAACTGCGAACTATGATTCACCAGCAGCTGAACCATTAGAAAATACATTATCTACATTAGGTGTTAAAGCACCAGAATTTGTAGATACAATCAATGAATTAGCTAATTGTTTAAGAAACGAAATAGCACCTGCATATACAGATATTGAAGCAAGTGCAGTAAAACAAGCTGAAGATGGTATAAAAAATTCATAAAAGAAAGACAAGCAATTGTCTTTTTTTTATACGATTCGTTGACTTTAATATTGATTTAGAGTATCATTTAAGTATATAAGAGTGTAGTTGATAGTAGTGGGGATATTGGTATAAAAAGATAAACTATCTTACATCTTTATCTACAAGAAAGGATGAATATTATGAACAATAATAAAGTCTGTGTAGATTTAATTGTACCCAGTATTGAGGAAAAATATAATGTTTTTATTCCTGTTAATAAGAAAACACTTGAAATTATATTCTTATTAAGTAAAGCTATTAATGATATGAATGATGGTAGCTTCCCAGGAGGCGAACATTTATCATTAATAAATGCTGAAGATGGAAAAGTTTATGATGTTGAAAAAACATTCTTAGAAAACAACATTTTAAACGGAACAAAGTTAGTATTATTATGAGGAAGGAGGATTGTTGATGGCAACAAACACATTTGGTTACTCACAATCAGGTGCTGAAGATCAAGTAGCAACAGATAAGACTGCAAAAGAACTATTAGAAATGTTAATTGAAAGTACAGAAAACATTATCAAAGAAAAATTAATGGGACAAGGATTAACTGGTACTGATGCTGAATTATACATCGAAAATTATGAAAGAACAGTTAGACCTATTGCAGATAATGCTATAGCAGGTATTGATGAGGTGTTAAAACAAGATACTCAATATAAAGATAGAATTGAAGAACACAATGCTGCTATAAAGAAATTTACAGATGTTTAATTATAGAGAGGAGCTGAAAATATGAGTACAGCACAAAGTGCTTATAATGAGGAACAAGCAAAACAAGCTTTTGAAAAAGCAGAAGAAGAAGTAGAAGAACTATATGATAAAGTAGAAGAATTTATAAATGGAAATACTGAAGCAAAAGATGCAGGAGGATCTCTTACAAATGGAGCGGCTATCTTTGGATATCTAGCTAATACAAGTAGAGATTCATTCAACGAAAACTTTGTTGAAAAATTCCAAGAACTAAGAGAAGCAACAGAAAGATATTTTGATATTGTTAATCAAGGTTTAAAAGAAAACGATGCATTTGTTGATGAAGTAAAAGATATCTATTCAAAAGAAGCAGCTACACCAGGTGCTTAGATAAAAAATATACTATGAAATTCATAGTATATTATAAAAGAAAAACCAACTTTTTTCTTTTATAATATATTACGAATATTTATTACGAATATTACAAAAAATAAGAAAGAGGCGAAGATTATGACAGCAACAGCACATGCAGGTTCTGGTGGCAAGACAATAAGAAGTTATTATTCATATGGTGGAATGCCAGAAGATGCTAGACAACATATGATTTATGATTACTTAAGAATCAATACATCTGACTTAGATAATTTTTTAAACGAATTAAGTGGCAAAGTAGAAAAATTAGAAGGAATAGTTGATGAAATATTTTCAGCCATTGACGAAACTGCTGATGGTTTTGGTGGAGATGTAGCAGATGAGTTTAGAACAGCTGTAAAAGGATATGCGGAATCTTTTGAAACCTTACCTGCATTTCTTCAAGCTTATTGTGATATGATTCAAGGTGATATATACGATAAAGCGGCTGAAACAGTAAAGGGAATAAGTGAAATAATACAAAGTTGGGAATCTTAGAGGTGATTATATGGGAACAAGTATTGGAACAGAAAAACTAGGAGAAGCATATAATAATTTAGTTGATATCTTATCGGATTTTAGTGATTTAAATGACGAAATAAGACAATTTGTGGGGGAAAACATAAATGCTACTAGAAAATCGGCGATAGTTTCCCCTTCTTTAGGCAAAAGATTGAAAAACGAATGGATTAAAAATACTGAATATATGGGAAATTTTGAATCAGCGGTTGAACAGTGGTTACAATCTATTCAATTAACAATATATGAATCAGAAAGTACATGGGATGATGTTTCACAAATTTATGCTGAAAAAGCAAATACAGAATTCTCTAATAAAGAAGCTGTAACAACACCAAAAGTAGAACCGTTAGAGGCAGCAGATTTAACTAAAACACCATATAATATATCAAGTTTATCAAATTATAATAGAAGAAAATTAAAAACAATAGCTCTTGCTTCTGGAATAGACGAAAGCTCATTAACTAATATGACAAAAGCAGATTTGATAAAAACAATAACGACTATACATGCATTGAAAGCAGCAGGAGTAGAAGATATATCTGGAATAGCTGAAGGGAATTTATCCTCACTCACTTATGGGACGAATCAAAATATAGAACAAATTATTACTGCTGAATTAAATGGTTATAAAGGAGCAGATTTAAGGCAAATTGCTATCGAATTAAAAGTTCCTGGTTCTACACTAATTAAGGATAATGATACGTTGATAGAGCAAATTGTAGAAACGATTATGAAATAGGTGATATTATGGATTTAGAAAAATATGAAACTTTAAAAGCAAATGTTGACGAATGTTTAGAAGAAGTTGAAAATGCGGTAGCAAAAATTGATGGTGCTGATGAATTGATAAAAGTAGATGATTCAACATTTGGAGATTCTATAGGTAAAAAAATTGATCTTTTAAAATCCTCTTTATATACAACACAAAGTACTTTGGAAAATAAAATTAAAGCAACAAAAACTATTTTAGAGGACAATGTACTTGCAAGTTAAAAAATTAATGATATGTCAATTTTATATATTAAAGGGAGGAAAATATTATGAGCACAGGGACAAACTTAGTAATAGAATCAATTAGTGCATTTGAAGCATTAAAAGGCGAAATAGAAAATATAGCCGAATGTGTTGATGATTTTCTTGATAGTGTTCGAGATGTATATGATGACACAAGAGGGGATTCCAACTATTTGACATCTGATGCAAATATAGCAGCCTATGCAGCTCTAAAAATTTCAACAGATGCTGACAAACTTGCCAAATTGGAAGATTGTATAGAAGAAGGTAATTACCAAGGGGCAAATGAAATACAAAAATCAATAAATGCTCAAAAAAAACGTGAAGCAAAAGAGATACTAGAAGCCGAAAAAGAATCATATGATGACAATAGAAGCTATATACTTTCTGATATAATATATGGTTATGATTCAGATAGGGCTAATGATGTTAGTAGCAGAGTTGGATTATACTATAGAAATAAAAAAATGAAAGAAATTAGCGAAGATATTAAAGCAATTCAAGATTTAATAACTGATTTTGATGATTTTGAACTTAATATTCAAAAAGCTATTGATAATCTAGATAAAGGTAAATATCCTAGTGCTGAAAAATTACATGTAATAGAAACAAAAACTGATGGTACTAAAATAGTAGGGGTAAACGAAAAATATGGAGAAGATGTTCCTATAAAAGATGCTACAAAGGCAACAGTATCGGAAGTATTAACTGTTTCTAAAACCGTATTAGCAGCAAATGATGCAACAAATGGTGGAGTAACAAAAGAATTTATTGAAGCAGCATGTGTAAATACAAATGCAATAATAGCATATGCCTATAAAAATAATTTGTTAGGTGAAAGTGCTAGAGACATATATATAAATCATACTGAAAGCGGAAAAACTGGTGCATATTCTTCAGAAGCATTAAGTGAAGCATTAATTACTAAACTTGCTGAACTTACTGGTGGAGATGTTGATACTATTAAAGAGACTGCCAATAAATATGGTCTAAGTACTGCATCATCCATGGTAGGAAGTGCAGTTGCTTTATCTGTTATGGGTAGTGATATTGGTTTAAGTGATAAAAATTTAAATATAATTGGTGGTATCTTAGAAAAGTCAGGATCAAAAGTTGATGCTAAAGAATATGTAGAACAAATGAGAAAAGTTTCTGGACTTACTGAATACTATGGACTTGAAGAAGAAAAAGAAGAAATTGGTGGATCAAAGAAACAACTTAATGGATCTCAAAGTCAAGGAATTCAACCAACTGCTGAAGAAGAAACAACAGTTCATACTGAATCAAACGACAAAGTTGAAGCTCCTGTTCAAGAGGAAACAACAACGCCAGCAGTTAAACCTGCCGATAAAGAAAAAGCGACTCCAAAAGAAGAGGGAACGTCAACAACTATTACAGTTGATAGAAGAAGTTCTGGTGGTGGTAGTTCAAATACACCAACAGTTGTTTCAGAAACACCATCAAGTGCTGGCCAAGAAGCAACATCTAATTTATTAGATGCTGCAAGTGATTTAAATAATTCTAATACTAGTGATATAGTTAATACTGCAGTTAGAACAGAAAATACATCTAGTGCAATTAGTGACCCTAGCATAAATTTAAGTGACCAAAGCGTTCAAGAATTAAGTAGTCAAAGTGTATTTGATAGTACAGCATCAAGCTCTGTAATATCTAAAGAAAACATTCCAGCTGCCGCAGCAGCATTAACAGTTGCAACAGAAGGAAGTAAATTAGTTGGTAATTTATTAACACAAAATACTGCAAATACTTTATCCGCTGCATATAGTGATACTTTATCATCTATGTCATCTAATTTTGACCCTACTAGTTTAGCTGTTGCTGATAATAAATCAGTTCAAACTGCTAAAGGTAATGTTTCATCAGCAAAAGCAGCTAATGATGCTAAAGAAGAAGAAATAGAAAAACTTAGAGAAGAAATTACTAAAAGATCTGGCAAAGATATGAGTAAATGGAGTGAAGAAGATAAGAAAGCATATTCAGATGCTTTAGATTCAAAAGAAGCCACTGAACAAGCTCTTAAAGATGCAGAACAAGCTTTACAAGATGAACAAACTAAAGCGGCTGAAGAATATGAAAAAACTTTAACTGATCCGGTTGAAGTAACAACAAGCGATGAACCTATTGATGTTACTCAAGATAACGGAATAAATTCTGATAGTATTTTAAATAATATAACAAATAATGCTAATGAAATTTCAGTTATGGATGGACCATCAGAACTTACAGATTCTACATTTGCTATTAACCCTACTAATGTTCAAATAGATACAACAAATACAAGTAGTAATAATGCTTTAAATATTGGAAAAGAAGCTCTTAATACTAGTGCAAGTAAGATAAATGACTTTACAAGAGTTAATAATAGTGGAGAATATGGTATTGCTATAGGTGGAGATCCAACAGCGTTAATGGAAGGATCATATAGTGATAATTATTCTAAAGTAAAAGAAGGTAACGATTCAGAAGAACCACAACAAGTAGAACCAACAACATCTTCACCTGAAAATACAGTATCTGTTAATAATGGTGTTGAAATTGAAAATAATACTACATCATCACATACAGATGGCATCATGGTAGAAGCACCAAGTGTTGATAATGGTGAAATAAATCTTGATTCATCAGATGATATTTCGTTTAGTCTTTCTGATGATGGACAAAGCTTAAGTGAAGTAATAATTTCAAAATAAACATAAAAGGAGTTGGAAATTGTGAGAGAAAAATATTTGCCAATAGGAACAATAGTTTTATTAAAAGGTGGTAGAAAAAGAGCAATGATTACTGGCTTTTGCTCTGTAGCTGAAGATAAACAAGATAAAATATATGACTATAGTGGCTGTGTATATCCAGAAGGATACTTAAGTTCTAATCAAGTCTGCTTATTTGACCATGATCAAATCGAAAAAATATATTTTATAGGATTTGAAGATGAAGAAGAAAAAAGATTTAAAACAAGACTAAATACAGTTGTTAAAGAACTAGGCAAATTAGAAAAAACAGAAAGCGATGAGAGTACAAATCTTGAAATAACAACTAATAATTAAATATAAAAAGACATTTATTATTAAATTATAGATAATATAAATGTCTTTTTTGTTTCTATAAACTTATTCAATTGAATAAAAAATTTAATTATGTTAAAATAATAATACGATAGGTAGTGTAAAATATGAAAAGAAAAAATACTGCGATTATTTTATCTATTTTAACTTTATTACTAGTAACAGCAAGCATTATATTTGGTTCTTTGTCAAATAGTGTTGGTGGACAATAAATTTGATAAATAACTTGATTATAATGGATGATTTTTAAATCATCCTTTTATAATGCCTTTTATTAGGAAAATTCTTGCTACAAAATGATCAAATCTTTTGTAACCAAATGCAATTCTTTTTAGACATTTTATTAAATTATTTGTACCTTCTATGACACCATTATTAATATCATATTTAAATGAATTGTTTATATATTTAATATTATCTCTATATAGTTTTAGAGCTTTTTTCATTTTAGGAGAAATCTTGTTGTTTGAATGAAATATTATATTTTTAAATTTTTCAAAATCTTTATTTTTTAGTGAATTAATGATTCCTTGATAGCATTCATATGTTGCTTTCAATGTAGCATCAGTATTAATAAGATATTGAACGATATCTCTTTGCGATACTTCCTTCTTAAAATGCTTAGAATATTTTTTTCTTTCTTTTAATTCATTTTCATTTTTTAATATTAATTTCCAATAAGATTTCAACTTATTATAGTTAGGATTATTTTTATTACATAAACTTACTCTAGTTGTATTTAAAGCATTATATGCTTGGACAATAATATGAAATCTATCAATGGATATATCAGCATTTTTAAATAGTTTTTTAGCTAAGTTAATATAACCGGTATAGAAATCAGTAGAGATGTGTTTAACTTTATCTCTTTCAAATCTTGGATATCTCCTGAAATATTTTTCTAAATAATATGATTTTCTTGAATCATTAATATCAAAAATAGAACCATTAGAATTATTAGTAATAATAAAAGCCATTTTGCCTTTAGTATCCTTTGTAGCTTTGAATTCATCCCAGTTCATAGAAAAAGGAAGAGAAGAATGCTTTAATACTGTATGAGAAGAAATATCGTTAAGAACTCTGTCAATTTTAGAAACAGAAACATCCAATCTATTTGCAATATCTTTTTCACTTTGTTTTGACATCAATTCTAAATTAATTTGTAGTTCAGTATTATTTGAAATGTTTTTATTTTTATTAACTAAATTAGTTTCAGCAATGAATGTGTTTTTGCAGTTTTTACAATAGAATCTTTGTTTATGAAGAATAAGTAAAGAATAACAATTAGAAATTTTAGGAATTTTAATTTTACAATTTTTCCTAAAACCCCATTTAATAATATCTTTGGAAGAATTATTAATACAACCACAGCAAGGACAGAATTCTGGAATATAAGAAAGAGTTCCTTCAATAATTTTATATTTTTTCTTTTTAATCATCTTTTCTTCAATTTTCTGAGAAATAAGTATATTATCATCTTTAATATTTAATAAATTTAATATATAATTGTTTATAGACATAAGTTTTATCCTTTCAATTTTTTTTGTTCAAATTAATTGTATCAAACTTATGTCTTTTTAATGAAGAAAAAATAGTGTAGTGAAATATTCACCAACACTATTTATAATACAACCTTATATTTGCTGGTTTTTCAGTTTCTGAAGATAATGCAAATGACAATGATGATGCTGGTAAAATAAGTGTATCTAAGAAAGCAGAATTAATTGAAGGCGAAAGGGCAGCAAAAGTAACATTAACAATTAATGCTGTACCTCTAAATTCTCCAGAAGTAGATGTCGTAATACTTATGGATCATTCAACTAGTATGAGTGAAAGTACAACATCATGTAAAACATATTATAACAATTATTGTTATAGCTATTATAATCGTTATGAAGTAGCAAAGAGCGCTATAGCAGATACTATATCAGAATTATTTAATTATGAAGATATTAATTATAATATAGCATTTGGTTATTTTAGTTCTGATAGTACATTAACTGATTTTTATGACAAAAATTCTCAAGAAGAATTATTAAATATTGTTTCATCTCTTAATGTAAATACATCTAGTCATGGAACTAATATGTATTCATCATTTAATGATGCCTATAATTTATTAAAAGATTCTACAAGTACATATAAATATATAATAATGGTATCAGATGGAGCACCATCTTGTTATAAAAGTGGTTCTAGTGTAACTTGTGGTTCCCAAAATAATGCCTATGCAAAAAGCGATACCTTAGAAATAGCTACAACTATTAAAGATGATGATGCTGGAATTCGAATATATACAGTTGGTTTTGGTGATGAAGCAGAAGATTTACAAGAATATTTATCTTCTTTATCAAGTAATACAAGTGATAATTCATCATACTCATATACTGCTGAACATCCTGAAGATTTAGAAGAAGCTTTGGAAAATATTGTTAATAGTATTACTAATGTAGTAGCAGTAGATGCTTATGTAATTGATATTATACCATCATCATTTACTTTAAATGAAGATAGTAAACAATCTATGTATGATACTTTTGGTGAAAAAAATGTTTCCTTTTTAACTTGTAATTCAACTAATATAAATGATAAATCAAGTTTATGTTATGGTGAAGAAGAAGGATCGACAATAGTTAAAATAAATATGGCTCAAATTATAGCTAATGAAACAACAACTATTACATATAGAGTAGATTATAATGGTGATGATAGTGGTGTTGTTTTTACAAATACATTAGCAAAATTAGAAGCAACTAAAGTTGATGGTAATACTTATTATGATAGTGAAAAAATTGAATTACAATTCGATAAACCTGTTGTTCCAATACCAACATTAACTCACGATGACGATTATACAGAAAATCCTCAGATAGCTGGTACTGCTATTTCTTATGATGTTCTTTCTAATGATGGAAATGTTATTATTGACAGTTATACCGATAGTGAAGGAAATACATATGAATCTACTGTTACTAGAAAAATAGTAATTACATCTGATCCAACATGTGGAAAAGCAGAAGTTAAAGATAATAAAATTTCTTATATAGCAGATAAAACTTGTGCAGAAGAAAATGATGGTATCGTAACACTTGAATATCAAGTAATAAACCATGTTAAAATATGTACAAGTACTACTGAATGTAAAGAATATAATATAGATAGTCTTGATAGCAAGAAAAAAGAAGATGGTACATATTATGAATCTTCTACTGTAACTATTAAAGTAGAAAATAAAGAAACAAAATATAAAGTTAATTATATTGATAAATCTACTAATAAAATAATTGATACTAAAGAAGCAACTGCATATATAGGTGATGAAGTAACAGAAGAATATCAAAAAATAAATGGTTATGTCTTAGTTAGTGATGAAAAAGTTACTAAAACAATGACTGAAGAAGAAAATTTATTTGAATTCTATTATCTACCAGAAATAACTATAACAACAAAATATGTTACTGAAGATGGTACGAGTTTATCAGATGATGTTATTGAAGTAATTACTTATGGTGAAGATTATGAAACTAAACCAGCTTCTGATATATCTAGTTATTATAAATTAAAGGAAACACCAACTAATTATAAAGGAACTAATGTAACAGAAGATACTGTAGTTACTTATGTATATGTAGTAAATGCTTTTAATTTGACTGTTGAACACATAAATATTGATACTAATGAAGACTTAATATCTAAGACAGTAACAGCACTTGGATATGGCTCATCTTATGAAACTAAAGATGCTCTAGATATATTAACAAACTATGAATTAGTAGAAGAACCAAGTAATAAAAATGGTACTATAACAGAAGATACAACAGTTACATACTATTATAAAATTAAAAAATCTACTGTAGTAGTTAAATATTTAGAATATGGTACAGAAAATGAATTAAGCGAAAAAATAACTAAAGAATATAATTATGGGGATAATTATAAAACAGAAGAATCATCTGAAATTGAAAGCAATTATGAACTAAAAGAAGTAACAGGAGATTTAGAAGAAGGTATAATATCTAAAGATAATTATGAAATTATATATTGGTATCAGAAAAAAGACCCAACATTAGAAACTACTATTGAAAAAAGTAGTACAACAAAAGTAATAAAATCTATTAATGAAGAAATACCATATACAATTACATATAAAGCTAAAATATCTGATTATAAAGGAGAAGCTAGAGTATCAATAGTTGATCAACTTGAATATCCTATAGATGTTGATAAATCTAATTTAGATGGAGGAACATATAATAGCGAAGATAAAACAATAACATGGAATTTAGATATTGATTCATATGATAGTGATACTAGTGAAGAAATAAAAATTACTAAAAACATAAAATTAGTATATGAAGATATTGATTATGAAATAACAGAAGTTAATAACAAAGTAAATAGTAAAATAGAACTTTCTAATAAAACTAGAGAGACATCAACAGATTATACTATATCTACTAAATTTAAAAGTAAAATAATAGTTCACTATGTAGATATAGAAACAGAAAAAGAAATTTTAGGAAGTAAAACTTATGAAGATATTATATCTAACATATTAGTTTTAGAACCAATAGAAATAGAAGGCTATACTCTAGTATTAAGTCCAGAAGAAGATGAATTTATTTATACTGAAGATAATCATGAAATATATTATTACTATGTTAAACATTCAGTATTAGATACAGCCGAAGAAGATAATCCAACAACTAAAGAAAATAAAATTAATATAATAGCAATTATTATAAATAGTATAGCTATCTTAGTATTAGTAATTTTATGTAATTTAAAATTATTAAATAATAATAGAGAATAGTAGGAATGAACTGAACCCCAAAAGTTGGACAGTTTATAAATAGTTTCTAATTAGAGGATTGTAACCTGTAATTTACAGGGGACAATCCTTTTAATTTTTCTTTTA
>Ga0181612_126633_pt1 | contig 26252 bp, 12 predicted proteins | sample HoacroProtozoa21_FD_119630 | JGI IMG/M metagenome (GOLD analysis project Ga0181612, IMG submission 119630) | Hoatzin crop microbial communities from Cojedes, Venezuel. Combined Assembly of Gp0051906, Gp0051904, Gp0051908
ATTCTATGATTTTATGAAATACTACCGAGGATAGAATAAAAATTGTAGAATAAGACATGTAAAATTATTCATTTTCTCTACTGCTTAGGCTACCTCTGGAGCCTATAATTAAAGATATAAACAACAGGAGCTGCTTGGTGAGCTGTAGAAATCATAGCTTTATAAATTCAGGTACTCCCTCTAACCACCCTCCGCACAACCTCCCACCTTCCGAACCTTCGTTTTCTTATACTCCACCTGTATGAGCTTCATATCCTTTGCCTGGCTCCAACATGGTGCTAGGACAAGAACCCAAACCATACCCCCTGCACCCACAGCCACAGAACTTCTAGAAACTCCATGTCCTTCGTGTACTATAACTGTGACCTGACCATGAAACAAAATACGTCAGAAGTTGAGGGTAGTCTGAAGCCATGTCTACATGAATAGGTAAACTGACAGCAGTAAATACTAATAATACTAGCTGATTTTCTTATTAAGGCATGTTAGTAACTCTAGTTAGGCACTGGTTTGTGGAATACACATACAAACTTAATGATCTTTTGCCTTTCTACCAAATAAGGATGAAACTGCTTATCTATCTGCTTCACAAATTGTCACAGAGATCAGGGGAGAGAATAGGTAGACAGCAAAATTAAGAAGCCTTGTTTTCTTGGGAAAGTGGCTCAAGAGTAGCACAGAAAATGGAGATACTCCTGAGAAGGGGAAAAGGAACAACTAGAGTGAAAAAATCTCTGGGGACAAAATTATTATAAGGAAAGACTAAGGAAATTAAATGTTGCCTAAATGAAAAAATATAAATAACCCTTCTTATTATTGCAGCAATAAGTCTCTTCACTTAAAATCATAAGAAAGACAGGAAATTAAAATATTATGGCTGTTACAGAGGCATTACTTGTCCTTGATGATGTATAGTGCAAGTTTTAGCGACTAGAAGTAGTATATAATATCACATTTAATCAGAAAAACTACAGCAAAAAGGACTATGCAGGTATGGTGGAGAAAGACTGAATTTGGTTTAGAGTCCAAAGCACTTCAGAAATGAGTTCTGGCATTGAGAATTGTTGTTCAATTGCCATTAAAATACCAGTCAAACTCTTCTACCTGGAATACCCATGAAAGTGAAATACTTGAGCAAAGCATGTGCTTTCATATCAAGTCCTAGGCTGGAACTATGTGGAACTGGAATATCTTGAACACGCAGCAGCATCTCGGGTGTGGAAGCGGCGTGACAGCCCTGGGGAGGGCTCTGATGCAACAAGCCTCGCCGAACATCTCCACCGGGGACTCCGGGTGCCTCTGCTCATCACAGTTGCTGTTAGATCTGAGTGGGCTTCACGTATGGAACGATGCCCAGCTGCTTTCACGCTAACCTGCAGCGTGTGAAGTTGCTTTGTCTTTCAATAACTCAGCACTGTGCAAATGCTTTCTACTGCTCCAAGCTTTATACGGGTTTTGAGACAGGATTCATAGGATATTATAGTTACACCCATAACCCTGTTAGCCCGAGACAGCTATGCTTGGAGCCCATCTGTGTGTTCCTGAAACCATGGCATGGCACAATCATAAAGCAAATATAAACCAGTCACTGATAATAAACACTTTTAATTGTCCTTTCTGAAAGGCTATTCCAGAACCTCCTGCATCTGACAGGCAGAACGTTGATTTCTATCTAATATTTCAACTAATATTCACCATCGTACTGTGAAGTTTTATTATATTCTTATTCTAGTGCTCAAGGTCTCCTGAATGCCAGTTCTTCCAAACCAGTGTATCTCCTTTTAGAAGAGAGTTATTAAAACCTGAAATAAGCTCAGCGCTGAAGAAACACTCCTTGCAATCTCCCTCCAGGCTAAAGGAGGATTTGAACAATACATGTCTATTACATATAACTTAAAGTTTTTTTAAAGACACTCATCTCTGTCTTGCCTTTTTATTTCTCATTAGGTACAGCTCTATATCAAATTCTATACTTAAACAGCAGATGGGAGATCTACCTATTTTCCATTTTGTAGAAGAACAGGTGTCTTATCAAGGGAAAAATATTTATTTGGATTGGCACAATCTACCCACCTTCTATCTCATTTCAATTTTTACTTATCTTCTTACTCTTAATTATTTTCATTAGTAAGCCATTCATCTAGTAAATCTTTCAAAATAATATTGAAAGCATTGTACGCTAGCAAGTTCAGACTAAGAGGTCTAACATACTGGATGACTCTTTTCACCCATTTTTTTCATCCATTTCACTGGAAATGCTACTCTTACCAACCTGTCAGTCCCACGGTATCTGCTTTCCAGTTTGAAAGCTTTATTATAAATTTTGGCTATTTGACCCTATTTTAACATTTAGTTCAGTCACAGACCAGGGAGAGAGATCACGTAGCACCCTAAATTAACCACATGAAACTCAATGAATTTTGCTTTCTGTTGTGGTAGCAACATTTTCTTTGTTCATATCCCAGTTCCCATGAGATCCTTTTCCCTTCTCCAATGTCAAATATAACAACAGTCACTAAACACTAAAGCAAACTATTCTTTCATTTTTAGAGCCATATCTTTTGTTCCTACTGCATCCTATCTGCGTAGTAATGACAACCTTTTATTACCGGCTTTCTTCTCTATTTATTTCTACGTCTTCTGCTTTTTTTTTTTTTAATATATAAAAACATATATATACAGTTGAAAAAAGAAGTTTGGCTTTTGGCAAGTCTTCAGATTTTTACAACACCCATCTCTAATTTTGTACAAACATGTCTGTAATAAAACCCCCGTATTTTCAACAGCTACGGATAAGACAAAGCAAACAAGTTGCTGTCAATACACATGCCCCGACACTGAAATAAATATTTAAACACCAAACACAAATTCTGAAAACAGAAGGACTAAATATTTCCACTTTATTAAAAACAAATGCTGAGAAAGTAAGTAGAACCTGACATCATTAAAACAGCACAAGAAGGAAGCTGCTTTTTTTTACTCTACTACATCTTCTCTGTTTTGATGAGGTTTGGTTTGTTATTTGACTTTTGCGTAAAATAATTGCACAGAGTCCCAGTGCTTTTGTTATGCTCAGCCTGCTCACATAACTAAAAAGTTAACGCCAAAATTCTTTTCTGATACCTTCTCTGGCTCCAGGCTTTTAATGAATAGATACTTTGTGCTATTAGTAAACCACTCCTGAAATGCCACAAAAGATGACTCTTATAAGCCATCAGGCAACTCTGAGTGAAACAGACCCCTTGAGCAAGACCTGTGTGTTTTTAATTGTTATCAGAGGTAAAGTAGGATGCTACTAGCTTGGATGGTTCCTTGCTGCTTGATCAATTTTCATCTCATTACGCCCAGCGTTAGCTTGCAGGATTAGCAGATAGTCAATGGTATGCGAGGCTTGACATAGAAAAAAACCTATTAAATTTGATCTTGCAGTTATCCCCAGAGAACAACAACAAAGTAATTTACCCCCTTATTAAGGAGGTTATTGAGGGCAAAGCTATCTGCATTTAACTACTGTCTGCCTCTTTTGTGCATGGATATTACCTGCTAGTGCACCATGTTTTAATGCACTATCAGCCTAAAACCAGTATTTGGGGAACTATTACACTGGCAGTTTAGTTTTCCAAACTGTGGTCCTATGAGAAAAAGTAGCAAGAGAAATATGAAGATTAAATTATTAAGATATAATTTATTTTCCTGATTCTAAGGCATGATCCTTTTATGTTGCTTATCCCAGCTAATGAAAGTCAGATTTAATTAGTTTTGGGGACTTGACATACAAGGACTTACCAGCTTTCACAAAGGACTGTAGAAAAACATCTTCTGAAAACAAAACCTCACTAGCTATTATTTGAATATCTAACAGAGGGGAAAGATGTGACCAAAGTGGTTGGACACATATGAAAGAATTCTTTTAAATCTCAAATGAATTTTCTTTTTACACAATGCATTCTTAATGGCAAATATTACAGATGTTCCTCTGTCTGAAGACCTCAAAATCTGACTACACAAGAAAGCGTGGCTGAGGTAAAGCTTACTGATGTCAAGGTAACATGAATCTGACTTTTTCTTTTTGGCTCCATGTCCAGAACAGGTTGCGCTAAAACGCCAGGACTTTGGGGGCAAATGCTATAAGCCTTACGAGTATGAAGATCTTAGTCCAAATTTTATAGTTCTGTTTCATTCACAGTAATTAAGGTGGTCAGGATTACACTCTTTAAATTCAGTAATGAGTTGTTTTACACATCCAAGGTTATGGATGATTTCCCAGCACCCTTTTTTTTGGAAAAAAAAAAAAGGGGGGGATAATATTTAAATATATTCATGTCTTGATGTCTGAGGTTTATTAATTGACCACCAATACATATTCCAACATGAAAAATAAGGGATCATTTATATTTTAATTAAAATATAATATAAATTCTTTTATCTATCAGCCGTGTACAAAAGTATTCTCATAGCCTAATATATTTGCATTCATGCATATGGAATTTTCAAAGGGATATATATGATCTGAGTGTCTAACTGTATTTTACTGTCAGAAAATATCACACAAACCCACAATTATTTGTAGTTCTTTCAAGCTACAACATTAAAAAGTGTCTGCGGGTTACCTTCTAGAAAGGTTCATACCAAAAGCCAAGAAAGCTCTGTCCTAATAGCAGTTGTCTTAATTTTTAAAAGATTAAAATTACTTCAGAGTTTTAAAAAAGGAGTATCACTGAAGCTTAATTAATATATTAGAGCACATGTGTACAAAAACTTGCAGAACACAATATAGACTGAATATATTAAGAATAAAATCACTTACACATAACTTAATGCTACGTGACCAGAGATCAAGAGTTTCCATTTCATCATTTTTTTAGACAAAAAGTTTGGGTTAAGTTTATTATTAATGTGCGGGCAGAAAGTCGAGGGCAAAATTCGGTAAAATTCTCACTAATTAAGTCCACCTTGGAAAAAGGAGCTGAAGGAATGGTGGAGTTGGAAAACATTAAGCAACAAAAAGCATCCTGGCAATGCATAAAGACAAAAGACAGGAGGCAAAATGAGGTGATTTTAACCCTTGTGAAATTAATCCTGAAGGTACAGGATTATCTGCTTTACCATACATTTGTACTCTATTATTCCTATTTAATTACTAGGAAGAAGTGAACTAAGCCGTGTCTCCACGTTCTTTTGAGTGGGACAAGTTCCAAGTTCTTACTCAAATTTTTGGGCCCCTGAAAAAAGAAAAGCTCGTTGTGTTTCCACTTAGATTTTTACTGAACTCCCTTTGATTAGAGAGTCGTCATTAATAAAAGCCTTTACAACTACTCTCAACAAAAGACTGACAGGAATCTTGGTCGGGGATAGGGATTTTTAAGATAAAAATCCAATGACTAGGATCCTCTGGAAGACCCCAAACCATCACATTACCTTAAAATGTTTAGTGTAAATAATCAAACACAATCATTAACTTCTTACACCCTGCATACAACGGTCAAACCTGTCTACATGGGCAGATTTCTGCCCATGATTTCTGCAACATCGCTGCTGGGTGCTGATCCTAAACGTCTTTCCATGCATAGCAAAGGGCATTTAACATTGTCTTTCTGTAGCAATTCATTGCAAACGCTGCTGGGTGGGCAAAGGGTTAGGTATCTAATATTTAGGAGCCATAATAGAATTGAAACAAAGTCTGTACTGTCTCTCATTAGTTCTGCTGAGAGAAAAACAAGCAAGGACCTTTGATTTTCTGAGATTGTCGTATATACTTGTTAGTCATCCATATAAATTGCAGAGCAATATTTAGCAGCACGCATACATGCACTTCAAGAAAGAGCTTTCATTATAAACCCTCCTAAATCTTCTCTTTCTCAGTCTACAGATGCTTTAGTAAGATTTAGACTTGATCTTTTACTATTTACTTATTTCTCCTCTTGTGCGAATATGTACAGAAAACTTTGATTTTTTTATGTTTACCAATGTAGCCTCACTTGATAATGAATTTTTGAAAAGTGTGCGTGTAGTATTCAAAAAACCCAACAACCTGGAAACATAATTTGAAGAAAAAATCTGGGACTGTTTACTTAAACTTGACTTATATATTCTGTAATGGCTCATAAAAAAATCAAAATCTGGGTCTGATGCTGTTAAAGAGTACTGTGCTCAACTGACCTTAAAAATGCCTGACTATTCCAGCCTCTGGGGAAAGGATACTTCTCAAGAATTCTGCTACAGGAGGCAAGTGATTTATAAAAAGTATTGTATTTTTACATTTTGTGTGACAGAAGTTTGAGGGGTTTTTTGACTAGTTAGAACAAATTGGAGTCTACCAATTTTTTGGACACGTATGAGTCATTGAGTAGGCAGTATATATTACTACACAGATATTTGCTTTTAATCAAGACTTAACTGTTTTTGAGAATACTTGATTTTAAAATAACTTTTTGAACAACACCTACTTGAGGTCTTGGGAAGGTTCTGCTCTGATATGGGGTGTCTCCACAGAGTGCCCAAACACTGCCCCTTCCGTGCCTAAAATACATAAATAAAATACAGTACAATTACTTTGGAAAATAAAAACACATTGAAATGTATGACCACAAATGGACATTTTTAGGACAAAATATCTGATTGAATCCTTTATTAATTATTATCAGTGTCTCCTCATATTCCTGTTTGCATTGCTATATCAAAATCTGGACTGACATCACGTGAAACCTTAGACTTGCTTATCAATAGATGAATTTCACATACCAATCCGAAGGCATTTATAGATCTAAACTTTTCAGCACTGACTTGCCTGAAGGCTGATCTCAACACTTTGAAGATGGATCGTTTTACAGATAAGGAAGCATTTCTTTCCATCAGACCTTTCTCATTAAATACCTTGTTCTCATAAATTAGAGACTTAATTGGAATGTCCTTCAGTTTTAATGTTGGTAGTGAATGCACACATATCTCCTACTGGGTGCTCAAAATCGAGGCAAAGAAAATGAGCAACTATTTACTAAAACTGAACTCATTTTCTACTGAATTTTAATTTCTAGTTTCAATGAAAAAATTAGGGTTTTGATAAATGCTCACCGAAGTTATTTGAAAAAAAGACAAATATTTACACAATCCATTCTTAAAAGCAATTATTTTCTAAGAATGAAAAAAGACCAAAAATATTAATAAAGGTCTGAGGTGCTGTGCAGAATCTGCTTCTTAAACCTGACATTGCCTTGGGATTCTGCTGCCTTTAAGAGACAGGGATAACACGTCTGTATAGCCAGGCTTTCTGTCACTCAAACCTGAAATCTCACCCCCATCTGTAATGGCATAAAAGAAATTCTACTGGAGCTGAATACCAGGCAGCAGAGAGTGCGCTTCCAGATCCTGTCCATCTTTTTCATTAGCAAAATTAAACACCTTCAAGGCCAAGGGCTCTTTGTCTTTTTGAAGGTGGCAAAGGGATATGAAGATGTAAAGAAGTGAGCAGGATGCAGAACTGTCAGTCTCGTCTTATGAGAAGACCACAGCTGTAATGTTTGAAAGAGCAGAATTAATGCAAAGATGTATAAAACATCACTGTAGTATGGGTCAGACACTAAATCAATCAGAAGTGCCAAAGAGAATATTGGGAAAAGACTGATAACAAAAGATAAATGACAGCTGGTTCGAAGACTATGTTACTATTTCCTCACTTTCAGCAGCATTTCTTTAGAAAAGGAGAAGGCATTTCTCCTCCAACAACACAGAAATTTGGAAATAAAGACCAGATTGTACAAGCAGACTGAAAATCCAGGCTGGTAGAGTTAAGGATAAACTGATATAATTAAATAAAATGTAATTAAAACTCAAAAAAACCCATAGGTGTTTCTTTTTCTTTTTTAAGATATAATCCAACATATGGTAAGTATCACAGTGTTTGTGATAAGTGTTTCATCCTCTTAAAATACACTATCAACTAGTTCAAGAATATTTCCCATCCCTTTTATTTTACACTAGAAGAAAAGCAGGCACTCACAATTGTCTTGTTCTCAGTAAAAAAGACGAAAAAGAGCAGCCAGCCAGAATTTGCTGACGCATTTTCAGCAGTTAAACAGTAGGATCAAGAAAAATGGAAAGGGATTGTGTAGCAAATAAAAGACGAGGATCAGCATTATTTAAAAATACAGAACAGAAGAAAAACAGTAGGACGGTATTCTTTGTTTTTTAATTTACTAGACATAAATCTGTAGTGCTTTGATGGGAAGTTAGATCATGTAGTTCAGTACAGCTTAGGAAATGGTGCTACCAATATATCTTTCTATGAACAATAAATATAAAAATATAAATAACAATTCAAAGTGAATACCATGATTTTTTAAATGAAAGAAATATGCTTTAGGTGTGTAATAATTTACAATGTTAAACCACTTATTTTTTACAGAAATAAGACAAGGATCTCTTAATTGTATTCCCTGATTTACAGAATCATACTCAGGATCTACTTTGAGATGAGTGAAATTCTAGAGAGACCTGAACAAGTATAAAAACAGAATAAAAGGAAAAGACTTGAACCTTCAAGCCCTTTCAAGTACAGCTCAAAGGAAGTAGTTGGGGAACTGAATTCAAAAGAACACGAGTGAGAATGGATAGCTGTAAAAAGTGAACCTTTCAGAGGAAATAAAATAGCAAGGGCAAGGAGTATGTGCAAAGGATATAAAATCAAAACTGTAAGTATAAGGATAAAATTACTCCCAGCTCCAGCTTCCAGTGGAAGAGAATGAGTTAAGTAAAGACTTCACTAAGAAAGCAGCATCTGTGAAGGCAAACTACTGGTCAAAGAACACTGGTCGCTACGAAGGTTGCTGGAGAAAACTCAGTAAGTAGCATGAGTCTGGCAAAAAGGCAACAAGCGCAGTCGTGTACTTACAAACCTTATTATGCATAGCAGATTTGTAAATACCAGACCTTTAAAACATATTTTTTTGACTCAGAGCAAATCGAAGTGACCCTTTTGCTACAAGCAAAACTAGTCACACATTCCTGCTGAAACTGAATTTTCAGACTTCAGAGACACCAGCATAAACAACTCATTTCTCCTCATATTACTGGTTACTGAAATTTATCCCTTGGGAAATGGCAAGTTTCATAAAAACAATGGAAGTACAATGTTGAGATTTGGTACCAGATTATATTTGCTTATGTATGTACATTCTGAGGAAGTTTTGTCTTTTATTTAACCAGCAAATGATCCTTTCCTAATATAAGAGTTAGTTCACACACCACCACTGCTACCTTTCAGTGACTTAATAACGGACTAGCATGAAAAGACCAGCACCTGAGTATACTGATTAGTTGAGCCAGGCTTTTTTTTCAAAAAGAATGGCGGCTGAAGAGTTGAGAAGCCAAGAATCCAAAATGAATAAATTATTTTGCCATGTGAGCCATATATTAGCATTATCCCTCTCCTTCACTTCGTTCCTGTAAGCAGATCACCTCAGTACTGACAACGGGGTTGTGTGGCATTTTGACGTGTACAAATTATATGGGGTTGCAGCGTCACAGACACAGCTGAACCTTACTGCCTTGATCTTTCTCTAGGTTTTTCAGAAAAGTCGAGCAACAATATGATGAAGTACTACGATTATGCAAGTATTGGAGTGTAATGCCAATTTATCCTCTGAGTCAGAGAGTTTAAATAAGAGTTTGTAAAATATTTATCATTTTGAAGCTTGCAGTGTTACTTGTTGCAAGCTCATTATAAAGTTAAAGCATCTACAGGTCGCACAGAGAAATATGAGTAATTAATCAAGATTGCTTTACCCTTGAAGAGACCTTGAAAACGTAGATTTTTATGTTCTAAAAGTTTAATTGCATTAAAAAAACCCCAATTCTTAATTTTTACCATGCGAACATAGCTAAAAATTAGAAGTGCCTTTGTGGATTAGCTAGCTGTTGTTCAACACTGAGACCTTGGAAGACCTGATCACTGCCGGACTGAAGAAAACCGAAACATTCAACTAGGGACATCAATGAAGGCAATTATAAAAAAGACCACAGAAAATGCTTGCTGCTTCCTTTTCAAAAGCCCAGTTATAATTTGACTTGGGCTGATTAGAAACCCAAGGGAGTCAGAATGCAGCTTCTGGACCACATGTTGATTGTGCAGCTCTTCAAGACTTTCAAATTTAATAAATGGCTTGAAATGTAATTTAGCTAAGTACTCACATTAAAAAAAGCACAATGAAACTGGATTTTTTGCTATGGAGGTGTACACAATTGAAATTAAAGTAGGTTATTTTATGAAAATGGGGTTGGCAGGATTGCTGGGATTTCAATCTTGCGGAGTCCCTCAGCAGCAAAACTGATTAATGTTAACTAGTGAAGGTTTCAGTTATGATGCTGACGTGGCCATATTGGAGGTATATTACAGCTGTAGTATGGCCTGACTAGGTGCAGCTGATCGCTTGTAAACTAAAGCACGAACATTGAAGTCTTTGGAGGTAAACCGTTATTAAAAAGTAAATTCTAAAGTGAATGATTTAGATTCATTACTTAATGCCCTTGAGCATGACTCATGTTTGATGCATATTTTCTGTATGGCAACCTTAAGAAAGCGAGACTTATACTAAGCCTTTCATTTAGATAAGAAGAAGGATTTCGCCAATAAATTAAAATTCAGCATCTCTAGTGTGATAAATTTTGGTCAAAGCAAATCGCAACTCCAGGAAATACTTGAAAAATTACAACAGTCAGTATTTATCTTCTTAAATACCATCTTTAGTTCTACTGACTACAAACATCTGAAAGATTGTTTCCTAATGGTGGGCAGTTAAGACACCTCTTGTCTTGCAATGGAAATGAAACTGGATTATGCCTGTGTGTTCAGTTGCTCATCCACACATTTGTTTGAAGGTTCACATCCAAAATCTGTTTGCCCACCACTTGGTGTACTCTGTTAAAAAAGTGAATCTATTTGAATAAAATTTTGGCTGAGCGTAGTAGTAACATAATTCAATTAATAATTGGAAATGGCTATGCTAAATGCTACTTCTGGAATGAAAAAGGTCATTATATTTCAATGAAACTGCTGAGAAGTCACATTAAAATTAAATAGTTCTTCAAAACATGAATGGAATTGAAAACATATAAAGTGTTTACAAAGAATAAGTTTCAGAAAATAATAATTTTCATAGTATTTTTTACTTTTTTCCCATGATGTATGACAGATGGAAATACACATGACAATAAAAATGATAAACTACAACCATTTTCTACTTGAATTGATACAGTGCCCTTGAAAAATTACAACAGCTAGATGTATGAATAGATTTAAAGCCCACATTTAGATTTCATGGTAAATAATTCCTAAAAACAAAAAATCATCTTCTTTTCCTAGATGTATATGATAGTGTGGATTTTCATTTTTCTTAAAATGATGTAAATGATTCTAGGTTCACAATAGTAGAGCATAGAGCACAAATTGTCCTTGTCTACATTCAAAAAATTGAGTTCTAATGGTATTATTTTTGTATTAAATAATTCAAAAATACTGTATTTTCACTTTGTTGTAGATGATAACCCTAGGATTTGGAACACTCAGGCTTATGTTCTAATGAATAGTTAATAAGTTACAAAATAGAATTGTTTTCGTTATGAAAAATGAATGGATCAATGAAGGAGAGGACTATCACACAACAGTCAATAGCTTCATAACCAGTGGGCTCACCTGTGATGTAAAAAAAAATGGGACATGAATTTGGGTATCCTGAGTACAAAATGAAGGCTTTAACTTCAAGTTTAACTGATTTACCTTAGAATTTTATCTTGATTTTTATTAAAAGCACAATGTCATATATTTGTATAGAATACTATGAAAAAACGTTAAAATCTAAAGGAGGAAAAACGTGAGAAGGACAAAATTTTTTCTCACTTAGTTTTGAGAACAATCTGCAATACTTTCTCATTTTGAAGCTTTCTGAATATTCTATAATGCACTGCTGTCTACCAACAAAACCTAGCCATGAATGTCCATCCAATTTTCTCCAAAAAACTCTAAAAAAAAAGAATTAGTTATTAGCTATTGATAAAAGAAAAGAGCGCTTGTCCGTCAGTTAAGATATTTCATAAATAAATAGTTTGATTTTGAAAAGTCAAACGCTCAGAGGAATTTATCAGGAGTTTCTACAAGAAGTCTAGACATTTCATTCGTTGCCTAATTTAAGAGTACAGATTATTTATCTTTTATCTATAGCCCAAAAAGAAATTGGAATCTCTAGAGGTTAGTTAGCTACTGGCACTGGACTGAGACTAGAGCAACAAGCCACACAACCTAAGCTCCTTGAAGTATTTGCCTTCAACATCTGGTCTGCAGTTGACACATCTGGATTTTATCTAAATTGCCAAAGCTGGTTTGGAAATCTCACTTTAACTGGATCAGAAGTCATCTAAGTCACCCTTAGCATTAAAACTAATTCATAGGGTGCCTTGTATAGGTTTTAGCGGCCAGTTCTTTATGCCATATGTTAATGGACATTTCTTTCTGTTCTCCACTTTGCCATTACTGCAGCATAGTGAAAAATTGTTACGATTATGTGATAATTACTGCTGCATTCTTACAACTTAGTAAATAGTTTTATTTATGCAAAAGGAAGCAACAAAGCAGCAGGACTATTATCCAGATTTTTGAAATAACTCTACTATAGCATTTTTACTGTATACCAATTAGCATGCCTTTGATAAATTATAATAAAATATTTAAATAAGTGCATTTGTGTATCCTGTAGAGGGCACTGATATACATGTAAAAGGTTCATCATATGCAAGTTTATAGTTTGTATTTAAAAAGTTACTATAAAAATGTCTTAAAATATTTTTGAATTTGTGAAACAATGGAAATGTGAAAAGAATCCTCACATGTATTTCTACAATGCTGAAATGGAAATATGTTGATATAATGCATTTTGGTGCCTATTAGACGAAAATGAACCCAACCTGTTAGTGTCTCCAATTATTGAAAGTCATATTTTTTTTTTTCAGATATGAGAGATGAAATGAAGCTATAATATCAGCTTCTCACAAGATTGTTAAAAAGTTTCTGTTTGGTATTATGACTAGTTATCTTGATTATCACCTATTATGACTTTCTTTCTATTCCTGCTCTTTATTAATGCTCTGGTTTTCTCCATAGAAGTAAATTACACAGATGAATACAGCACATTCAAATCTGGCATTACTGCAATGCAAAAGGGCAAACGACTTAACTTAGAGAAGTCTTTACTGCAGTTTCAAATGGTAATTCTGCAGCTGCGAGAGAGAGGGTGAACCTGTGACAGTAATTTTGTCACTTAATATTCTCACCTTCAAGTCAGCGTAGCAGTCAAGCAAGCCTTTTAATTTAGCAACAAAATGGAAGCAGGTGTATTTCAAATCAGTTAACTGCAATGACTGTAAACCACCCATGGTCGTGTTAGCTAGTGCGTGCCTATGCGCGGCTGTATTAATCACAGTAAAGACAGCATATTTTATGCAGTAAAGATATTAAAGCATACTTCAGTATGCTACAGATGGCCAAAATACGCATCTTTTGCTGAAGACTCAGATGTTCTTGCAGGCAAGAACCACAGGAGAGCTGCCACATACCTTGCGGAGGCTGTGGGAAGAGGGTTTACGGCAGTAATTTACTGCTAGATCTAGATCATTTTCAAGACAGAACTGAGCTGTTCACAGAGTAATTTATCAGTGCCAGTCTCAACACTCCCTTCCACGTCACCAAGGAGCAGTATCAGGGCTCAGGTTACAGCCACAATTCAGATTACCCTGCAAGCCCCGTAACAGCCCAGCTCCACTGCGATTCTTGTGCCATAACCCGAGTCTGGCCTTTGCTCTTTTACCCTTTGTGAGTCAGGAGAGACTCAAAAATCACACTCTTGTCACTGCTGCAATACACCCATCTTAAATTCACCGTAAGAATTCTAAGGTTTAAGCACTTTTCATTGCCTTGCTATATACCGAGGCATGACTGGCTCAGACTAACAAAGCAGGATTTACTTTTGCATCAAAATTGGGTATGGTCAGCTGCCAGAGAAACCTGTTGTTCATGTCCTCTTAGATATTAAATTACATGATGTTCAGGCACTTTCAGAACAGAATACTGAGCACCAGGCACCAGGATCGTCATGTCTAGGGAACAGAATGTCACACTATTTGACACTTGTCTTGAAATCAATGCTTTTGCTTTGTCACTTTTAAGCTAAAAATACAGAAAGACTATATATCCTAAGCCCAGCTATTAACAAAAGACCTTATCAGCTTAAGAGATAGCTTAAGGGGCAAAACAGAAAACCTTTCTTATTTTGCCTTTTTTTTCAGATTGACTCTAGGAGGTGTTTCTCTACATCACCCAATTAACAAACTCTCACGATATTTACCAGTCCAGCCTTTCATCTTCCACTGAAGAGAACCTTGCTTTGAAAGATCTCTATTCTTATATTCTTAAACCTTCCAAAGGAATTTATTTATTTTAGATTCAATCTTCCCCATCCTTTAGCCTCCCCTCTCCCCTCCACACATCTTATCACTGTGAGCAACGCGTTCTATTTTTTCAGCAGAATACTCCTTTCCTTGTTTTGTACTGGAAGTTCCTTTTAATATCCATACTAATTTTTCACATTAATGCTTTGCCAAAATTAAGTTGTTTTGAGTTACTACTAATTTTGCTGTCATGAAGAAAAAAAAATAATATTTTAATTAAAACTTCAAATTCAGAAACTCTAATTGGTCTTTTGCTTTCATCCTAAATCTAAATATAAGCCGGGGAGACAAGGCAAGGAATGACAGAGAGAAGAAAAACAAATTGTAGCTATAAAAAGCCGGAAAACAGTCCTGACAGCTAAAACATGAAACAAACTTGTTGATAAATATTCTTTCTGCACAGTATGTGTTATCTCTTGCATTTTTTTTTCTCCACACTGAGAGTGTAAAAACAGATTAAAAATGTAGTCCATCATTTGGTAATGCTGCTAAGCAAAAATAGCAAAAAAAGTACAGCTGGTTTGCTTGATATGAAAATAATTTTTTTTTTAAGAAGGTATTTCTCTTTGATGTTTAATGAGAAAAGACTTTCAGATGTAACTACCAACCCCACCTCATGCTTTCGACCATAAATTGGGAAAAGAATATTTCAGGTGAACCTGGCATTCGTCTACCGCCAGTATTTTGCTTTGTTGATCTTGGATATATCTTGTGATTTAGCATGATATCCACCTTTCGGTACTTTGAAAGCTTTATGTGCTGCTTTATCTAGACCTTTGACCACCATAACATACTTGCCTCGCAGAAAGTGATGCAGAAAAAGGACATGAAAGAGCACTATTCCTAGTTACACTGTCAGTGGTGTAACCCACAGGACTCGCTGTCACTCTATCACGCTTTTATGTATCAGCTTGTTTTGGAATGATGATGGCTTAAGGGCAAAGTCCCCACTTGAGCTAAATGACGTTTAGGAACAAGGTTGCTTGGCAGAACTGAAAGGGACTTGTATGTGCATACGTGTGTGCTTAGATCTATGCTCTAGCAATCTTTTTCTAGCACGCTCACAAAATGTGTTTCAAATGTTTTACAAACGTGGTATCTGATAGTTTCCATGAAAACCAAGATATTTGATAAAGAACAGTTACCATAAAGGTGAATTCTATTGCTTTCTAAGTAGGAACAGCTAGACAAACATATCCCACTTTACTCATTTATTGATATTAGTGTTGACAGGAGCAACAAAAGCATTCTTCATATACCAAAACAGCAAAATACATGGCATGTATATTCACTTCAGTTTACCTGTGAATGTAATATATACCATCAGGAAAGAGTGACCTGTAGGTTTTATTGTGGGCTACCAGCTACGGTATGATGATTTCTGAAAGGTGAGGTCTTTAGGTGCTTTACCTTTCTAAGCTCATTCACCCTATCCCTTTTTGTTGCAGTGAAGAGTTCTTATTCTTGCAGCTGACTGTACAGAATCTTACTTAAAAGTGAAGTTGAAAATACCTACCAGAAGTAACTAAATTCTAAACCAGATGTATAGGAAATACACTATGCAAACAGGAACCATACACAGAAGTAAATAAAGGGCAAGAGAATGGTCCCTTTTTATGGCCAAACCCAAATTCTTTTCATTTTCTCTCCAGAAAGACAAAAGGGTAGCTGTATAATGTTATCTGAGAATGTCAGCATGGTTAACCATGGATGCTTTAGTTTGCCAAGATATGATCAAACCCAGCCACATTTGTTGTGTGTTCTTCCACTCATACAGTTCTAATGCCATTTTGTGAATTCATCCTGTGAAAAAAAGTGTTTTATAGTGTTGCTCTTTTTCTCAAAACACTACAGTTTGGCAGTAATTTTGCTTGGTATCACGCCTAGGAAAGCCCACCCTCATCAAAGCATACAGTTTGGACCAGTATACTTGATTGTGACTGCATTCATTCAAATAGGAACCAAAAAGTCTGCATTCCTAGATTAGCACTCATCTCGCAGGTTTGGAATGGAATATCCCAACTCGGATCCTCAGTTCAATTAAAATGAAAATAGTTAATGAGGCCTGACAGGAGATCACTTAAAGAAACAATATATAATATTATTTGCACGCTATGTTATGCAGAATTGTACAGTATGAAATAATAATGTAAAAAAAAGAAGATGTAATACTATTGGAAAAAATAATATAAATTAGAAATGACAGTTGATGAAACTAAATAGAATGATTTTACAAATGTATCAGGCATAAAGTATATGCTAGTGAAATTGGATTAATTGAAGAGCAGAGAACGAAAGTGAAAAGATGATTTTCCCCGAGGAATTTAAATACGAAATAGGAAGATGTCCTTGCTAAATTATTTATAAATTAATAAATGGGGATGCTAATTAGTGCAGAAGGAAAACCAAGTGACTCAATAAAATCTTAGCCATGGTCTAAGATCCTAAGAACTATTTATTACTCCAGTCCTGCGAAGTTCCTCATTATATGCTTTAGTTTCAGTAGTGCAACTCACAGGACCAAAATTCAAGCACATATTTGAATGTTTGTAAGATTGCTGCCAGAATACTTCGCTATTGGCCATGCAAATTCAAACCCAAAGGATGGGCAATGTAGCTCTGAAAAATGTGTGTGCTCAAACCAATGAGACAACTAAAATGACAAACCATGGGTGAGAAAAAAGCATTTTTTCACAGCCGGTATATTTCACAGCTGCTTTTAAAAAACTTTGGTGAACTTCAGCATTATTTTAGTTTATTCATTCAGGGCTCATTCTTGCTTCTGTAGCATTAAAAGTTAAACCTTACACTGACCTCAAGTTTGAGGCTACCAGTTCCAGTTGATGGGGGCTAATAAGGATGGAGAAGAAGCATCATCTGTTTTATATTTCTTGCAGTAATTTTTCTATGGAATAAATTTACTGGCAAATATGTTTGCTATCACAATCTTCTGAAAATGAGTATGGCAAAATAATTCTTGGCATTTTGACTAGAAGCTTTGCACAGGCAACTATATTCCAAGGATTAAGCTTGTCCAAAATGAAACAAACTTACTTCTGATATATGTCAAAAAAGCTTGGATTTCAAATCCTAACAACTCATAAAAAAATAAGCATGATCAAATCACCATCACAAATTATTTACTGAAATTCAAACAATTAAATACAAGAGAAATGCCATTTGTTCACAGATATTTCCCAACTGGAAAGTCACCCATTTCTACAGTGGGACTGCTTAACACCACTTTTAATAAATGTATTAATTCTGTTCTTAGAAACTTGTCTCAGTCTGGTGATTTTAGTATGTTTAGAAAGGCTAGGCTATTGGGGGTCCTTAGATCCGTCCTATGGCTACAAAACTACTGTCCCTGTTGTGTTCAACTTACCTGGACCTAAATAACCAGATGACACTTGAATTTAGGACTTGAAGTCTAAGAAGGAGGTAAGAAGAAGAAATAAATTAATTCCCTAAAGAAAGAGACTAACTGAGGTCTGAAGAAATAGAGAGGGATTCCCCAAGAAGGATGTTCGCACTGATCTAGGAAGCCCTTTGGAAAAGCTTCAGGGACTGCGTACAAATGCAACTGCTGAGAGTCGGGGCAAATTCAGTCAGACAGAGGTCACACCAGTGCAATTAGCAGCGTCAGACCATTCATGCTACATTGTGTCTAGTTAGATTTCAGGTAAGGGGAAAACTTGTTTCCATCCACATACAATATACTGTTTAGACTTACCTTGAGATTCTTGTCTGATGATCAGTTCTCAGAAAAAGGAGGTTTCTCCCTGGAGCAGTGTCTGCTGGGAAAAACCGGTTTGGCTGGTAGATGGAAGAACTTTGAATAGTAGGGGCAGTACATAATGAAGTTCTATTCTATCCAAAAGACTTGTGTTCATCTTAATGACAGGTGTCCCAAGAAACATAAGTATTCAGGGAGTGAAGAAAGCAAGCTGTTGACCAGTCACTTGTTGACAGAAAAGGTCACTGACTGCTCAACAGCCATGTGGAAGGAATGAGAACTCTGAAGGACTCCCCTGGAACAAGCCAGAGCAAAGGTGTTAAGCATATGTGAAGAAGCACAGACAGCAGAGCTGGTAAATGGCTTGCTTGTCTCTGAAAGCACATGGTGAAAGACAGCAAAGAAAGCCAAGAAAGGTGCTGGTTCTGTGGCTGTACAAACACCACTTGCTGGACCTTGGTTGGGGAGGTGTGCCCTTCCTTCTCAAGCAGAGGAATATTCCACCTCTCTCATAATGCCCCTTTGGGCTGTGACTTGCTCAGGGTTCACGGAGAGACTTCAGTTTTCCTCTACCTAATAAAAAGGAAAATCTTAAGAGAAGAATAAAATTATTTGCTAGTGTATTTCTCTTTACTTTGTGAAGTAGAAAAAAGGAGGTTTACACTTAGCTTGAGCAGAAACACTTTTGTGCAAGGGTTAAAATTAGTTTTGTAATTGATAGGTTTCCTGAGTGGTTAGCTAGACATACAAATGGAGAGCTAGATGCAAATGCAAATACTGATCTCTTTTTTTTGGTCAGGCTACTCACCTGTTTTTTCATACTAAACACTGTATTATGGCTAAAAAAAAGAAATCTTAAAGAATATAACTAAAACTACAATGGAGAGAAAGGTATCTAACACATGTTAGTAAGACTTACTCTACTGTAAATTTCTGCCAGAATTCGGACTCATCTATTAATGTTGCACGTAGAGCAACAACAGTATATTTTTATACTGGCACTTTCCAGACATTACTGGAACCTGTTTGACCTTGTTAAACTGTCTGCAATCTCCAGCTAGTCTTGCTAAGGATTTTACATTTAAACCTCATATAATTTACTAATTTCACATTTTCTAGAAGGTCTTAGTAAGTAATTTGTACATTACATTTGTCAAATTTAAATGATTCTCCCTCAAAAATTTTGTTTTCTTATGAAAATAAACTTTTTTATAATTTCTGGTATAAATTCAGCTGTGAGATGGGGTTCCTTTAGTGACTGGTTGTTCTGATAAAGAAAAGCTCAAAAAAGCCCAAAATATTAGTTAGTCATAAAGTATTAAAACACAATAATAAATAATATGAAGCTTTAAAAATTATTTAGAATAATAAATAATTCTCTGTGAATAATACAGCTACTTGTGACTTTTAAAATTAATACAGAGAAGGCTCTTTTAAACTAGAAGAAACTTATGAGAATTGTGCCTGCCAATAACAGTGACAGCTGCAAAGAGTAAGACTTTTCTCCTAAGGTTAGAAAAAACAAATTTTATTGAATTTACATTAGTTGGCTTGTGACTACAGATAAAAAGAAAATATCTAATCTCCTCTAAGGCTCATTCCTTGCTGTGATCATTCAGTTCAAAACCACATCAGGATCAACCAGCTCATCTTCAACAGATGCTGGTATAATTTGTTCTGTGGAACGAAGTGAAGGAAATTCTACCTTCTCTACAGCCAAATTGTTTCAGCATTTCAGCATTCTTTCCATTTAGAAGTCTTTTTTTTGTCTTTTTTTTTTTTTTTTTTTTAAACTGATAGAGAACATCCCTTGTTTTTCAACAGGATATTTCTCCAGGCCTCAAGACTGATATCATATTGCTTTTGATATTTTTTTCCTGAAGCTAAACAGCATCATTTTTTTCTCTCTTCCCTCAGAGATCATGCTTCTGGACAACTAATTAATCTCTAAGCTCTGGATTCTATCCTGTTGTTTACTGAACAATGGTAGACCAAACTGGACCAAGCACTTTGGAAAGGACCTTGCCAGTGTCGAATATAGCAGAAGATCTGCAGGCTCTACTCCTGTTTACACATTCTAGCTTCATATTTGACTTTCTTACATCACATGATACTCTTCAGCTCGTGATACAAAAACCCTTCCTAACTCTTTTTCTGAGGACTTCTATGAGTCTTATGAATTCGCTGAGGTTTTAAGATTGATGTCTGGAAAACAATTTGATTTTGTTTTGCTGTTGTCTTTCCCTGTAACTTTCAAACAGGGGATGTTCTTATTACATGGTGGTTGCCCTCTCGCAGATTTCCTTCCACCTCCACATTCTCATTTCCTCCCCACTGATCAGCTACACTCCATACGTTACTTTTTCAACATTGTGTCATCCTTAGAATCTATAAATCTTTTGTACAGTCTATGTCTTGATCTTTTTTCTTTTTTCCTAACAGAGGTCTGTATCCGTAGTTAAAAGCAACAAGAGGCCCCCAAACATTCCAAAATGCTGCCACCAGGCCCTGTGCATTAGATGATTCTTTTTGTTTATAAAAAGCTTCATCTGTCTAATCTTTTTGGTTTGGTGGTCAACACCACCACAGAGGTTCTTTTCCCCTTCGTCAGTACCCATGAAGCATACATCCATTTGCATTTTGAATCTCAGAGCAGTTATACATTCTTCGGATTCATCCATTTCTGCCTGGATATTGAGGATTTTTTACTTCATTTTCTTTTTTATGGGATGATATTACCACATATAATCTAACTTCTTTTATAGAATACGTGTTGATTCTTGCCACTTTTCCTCACAAAATTTACATTACCCATTCTGAATTCTTATACATTTCTATAAACACTTAATCTTCATACACAAATACATCTGTATTTTCTACACCTTGAGCAAAGCCATATTGTTGTACACTTTTAATTCGGATACATACATCAATGACATTTTTCTAGAGCCAAAATGATGGCTTATTATGTTTGTGTCTTGGTGTGCTGAATTTAATGCTGTCAGACACTGTGAAATGTAAACTCATCATTAGCCACAGTGAGGACAGGCATTTAACTTCATAATGTAAGCTGAAGGCTGCAGGACATATTTTCGTGGGCGACATAATTTTTTTTACTGAGGTTGCTTCCTGGGGGTGAAATTATCACTAGCTTATGGGAGTCTGCTATGAATAAGCTTGGAGATGTATTGCAGAGCAGAAATTATTTGAATCTGTGTTTTTCACAGCTTTGGCTGCGTACCTACTTTAGAAATTCATCTACAGATGACTGTGAAGTCCAAGACGCTACTGGTGGAAATCTGCTAACCCTTCCTCTGAGTAAAGCTTTGTTTCAAACTGTGAGTGTCATGGACGGTACATCCCTGTGAAGATTTCTGTATTTATTCTTTCTGTTACTTTCTACCTAAATTTAGATCAAGATCTTCCTGTTCTTTCACGTAAGTTTTGAAAGTATGGTATATGTCATGACATATTCTTGTATAATCTCACCTTGCAGTTTATGGCTACTAAATACATTAGCTGGTACTAAAATTTGTGCAAAAAAATTGCCTTAAGATAGGATAAAAATAAAAAAGCCACATTCTAGTGGTTTCAGAGGAAACAAAGTGCAGCTCTGACATGTGTTACATGGCTCACAGTAAGAGTTACATCTGTATATTGTTCGGGAAAAGTCAAATGCCTGCAATAGTTCCTAAAAATGTAATGCCATTATTCTGAAGGCTTTACAAATTGAAATCCAAATGATCTCATCTTCTAGCAGCTAATGAGGTTACTGCTCCAGGACAAGATATTTTTGGCCTGTAGTATCATCATTATAGGGAAAGCATTTGGAGCCAAATACTCTTTTCACTGAACCTAAATCCTATAGTGCTTTGCAGTATGACCCTTATCACCAACAATAGAATTCTGTTTCCAGGCAGAAATAAATTACAAGCAAGTATTTTAAGGCAAAAAAAGAAAATGGGAATGCTGGAGCTCCTTTATGATTCACCTTTCCCTCCTGTGAGTAGCTATATCTTAAAAATAGAGATGGGTCTGACTGCTGTAATTTAAATGTGTATTTTCAAAACTATGAAAGCCTGAGGGCATGTGAGTGCCAGGCTTAGCTCAGGTTTTAACAGTTCGCATTTGAATACAAAATCTGAACCCAATTCATATCCAGTTCCTGCATGAAAACTTTCTGAATGTTTAGTGTGTATTTTCCAAATGAGCTTGTTTGGTTAGACATAAGAGTTATCTCAGCTTACTAATAATGGGGCATCTTTCCACTGAGCTTTAACCCTTACATAGGCCATGTGGATTTGCCTGATGTCATGCAATTCAGACCCTTCAAACTAAGAACTACTTTAAATTGCCTCTCTGGACTCTGCGCAGTCCTTCAACAGGGAATGTGGAACACGATTGGGAATATGGCACAGATATTAGCAGTTTTTCCTAAAAATATTCATTATTACACTGGTCACAAATATCCAATAAGTTAATCTCGCTGTCAAACATTCAACCTGAAACCCAGATTCAATGTGGATGTTAGAATCTGTCTCTGGGTCAATACTGCCCCATACCAGAACAGAGCAAATAATCTCTTCGCTATCTTTGGGAAACTTCTGGCTGTGTTCTGCAAAGGAATAGTTCAGACAAGTGCAGAATCAGCTCAAAAACTTCAGCCCTATTTAACAGAATTAAATAGATTGCAGGCCAGAATGAGAGGAAAGGATTAAAATCTGTCTTATAACTGATGTTCTTGTGGAAAAAGGAATTAAAAAAAAGCCCTGTTGAATATGGAAGGAGAGACATTGACAAAGCACGGATTATAGAAAGGTTGACTCGCTAGGTAGACGATGGCTTTCTTCTGCCTAAACATCAAAGGAGTGTCATTTGGTTGGGTTCTTTTCCTTGCTTTTCCTTTCTCCTGCCTCACAAAATGCTGGCTCTTTCTATGTCTCTGTCTATAGAACAGGCTTGTTGAGTGTTTTTCTGCAGAATGGCTGCAAGAAATTGAACATATTTTCCTGGGCTGGCAGAACTGCTTGTACGTTTGTCTGCTTTGGGTCTATTCCCTTTTCAGAAAAAATTCTTTTATCAAGGCTTCTTCCTCTTCGCGTACATTCCTCAGACTGATCATTCTGTTCCTTGGCATGTTTTTGTTCAGGTCCTAAAAATCAAGATCTCTCATTTGCAAACAAACTGTTATCCTTAGGTCAATGTAATCCTCCAACAATGTGCGTAGTCACCTGCCAGCTGATGTAAGTACACACTGCTTGCAATTTGAGCTGGCTGGATGAATTCCATTCTTGACTAGAAGAGATAAATCTATTTGTGCAACATCCTGGATAAGAAATTTATTTATTTAGTCTCATCACTTTTAGCCTGCCTATAAAACTTCCAATTTATAGACAGCTTGAAGCTCACATATATATGCTTGTAATCTATTCTACAGTTGTACCTCAGAGGAATGCTCTGACAGGTTGATCTGTTGCCAAGCGGTTTGACTCCTGCAATATTGTCTTTCAATCAGAGCTCTCATACAGACAAGTCGGGACATTCCTTGAGATCTAAATATGCTTATCAGAAACCTTATTTATCCAGTACATTTTGGTGTACATATTACTGTAGTCATTACTGAGAAAACACAGAAATTCTATATACGTAATGCATTTTTGTTACTGACAGATAATGAAAAAAGAATCCTGGTTCATTCAGTGTTCAGAGTACTGAGAGTCTGGTGTATCTGCTTAAAAGTTTAGCTTTTTACTCCAACATCAACTACAGCAGCTTTACTGTAGTCACGTAATTTGGCTGTGTAAACCACCTTAAAGTGATTAAGTGCTTCCCTTCATCTTGTGCCACTTCATTCTCCAAACTCCATCTGTCCTGAATAACAATCCACCAGCTGAACACGGCAAATCAAAAGTCTTCTTTCCCATTCATACTGAAATTCTTATTCAGTCTCTGAAGTCACTAGATATACGCCTCCTATAATGACAACATACATCAAATAATCATTTATTTTTCTAAATTTCAGTACTTGTTATATTTTAAATCTACTCTTCCAACCTATTTGCAATTCTCATACATTTCCTCATATTTCAGTCATATTTCCTTTTTATAGCCATCAGCCGTATTTATACTTTATCATTTCATTTTAACTACTCTGGAAGACCTTTCTATATCTCATTTACCTGCAGATTCACAGTCTTAGAGCATACTCTTGAAATCAAAACTGAGGTACTTATGCACTCCTCCACATGTTAATTCTGGCATGTTATTAGAATATTATGAGATTGTAAGTATGTAGGTATCTTCTGAAGTTTCCTTGATACATCAGTGCTCTCATCTTTCATCCAGTGAAGTAAGTGGCTTTGATCAAAGCCATAGTGAGCCCACCTTAAGCATATACTTGAGTGTAATGAAAAAGATACTTTCAGTCCTTCACAGATATCTCCCTGACACTAGTCTGGTGTCAAGGTAGATTTGACATACATCTGTCCTGCTATTAATCTGAGAATATTTCCATTAAAACTAAAGCATCCTATCTCCTGTTCTTCTCTGACTGCTGCCTGTCTACATAACTTTGCTATTTGACAAGGAAGAAGGCCCCTAGGAGGACATAATGGGATGCAAAGTTTTTATGCCTCTTCTTTTTGTTTCTCCTGCTACTGCTAGCACCTTATTACATTTACAATTCCTACAATGAGATCTATTATTGTGTTTGAAATTTGAAAACAAAGTAGTATTCAGCTAATTATATCAGGTCACGCAATACAGAGATGGAGCTCCATATATCCAAAAAGTTATGTGTTTCAATAAAATACGGAAGCAGTTGAACTTTACAGAACTACTACTAAAATCTTGGTAAAACAATAACTGACAAGTTTTTAATTAGTTTCTTAACTATTTTTAGAGGAAAAATATTACTCTTAGCATATTAATTATCTTTGTAACAAAATTCAGTTTTATCCAGAAAGGACTTCATGTCCTGTGCTAAAACAGATCATACCGCTCAGATGTGCAACAATAAGGAATGAAAGAAAACAAGCCAGCAGTTCAGAAAGTAACTGAAAATAAAATAAAATAGTTCTCCATAAAGATAAGTAATATTTACAAAAACAATTGTAGTGTTATTATATATTAGTATATTACTATGGTGTAATACTGTTATTTATACTTCTGTATTACTAGTTATTAGTTATTGTCTATAAATATTTTTTATTTATAATAATAATAGTAATATAACATAATTGGATTTGACTGCAGAACAGCAATAGCTTCTGATGGAAGACCTGTGTGGTTTACTTTGCAAACCCATTTTTGCCTTGCCTTTCTTTAAACGTGATTAATAAAAAAGCCACATGTGCAAGTGCAACGGATTTAGAAGAAGGTACCTAAATTGTAACAAACCAAATTTTGTTATTGTTTTTATGCATCAGAGATAAAATCTGACACATAAAAAAAATCAGGTTAAATGAAGAACACTAGAGCCAAATCTGAATGACGTATACAGATCAGAAGAACATGTCAGAGACACGCTATTGAATTGCAGTCACTTTTCCTTCAAGAATCACAGAGAGAGAAACCTTATTTTCAGAAAAGCAAAGTGTTTGTATAATTTGTATAAAACATTGTAAGTTTAATGGAAAAAAAGTGTTCTGATAATGTGCTTTTAGCTTTATCCAAGCAAACTACCTCAAAAGTTGAAGGAGAAAAAAATACTGTTACAGAGCCCTAAAACTTATTTTTGTAGAACATAACTAGATGATCTTGACTTTGCTTAGTGCTTCTTATACAGCTGCTAACTACAGGTTTGATTTAAGAAAAAAGAGGAAGACAAAAGGTACTAATGCAGACATACGGTGCAAGTCTTTAAAGACAGTATTACAACCTTCTTTCTTAGCAGTGTCTCATAAAAATGTGTATTAAGCTAGCCCTTTGTAATCACAGAATCACAGAATGTTAGGGGTTGGAAGGGACCTCTGTGGATCATCCAGTCCAACCCCCCTGCTGAAGCAGGGTCACCCAGAGCAGGCTG
>Ga0181612_126752_pt1 | contig 26246 bp, 13 predicted proteins | sample HoacroProtozoa21_FD_119630 | JGI IMG/M metagenome (GOLD analysis project Ga0181612, IMG submission 119630) | Hoatzin crop microbial communities from Cojedes, Venezuel. Combined Assembly of Gp0051906, Gp0051904, Gp0051908
CGATGGAAGTGGAATTCTTTAAAAAAAATAATTCATAAGTATAAAATAACAACCAATCACTTTGTCTTCCCTCTTCCACAGAGCTTGAACAAAGAAAATAAACTAACTAGGAGCAACATTGTATGTAATCACCGTTTCAAGCCCTGAGAAAAGAACAGATCCAGCCATGATCTGAGACTTAGGGATCCTTAAGGGAGCAAATTAAAACTTTCACTCACAGGAACGAAAGGCTTCTGAGAAATCTAAAGGAATCCACAGGTATCCTGATGAAATCCTGGCCTTATTGAAGTCCACGGGAGCTTTCCTAGCAACTTTGAGGGAACCTGGATTTCACATCTAATTCTGGTTGGCTGCCAGGACAACATCAAAGATGAAGATGAATGCAGTTTCCACACTATCTTAGAAGAAGCCAGAAAGGCTCCCTAGGACACCAAAGTTATTTCACCTCTTTATTTTCAGTGCCTTTACACTGAAATAGGTGGTTGCTTATCTTCGTCTCACCACTGGGGCTGTGCCATTCAGTTTTAAAAAGCTGAAATGGAGCCTACCTGCATTTCTGACACACGAATCCCACAGTAAATGTGTCTGGGACTTCGTAATAGGCTTTGTCATTAGAAATGAAAAAGAATGACTTGGCAGGAAGCAATTGTTGGGGTAAAATGGACATCTTCCCTCTCTGAATTTTAAATGTTTTGCACATCTATCCCAGGCACAAAAGACTCTGTGATTCCCATGACAACTGTGGCAAATGCAGCTGTAGGCATCATTTAATTACAGTGATTCAGCCTTCCAAGTCAACATCAATTCCTTAAAGTGCTTCAGGGCATACAACACGTGTTCAAAAAGGAGCATTTGTGTGACCTTAAGAATACGCCCTTTAAGGTATGTTTCCATTTATACTCTGGGAATTTGGAATTCATTAACACCAATTAAAACTGGACATTGTGTGCTTAATTCTCCATGCACTTCACTACAGATTTATCCCTGCAGGTTGAAAAGGGTTTTTTTGATGAAACAGAAAGCTAAGATAAAGGAAAATGTCCTTCTATGATTTGTTCTCATGGGTCATGGCAACAGCAGCACTGCAGGAGAAAAACGTCCCTTACAGAGCTATATTTCCTATGGATATTACACTGACAAGACAAAATGCAGCTGAGTTCTCACGTACCAGCATCCAAGCCAGTAAAACTGTACCCATTCTGGATACACCACATAGCAGAAAACATGACTTGTCCTTAAGTATCTGCTATAAATAATCACACCAGAAGTAAAATGTGTTTTCATTTGAGAAGTAACCTCTCTCCTTGTCAGCTTCACTTACAGAAAATGCATGCTGTAAATCTGTATGAGTCCTCCTCTAGAACACACCAAAAAAGCCAAATACTTCCCCTTCTAACAGCACATCTCTACTGAAATATGAAAGACTAAACTAAAACAAAAAGCAAAATCTTTTTCTTTAAAGTCCTGCCCCATAGCTCCGTGTGCTAATTGCTAACAGTGACCCACTCCGGTAAAGGACCGGGAAACGTGCAACGTATTTCAAGCAATACTACTAATTCTTCACTGCGGATTGTAGTTACCACAACAATTAAATATATCTGTAATGCATGGAAATTATTAACAAAAAGGAATGCCAAATACACTGCAGACGTGGGGCTACTTGGAGTTCAGTGAAAGACTGACATAAATCTCTTCTGTAATCTCCTGGCTGTTTCCTACTAAAGGAAGGACCAGAATGCAATGTGCTAAATTACTAGGGCATAGGGATATGTTGCTGAAGTTTTTTTTTTTAAAAAGCAGTTGCACTGCTGGCACAACAGACCTAGCTCTGTCACAAGCTATTTATTACATCAGTATATCAACTTTATTAAAAAAAGAAAAAGACAATGAAGAAGTCTGTCTTTGTGCAGAGCTCAGCTCGACTGGTTTGGAAACATAAACAGCTTCAGAGTTTAATTAGAAACTGTTTACATCTTCAAGATAATTTCATTTTCTTTAAATTGTAACTGAGGTAATTCCAGATAGTTCTGCTGACTCCACGGTTTAATGTCTCTAAGCTGCCAGACTGAAAAATGCAAAGGGAGGTCTGCGCAGCTGAAAACAAGCTGAGAGGGGTCAGGAAACACTGTGCTAACTAATAATGGTTTGATTATCTAATGTTTAACCGCTCTGCAGCTCCAAGATGCTGCGAGACGTCTAGAAAGAAGAAAAGAGACCCAGTCAGTAAATTAGTGTTCTTTCCCACACTGTGTTTCTGATTTCCGTCCCATTTCTAGCACGACCTTTTGCCTTTTTTCTTTAGCTTTTAAAAATTATTTATTTATTTTTTACCTTGTGAAGTGTTGGAATAAGTGATTTTCACTTCAGGTTGATCTGGTACCAAAGCCAAGATGCTGTTTTCACGGCATACCTGACTGTCTCCTGAAGCGCTGGAAATCCCTGGATGGTGTATGTTTTCATAGCCCTGTTCTGTAGACTCCAGTTCAGAGTTTGAATAACCAAAATCAAGGTGACCTTATATCCTGCTTCCTTCAGATCATTTTTCGAAAAGAAGAAATGTGATTGAAACTAATACTTGATACAGTAAATGACACATACGATTAGTACTTTCCTAACTTCTCCTTAATAGTTTTTAACTATGTTTTATTTATTTAACCAGGTTTATAATGTAATTTTTTTTTTGTATGGCAGTTTAAAAAAAAAAAATCAAACAGAAGCAGATGACAAAATAACAAGGCTCCTGACAAAAGCCTTTGAGAGTCAACCCTACTGAGCAATATGATTCTCCTAGAGACATCAGCCACCCATCTACCATGCAAATACATATTTATGCCTTATAAAAATCAGCATTACTGTTACTAGCCTTCTTTTGATGTGATGTAAATCTCATTAATGGTAATGGGTGATACACAAGGGAAGAGCAGACACTCAGCACCAAAGGATGTCAGTTGCGTAACACTCTTTGACGATGGGTGCTGTTCCCCTAGACGCTGCCCTTGGTGGTGAAGGCAGACAAAGAAGCTGCTGAGAACCTCCTCCTCCTCCTCCTCCTGACCCGACCCTGCTGTCTGCAGTTAACCCAATTGCATCGGGATAGCTGTGCGCCTGAACTGCCAGACAGATCACTAAATAATCCTCATTAGTACACATCCTCCTGCCCCCAGAAGCCTTGTTTTTAACATGGATGATTTCCATCATCTGCGTTATCACACAGCCTCACAAAATGCTATTCCAGTTCATCAGAGACAGAAATAAACTGCAACACAGGAGCAAATCAGGTTGGGGTTTAGATCCACAGGCCAGTTTCTCTGCCCAAACTCATATTTCACGGTGTGGGTGGAATGCGATAATCAGAAGTATCGGATGGCTTTTGGATAGAGACCCTATACACAGATTCTATAACTCACATGTCCATGACCTACCATTTAATTTTACCTCAATAGAAAGACGAAATACCTAACCCAAGTTGTGACACCTCAGTGGCTCTGGGGAGCATTTCCAGAAGCACCCTTAGACCCCAGCAGTTTGGGGAAGAGGGAGTGTACCAGTTTCCGGACTCCTGAAATACTGGCTACATGTGAGTGCTAAAACTTCCACTAGCCCTACCCTTACAACACTGAGCATGATCACTGCAGAAATCTTTAATGTCTGAGCACTGCAGAATCGGAATCAGAGCATTTACACTAGGAAAATCAGGAAACAAAATAAAATAAGACCTTAAACAACGTGAAAGTAGCATGAACTGGGGATGGGGGGGGAAGAGGAGAAAGCAAAGAAACAGCTATTTTATATGTCTCTGATAACGTACTTCCTACCACAGAGGGTTGTCAATAGAACATAACCAATAAAACCAATTTTTCTTTATCAGCAGAAATGGATGCTATGAACAACACAAAGTAAAGTGTGATGCACCTCCCCTTGGCTGCTGAAGTGAATGCATAAAAGGAAAACATCAAATATAACTGTTTCTCACTTGCAGGAAAGCTGCCTTTCAAGGATAGCTTCTTCTCCCTGATCATACAGCACCACACTTTCAAAACAATTGGGAATTGGCCTGTAGCACCCAACAAAGAACAAATCTTTCCAAACCTAATCCTTGGATGCCTGGGCCCCTCATATAATAAACGCATGGGCAAGCTGATCACCAGTGGGGCAAACGGGCATGTTCACAGCTGTGGTATCTTTTGTGCAACTCATGGTCTTGGTGTCACTTCTTAGCTACTCATATACATCTGGTGCTACCATTCAGGAAAAAGTGCTATGCTTCCACTTAAACATTGTATTTAGCTTTAACTGTAACTAACATTCTCAGTGGTTGGTGCAGAATACCTAACTGTTCCTAGAGGCAATTAAAATACAGTAAATACCAATGCTCTTTTTTCAGTGGTATCTGGAAGAAGCCCTCCTGATGGTCCTTCCCATCCTTAATTTTCCTCTGTTTCTCCTCAGCAGAGCTTAGATTGAGTCAATTAGTTTAATTTGGGACTGTCACTCAGCCGATTCTTAACAGATCGTGTTTTGCTCTCATCCTCAGTGACAAATATGCAGCTTCCCACTGGCTAGCTGTTTTAATTCTAACATAAAGGTTTCAATTTTACTTAAAAATGTACTGGTGACAATGGGTGTTTTTTGGACTGCTTAAAAAAAGTTCTTCAAATTTCAGCCGTAAATGAACTAGTACTTTTCTACATACTTTGTACAATTTCTACTGCTTGCTCTTTCTGTGTTCCTAATTGTTCTCCTCCCCCAAGCCCTGCCTCCAAAAACTCAATAATTAAAGTGAAATTGTGTAGTGAAAGGCAATTACTCAAAATTAGCTGTTATTTTCTACTGAGAGGCACAGTTCCATAAAAAAAATCCCTAAAATGATGATCAATAGCTGAGAGGTTCAAGAATTGATCTCAGTTCCATTTCTCTTTTGTCTTCACTTATGACCGCTACACAAAACCCAGTCCCCTGGCTGGAGCAGAGCCCCAGGCTATCCTGCACACAGGCAAAACACAAGCTTTTCCACCAGCCCAAAGTCACAGTGTCACAGTCCAAGCTCCACTTCCCTGTAACATAAGCAGTCTTATTTATCTGGGTAAACTGAATTTGAAACCTGCCCAAATATACTGACCTGAAAAATGTACTGACTTTAAATTCTAGCTGTGAAAATGGAAAAGGTAACAAAAGATCCAAGATAAGAACTGCGAAAAAAATAAAGGCAGGCACAGAGGGATTAAATTCATTCTCTGGCTTTTCAAAAGGAACATCACACTAATAGGAACATGACAAAGAGGAGTTGTTGTGCAGAGGAATTACCGCAGCAAAGCTGCTTCCCTGTTTATGTTACTGGCCCAGACCTTCCTCCAAGGCACCACAGGGCTTTCTGTCCCTAACGCTTCGTGCCATGACTGGGATGCAAACCAGCATATGTTCTTGGAACAGAGAAAAAACAGGTCTATTAGGGACCTAGACTGAAATAAAAGTTTCTGAAGAGATATTGTTTCATTCAAAAGTCTGGCGAGCAAATAGCAATGGCCATGCCCTCTCTCATACATCAGGTTTTGCACTTCCTAAATATACACCACTTGTTGCATGTCTTGAAGGAACAGCCCATACAGCATTTTTCTTTTGCCAAGGATTTGTTATTTTCATTTATTTTGCATTTATTTCATCTCTTCTTCATCATGGTTTTGAGGAGAAGCAGTTTACAGCCAAGGTAGAAATAAGAGTCGAAGCAGACTTACACGACCTGCTGCCAGGTTGTGCTTGATGTGCAGCAGGATTTGGAAGACGGGACACGAAGCAACGGTGCTTGATGCTAGAGCTCAAGGGCATCTGAAGGCATACCCTTGCAGATACATTCATGGTTCCTCAGCACAAACCCATCCTGCCTTCCCACTCTTGTACTTGTTTTGTAGGGACAAGCTCCAAGCTGGTTGCATTTTCCATTCGTAGGCTGAGTGCAATGAGGTTAAGTGTGGTCTGCTGAATGGGTGTGTAAAAGCCCCCCATGATTTATAGCTACAAAGTCAGCTTTCAGCCTATAGTTAAAGCGTGCACCCTTCCAGGTCAATATGAGATATTTCATCTCACAATACATGGATACTGAAAGGAGTGGGCTATGCGCAGCAGAGCAGACCTGGAAAAAAGTACCTGTCATTCCCATAGCCAGGTGCAAAGGGGAGTGGAGGAGAGACTACAAAGCAGCCACTTTCCCGTCATGCTCTTTTCTGTCAGCACGGTGAAAACCTGCTTCTGGCTACAGAAGCGCAAAGAGAGATGAAACAAACGGTGCTGTCCTAGCAGCCTGCCTGGCATTTCAATTAGCCACAGCTGGGATGATTCAGCAACAGGGAACGATCCTGGTAAGAGCAACAAAATTCTGCAAGATGACAAGCAAGGAAGGGTTCATTACAGCAAGGCATGGGACTCCGCAAAGGGATGAAGACTACAGCAGGAGCAGCATCTGAATGACCTGGGTAAAACTAGCTGTTCTTCGTGGATTCCTGGTCTCTCATTAACACCTAAACTATGGGGGGGTGGAAATGGAAGGGCATCAAGGAGTACTTTCTGTTAAAAGGAAGGAAGAACATGTTTGCAGCATCCTCAGCTTCCCTGATGACAAGCTGACTGTGTAAATCACCGAGATATAAACTAGAAGAGCATGTGACTGGCACGGACACAGACATGTGAGTGGTGAGGGGAAGTATAAACCTTTGGGTTTACAGGAGGGGAGAAGACTAGCTATAAAAATTTTGTTCCCCTTTAGGCTGGCAAGAAATTTCAAGCATATATGAACTCATAAGCTTTCAACTGCTTTAGGGAACTCGGCTGATTTCAACCCCCACGGAGATACCTGTGCTCAATTTTGATGAAGGAGCATGTAAAAAGTGCACTTCCAAAACTATTAAATAAAGAAGGACTGCTAATTGGCATAATTTTGCTCTACAGTTTGTGCTAAATTCTACTTTTAGCTGCAGTGGTATAAATCTAGACTAATGCCTTGGGTTTCAACAGAACTCTTCTGTATTTATCTAGCTGTCCGGAAGAATATTTTCACTCCTGAGAGTGGAAACTTTTGGGAGATACTTGGAAAACAAATGGAATACTTAAAAGACATCACTCAGCCTAGTCCCTTAGTTTTCAAATGCTGCAATATCAGTAAAAGGATTTGCAAATTTCTTTAAGACTCCTATCCTTCTTTTTCACTTGGAACAGTCTATGATTAAAACAACTAAAAGAACTGAAGGGATATCATTAACGCATACGCATAAAAAGGGGAAAAATGTGTTACTATTAAATATTTCCATGTTGACACTATTTTTATAGCAAACCCCCAAACTTCTACAGTGGGATTTATGCCATTTCCATAGCAGATACATGCAGAATGTATCTACAATACAATACAGAATGTCAAAAAGGCCTAGGGTTGCCACAGATTTGGGGGTTTATATGTTTAATTCCACGTTATACAAAATAAGTTTTGCTAAAGTAGCAGGTCTTGAGGGCATTTGTAGCTCATACACAAGTGGTACACGTCTTGCTGGTATCTTTTAAGAGCAAAAGCTATAGGAAGCTCATTAAAGGACAGATCCAACAGAGTTTAAATTCCACACTGATCCCTGGAGATTTTTTCCACCAAGAAGTAATTTCCAAGGCCTCTTCAAAGACTGAAACGTAAGAACTGAAAGAACATGGCAATAATTAATGAAATTACTTTTAATTAAAAAGCCTTAAAACATTCCCTTTTGCCGCACAACCACACAAATGACTCCAAAGTTAAGTTTTCAGAGGCCTTTCTGTTACAACCCAGATATTTCCTATTCTTTTTAGATATCAGATAAGGACTTCTCAGGGGCCCGTACTTTTTACACTATCTTCGGCCCAAGGATTTTTTTTTTCCTGGAACTTCTTAAATCTGCCTTAAACAAAGAGAAATTAGAAGACCAGAGAGTGAATGCCAGTAAGCATACTGTGACAGCAGGCTGTCTCTCTAAATGTATATGGCTTCCCTGGGATGCTCTTTGTTCTGATGTTTTTGCTATTCTAAGAACGCAGTTCGGGTAGGGAATAGTCATTTGGCCTTCCCCTCACAGTATTTCCAGAGCTGAAAACTCGCCGGTGTTTCTTGAATAATGGTGTTCAGAGGAATAGTACCATTGGTCAGACGTTGGGTAAATATTCAAAGTGTTAATATTAAACTGGTAAAATGCAGTTTGGCTTAAGGCGTAAAGTATTCTCCCGGAATACTTGTTACAGATCGACAGCACAGTATGAAGGTAAAGCCTAAGGCTATAAACCTGATGTTAAAATTTCCATTTATAAATCAATAATCACTGCAAACAAATCAGCCTACTCAGTTCTGTGAATGCCACCACTCTTCCTTGGGCACAAGTTGTATATCCAGCTCCGTAATAATCAAAAGAGAGCATTACAAAGCTGATGAGTACCTGACGGCCCCCTCCCCAAACTGTCAAACTTTTGGGGTGCTGGAGCTGGGCACGGCATTGCTGAAGGACGCACAGCCTTTAACCTGTAAGACGCTACAGAAACCCCAACATAAACTGAGCTGAGCTGCTTGGACTTGTGCGAAGAAAACACTGAGCAGGTACAGCCTTGGTCTGTCCATGCCCTGAGCCAACCCGGAGCCCAGTGTCTGGACTGGCACATCCAGCACAGAGGACAGCTTCAGATACGCTCAAAGGACTCGTGGCGCAGAAGGCAGAACCACATTAGAGATAGCTTCACAAGATGGGTTCAGGAAGTGCCTGGAAATTTCTGTCCTGAGAACATCTCCTGCATTGACTTCCAAAAGTTGAGTGACTGGAGGCCCAACTGGTAACCCCGTTGAGACTGCTAAAGCCTGCATGCATCTCTCAGGAGCTCAGAGCCCAGACCTGTCTGCCCATTGCTTACCAGCTCTCACATCACCTCACCTCAGAGCCCTGTTTCCAACTCCAGTTTGTTTCCACAGTGTGCATACGAGCCCTGATGTGCTGCAGAGTGCAATTCCATGTGGATATTTACTACCTATTGTTTTAGAAGAGCCAAGTTGTTTTTCTTTTCCAAACTTTAGAAATCACTCTCATTCTCCTCCAAACACACAACTCTCTTCTGTGTGTCTCAACTTGCTGTGCTTGGCCTCTGGCCAGAATCCCTTTTTCTGCCTTGAAGGAGGGTGACAGCACGCCTTTGAAGAAACGCCAAGGCTGCTGTTGGGCTGACCAGCAGGGAGCAATCCTGCCCAGCACTCCCTGGCCTCTCCCACATTGCTCTCCTCCTTTCCCAGAAACATGCAGTCTCGGAGAAGGCAGAGGTTGAGCTGGTCACAATTCCCAGAAGACATTTTTAAGCAACAGATGAAGTTTAAGCACACACAGAGAATTTTGGAGCTGGAAGAGACATCAGGATATCATCTAGATCATCTTCTTGCCCCAAGGCAAATCCAGCTGTACCTACAAGACACTGTTGACAGATATTTGTCCGACTGGTTCTTACCAGCTTACAGACACATTTCTGCAGGCAATCAAGTCCAGCACGTCGCTCACCATCACAAAACTTTGGTAAATCTACTCTCTCTTGCTTCAACTTAATCCTATGAGTTCATGTCTGAATACGGGCATGGAGAACTCATTACTTGTATCATTCAGTTTCTAACAGAACTTTAAAATACAAAGAGGCAAACTGTAACTAGTTACCCTGGTCATGGTTCCTGTACATTTTCTGTCTACAAAAACACCAGTCTTCTCTGTTGACACACTGCGTTTATCATCTGCACAGTAACTCTTCAGCACTGACTCAGAGAGATGGCCACACGTTCATTGGCTTTCTTTCCCACAGTGTCTTCTGTCTTTTCTTGGAAGATCTCCATCCAGCCACTGAACAGCTGTAACCCAACTGACCTCACAAATTTAATTTGCTCACATGTTAAAACTTCTACACACTTACAAAGAGGGGTGAAATGCAAAAGTCTGTGCAAAACTAAAAACCTTCTCTGCACGAGACAAAGGCCTTACAGAGAGTATAATAACATCCTTCCTGCATTACTTTATTTCCTACACATTCAGCTTAGTTTTGGCCTTGGGACACTGCTCATTTCCTATTATGACTGATCCTCAGTTGGCAAGATGGGAGAAGGTGAAATTCTGATTCAACACTTGCAATGCAGTTTGGTTTTTGTTTTATTTTCTTTTTTTTTTTTTTAAAATTAGCCAGTTGCTTAAGGCATTTTTTCTCTCACACTGGCAAGAGGGAAATAGAAAGGTACAATGGTACATGTCGTGCTCTGATAACAAGTTTAATTGCTTCAGCTTGAGGGGGATAACTGCAAGAAGATTTGACAGGTGTTGAAAAGGTTTTTCTTTTTTCCTGTTAAATGTTAAAAGACACAGAACAAAACCTAAAAATTTTCCACTCAAACTGTAACTTGCCCGTGCTTTCCCTTGCACTTACCCAGTAGAGGGGTTCATGATGCAACCCCCTTTATCGGTAGACGCTTTGCAGTTACAGCCCCGCTCCAGCGTATCGTGATTCATTCCAAAATTGTGGCCCAGCTCATGAGCCAGGGTGACTGCTGCACCTAGAGGGTTTTCTGAGTGATCCTTAAAAAAAAGCAGAAAGAAGTAGCAAAGTCAATGTATAAAACCAATTCAAAATACACGTTGCCCCTCTAAAGTCCTATTGCCTGTCCCTTGAGGTGCTCTATGAACTTACCAGCTGTAGTCATACTGTTGTTAAATGAACACAGTTTTAAATTCATCCATATATACCAAGTGCAGACTGGGAATTTCAGGGCAGTCTACCTGTCCTGGCCATCCAGTTTCCCCAGCACATTAGATGTTTGAGACCACTGGGCAGCTTTGAACATCTGAATACCTCTTTATTTAGGGCTTAAAATTCCCTTGCTCAATAAATCCCCCAAAGTCCCAAGACATGGTCATGGCAGAATCGTTTATGGGTGAGGATGAGTGTGATGAGGGAAAAGTGAGACTGTCCTTCATATCAGAAGGTAAATTACAAATGCAGCAAGAGACTTCACTTGGTCTATTCAATATCCTTCAGACTGTTTCTTTAATATCAGAAAGTCCAAGATTTCATAAGCCTTATAAGAAAAAACAAGTACCTTTGAAAACCTCCTTTTTAAAATGAAAGGACAAGTCGAAATATATTCTAAATGTTTCAAGTGTCAAAATTGAAATATTAACATTAATCCTTGTTGAAATGTTGATTTTTGAGACAACTATTCCTGAGAAATTCACTGCATATGATTACAGGCTGCTGATCAGACTGATGTTTCGACTTAACCACAAGTAAGAGACCTTTCCACATCGATCATTTTCCTTGAGGGAAAAAGAATTCCACTGTACTCACATGAAAGCTTTCCCTAAAGGCATAAACATGTAATATAAATGCATGATCCACTATTTATCAGTCAGTAAATGGAATTACTATGTACAGCTGCCTGCTCTAAAAGCATGTATGAATATATTCAGTTTTAGTATCATCAAGGCCAACCTTCAGACTAAAAAGAAGTGAAAGGTAAAACTGTCTAAAACATTAGCTATATATTAAGGAAGTCATTAATACATGACTTCTGGCAGATTTAAGAGTTTCTTCTTTCTTCTGTCTGTGCTAATATTATTAGTATATCATTTCTCAAACATAAAATCAAAAAGAGAATACAGTCATTCTGAAAACAGGAAACTATTCTTCTGCATTTGGAATAAATTCAGAAGAATTTTGTCTTTTAACAAAGGATCTGGTTTTAGTTTTTCCTGAATTTTAAAATTTTAGTATAAAAGTCTTGTGACTAACATCACAGCCAGTTTGTGTGCAGTTATGTTCTAAGATGCCTGTTTGCTGAAAGAAGCTGTACAACCTGTCCTAGTAAAAAAAGAGTAAACCTACGCAGTAAAATAATCTGTAAAAATCAAGAAAATATATACTCCTGCACAATGCCTACATACGGAGATGTCTTATCTAGATAGTAGTCACATAAAGACTGATTTATCATTGTATTCATAGTAATTTGTGAAATATTAGAGATCTCAGTGTAGTTGAACCTGGTGTCATAAAAAGAGCACATCCTCTCACTCAATGGGAAAACAATCCAGGACTGAAGACTAAGAAAACAATGAAATAGTTCCATATAATTTACCAGCAGCACACTGGAGTGATGCCTTGAAATTAGGGTTCTGTGGTCTGTGGTCAAGACAGAAACTCCTCTAAGCTTTGAGCTACCTAGACAGGCAACAAACTGAGCTCAGTTTCTCTTCATTTTGCCAGTCTCTCTCACTGAACAGATATTATATTTATGTGAACACCTCTAAAGCTGGCAATTAAAAATAAAAAGAACTAACACAGTCCACCCCAAAACTAGAGCAATAAATAATCTGAAATGTAACTTGGGGCTTGAATAGGTAAACAATTATCACAGCCCATGCGGTTCTCATTACTCGCTCAGATCCACTTGGAATGCAATTTTATCAGTTTCTAGAGAGGGTTTTTAAAACAAGGAATGTGATGTCTCAGCAAAAGAGGTTATTTGAAGGCAGCATAAATGAAGATTGTCAAAACAAACAGTGACATGTCCCATTTGATACTGAGACCATTTACATATCACAAGGACTAAAGAAATGAATAGCTTGGTGACTGATTTATTCCACCAGGGTCTTTTAAAGTTAACTTGGGCAGTAAAAGTCATTACCAAACAGTTTCACAACCGCTGGATAGGCAACCGTCTACTCTTAAGATGTGATAAGCTGCTGCACAAAACACGCAGCTGCTTTCAGCTGAACTCTGCTTCGTTCCACTGAGATTCAGATCAAATTGTAATAACGGGATACTGTCACCCACAGCTAGAACAGGCAGATGCCCCCATCCTGGTACTTTCCATGCAGGTTCACTCCGTTGTAGGAATAAGTTTCGTGAACCACACTTTTATTTGGTTTAAGCAACTCACTAAAATGGTAAGGGCCTCAGTTCCACACTTCTCGTCTACATGAACTTCCCCCTAAACTAAACAGAAATCTGACATAAGTGAGAATACTACATTACATAACAGAAACTCTGCAATATTTTACTTTTAAATCCATGAATTTAGTGGCCAGTCTTTTGAAACAGAAGAATGAAGACTGAATCACGTGTCAAAGACTTGTTTTAATGTCAACTTTTGTTTGATTTTTCTACAACACAACAGAATCATCACAGTAAAATAATTGTAATGCTTTTGATACACCAAAAGCTTCTCATACTCAAATGACCACTCTCCCCACTTGGAACGTCTCTTAAAATTAGGGGGAGAAAGGGTGTCACCTACCACTGAGAGAATTCAGCCCTATAGAAAAGTAGAGAGGGGCAGGCTCTCAGGGAGGCACGACAGAGGAGTTTAGATCATGTCGTAGAGCTGACTGGCTGCAAAAACAGTCAGGAAAATCAGATCACACAGGGATCTCTCCAGTTTTTGTATTTAAATGTTATTTCTCATGTAGTCTCCCCATCGTCTGAGTGTTCGGTGTGGGGTTGGTGAGAGCTTGGCTGAATTATAAGGATGGCCAAATGTTCCGTTGACCAACGTCGAGACGGTTAAGCATTATAGCCTCCCAGGTTTACAATTATTCATCCATTTGCATATCTTCCAAATTTAGAGCTTTCTTCTGCAGGTACTTGTATACATAAAAACTCTTTTTGTATACACCTGAATTAGCCTTTGTTAACCGGAGGGGAAGGTTGGGCTGCTGCCCATGTGGCTTTTCAGGGTGAGTGTTTGCTTGCTGGGGATTTGGCTCCTTTCTAAGGATTTGATTAAAGAACTGGAAAACATTTCTAAGTTATGCTGTGCAAGCCTCGAGTTCATTTGCACCTCAAAAGTTTAAATTCACTGAGGTGGGAGTCTCTGGGAAACATCGCATTCCCCTGCATGACTGAAGCTGCAGCCTGGCCCATGATTCATACACAGACACTGGGTTTCTCCTGGACATATAAATCAGTCTCTCCTCTGTCAGAGCCCCGAGAGCACTTTAAAGAAATGCTGGTTCTTGTTTTCTTGTTATTGGAATGAAATATTTTTTGTTGTTCCTGTTTAAAATGACAGTTTCCAGAGTGAAGAGAACTGATTTTGCAGTAAAATACATTGTAGCATATTTTAAAACTTATGCTAAAAATTAATAGGATAAAAAAGTCATCATTAAGCCCACCTCTGACTTCAGATAAAGCCAAAGCAACGACTGCTGGCCTGAGGGTGAAATGGATAAAATGGGGCTGTCTGCCTCATACGCGCCTGTGCCAAGATTTGGAAGCGCACTGGGAGACTCCTAGGGCTTTTTCTTCCTCTTTTCCTTCTCTTCCTTTTGTAGCTATCCCCCAGGTACCCAGTGAATTGGTGTAACAAACACCAGTTAGAGACTCAGCTCCTAAAGTTACCAAGAGACTGAAGTCTTTGTCTTTTACAGTTTTGACATGACTTTCTCCAAATTATGTGATTTGATTGTTCTTTCCCACTCTTTCCTATACCTCAGCTTCCCTGCTCACCTCGTAAATCCTCCCACATCATCTTCTATGAATGCACACATGGCCCCAGCTTGGCTTCTTGCCTACTTGTCCAAGGGACCACAAAGGAGCCCTGCATTGTGGACCAACCTCAGCTTGGACGCTAGTTAAGGAGGAAGGAAACCCAAGGGCTTCAAGGTGCTGTATCCCTGGGACTACACCACTACATGGACTGTCTTGAGGCAAAAACCTTGGTGTCCCGGGCTCCACGTTAGCCCCATGAAGTTTTGAAGAACTGGGAGCTTTGAAGCCATGCAAACTCTCAATGTGGTGTGTTCATTTATGTAGGGATCTGCAGCTGAGGTGTCCAGCAGAGCTGACGAGAACCGTCATACCACCTAAGGTGCTGGTAGTCTAGATAAAGCTATTGGGAACACAAAGGTTATCAGCATGTGTAGTCTGAACTCAGAGAATATCGAAGAGGTTTTTAGATCTCCCAGGCTTTCTGCTCTGGAGTTGAGCTCTGAGGTCACCAGCTGAGCCTGTTAAGTGGCCTGCAAGCTCTGGGAGTCCGCACCTAATTTTATTTAAAGTCTTCTATTGCAAAGCTTAGTTAATGCTAAACTTCTTCCCCTCCCCCCTTAGCATAAAACATTGTTCAAAATTAAAAAAACAAATCTAAAAGAAAATACTCCAGAACTACTGCCAGAAATTGGCTAAGACGTTTACTTTTCTGTTCATCATGCCTAGCATATACCAACAGCACTACCAGTAATAATCTCTGAGAGAGGCTCAGGTAGAATAAATGCCGCCATTGTTTGTTCTTGTTGTCTGGCCATGTAATAATAAATAAATAAAACCACTGTGTTGCAAAGATGGAAAACAAGGCCTTTACACGGGAACCTCTGTAAATACAGAACAAAATCAACATAATAAAAGATTCAGGATAGACTGCTGTTGCCTGTAACACTAGTAGACACAAGTGCATAACAAATACATCTTCTGGTTCTCATCCCTCACAGCACCTCAACACCCGATTTTATGATAATTAGGAGTAGAGGACTCATGCAAAGAGGCCATGCTATATTTTAATGCAATATTTTGATTTTTTTTCACTATGGAAACTATTATTTACAAGCAATGTGCAGGTAGCTATAGATAATAGTGAGGCTGAAAATGGGACAAAATGGGCTGATGTACAAAATACGGTACTACAGAACTTGAGATTGAGCTGCACCACTTGGGCCAGTTTCAAGTCCTGTGCTTTTACCACTTACCATGACGACCCCTCCAGACTGCTCTGCAGTGCACATGCTCATGATGGGCGCCATGCCAATGGTAGTCCCTTGGAAGTACACCCCGCTGCAGGAAGGAAGGACAGGAGGAGAAGAATGACAGAATCACCATTCAGCACCAAGATACCACTCTATTATTTTCAGTCTTGTATTTCTGCCAATCTCAAACAAAGATCCCATTTCAAGTGTGTCAGACCCAGACATTTTCAGGTTTAAAACAATGAAAAGCACAGATTAGTCACGTCGACTTGCCGAACTGACCATGACAGCATCCCTGCTACAAGAAAGATCGATTTGATCACCCTCCTTTGGGTTTACTGCTGTAACAGGACCCTCTTTTCCTTTCTTTTTTCCCTGACTGAAGTTGGGAATAGAAATACAAACAGAAAAATGATGTCTCTAGCTCAAGGAAGGTTTATTTTGGTGCAGTGGGAAGTTTATATGCTACTTGTTACAATACACAGCCTAGAATGTAATAATTCCAAACAAAGTATTATTACACATAAAGAGTAAGCAAAAATCTCATGAGAGACAGTTTGGAAGGGCTCACTCTGTGCTGACACAGATAATCTAAGAATATCTACATAATGAGTAAAGGGAGTTCCTTTTAATTACTAAAACATCAGGTATATTTATCTGTTTAGTATAAAGAGTGGTTCATTGATCAAAATGATACCTGGTTCAAGAAAGAGGTGTTTCTCTTATTTTTTTTTTAAACATAAACTTTTACTTTGAGCTTGTTTACTCCATTACTTTAATCCAGGAAACACCACCAAGGCAAAAGTTGTATATGGTTTAAATTTTCAGTTATAAATGCAGATTAATTGTCCAATTTAGACTGCATTTTTAAGTTTACTTGAGGTCTTTCTACACAAGAGGCTTCACACAGCACCTCCTTAGCTCTGCCTTTGGGGTGAGGGCAGGACTGCCTTTTCAGTAACAGATTAGAGATTAGATTGAGACCAGTTTAAACAGTTTGTAAATTCATACCCTAGGTATTTATTAGCTTATTACACATCGACACTTCTACCTGAGTTGTGCTCAGGAAAGGCCTACACTTAACAGAGCTGCTGCAGAGCCGTGGAAGGAAATTCATCTGAAGCATCTGCTGAAGGGCTCTGCAAAGCACTTTTACGTTTGATGTTTGCAGAGGGGAAACACAAACCCTCAGGAGCACAGATGTTCCTCCCAACAGCTTAGCAACTGGGGAAGAATTCAGTGCAGCTATTCTCAAATCACTGAAATCCCAGCCAACATTAAATAGAGTGTCAAGTCTACCTTATCAGCTGTGCATTGTCATGGGGTTTACGAGGTAGTAGTTTTAGCTTTCTCCAGTCCAGAAACTCGTGGAGGCTGGTGAAAGGGTCTTGAGAAATAGAGCACTTATCCATGTCATTCCATACTTCCACTCCGACCAGGGCTACACGAATATTTAGTGGCCTATAGAACTAATGAGAAAAGAAAAATAGAAACACATTTCTAAAACTCATTTTAGACCACAATGGATTAGAATGTTTCAACAGAAGCATAATCTGCGTATGAACCTTGCTTGCAGAGGCTTTAATGGTCTCTTCTCCAGGGCAAAAGTGAACACCTGACAGGACTGGCTCAGGCAAAATATTTCCACGACTTACAGAAAACAGTTCTGACCTGACTAAATGCCCATAAGGCAGAGATACGCTACTTGTCTGTCCCACCCAAGTCTGGTGTCTTCCTTCAAGACGAAATGCTGCAGCTATCTTCAAATGTCCTTGACGTCTGAACAAACTTGTTGCTACAGCAGATGACTCTCTCCATGGCTGCCCTCCATCAGTCACACCAGTGCAATTCAAGAGGCAGAGGCAGCTGTGCTCTATTACAGTTGTGGTTCAAACTAATAGCTGAAAATTAGCCAGTTTTGCTCACAGCAGATAAAACCAAGTGGTTTTAGCACTGTGGGCTACATATGCTATTATCACACTAGTAAATGCCACTGTTGCTACAAGCCAGAGCAGCATTAGCAATAGGAGCAGAGATAACGATTTGAATGTGAGACTAACGTGAAGAAAGATTCAAGAATCGATCAAGTCCAGACTTGGCTGACAGTCTGAGAAAAGCATATACTAGATCTTTGTCTTGTTTATATGCATTACAGTAATTTGGATTACATTGGCATTTTCTGAGCATAAATTAAGAATGAAACATACATATATTATAACATGCAAAATTAATTTTGAGCAGGTAACATATAAACACACGTCCTCCAGTAATAAGTCAGCAAGACAATTATAGAAGAGGTGGAGGTGTCTTCAGCAGCTCGTTTTTAATCAAGAATGCTCCTCCTTGAGTTATTGCCCTTCAAGCATCACTTGATAAGTTCTCAGCTAAATTAAGACTCCCTCCGTTATAATTTCCCTGCTGGACTCCTAATGTTTTCTGTCCATACAGCACAACAAAAATAAACTAATTTTTTCAAAAAACACTGTAGATTCCTCTTAGCATTTATTATTTATTGTCAAGAAATTACTTCAAATACAAAAAAATCCACTCTATGTCTCTTTCCTATTTCTCTCACTCAGCCATAAACTTCTGCTTCCTTAAGCACTGCATATTTTTAATTCTGACGTCTTCCTTGGACTATATATCTTACTGACCACATCTTCACATGACCTTTGTTGGCCTTACAATTGGACCATCCCTTGCATCTGCAAAGGACTTTGTTCTCCACATTCCTCCCCAAAATAATCCTTTTCCTATGGGCTGTTCCATATGTGATTATCCCCACCCTGCTCCCAGGTTAACACAACCCTAGGGTGAAATTGTACATCTCCTTAAGACTGGTGCTTCCATAGATATATACATCCCGTATACAGCAGAGCAGAGCTCACAGCTCAGTGTGCTGCAGGGCATACGAAAGGTTTAAGCCTGCTTTTCTGGTTTTACTGGTTGGAGGGAAGCATTGCTCTGAAATACCCGAGTATTAGGAAAGCAGCAGGGTTAGCTCCTTGAAAAGGCGGGTGGATAAGGAGATGCGGCAAAGGTTGTGAAACCTGCCGATCTAAGCACGGCAGCTTTCATAACTTACTAGCAGAAGAAACATAGATTTCACAGCAACATCCTTCAGAAAGCGTAATAAGTTTGGAAAAAGTGAAATAATGCTCATGTTCTTACCTTATCAACGTAGTTTGCAATTTCTATCAGCCTCTGCTTAATTTTTTCCACATCTTTGCCTTGCCTCTGAAACTTGGAATGTAAAGGATCAATGTACTAGCAGCACAAACATCACCGAGTTTCTCCCCGACAGCCACCTTACTCTGCCCGCATTGTGGGTGACGTTCAGGGATTAGACAGCTCAACCAAAGGCCATCAGCAGAGTCCTGTTGGCTTCATGGGACCAGCATCTGCCTCAGCATAAGCACAGGCTATGGGGTAGGATTTTGCTTCTCACAAAAAGATTTGAAAAATCCCTAAGTCTGACATAGGGATCTTTCAGGGACTGATGTTTTGTGAAAAAGAGAAGGCTCTTCTGTTAGCTGTCTTGCAGCGGAGTGATTGTAATTCGCTAACTAGCAGTGTTCAAGGGGACCAAAAAACAAAATAAGTAGCAAAATAATTCAAACCAGGATTTAGATCTTTGGCTGCCATTCAACTCACTGGAAATTTTCCACAGTCAGTGCTGGTTACTCGCTTTGAAGTTCTCTTTGCAAACCGTCAGGAAGGCAGTTGCACCTGATACAAGGTGATGGTAAAGCACTGCTTCAAAAGCAAGTACAGGGTCCTACCATGTCTTCCAAACAGTAACAGTCCTGCCGAGGGCAGAGTCAATGGCAATGAAGACTTAACTAGCTCAAGGAGATCCTGGGTAGTGAGTTCATCTTTGCCTCTTCTTGAATTACTGCCAGATATCCCAGTTATTTGAGATTCAAATTCCTTATGAAGTATTGCAAGAAACTTTTCCAATCGACTCTTAGTGTTGCCTTCTTTTAATAGTGCCTGCTATTGCTTAGCCCTAATTAAGGAAGAAGCTTAACTTTTGAAAACCACCACACTACTATCGAAGCGACATTACTTGCAACGCCACGGAAGCTGAACTGAGCTCCCTGTTTCCCGCCTGTGCTTCCCATAACTTTTTAGTTTCAAGCTTCTTACCTCACGATTATCTGCCACAATAACAAGCTCCACATACTTCGTCGTCTTCAGAGTCTCCCTCTTGTACTGTCAAAAAAGATGCAAATAGTGTTTTGCTTTTGCAAGAAGTGACAGTTTGATTCAGCTCTGCCTCAGTCCAACAAAGCACTCGCAAGAGGAGATACACGACGTCTCAGCTTTGCTCAGATTTCGCCACATACAAATTTTCATTGTATTCCTTCTCCTCATGGAAGGTTTCCTTTTATCTACCACAACAGAAATAGTCTACACGGTACTTACAAAAAAAAAAAAACCAACACCCAGCCCAGGATTTGATCACAGTAAGCAGGGAAGAGGTGCAAAGTGTCTCGCAACCTTTCAGCTTTCTGCAGTTGAAATGTTTTGAGTTATCTTTCCTCACAGGAGAAGATCATCTCTAGCAGAAAGAACTTTGCTATTTCCAAGACACATTTAAAGAATTGATGAGACGACTTTTAGCAAACATTTCACACAATAGACAAACTGACTACTAAGAGAAATGAGAGATAAAGGGATATTAAGTGAAGCAGAGAAGACATCAAGTGGTCAAATGATAAATTATGTAGAAAGAAAAACCCAAGAACAAAAAATGCAGAAAAAGGCAGAATGAACTGTCAGTGCATGTGGAAGCAAACTAATACTCTAAAAAACAGTAGGCATACATTTAATTTTGTGTCTGTATATTCAGATAAAACAGACAGTCACGCTACTTGCAGTTCTAAATGCAGGTCTAAAAGAATCGTAATATTTATCTGCAAAAAGATCACTGAAGAAAATTAAGTTATTTTGTAATCATAGCACAGTTCCTCTGCTACCTACATTTAAGTGACCTATTAATGCCTGTAAAAGTTCTCAGATTTACAGCGGCTGAGCATCTATTCTATCATTCCTCCCTTGTTTCTGGAATAAGACAGTTAGGGAACAGAGATCTCAGTAATATATCTGATCTTCGTGCCAGAACTTAAGGAGCTTGAGCAGATGTATGACCTACTAATGACTATGATGGCTTGAACTAAGCTAAGGCTCTGTAACCTAAAACATGACTAAAGCTTTCCAAGGCAAACTGTTCTAAGGCAAACCGTATGATCCCCTAAGCTAAGTCAGCGCTGGACATCCCCTTCCAGCCAGATTTCACAAAGTTTTCTTCACGTTACCAAAGTGTTTCTCTATTATCTGCAGATTAATGATCTTAAATGTTTCGCAAGCAGCTTTGTGTTTAGAGGAGAGTGACAGATGTAACCTTTAGTAGCTCTGACTTTCAAACTGGCATTTAACAGCATTACACAGCCTTCAAACTACAATAACTGGAAACTAGTTGAGTTCCATTTAGACAGGATTTACGAACTGAGAAAGCAGTAGAAGGTGTCATTAATGAACTAAACATCAACGATACAAATGCGTCACAGGACTACACTTATTAGGGGGTCTGGCAAATGGGCTTGGGTAGATATTCTTACAACTTCTGATGCTGGGGTTCTCCGTCACCTTCTCGTGCTCCACTGGAGGCAACTGTCACCACCATGAGGACATGGTGCATGCACAGACTTGGTGCTCATGCCCGTGCTTATCTGCTGCATGGGTCATCAGCAGTGCCTGGTGATATGCCAACTGGGAACCAGGACACCAAGGAGTCATCAGGTACCCTTCTGCTGCTCCTGGAACGGCAACAGAGGCAATACAAAGGGCCTGCCGTGTCTCAGTAGACTTCAGTGGAACCTACAGTGCTCTGGCAGAGCTCAATTTATCTCCCTGTAGAACACATCAGGCGTGAGTGAGATGCCACATAAGGCAAATGACCGTATGGGGTTTGTTTGTGACAGAAACGATCTCTCAGGCACTAAAAGTCTCTCATAAACCTGAAATTTATTATGTGGTCCTGATCAGAGATGTACTCCCAAGGTGCCTCTAGTCTTCTTCCAAATGAGGAGTAAAAGACGAGACATAGAACACCAGGTACAAAGATATAAGAGCTCTGTTACATCAGTCAGCTGAAACCATTTGCTTTTTACCAGCAGTGAAACTGTTTGGACTGGAGAGAGTTAGCCTGAGAGAAACTGGCTAGCAGGGTATAATCATTTAAGCCTCTGGTGACTGACTTGCATAATGAATCCATTCCTGTGACTTGCCCAAAGGCTATGTGCATTCCTTGGATACAATATTTATTTACAAAATGTTCCTAATTATGACTTCCTTCAGCTTGCTTTCTGCAGCCAACTGCATCAATGCACAGTCCATTGCCTGACTTAATCCTTCAGAATTAAAATGAAGAGTCAGTAGTACAGCCACGACAGATATACATGATGGGAAACAATATGCTTTGTTCCACCGACCGCTGCCTTTCTCCCCTGCTTCTGCTGCATCTGATCCTAGCACAAAACTGCTGTCCCATGCCGCTGTAGCCTTTCCTCACGCTCTCCTCCCTGGGAATTGCCATGACTTGGATTCACACCAGCTCACCTGTCTGAGCTGCGTGCACCAGCACCACCAAAATGGCTTTTTTTGTGTGGCTACAGGGAAAAGCCATACTGCAGGGGCTGTCTTACACATCAGGCTTGCTTTCTATAGGATCCTCTGTCTATGGAGCTCAGCTAGAAAATACACTCCCTGCTGCAATTTGAGGATCCACTGAGTTAGGAAATGACCCAGTATTTATAGAGACACAACTTCAATGGGGCGAAATGTGTCTGCACACATCTGCTACACTATCTGACTTGCTCTGTTAACTCCTGTGTTTCGATCTGGGAAGCTAGAGTCTACTGTTCGTCCCATTATTATCTGTATTTAAATCTAAGCCAAAGGCTAGCCTGACTTTGTGATATATTGATCTCACATTTCAGCTCTGCCCAATAAGCACTTAGTGCAGGTAGCTGAGTGAAGGGTTGGGGGGGGGGCAGGGGGAATGAACAACAAAACTCCCACCAAACCTGCCAAGAAACCCAAAATTTTCATCATGCCCTAAACCTGAGACTGGATTCCTGCTTTCTTCTGTCACCTGGTGTAAACTGGAGCAGCCATACATCTCCGTATTTTGCAGGTCATCTTTATTCATTATGTCTTGCCAGCCTACTTAGGTGATGACAACACTGAAATACAAAACCTCACCCCACACACTACATTTGACAACTTTGAAAATTCATACATTACAAGCGTATCCAACATACTCATTATATATATTACACCTATCCATATGACGTGACTGTTGACAGTTCTTGTAATTACTTCCACTGAACCACAGCAAAAATATTTTTCAGATATTTAAGGTGAATTCTGGCACGTAGTTGAAGCCATCAACAAAATGTGAGAACATGATGGTAATAGTAAAATTGCTTTGATTGTTTCAGCTAGTTGCATGCACACATATTATTGCAGTTGTGCAGTGTTACATTGATTACCTCAGTGAAATTCAGTCAAAATTCACAAAGATTTTGAGGCAACCTTAATAAAGTTGTGAAAAGCACTTTTCCATTGCTTTCAACCTGCACACATTTTCAGAAATACATTTAGCCCAGAAAATGGTATATGTAAGCACTAATGCATTAGATGTACTATTTTATATTCCTAAAATGTAAAATAACTTAATTCCAGGACATAAATAATATCTAGGGATGCCATTTAGGTTGCTTTCCTTAACAATTAACTTGATGCAAGGGCTTAGTAGGACATGTAAATATAAATCCCAATATGCATAATTGAACAAATTTTGAGGGCAGATTGGTATCATTGCATAATTTCTGAACACCTAAACCAGTCTTTTCTACAATCCCCATCCAATATGCAGGTGAACTTATTACAGTACTTCCTCTTCCTGATTTTTAGCTCATTTAATTTTCTACAGCTTCCATTAGCTAGATGCATTTCATATTAAGCACTTTTCTTCCTACACAGAAACAATTACAATACTACATCTGTACAATAATACGGTTCAAATCTGTTTTGTCTGTGTAAGATACTTCCCTGCTAGAATGAAAAGGTTCAAACCTAATATTAGCCAAGCATCACAGCTATCATGTTCTCTTCCATCTTGGGTGGGCAAGAACTTTTCCAGACATTGCTCAGTGTTCTTATGGGGTCTTAAAAACTTGCTGTAATTGTACACGAACAAATATATAACCATAATATGAAACCATAAACTTTTCTGTGCCATCTCATTACCAAAAAGAAAGTAAAAAGCAAGTTATGCATGCATGATCAAGAAAAAGTAATAAAGCTTTAGCAAATTGTGTAAGTATCTGCTTAATTTTAAGAATGTATTTAAGAACATGATGTCAACGGAAATGAGAAGGTTTAATGTTTTGCTCATAGGGACTCTTTGCAACCGAGTTCTGGTGGACAGTAACATGGAAATGCTACCAGAGACGCAGTCAGCAAACAGAAGCATAAAAGTGCATCATCCACCTACCCTGCCAGCTTGAGAATAGTGTGATGTGTCATTGTCATCAGCTCTCATGGCAGAGATGTCCAGCTGGTGGCCACAAGATCCTGGGGCTATTTTCAAATTCTCTGCTCGGTAGATCTTGTGTTCCCTTGTAGCACCTTCTAATGGCTCCAGAATGTAGCTTTTGTTTTCAAATACAATAATACCCCTGTTACAGAAAAGAATAGAGTAAGATGCATGGTTTTCAAGAGCTAATGTATGTTTGTTTACAACCAAGTTACAACAGGTTTTAATAACGATAGAGTATGAAAAAGCAAAACGCTGATTTACAATGTCATGGTCGGGTGGAGCAGGAAACATTAAAGCTGTCTATTTGTCATTGCAGCACACTATACTTTACAAGAAGCAATGGCTCAAAAAAAAATTTTACTCTTCTGAAGTGCTGTACTGTAGAGCAAAATTACATTTGTTTTTTATGTGTTTTCCGTTCTCCCAGTGATGCATTGCCATTGCTGACTGGAGTCACGACGCGTGTGCTTCTGAGGACCCGTGGCAAACAGTAATGAACAAAACTGGGGTGGAATGTTTTTCTCAGAAAAGGTACAGAGTGAAAGGATTCATTACAATCTGCAGCAGGCATTACACCTTTTAAACCGAGTGCTGATGCAAGCATCAGTTCTGTCAGATGAAAAAGGCATTGCAGTATCCAAATGGATGATCAAACATTGCACAGTGGGGCAGCAGAACGAAGCTCAGGTGTACTAACCAACGGATTCCTGTTTAACTCCTTTCACGACACACAATAATAATTTTTACTGGGATACCACCTGCTCTCTGAGGATCTCAGAGGTTTTCCACCAATGAAAGCACACTTGTTGCACTACTTTAAGCTACCATATGCGAAGAGGAAAGAGGGGTTTAGGAAGAAATGCAACACCTTGCTCCAAGAACCTGCGGAAGAACAGAGGACCAGTAGCCAATTCTGGGCTTCATGTGCTGTCTCCTTTCCAAAAACCGCTCTCCCTGCGTACTCCAGACAACTCACCAAGTAAAAGCCATGCTCGGGTTCTTCTGCTGGGTCCTGCCCAATTATTCTGAGCTGCTACAGTAAAACAAAACTGACAAAAAGCTGAATATCTTCCCAATGCCCACTGCTGAGGAAGCTGCTGGCATAAGGCTGCTCCTTCAGCTCAGCCCAGGCAACATGGTATGGGTGTCCGTGGTCTGCGCATGCTGGAAGAGGATTTCTGGTACTATCTGGTATAAAGTATGATGATCTCCAGCAATGTCACTGGAATTAGTAATCATAACTGCAACCGGAGGACCACGGAGTAAGAAGACTGCTCTGCTGTACGTCAGGACTGGAACAGCATAAGGCAGCATGAAGGAGGTTTACAGGCCACGCTCGGGTAGAAATTACTGTAAGAGAAAGGCTTTTGATATTCTGTGCCTGACTTACAAGTGTCTAACTTGCATCCTGAGCACATACAGCCAGTCACCCAGGAGGGTCCTAGATAATTCCTGCATTGAGCTGGACACCAGGTTTTGCTGGGTAACTGAGACCAAAGAATGGTACCCTTTAAACCCCATTTCTCTTTTCTAAACTAGGGATAATGATTTGCCTACGAGGTGTTGTAAGAATTCATCAGACGCTACACTGAATAGTGCACTGCATTACTGATTTCCTCCCTGTCTTTAAATTATGAAGGCATTAATCCCCAAGCACTGGCAAAGGTTCAGCAATAATAACTACTATCTATGTACCTGGAATTCCTATGGAACTTTTAATCAGCCAAAGCATTCTTCCTCAATTCCTCCTCTAAACTGCTCGATATTGTCTATATATGCTATTAAACAGCAATCATTTTCAGCCCAAAGCTGGCTACATTTTATTAGCGTGTCTTTTTGGTGTATAGGAAGTGTCTGCTCTTTTTATTTCTGTCTGTACTGCAACA
>Ga0181612_123591_pt1 | contig 26243 bp, 10 predicted proteins | sample HoacroProtozoa21_FD_119630 | JGI IMG/M metagenome (GOLD analysis project Ga0181612, IMG submission 119630) | Hoatzin crop microbial communities from Cojedes, Venezuel. Combined Assembly of Gp0051906, Gp0051904, Gp0051908
AACAGTGACAGTTACTTCAGTTTAGTCAATATTTAGCTGTCTGATCAAAAGACCTTCAACAAAAAGTCAGTTTCTGTGTTTTCTTATAGGGCAGCAAGCAAAAGAACTACAGAATTGCTATTTGCTCTATTACCTGTTAGGATGCACAATCTTTTTTTTTTTTTTTAATTTCATGTTTTATGGTATGCTTCACTGTACTTAATTACTTGCTGCAGAATGAAATTTTCACAAGGGTATTCCGTACTGCATCTTTCAACTTGACTTTATTTAAAGAATGAGATGTCTTAGTATCTTCCTAATCTTGAAGCACAGTCTACCATGTAAAGAAAATCATATTTAAACACAAAGATTTAAACGCTATTTCTCAGAAAATCTGTCACCATTGGACTTTCATGGAAAAAAGACAGGAAATAAAGGAGGACAGGAAACTCTTTATCTAAGAAACACACCATCAGAAAATTATTAGTAATGCTTAGTGTTCATACAGTCACCACTGAACGTGGCATTATCAGTGATGTGTCATCAAGAAGAAGCATTGCAAAGCCACAAAGAAGACAATTTGCAAAAGTACAGCAGGCCATCACAATGACGCCAAAGATAGCTTTAACTGATAAAAATTCTATGTATGTTCACGTATTAAACACTCTAAAATGGCATTTAATCACTAGGGTCAGGTTATAATTTGACATCTTTTTTTAATGCATTAATGACATTTAGCGATCAAAAATAAGTGTTTGATAACACATCCAAAATGTGACTTCTTTCCCACTGAGAACTTGTACTTGTTTGTCATTTCTTGCCCTTTAATTAAAAGAAAATCACTGCTCTAACTGAAGAAAACAGCAGTAACCATCCTCTGCTTCACTAAAAAATAACAGCTTGAATGCACATTTTGGAGATGGTTAACGAGACCGTTTCATTAGGGTTTACACTATCTTATCCAGTAGCCACAGCCAATGTTCTGTAACATTTACCGCTTTACATGAGAAAGAAAATTTTGAATACTTGGACATTCAAGAATAACGTCTGCTCTGGCCAATATTCACAGAAATTAAAGCTTTTTCTAGATTCGTGAGTTTCTTCAGAGTACCTCAGGCAGCTCCAGCCTCAGACACTGACACCCAGACTGAATCTCTGAATCTCACCAGCAATGGGTATTTTAAAGGGGCCTCCAGCTCTCCAAAGGTTTGGTTAAACTATTCAGTATTTCAATGTTACATGACTGAAGCATTAACCTACAGTGCTTAATCTGAAACCATCTGACATGTAATACGTGGCAAATGTGCCATATGTGGATCGTTTAAAGCAGAAAATAAGACTTCAGGCTCAGCCTTCAAGTGAAACTCACCAGTCATGAAGTATGGGAGACAGAACTGGCTTCACGCCCTCTTGCAGCATAGGCATCTCTGGGACACGGATGGCGTTTCACAGCCTTAACACACTGGTACGCTTACAAAACTATTGCAGCAGTAACTTTTACCCATCTGCAGCAAATCTTTGACTTTTATCCCTAACGACAGAAGAAGCGCAAAACTGTTTTGTCTTACAAACCTTAAGAAAATCCATCATTCATAACAAGAGCAGAAAAAAGAAGGGGGGGGGGGGAACTAAATTTCTATCCTTTCCTCCTGTTGGTGCTCCTGAAAGAGCACGAACATTTCAAACCCTTCTTAAGAGCTTGTCAACTAGAGTGATAACCAAATTAGAAAATGAGGCTGCACATTTCGGGAACAACTGTTCAAGTTTTGTTCTGTTCTGACATGACAAGTGGTCTGCTGGGTTTGCCTCTGTGGCAGCAGAAGGTAGCCCACTTTTGCTAAAACTCAATTATTTCTCATTTCCAGAGAATAAAGGAAGCAAGTTATGTTAATTTTTCAAGCTATCTTTCTAGTGAGTATTCCAGTGAACAAATACTTCTATTCATTCTGTAGTATTACGGATGCCAAATATTGAGCCTACTTTACTGTTCTTTTGTATTTTTTGCAATCATTTACATCTCTGTAAACCAAGCAACATATACCTTTATGCTAACTCATTCTGCGAATTACAAAAGGTGAAAAGCAGTGGATAATCAAGCGCACAATGTATGGATATTATTCTTTCCAAATTGCTCTGTTAACTCCTAACTTTTTTCTATCCTTGAAAATTATTGTTTGCTGATAGAGAATGTAATTTCCAAATTGAAAAAGGATAACAAAAGAGAAGCAAGCCATTCTTTCAGTAGCATGTCAAAAAGGTCAATCATTTTATATTTCCATATAAAGAACTGATTAACATAGCTCAAGCTTTATGAAAGCATGCTCGCCTTGGAGAAACCAGGATCTACCGCAAGAAGAATAGAAAATCCTAGTATTGAGTGCAGCTAATAACTTGAATAGAGGACATATTATAGGGTGTACAAAAAGGAACATTTATTTACTAAGCAATAGCCAAGCCAAAAGGCAACAAAAAAGTAGCATGCAGTGGATGAAGCCCTTCCACATCAGTGTAAAAAATGTCTTTTATCTGCTGATGGACAGCAGCTCCAATGTATGGCCATACAGCTGCAATGATATGGTCTAGGTAAATCCGGAAGGGCCGTCCAATGACAGGTGCATGCTATGGATTTGCGTCTAATGGAAAAGCAGCGTGCCAAACTCCTTCTGAGTCATCGGAGTTCCCTGAAAAAAAATCACTGTTCCCTCTCCCTAGTCTTAGGGTTGACACTCCAAAATACACAAATACAGTAAATGAGACACCCTGTCTGCCCTGAGAGTATTTCTAAATTAATTTTCTGAAATATCCTCTAATAAGAAAAATCTCTTCCAAATTGCAACTCTAAAATTGGAAATAAAATTCACCCTCTAGAAAGAAAACCTTCGGTGCATTTCAGTGGGTGCTAGTAACATCGTGTAACAGCAATGACCGTCACCCAGTAACTGATCACTTAAACCAGGTGAAACTAAGCAGACTATGGGATAAAAACTTCAAGTGTTCATGTTCAGAAAAAAAACCTATAATTGTTGAGTCTCAAAAGATCATTATTTTTGTGTATATACATTGACCACCAAAGTTTTAAACACCTAATAGCCTTGGATGTTAGACACACTTACTTTCAAAAGAGAAATTGGAGAACAGTCACATGTTGATTTACTCCTGTACACAAACCTGTTTTCCACAAAATAGTAAAGAATTTCATCGCATTTTTAGAAAAACTGAAGATATTCTGGAACCAGCAGCATTACAGGCCTGGTGTAAGAGCAAGTTCTTCTCTCTCTAACAGTTCAATGCTCACCGTGTTACTAGAGAAACCCCTCCTCTGAAGAGAAATATGGTACTTGTTAGTACCAGGAAACAAGACTTCTGGAATTTTATTATACTGCAGTAACCTTCCCATTTTACCAATTTTTAATTAAGTCAGTTATCCGCTTCATTTTTTACCATTAACATTAATAACCTAGTCCACATTTTTTTCATCTTTTACACTTATTTTGTACATGTTTTTTCGTTGCTCAAACGCCTGCTAGAAGTTGGCGCACCTCTGGCTTCAACCTGGGGCTTTGCAGCGCCGGCGTGTTTGCAGCAAGGAGCAGCAGCCACGCTGACATGCGAGCCCAGTGGGAATAGGAGAGCTGGAGTAAGCTGGCATCGTTGCCTTTGCCTGCCTAACTACTTCAATAATATCAGGTCTCACCTTAAACGGTTGAGTCTCACACGTCAGTTCCCCAGTCACGTTCACCCAACCCAGCACCCACAGCCAGCGCTACTCAAGGCTTTTCTCCGGCTCCAGGACAGCTGCAGGTGTTTGCCACCTGTGGCTGGCACACGGGGCGGTGAAGCACAAGCAAAGCTGCTCCGCAGAGCTGCCAAAAAGTGTGTTGAGCCTCCTCACGGGCTCAAAGCCATGCTGTGGTGGGCCTGTGGCGTTGCTTTTGGTTCCTCCCTCCCTCCAATGCAGGGTTGGCATCAAATAAGTTGCTACGACCCCTTACACTGAGCCGTAAATACCAAGTAAAACGGCGCACAGCTCGAAGCAGCACTTCATAACCCGTGCTGACACTGCTCCTGGCTCATGCTTGATCCTGGGCAGCACAGCCTGTGTTTTCTAAAGGTTTCTGCTCCTGGTTTTTGCCTTTAGCAACTAATTTGACCAATAGTTAGCTGCTAAAATCATAGTAGCAGAGGAACTGATCACTCCAGGACTGGGTACAACCAAAATGAATGCATAAATTTCTGAAGACCCTGAAAATTTGCGAAGTGTCAGCAGAGGTAACGTGTAGAAACAATCAAACAATGAGTCAATGTGAGTCACTCATTACAACAGAACATAACAGCGCCATTAAATCCTAAAAAACAATGACAGCACCAAAGTACTCCATTTGAAAGCAATTCTAACTTCCTAGAGAAAATTTAATAAACGGGCATTTGACAATAAGATGAAATGAGCACTATGTACCGCGACCTTTAAATAAACCTGCCAAACAATCACACGGTTCTAGTATTATTGTAGGAAGAAATGCCTTTAGGGATGTGTATGGGGAACAATATTTTTTTCCTTGATTTTAATGGAAACAGCACTCTCTGTGGACATAATTACAGCCAATGATGTGTTACACATCAGGCTCCGAAAGAGTGTGGGTTTTAACCTTCCTTTCAGTTCTGAAAAAAAGGTTAATATTGTCACATTTTCATGCCAAGTCTCAACAGACTGGAGTAAAAAAGAGAAAACAGAAATTGAAAGCTAGAACACTAGACAAAACAATGTATCTGATGAGCTATTATTTCATTTCAAAATACTGACAATAGTGGACTTCTGGATCAATGAAGCTACTACAGGAAATCAGCCTATAACTACCACTGTTGGCAAAAAAAGCTAACAGAGCTTGTCCATGGCCAAAATAAAAGAATTCTGCATTTATTCATAGTCACTCTAATTAGTTACTGAATGCTCAAATCATAGGAGAAGAAATAAAAAGTTGCATTTGGTTTTCTTGCTCTAAGCCCTGAAAATACGGTATAGCATGCTGGATATATCTGATGGCCCTCATATAGACATACAAGTAGATTTTCCTTTATGAAAGAAAATAATCTGCTTCATATGGCTGAACGAACAGACACCTTCCAAGGTTTTATAGCAATGGGCAAAAATTACCATTAATAGAAGTACTGATACCAGGAATAATTTCTAAGCATTTTTTAGGCTAAGGGAGAAAAAAAAAAATACAACACGTTGTGTTTGTTCAGACACAACCAAAAATATTTGTTGCAGCTGTACTCTCTCATCTTCTCAGTGAAATGGCATGTTCATATGTAAGACTGATCACAGATGGCAAACTTCATTCCCCTCAGAAGAAATCCCAGCTAATGATACCAAAATACCAAAATCGAGTAGAAAAAGCCCATGCCTTAAATACTGCAGATCTGTGGACGACACAAGTGGTGAAAGAGCCCAAGCCCAATACTATGCATTTTTGTGCATGAGCATAAAATGACGACTACACGGACCTTTGCTTTCTCTTTCATTCTGGGTAAGCCCCTCCAGGACTCAGGGCACAGACTGCTATTATGTGTAGGGTCCATTTATTAAAGAGAAAAGAAAAGCAACTATTTTCCCCCAAATTATCACCATATAGGTTGGTCATAAACACACTGCAATTCTTCTTCAGTTTAACTTAATGTAAGGTACAGGAAATGGCTAATTGTGTGTGTAATGTTTTTAGTTTTGTTTCATTGAATAATGTTCATTATTTATCTCCAGATGGGTTAGGTCAGCATATAAATAAAACACAGTAATTTACATCATCCCAGTGTGAAAAGAAAGAAGACATCAGAGATCATTTAATAAGAGGTTAAACAGAACACCCTCATGAACCCAGCATCACAAATAAAACTACTTTCACGTTATATTTACATCACTTTATATATATATTTACATATGACTTATGGTGAAGATAAAGACTCAGAAAGAAGCCTGAAACACTCTATTTGCAGTCATTTTGAAGTATCCATTAATGTTATAAAGTATTTATTCCCTTTTCAAGTGTAATAATTTCAATCAGCTGATTCAGGTTTCTCAGTTCAGCACAGGATGGTTTATCCAAGGTGACGCTATAAAAATGAACAACTATCTCACAAATTTTACTTTTCAAGGAATGCATTTAGAGTGAAGGCGAGCCTAAAAAATTTCAACTAGCCCAAACCTCATTTTTTAAAACCAGTTGTGACATCAAAACAGATGTCATGGCCCTGAAAGCATGCAGATAGCCTTCAGAAACCAAATCCTGCTTTGCACCTGTCGTCTCTATTCTTTTTTCTCTCTCAGATGATACAGCACAAGCCCTCAATCTAACACACTTTTCTTTACAGGGGGAGGATTTTCAAAAACAAAGTTTTAATACCTACTATAACACAAAAATTCAGATCCAACCTTTTAAGAAACAGGATAACATACGGAAATGGAGATGTGTGTAAAGCTCACCACCTTCTCTGCATCTTCTGTGTTTATAGTCTTTCAGTCATATTTGCTGTAATGGGTTTCAAAATCCATCCAAAAAATCGCCAAAAGCTCTTTTAGTTTTTGAACTAAATTTACCACATGTGTTTCTTCCTACAAATGTGTTGATCCTCGCTAATTTTTTGTTAGACAAATGGGAAAAGGAACTAAATTGATTGATGGAATTCTCTCATTTAAACATAATTTAAAAGAATGACAAAATGCAAACTTATTGTGAAGTTTTAAAGTAAGAATAATAAATGGATTCTGTAACTGTAAAACCAAAAGAGAAGGAGCTAGGAAGTAAAAATAAAAAACATTAGCAATTTTTTTACTTAACTAAAATAATATTTTTTTTAAATACCATTTTCTCTAGAATTGTTATTCAAATGGACATATTCCAAATGAAATGATTCAGTTCCAACAAAACTGCATTTTCTTCTTAAAAACTGACATTTGGAAACATTTCAATCAATCATCCCTAGCTCAAAAAGAGTAGCTTCTACTTCACTATCTTCTAAATGTTTAGTCTACTTATTGAGTTAAAGCAATACTTTACTGAGCAATGTTTATCCTGGGAATATTCCAAATTTCCAGAATTCCAGCAAAATGGGGAATTAATTTATCACGCCTATTATAATGACAAAGTTTTGGTATTCATGCCAATATCACCTATATATTACTAATTCTAGCCACTTAGCAATAGTTAATAGATATTGAAAATGTGCCATTGATCAATCTTGGATATCTTCCATTAGTATATACTTTTTGTTCTCTGATTTAAAATAAAATGTGTTAAAGCATTACATTTGCCAAAAGCGACTGCCTAAAACTATTTCTCAAAGTCATTTAATATCTCTTATTATTAGGAACTCATTAAGGAAACTATTCAACAAAGTTTAAAACTTCTTTAATGTTTAATTGCATCTTTGATCATTAATTACATCTGCAGATAGACATAACTTTTTAAATCTTAATTTTCTCATTTAAGTTTGAAATAGAGTTCGCTGCCCAATAAATTTCATTTTAGTGCAAAGACAAGGCCCATGTATTGATGAACCTTTTAAAACGTACAGCTCAATCAGAATAAAATTCTATTTTTCTACCATATCATAATACAGGAATGAAAAAGTCAACTTTGCAGCTGAAATTTTGAGTTCCATGGAAAGAGTCTTTAAGATTTGTTATTAATACATTCTATAAGTTAAGACATGAAGACTTTTTATTTATAAATATCTACTACAAAAGTAAGGCCCCTGAACTTCTTAGTGAAATGAGAGAAGTTCTTGTTCTCCTTGTCCACTGCAGAAAACAACCTGTATGGAGCCCAGAGCACACCTCTGCATCTCGAGGAGTTTATCGGAGGCCGTAGCGCCTGGTGCAGAGCCCTTCCCACCCAACCCTCAGGTGCCGCGCGGCAAAGGCCCCTCCCAGCTTTGGCGCACGTGAAGGTTTATACGGCGCGTCATCTAATGGCGAAACACTGGCGTTCTGTGTCTCCTACACCGAAATAAACACACCGCTCTTCTGGCTTAAATTGTGCCTGCCGTGTCTTCACAGACACGATGCGGCTGGAGAAGAGGGATCCTGGCGTGATTAGGTCTCGGAAGGGTGAAAAACTGACTGATCGGGATGAGCGGCAGAACAAGCACATGAGCTTTCTGTTTATAGATATATAACTATATAACAATAGATTATGTCAATCTGCAATAGATTTTTTAAACCACAATGTGGGAATGTTTCTGCAATAACAAGGAGTATTTTATTCAACTCAGTAACACGAGGAACAAACAAAAATTACTGGTTTTTTCTTTGCAAATAACATTTACCATAGACTTTTCTTTTTTTACCAGTATCACTCATAAGAAACTTTCCTGCTTCACTTTCTTTTCCTTGCTTCCCTCTATGTATTCCAGAATAAGTAATTTGAATTGTCCAATCTGCTACTTGATTATTTTCTATTCCTTTACCTCCAGAACTGCATTATTTTCTAGTATGTTTATTTAGGAAGTTCAGGCTTATAAATAAGAGATATGAAAATATTAGAAGTCACACCACTGTACTTATTATCTTTCAAAAAATATAATTAGCAAATGCTCTTTATGACAGAGACCATTCTGTCTATTAAACTTCACTGTATGTATGAAAAGTTCAGATGTAAGAAGTTTAGCTGGAACGAGACAGAGGAAAGGGAGACTGAGTTGCCCATGATATTTCTAGATGGAGATGAGCAGGCAGGCAGCTGAATATATATATCCCACTGCTGTCTAGTCGCTGAAACTTCTGCTTGTGACAGAAGGGTTTTGGTTAAAGACTTAACTATTTGCATTACGCATCCCCAAGGAAGGAAAATAATCTATTGCTGGGTGATACACTAATACAACACAACATGACAGAAGAGTAGTGAGGGATGCTCAGGTAGGGCCTGCTGTGTGTGCTTGGGTTTCGTGCGCCTATTTAGGTGCTATAAAACGATGTAATGTTTAAAGATGGACATCGTATTTACATTTGCACTTTGGATATTTGTTATTATTCATACTCCTACCAAGTTCTAGCAGTATTTTCAGTATTCCTACTGCAGTTAGGCTAAGAAGATAGCAGGAAGACTTTGGAATAACAAAAACATCCTTCACTAAATATTCCTCTGGCTGGTTTGGTTTTGTTGTTTTGTTTTGTTTTTTTAATGACTGGCTGTTTGTTTTTTCCCCTCTGGCTGTTTGGTTTTTTTTTATAATGAAGTTGCATAGCCAACTTCAAGGGACTCCAATACCTTTTTATTTATAAATATAAATATCTTTTGTCCTTTTTTACCAAAACATGTTTGGGAAAAAAGCTCCTTCAAGTCAGGCAAACATAGAGCTAACACTTCAGTCTTGACATGAATTAGTCTGAAGACAGATACTTTTTTTAGAAAACAACTTTAAAAAATTGTTTGGGGTTAGATAAAAATAAGATAAACATAACAGACTCTTTTTGATGTGTTCCTTCAAGATTATTTCTATGACAGACTTATTATTCCTTATTCTCAGTGCAAAAGGCTCCACGGCCAGTAAGGAAAATGAAGGAGGCCATGGACATCTAAGTCACAAGTTTTTTCCTTCTGCTAGGACTACCTCTAAGAATTTTTCCTACTACTTAATCAAAAAGTTTTTAGGCAACTTCATACATTTCAGCAAGTCTGCTACTTCCAGATATTTTTTTGTTACTTCAGAGCTCAGACAGCTCAAGCTTACTGCATTTTAACAGAAATAGTAAACGGCCCACTGAACACAAAAATCTTTGGTGATTTTTTTTTTAATTGCTGAATCCCTGTTGCTCTTGAAGATCTTATCGCTCATGAATCAGAGCTCATCACTGCCCTTCCTTCATCCACTCACACCATATACCTGAGGACTCCACAGCAGGGAGGCTGTGATTTATGCACCCAGCCCTCCTCCTGTACTCTAATTTCACTGCTTTTATGAATCCCATGTGTTGGTTTTTCCTTGACCTCACTTTGCAAATGAGGAAGACTGCTTATCAGCAGCTCCCAAACTGCTGCTTCACCTGCCTCTGACAGACAGGCTGACACCCCTCGGATCATTTCTCTGCGGGCATTAAACCATACAGTGTCCCGCTGGTGCAGCGGTGCTCCGTCCTGGAGAAACAAACAATCTGTTTTTCAACCCAGCAACGACTGGGACCTGCCCTGATTAACAAATAGCATTTCCTTCGAGGTGGCATCTGACAACTAAACAGTGCTAATTTCTGAAGATCTTTCTTGCTTCATGAAGGATTATTAAGAGATTAACGTTTAATCCATTCTAGTACATAAATGATGAGGGTATGGATAAAATATTCAATCTCATTCCTCTGGGTACAGTTCTCTCAGTACTTGGGGAGAATAAATAGCTGGCAAAAGGTACAGGTTAATGGTGCACCTGTTTGGTTATTTATTTGTCTTTAAAAATAAAAATAAAAAAACCCCAGACTCATCTCAGTAAGGAGTCTGGAGTCTATAAACAGATAAAACCTCAAAGGTTCCCAATCCTTCTCGCACCACAATGTTTATGGTGATTTTGAATCTTCAGAAAATCTTTTTGCTTTTATTTGGGAACATATCCTACACCTAATATAACTAATAATTTGACTATTTAAAATCATCTTTGTTTGTCTTTGAGCTTTAACATGACGTGTTAGTCATTGGAAAATCCTGTGTTCGATGCATTTTGCTCTTTGCCTTGTGAAAGTAAAAAGAAATACTGAAGTAATGCTTATGCCCTTGATTCCTCCCATTTTCAAAATGAGACTTCAAGGGAAGAATAATATGACTTGGATTCTTTCTGATGGTCTTGTTCAGCCTTTTGGCACACAGAGATAATACTTTAAAGAGAAGAGACGATGGTATTGACTTAGTTTGCTGACCAATCTTAATGTTATTTGAAAGCATGACTCCTGTGTTTGTGAATACACTCTGATTGTGATTCTGTGCTCACATCCAGCACTTCTGTAGTTATGCTCTGCTTTAATACTCCTTTGCAGAATTGTTCCACATCCTTTCCTCCCTGTCTTAACACACAGTACTAGATGAATCTAACCCCAAATGACTATAATAAAACCCAGGTGGATACTAAACAAGCATCTACCTTGTAAACAGAAATGTAGGTGCACTTGTGGCTCCTGTATCAGGACACAGTGTTGATATAGACAGCACCAGAGCCAATGACTCTGAAGACCGTCTGGCATAGATTGCTAGGCCATGCTGAAATCCAGCCACCTGCACAGGCAGAGCTGAAATCTGTACCAGCATGGCTTCAGTGCTGAGGTCCTTCTAAACGGGTTAAAATCACCAGCACCAGCATGCCTTTCACTGCCACAGCCTGTCACGGCTCATTTGCGTGGGTGAGCATACTCCTGGACCGCTTCTCATGGGAAGTGCATGCGGGAGTTAGGGAATCCCATCTCTTCTCATTGAGAATAAAATAGCATTCGGTCTTCCCCGCTGGATAAGAATAATTTACAGAGTCCCTACAGATCATTCACCATTTCTGTTCTTTTCTCCAGTATTTTCCATCTTCTATTCACCTACCTTGAACATTCTGTCCTTTCTTCTCAATTTAAAAAATTGGTTAAAAACACGCATAGAATTATACCTGTTTCTAGTGAAAACAGCTTGGAGTTTCTGTTTATTTTCTGTTGCTTTAGATCTTTTTTTGTTTGTTTCTTCTAGATTAGTTTCTAGTTTATTTGTTCCATCTTACAATTCAATCACTTTCATATACAACACAATAACTTAATATATTTATGCTAACTGTTAGAAACAATTTACAACTGTAAGGAGTTCAAAATACTTGATTTTTCTTTTAGGAAAAAAGAGACTAGTGAAATATTATCATTTGGCTAAATTCAATCTTAATTGGAATCACTCTTTTTTGAATTCACCCAAAATAGTGCAGTGTGAGTCAGTTCAATTAAATATTGAAGATATTTTACCATGAAATAATCAGACCATACACGGAGTTATATCTTCAGTCAAGCACTAGTTGCTTTTTTATATTTGCTAATAGGACAGTGTTAACTGAAAATTACAGTAAGGCTTATTGGAATTAAAAGATAAAAAAAATCTATACTTCCTATGTGATTTCATTATTCAATATCTCCATTACAATTAATTTCTCTCAGCTCCATTATATTAACATCATTATTTGGCTATAATCTGCACTTGTGTTTTCAAAGGTCGAGTATGCAGATAACAAAATGCAGATCTTTGCAGTAGTGGAGTTTTTTCAAATATGTATATATGTTTATATACACACATCTTTCATCTATTGTAATATTTGCCAGCCCTACTACTTTATACTAACACATGCATTTGGAGAATGTTTTAGATATGCATGTTTTGTAAAATAGCACTCTGCTGGGCACCCACAGAAGTTTCATACTATTCTAAGATACTACAAAAAGGAGAATTTAAAATATTTTTTTTAAACAAAGATGAAGATGGATCTCATGGGGACTCTGTAGCTTTAGTGTTTGCATAGTTGTGCAGCCAAAGAGTCTTACATGCGGAAAAACATTCATCCTATCAGAATCGTTAAGCCCAGAACGAGTACATTTACAACCCAATCTCTTGTTCTATAGGGTTTGCTTTGCATTTTTATAATAATTCTCTTTTCCTTAGTTCCTGGCCACCAGTAAATATTACTGCTCAGTTTCTCACCAGAGATGGTTTCAATTACAGACTTTCACTGGCTGACGGGCTCAACTCCAGGAAATTGGTAACCCATTTAAAACTCAAAGTCAAATGTAGGCGTGTAGCAAGTGGGGAATTGCTATCAGCTGATACCAAAGTACTCTGGACACAAAACAGTTCAATACTATGTTATCTTACTTAGTCCATGGCATTCAGATTTAGGAAGATAGTTAGTATCCTTTAATGTTTTTAATACATACATTTTTTTATCCACAACAGGAAACTCAGTGGAAAAGAGCAAAGTGAAAGCTTCCTTTCAAATACAGAAGTGGAGTAGCTATTGCTGGTCTTCTTTAGTGAAACCCCCTACTACCATTTTCCCAACCTCCTGTCCCCTTCCAGGAAGCACACGTATCTCTCAACTTCCTAAGATCTAACAGTTGCACACCAATATTCTGAAAAATGACAGAAAAATTATTTATGCATCAAACCTAATGCCAAATTCCTTTTTTTTCAGTATAATTTGCATTTGGAGTAAGCCAGTCAGATAATTTCCATTATCTGATATAAAGAATATCAAATAATAAAAATGCTCAGTTACTCTATTTTGGCCAGAAATACGAGGAGGCATTTGCAAGACAGAGTCACAAGAATACTGAGGAGAACATTTTCATACAAACATGCCATTTGAGCTGCTGTATTTCAATGGGGAAGGAATATTATCCCTCTTCAAGTATTAGACAAGGTGTAGGAGTAGGAGAAAGAAAGAGACCTTTCAAATCAGAACACTCTTGGTGAGTCACTGTTATCGTAAGAGGTAGAGTAAATCCTACTCCTTTCAAAGACTTCAGAAAGGCACTTGGGTATCCATTTATCTGCTTGTAGGATCCAGGGACGGGTGAGAAGTGGTGGGGGAAAAAAAAATATGGTCTTTCAGGGCATTTTCCTACCACCCGCTCTTGTACAGCTCACAATACTTACAACATTCTTTACTACATTGCTCTTCCTATTTATTTTGCCAGTGCCAGCTAATAAACTTCAGACACCTTCTTAGCTGGCTACCTAGCAAGGCAGAGAACAGTAAAAGCTTACACAGGCACCGACAGATTCTGACTGAATAGGTGGAAAAATAGTAATGTTTTTAACAGAGTTGAATTTAAGCTTCTAGCAAATGTGAAACCTCAGGTGAAATGTTGGGATCGTTTTCTGAAGCCCTTTTTCTCCTACACCCACAGCCCAATCAGCTGTGCTGAACAGATAATAAATCCCCCGTCAGTCTGTACCAGCCCCTGTAGCACTGCAGCAGTTTTGCATATCCATGTATAACTCTCTTGTGCAAGACTAGACAGGAAAATAATTTGGTATTCCCACACTTTCCTAGGCCTGTTAATTACCTGATTTCTCTCCTGGTTTGCTCTCCTCAGCTGAGAACTGTATCTTGCTCAAATAACTTATCTGGCATTTTTCAGGCTGCTAAGTGACCAAACTGGGTTGATGAAATGCAAATCAGGTATCAGAAAATAAACAATAAAACTCCATCTCATTGAAAGAGATTTTGTCTTGAATCGATCTGCTCAGAGTTACTCACACTGAGTAAGCCCATCCTCTACCCTGGAACACCTTACGCTTGTTATTAATATATATGAACCTCATATAGGCTATAATTCAAATTCAGACAGCTGCTGAAGTTTTTCTCTGAGACTTTCTGAAGGTATTTTTAGCTCAAAGACACCAACATCCTTTATATTTTAGACACATCTATTACATATCCTAAATCCTCCCACAGGAAGAGGGAGTTTGCCACAAAAAGTCGTGGTTGGTGCAAAGGCCAAGGCATACGAATCATACAAACTCATGAGCAGAGCGTAACAGTAACTTTTACCAGCAAAAAAGCAAGCAAAGAAGAAATTCTTTTATACAGACGTAGTACATAAGAAAAATAATGTTTCAAGAGATAGCTTGCTTTAAATCATGAAATGCGGGAATTTAAGGTAAACTACCAAGAGAGCTGTGCTTTATTAAGATGTATAATTACAGCTCCATTTTAGCTGTCCTTTTGACACAGATTACAGCAAGGTGTTAGCAAAGAAGGACTGCTGTCTTATAATGATACACAAGCAGCATATTGCCATTGTAGAACGCTTCCTGAACAAACCAGAGTGTTAATTGAATGTTAAATTTCTGGATTTGGTATTTGGAGGCTTTGACAGGATTGGAATGAATGGTAGCCTACTGGGAAGCAGGAAAATCACAGCTATCATAATGCTGCTAAGTGCACTGCAGACTGCTGATTCAAGGACATATGCAGCAGCCAGGTGAATTTAAAGCCACTATATTCACATCTGTACGCAGCAGGAATCATGCAAGGCAATGGCGTAGGGAACGTCTCTATGAATAAAATATAATACAAGGCTGTTTCTTAAAGAAAGGGAACTGTCTGTGCTACGGTCTGAAATACCCGGTGATTGGGCACAGCCTACGTTCTGCGCTAGTTAATGCATTTGCTTTCCTTTCAGTTACTTGGCTTTTGCTCGGTATAGCTACTGCGCAGATTAGGGATGTTTGAAGTATACTGCCTGGGCGAAGCGTAGCTGGAACTGCAGGATCACTGCATTTACAAAACCCTGTCCCAGGCAGCAGCCCCCATCCTGGAAGCAGGCTGGCAAGGTGTGCCCAAGAAGGACAGGCCCCAGCCCAAATTCGCACGCAGATTTCCAGTGCTCCGTAACTTCACCAAAGCCAGTCGCGTTGCCCCATATTGCACCACCCCACTAATCCACCTCTAGAGTACGTGTCAGTGTTTGCAGTGCGCTTTTATTTGCAGAGAAACAGACTGAGAGCACTCTGATGTGGGGCTCCTGCACGACAAACACAAAGCCCTGCGCTTGTTCAGACCGGCGTTCCACGGCGCGGTGGAGTTGCTGTTGGCACAGGTAGAAAAGTCATCCCGGAGTCTGCTGATGACACGGATTTTGCAGTGCTGTTGACACATAAGTGAATTGGGACATCACAGAAGAAGAATGGTATGAATGAAAATGGAAGCAACGGGTACTCGACGTAACTTAATACCACTGAGTATAAGGCCATGCATGTAGTGACTAGCAAGAATTTCAGTTATAAACTGAGCATCCTAAAGTTAGAAACTGCACAGGAGGCAAGGGATCAGAATGCACTTGTCAGCTGTGGAGGAAGTAATGAAAAGGAAAAAAAAAAGTGATTTCTTGTGTGGGCAGAGAGATATTGCCGAGAAGATATGGCAAGCACTAACCAGAATTGCACAAGATGCTAGTCCTTGTCTTGAAGGCTCTGAACAATTCTGTTTAACTGTGTTAAAACGTAAGGAAGAATTAAAACCTGAAGAGAGCAGAGAGGCATCGCAATCAGGGGAAAGTCTTCAGTCCTAGGAGAAAAGGCTAAAACAGCCTGGCTTGTTTAGCCTAACTAAACAAGGGCTGGGAAGAAATATGATTGCTCGCAGAAAACACTTCAGGGACACACCAGGAAGGGAAAAGACATTTTTTAAGCTAAAGGATAATACTGGCACAGGAACAAATGGATATAAATCGTCTCGAATATATTTAGGCAGGACATTAGAGGATGATCTCGTTCAGAAGAGAGAGGTCCTAGAACAGTCTCCCAGGGGGAGTAGCTGGGGCAGAAATAACAGAACAGTTTGTAGATGGGATTTATTTAGTTTATTAAAAGGATTATATGATATATTCGCACACCGCAGCAGAAGACTGCCTTCGATGACCCAGAAGCTGTGGGAAACCTGCCTCCCTTGTTCACTAGCAACTGTATTTGAAGTCAGGACTTAAATTTAAGCAAGGTCTATTCAGTCTTAAGAGAATTCATGTCTGGTTCTCCTCCAGCCCATGCTATCTAGCTATGTCAATTTTCATGTAAAAAGAATGGGAACCATATATTTACTACAGCTGAAAAATACTATTGCAAGCTACTCTGAAACACATTGTCTCGTTGAATCTTACTAAATGAAAGATGACGTTAGGGCTTCTTCATGCCAATCTACAGGTACTCTAAGTCTCAGAAATATTTGTGCTATTAATATGATAAATATGAAGAGACAAAAATTTTAGAAATTATGAACCAACACTATCAAGGGTTTTATTATAATTTAAAGCATTTTATGTAGTTTAGCAGGCATTAAACAACTAATTCCCACCTTAAAGAAGTACATTGGAAATAAAGATTAATATTTTCCTTTTATTCTAAGCATTATTCAAAGACATTGATCAAAAGCTCTTTTTTATTTTCATTGAAAAATGCTAAACCATAGCACTGAAACTCACATTTCCATATGCTAAGGAGCAGACAACATTTACAAAAAAGTGAATAATATTTGCACAGCCAATGAACATCTAATAACATGCAGTAAGACATGTAATGTCAAATTTGCTTGAGATATTATCTTTTATAAACAGCTAATGTCTCTCTCATTATCCCCTTTATGAGTCTGTTGTTGAGGGTTTTTTTAAGAGCCTCATAATTTTCACTTGATAGGTTATAAAAATAACAACTTGATTTGGATATTAGCTTAAAATGTTACTGACATTTCAGAATGCATACAATATAAATCAGTACTATCAGCACTGAAACACTCTACAATAAGGTGTCTCCCATTTTAAAGCATTCATTATATCAACTTCATGTAGTATGAAAAAGTTTGATCTGATATTGTTAGGATGAGTAGATGCTACTAAGTCTACTTAATGCATATAGATTGCATCTGTAGGGCAAATTTGGATACCTACCCAGAGTCAGGAGGACTAGCAGGTGTCTAACCCTGAATTGTCTTTACATATATACTGTAAGGTATCATTAAAAACCACTGGGAAAAGATTTAACTTTTAATGAGAGCTTCTGGTATTTGCTACTCACATTTGTATCGGAAGAATGATTTATCTGTGTTTAATGCTAATTAGCGTTATTCTCTGGCTTCGTTTTTCCTACACAGCAATGAGCAGTCATGTTATTACTTGAATACTCAGGCTTATGATCATTGGAGTTTTATCTCATCTGCTACTGTGAACAGAAACTGGCAGTTTTCACTTCATACGGTTTTGCAGATTCACAGCGAACAGTACATTTTTCTTTCTCTGTTTGAAAACAGAGCAAGATCCTCGCTCACATTCATAAAGCGTGAGTGAACAGAGAGGGCTCTATTCTGTCCACCCTCACCAGGTTCAGGCTGGTGTAACTTGGCACTAGCACAGTAACTTCTAACTTGCCCTTTTGTACTGCACGTAGGGTACCAAGTTCTGGGATTTTTGTCAGCTGAGGCTGGATGAAGTATACATAAAATAGTTTGCAATATAATGAATGGTTTCAGCTGTCAGCCTTCATTATTGCCTGGAAGACTAAATGAGCCCACTACAGTTGTTTACTGCATTTCAGATATTCCCTCTAGTAAGTATGGAAGTTTAGATAGCGTTTGTACTGATTTAACCTTGTTTATTTATATACGGAAATCTAAGCATCTGCTAAAAGCATGCATTAAATTTATGCACATTTACACTAACAAGCTGCAATAAAAGCTGGATTATACATTACTACATATTACTGTTAATTCTGAATTGATTTAAAGCTAACACAATGCTTTCTTTGTAAGAATCCCACTTTTGTTCTCACACTAGTTACACACTGATGTAATTAAAATGAATTTGGTAACAGTCTGGAATATTTATCCCCTGGAATAACCATGAGACAGCAGATTGAAGTCTAATGCAGAAAAAGAACATGCAAAATTCAAAAGGTTACATTTTCTTGTAGGCTTTCCAGCCGAATCTCCAACCTCATGGGCTCAACAAGGCCAGTTCGCTATTTTAACAGTGATCTGTCAGCGTTGGGGCATTTGGAAATGTGACTGCTCATGTGCAGACTGACTCAACAATTTGGAAATGCGGCTGCTCGTGCGCAAATTGACTTAACACAGTGTACCCCAGCCTATCCCACCCCGAACGCTTCAGAGACAGCGCTCGGACAGCCCAGCTCCACACTGCCAGTAGACCACGCTGTGTGCTTCCCAGGCATGCTGGTTATGGCTGGTGGAAGCCTGCACGGAGGCACGTGCATCTTTTTATGCCTTTGATCATTCATAAAACATATTCTCTTAATGCAAACTCCTACTTAGAGGTTAGTGTTGATCCTTTATTTATGTTTTATCTCTGAACCAGCTATGAAACTTTCTTCTTGATTGAACCATATAAATATCCGTTCATGCATTACTGCAATAGATGGTTATTTCTCATAACTGTTAGAAATTAGGAATTCAGTAAATTAGTTTCATCCCTTCAGTTTCAAACTCCAGTCGAACAGTAGGCAAGGAGAGACCGGTACTGCTCTTTTAAGCTGAAGCACATATTTTGGCCTCAGTTTCCGATTGGGAGAAAACACCAACATCTCATCCTGCCCAGTGAAGTCTAAGTTACAAAGATAGAAACCAAATACTAGTAATGGCAGAAGAGGAGAAGAAATAATTCTACATCCCCACCAGCTGAGCCTTTCTAATTGCTGACCCCAAATTTGGGAGCTAGAGCAGAGCAAAGTTTTGTGAGCAGCTGTGACTGCTGCACCAGAAGGAATCCTTTCTCTGCAGACTTGCTTGCTTCTTCACTTCCCAGAGCAAGTTACGGTACAGCTCACTAGACACAGAGAATAAAAACAATATTTTGGAATTTGGCAGTCAGGACGTGTATTTCTTGTACAAAGAGTTGAAGGCAGCTTAAAGAAAGATTTCACTGAGGCTTGAAGTAAAGGACAGAGGCTTTTGACACCTGGTGCACTAGGAGGAGCGACACCTTTTCACCACCACCCTCCCCTACGCGTCCCCCAGGGACCTCTCCGCCGAGCACTGGCATGCGAGGTGTCGTCCACGTCCTTGGGATGGAAACAGGTTACACCAGAGAAAAAAGCAGGCGTACAACAACAGCAAAAGGCAGAATAATCAGGAAGAGACTGTTGACTCAGGCTGCACCGTTTACTGCCAAATGATGTTTCTAGGTAAACCGATAAACTTGCCCCACTGCACATTCTTACTTTCTCTGCTCACGTAAAAATTGGCAAGAACCACGGTCAGCCCGATTGCGCGAGGCTGGAGGGCACAGCACCCTCTTTGCTAACCCTTGCTTTTGGCTAACAACTGAAAAAACTAAAACCAATAATACTTGTTATACACAGTCATGGTGCATTTTACCTTCTGCTGGAACCATCTCATGGAAGGCTAATTTTGAGAGCTGTCTCCCTACAGCGAAAACGGGATAATCAATGAGAAATGGTACCAAAACTGACCTGAAGTATGCAAGCAGACAGGAATGGTTTGTACGTTCCAAAGCATTGGCAGATCTACTTTTATTCTGAGTAAATGATGGATCTGCATCAATTTCAGGTAAAACCAGGAAAGGAAGAGAACATCAATATTTATTTTGACTCTCTAAGTATTCCTAGTTATTAAAGTTACTACTGTGGCTGTGAATCACAGCCTTCAAATCTTATTTATGTAAATTTACATTTATAAATCTACTTTACCTATGATAAACTAAACCTTGAAGGCACCAGTAAGGTGGAGCGATACAGAAAGGAGCCAATGAACCGCTGGAGTCACTGTGGAAAGCAGTCTGTGCAGGGTAAGCGTTTAATCATAGGCAGTAAAAGTGATTCGACAAAAAGTTTGCAAATGCTAGTTAGAAATTATCAGCTCAGTCCTTCACAGACATACAGACACGTGTAACTTCAGCTGTGTGCAGTTCAGCGTGTCTCCTCATGTCTCAGCATCTTGCATACACATTGGACTCAAGATGTGGCACCTGGCACCTTCAGCAGTCTAACTGCCTTGAAAATGTAAATCTCACCTCGCCTCAGTGCTCTGACCTGTGGTCTAGAGAAGCTCCTGCTGAAACTTCTCATTGAACCTGAGGGTCTCCAGATTAAGCTAAATCCTTATACATACTTACATCACAACAGCACATTTTCAGGCTTTTTTCCTTTTATGTAGGAGATTTTTTTTTACCATCTCCAACAGAAGCAAGGTCGGCTCAAACGCCTATGATGATTGCCTCTGTAACTAGCCTCAGTGAACGCAAAGTCCTTCAAATGAGGGGATGCATTCACACGGCAAACCTGATTGTTTTGGTGGTCTGTTTGGAATTTTATACTCTCCATTGCTATTAAAAAGTTTTAAAAGGTATTTATTAACTACAGAGAGAAAAAAAAAAAACACCTAGATTAGCAAGACAGCGCAATTACATCATTGCTGAGTTCACAATAAGCTGCTGTCAACTCTTCCAGTGCGTGCAAAATAGAAGAGGGTTTTACAGCCTGTCACCATCTCCTGACAGGCAGGTGAGTCGCTGCTAATAATCAAAACAAGGCTCCTTTCTGGGGTCTAACTTCTCCCAGGGATACTCTGCCAGATGACAGCAGTCAGTTAGTTCACAACTAGAACATGTTTTCCCTCCCAGCGTGAAACTTGTGCTCCTTCCCAGCAACAACCAGAGCGCTCAGCTCTCTCCTCTGAACTCCTTTTTCCAGCCTGGCAGGTAACGCAGGGGCACCGGAGCCCTGTCTGACACCGCAAAGGTTCGCACCACCCGTCCCTCAGGGATTTTTACCAGCAGTTGTTACTGGAAGTAGACACTTCACTGCTGGTTGTATTATGACAAGCACCTGCCTGATAACCCAGTGGGGTCCTCTTTAGGCTTCGCGTTTGATAACCGTTTCTGAAGCAGTAACAGACATTTTGGAAATATCGTCATTCTTTACCCCTTGATTCTTATTCCAGGAGTAGCCAAGCAGCAACGAAGCACGAAGATGGAGATGGGTGTAGGAGATGTTTGCCTCTAGCTTGGAGCACACATTTAAACTGCTTGTAAACAGCAGGTGAAAACAACAGACCACCTAACTACAGTCCTAACATAGCTAAATGAGGCAGATTGAAAGTGAGGGCTTCAGACACGTTTAATGAGTGAATGTTGATGCTTCCAGACCTACAGGCCAGATGGTCCTACTTCTACAAAGCCCAAGGATGGAAAAAAGTAAAAGCCTCCAGGTGTCTACTGTACATTTCAATCTGTGATAATATTCAAGAAATGACAAGTCTGATAAGTTAAAAACCCAGGAGGCAAAGCCAAAAACAAAGAGAATTTATAGACAAGACATAATTTATGCAGTGATTTATGGAAACAAAATAGCAGTTAAAGCAACTTCCTACAAATGAATTGTAGTAATTTTATTTAATCCAAAGACTGTAATGCTTTTTTTTTAAATGCTCATCTGGAACAAACTATTATTTGCTAGCCTTCACCAATACTGAAGTTTTCTTTCTCCCTTGGAATTACACCACCTGCCTTGTCCAGTTCCACCGTTAATGCCTGTTAGGTTGCATACTAATATATTATTCACACTTTACACTAGCATTGTGTATGGCCTTGCTGCTACAGTAAAAGTCTCAAGGAGATGGATCCTGTGCTTCTGCAAAACCCTATCGCAACAGAAAAGTGACATTGCCTCCATGCCAAGTTGACTCAGAAAGAATGATTGTCTGGGTGAACCATAATTTGGGCATATAACATTTTAAACACCATTTTAGACAGATGTGATTTCCTGATTTGAGTTTAGCTGAGCCAGTTTTCATCACAAATGCTTTTACATTAGTAATTTCTTTAAATTTAGAATAAAAAAAGGCTATTGCTTCCTTGATTGAAGATAATGTTGCCTGAGCTACGACATACCTTATTCCAAGTAATATAAGCAAGGCGCTCTGAAAGCAAGAGATTTATTTTCTCAGACAGGCAGGGAAAAACACTATTGAACTTATTAAAAATACCCACGTGGGTAATCTTATTCCAGCTTCAGTGCTCTCTAGTTTCAGTACAGCAAGGTTTTACGGCATATCACTTTGGTACCATACAGTCTTTCATTAAAATTCCAAGTTCTCAGAAAACAGGAGGTTGATTATTTTTCAAATTTACCTATATTTCAATATGCTTAAATCATTTATCACCAGGAAGAGGAGGTGTTGCCATGCAAATACTCACTGAGTGAGTAAGGCATTACCTCATGCAGGTAAAGCATTCAAAACAGAAGCCCACTGCATTTGTTCAATGCTACTGCAAAATCAAGGTGAAGTACAAAAACTCCTGATGTCACTGAGCGGATGTGAACTCGGAAGACTTGTGATATTCGAGATATGAATTTGAAAATTACCCATCACACATGCTATCAGGCAGAAAAAGGATTTTTTTATACATGACACAAAGACCCAAAGGGGTAGAAAGTGAAGGTAAAAGAGTCAGACTATGATACACAAGACCTTGTTTTGAGGAATAGTCTCCAAAGGAAAGGAACAAGATATTTTTGTGCACCCAGAGGCACAGAAGCACAGTGGGAAAACATTTAATCGTTTCAGGAGACAACAGCCAAAGGAAACAAATTACCTTACAGCAGACAACATCCTACTTACTTCCCAAAGATCATTTATGCTATACAGTAATGTTTTTTCCTCTGGATTGGGAGATGCCAGGCTGCCTCTCAAATCTGGCAGCTCCTGACTACTGTGAAGGTCTGTGTCCGGAGTTCAAACTGCTCCGTAGGACTGGATGAGCTAATAGCTCCTCTAGTGCTTCACTTGAGGTGGATTTCTTCCTCCTTTCTTAGCTCTTCTAAGGCATAGTGGATGGATGGATGCTCTAGTCCCATTTCCAAAGAGACACTCACTCTGGAATAAGTTCAAGGAGGAGCATATGACAAAGCACACTCCCCAGCACACCAGTTTGCTCTGATGAGCACACTCAGCTCACTGATGGCATCCAGGGAAACACGGCAGCTTGCCAGATAAACCACGTCTCCTTCCTCTGCATCAAGCAGGACGTAGCATCAGAGGAAACCAGAGCCATTCAAATATTAATGTTGTGTTATGTTATACCTGGTGTCATTTTCCTTTGAGCTCCTCCCCACTGCTTTTAATCATCATGCTGCAAAAGTACAGGAAGGTTCTTTGACATACTAACTGGGAGAAACAGCATGCATAGAAGGAAAGCATCACATTTTTAAAAACTGATGGATTTCCTAGTTTATCTATAAGAAAAATCTGATACTTTGGAGTTCAGCACACTCTCACCGCATGTTCCTGGAAATTATGAAATTTGCATATTCTATTGGGAGGTGAGTTATAAAAGTAGCATCTAGTTACTCTATAATGCACTTCAGTGAAACTAGCTGTCACTGCAGAGAGGTCTTACATCAAAGGAACATTTTAAACCAAGACTTGCATAGTAGAGATGCAGTGTATCATTTCCATAGCTACCTCCCACAGCTCTTTGGTTTTCTTTCTTTTGCCAGTTGGAGACGTGTGTTATATTTAGCCACTACTCCTGAATTCCAGTTCTGTAGGTCCACGTATCCAATCTCTCACTCACTTTCCCTCTAGAGATAAAAGCCTCTGATTAAGGACAAAGGAGGAAGCTGTTCTCTCCCAGAGTTGATCTCTACAGAATCATCTAGTTGAATAAATATTAGAAAAAGATTAAGGTGATTAGAGGAATTTATTAGAGGGTGATAACTTCAGTTATAAACCCATGAAAAAAATTGATGTCACAAAAAAAAAGAAATCACAGATCACAAGTAGATAACACTGATTACACTGAACACACCTCAGACTTGAAGCATGATCAACTATATGCACATAATTCCTGCCTAATCGGTCTTCAAAGATCTCCAGTGAGAAATACTCCAGAGCCTCTTGGGGCAATCTCTTCCAGTGCTTCACCATCCTCATCATTAAAAGATTTCTCCTCACATCTACCCCGTCAGTTTTATACAGTGCTACGTAATAGCATCAACAGCCCCATCACCACATAACCAATGTGAGAATATTTAGGAGGAATACATACAAGCCCTATGGTGGTCCCTAAGCTACTCTGTACTTCACAACTGGGGAAGAAAAAAAGGCAGTGCATAAGGAAAAATACATGAGTATGATTTTTTTTTTACCATGGAAATACTGAGCTGCAAAATCTGCCCACTGAAAGTGGTGTTACTGAAGACATGAGTTGTATCAAGACTGTGATATCCCCTCTTCAAAGTCAAACCCAGTAAAGAGCCCAGCATCAGGCCACCAGGAGCTGTCTGCTGCTACCTTGGCTGCAGCAGAAGATCTGGGTCACTGTATTTTTATAACTCCTGAAGAAGTTATAGGATGATTCAGAAGATGAGAAAAGAGCTATTTTGGAAAAATATGTAAAAACCGAAAAGGTGTGTTTTAAAAAGAACATACTGCTGCACTCAGATCACAAATGATCCTCAACTTGGATTATCCCAGAATCCACTTATTTATTTCAGAAATCTGGGCAGCATTTTGTTTGATGTCATGATATAAAGTTATAAAAGCCATTGATTTTTGAGAACCATAAGCCTTTTCAAATTAAAAATGCTTATATTATCCTATATCCATATCCTTGGAAAGTAACATAGCTTGGCTATATAGAATCAAATTCTTCTTCCCTTATCTGTACTGAAACAACTTACTTTACAACTTACTTCACAGTTCCCAGATTAGTTATGCTATTCACTAGCTCACTGCCTGCCCGAAACTAAATAGAAACAAAAAAAAATTATCCATAAAAAGGATTTTACCTTTTTTTAGACCTTCCTTCTTTCAAGGTCCCAAACAGAATGAGAAGTGGAAGATGGTATGTATTTTGAAGAGATTATGCAGACTGCAGATTTTCTACTGCTGGTAATGCTTACATAACCCATCTCCTTCTCCTTGATGTATCCGCAATCTTTATAGACCAATAAGCTACAGAACTTCTATATTGGCATTTCCTAATGAGCAGAAGCTTCTCAAATGCTTTCTAAAATCTCAGTTTTCGCTAAAATACTTCTACTAATATGATTTTTCAAAGGTAAAACTCTGCTATGTTTGTCCTGGAAACTTCCAATCTGAGAAGTGTAATCCGTGCAGATGTATCTATGTGCATTTGCTGAAAATCTGAAATGACAATTGCTGTGACCTTTCAGTAGCAGCTGTCTCCTATATCTCTAACGATTCTTTAAACAACAGCATCATCAGCTAATCCACTGCATATCAAAGCAGAAAAACATCAGTGAGTTCTTAAGTAATCTAACAGTCAGCTCACAGACAAATACAATAAATGTAATAAAGTCCAAACAATCTACAAACCTTATCCCAAACACTATTTTAAACCAGGAAGAAGGCATCTAAAAGCTTTTATGAGTGCTCCAAAGGATTTTGCAAGCTATCTACTGATTATACTTCACATGCATGTATACAATGATCTGACAGAGTTCCTTAGTTTGATCTGCTATTAAGCAATGAAAGGTGAAGTACAGCTTTGAATACACATTCCCTGTGTTCTAACTGCCCATCTTGCAATGGAGTCAGGTAAGGAAAAGCCTTTGGGGGTCCCAAGCATTGCAATATGCACAGGAAACTATTGACTAGGAAAAAACAAAAATATGTTGGCCAGAGGTACTCAGGTAAGTTTTCACAGATGATGGCATCTACCAAGTAGCTGGAATAGATTAGTTAGGCCCATCATGTCTAAATATGAGCTAATAAAT